>Ga0208565_1001489_pt1 | contig 13715 bp, 8 predicted proteins | sample Sb_taG_7_FD_187706 | JGI IMG/M metagenome (GOLD analysis project Ga0208565, IMG submission 187706) | Peat soil microbial communities from Weissenstadt, Germany - Sb_50d_2_FS metaG (SPAdes) (version 2) | ecosystem: Environmental > Terrestrial > Soil > Wetlands > Peat | place: Germany: Weissenstadt...
CCTCGCTCCTCGTAAGCTCGTAAGCCGGGAGACCCTTGATTTCTCGTCACGGTCCGCTATTGTAGGACTTGCAATTGCCCGTCAGGCCACTTTTGGTAGATCAAAGGAGTAGCAGCACCACATTGAGCCATGGAGTCGGCCTCAGCGATCAATTGCTTCATTTCAGTCAGGCTCAGGTTCAGCTCGGGAGGGAAGTCCGACATGACCGGGTGTCCCCATGGACCAATCGTCCGCCCCAGCCTCCCGGTCTAGCCCGGCTTCAGCATCGGTCATCTCGGCCCATATTGATAACGGGCTCAGTAGTTTGACATGGTTGTGTCGACAAGTTCAGAAGGGTCATGAGGTCGCCGCACTGCGACCCAGACCCCGCGCAGCGCCAGGGTTTCTCATTCATTTCGGCTTCTCTGAATTGAGACCGAGGAATTCGCGCCCCTGCTTGTCAGCAGGTTTGCAGGCTATCGTTTTCACATCCAACGGAAGATGCCTAGCCGACCTGGAAAGTTTCAGCTGCCGGTACCGAACTGGCGCCCTCTGCGAAACGACCTGTTTTCCGGGAAATTCAGGCGTTCTCGCGGTTCGTTCTTGTCTCGGAATGAGAAGAGGCTTCGAAGTCAATCTCCCTGGTATCCGTGGCCTCCCATCGCCCCGGTGAAGCGATCGTTTCAGCTCCGCGTGGGAGGATGCGGGTCACACTCGTGTGAATCGCGGCAGGAGTGTGGTTTCGGCGCCGTTCGGTCATACCGAGCGCTGCGCAGAGAGCTTACTTGCGATGCCAAATCTGTCCATCGCCGGACGGAGCCGGCTCTTACAGGGAATTGCAGGCGGGGCCGAGCCCGCGAGCCGGGCGGGGAATACTCTCCCCGATCCGTTTTCGCGAAGGCATGCCTTGGGCCCACTGAGAGGCAAAGTCGAAATGGGAGGATAATCTCCCAATGACGAACACGTGGAGGGAAAGGCTATGGCGAAAACGATGAAGGCGGCAGTCGTGAGGAAGTTCGGGGCACCGCTCGTGATCGAGGACGTGCCCATACCCACGCCCGGGCCTGGCGAGGTGCTGGTCAAGGTGGTGGCGAGCGGTGTCTGCCACACCGACCTGCACGCCGTGGAAGGCGATTGGCCGGTGAAGCCGAAGCTGCCCTTGATTCCCGGTCACGAGGGCGTCGGCCCCGTCGCGGCACTCGGGGCCGGCGTCACCGACATCAAGGAGGGCGATCTGGTCGGCGTGCCGTGGCTGCACGACGCCTGCGGCAAGTGCGAATTCTGCGTGACCGGCTGGGAGACGGTGTGCACGAAACAGCGCAACACCGGCTATTTCGTCGACGGAGGCTATGCCGAGTATGTGGTGGCGCCGGCCAATTATGTCGGCCATCTGCCGGCCAATACCGATCTCGTCACGATGGCGCCGATCCTGTGCGCCGGCGTGACGACCTACAAGGGCCTCAAGGAGACCGAGGCGGAGCCCGGCGAGTGGGTGGTCATCTCCGGCATCGGCGGCCTCGGCCATATTGCGGTGCAATATGCCAAGGCAATGGGCTTCTTTGTCGGCGCGGTCGACATCCACGAGGAGAAGCTCGCGCTGGCCCGGTCGCTCGGCGCCGACTTCACGGCCAACGCAGCGACCGAAGACGCCGTTGCCAAAGTGGTGAAGGAGACCGGTGGCGGCGCGCATGGCGTGTTGGTGGTGGCGGTGGGGAGGGCCGCCTTCGGCCAGGCGGTCTCCATGGCGCGGCGCCGGGGGACGGTGGCCCTGGTCGGCCTGCCGCCCGGCGATTTCCCGCTACCGATCTTCGAGGTCGTGCTGAAGCGGGTCACGGTTCGCGGCTCGATCGTCGGCACGCGCCAGGATCTCGCCGAGTGCATCGGCATTGCCGCCCGAGGCATGGTCAAGGCGAGAGTCACCACTGAGCCCCTGGAAAAGATCAACGATGTGTTCGAGCGCATGAAAGAGGGCAAGATCGACGGGCGCGTGGTCCTGAAACTCTAGGTGTTTAGGCGAGGCTACCAAGGTCCCAGCCGAGCGGCGAGGGATGGCCGCTTGGCCTTCCGGGACTGGTTGTCGGAGCGCCCGGGCTGGCCTGGGTAGGATCGCGATTCACAACTTACTTGCGACCGAGGCGGCAGGATGATACAAAGACAATTACAACGCCCAGAAGTGCCGTGCGCAGCCGGCCGGGGGCGGCCCTATCTTTCCTGCGGCACAACCGCCCTGGCTGTCCACGAGATTCCTGGAAAGCGTCACAGGCAGTCGCGAGTTCTGAGTGCTTGACCAAGGCAGGCTGAGCGATGCCGAAGGAGCACCTGCGAAAGGGCGGCTTCGATGCACCCGGCATGTGCGCCGCGGTCGCCGACCTCTAGGGACAGATCGGGGCTCCTCGAGCGGCATTTGCCCTCCTTTTCTGCTCTCCACGCTACGACTTGACCGAGCTTGCCGCGGCAATCAGGCAACGCTGCGGCGAGCTTCTTCTGTTCGTGTACAACCGCCGGGGAAATCAAGCTGTTCGGCTTCATCAGCGGCGGTTTGGGCGGCATCTGGTTACCGGCCGTCGATTTCGTGATAATAGCCGGGACCTTTCTGGATCATCACCCTTGCAACCGTCTCTTCCCTGTTGAGGAGGTTCAGCAGGTGAGGCACTGTGGCAACTGGATCTCGCAAAGGACGAGGTGAAACGCCTCAAGGCAAGTCAACCCGAAAGAAGCGTTCGATCGTCTTTCGGTCTTCGTCCGTCGCTTCGATCGAAGTTCCCCATCACCCTGAAAGGGAGTGCGACCATGGCAACAGCCACCATGCCCCGCCGTCCCACGACGGCCCGCAAGTATCAGACCAAACTCCTGATCAATGGCCAGTGGCGCGATAGTGTCAGTGGCAAGACATTCAAGACCATCGACCCCTCGACCGAGGATGTCATCACCGAAGTCGCCATGGGCGACGCCGCCGACATCGACCTGGCGGTCAAGGCCGCGCGGAAGGCGTTCGACGACCGCAAGGGCACTTGGCGCAAGATGGACGCCCGCGATCGCGGCCGCCTGATGAACCGGCTCGCCGACCTGATCGAGGAGCACATCGACGAGCTGGCCGAGCTCGAGACCCTTGACAACGGCAAGCCAATCTCCGAGAGCCGCAACGTCGACCTGCCGCTCGTGATCGACTGCTTCCGCTATTACGCCGGCTGGGCCGACAAGATCCAGGGCCAGGTCATCCCCATCCGGGGCAACTACCTCTGCTACACCAAGAAGGAGCCTGTCGGCGTCGCTGGGCAGATCATCCCCTGGAACTTCCCGCTGCTCATGGCCGCCTGGAAGTGGGGTCCGGCGCTGGCCGCGGGCTGTACGAGCGTGCTCAAGCCGGCCTCTTCGACTGCCCTGACCGCGCTGCGCCTGGGCGAGCTGGCAGTCGAGGCCGGCTACCCGGCCGGAGTCGTCAACGTCGTCCCCGGCCGCGGCTCGATCGCGGGCGACGCCCTGGCGAAGCACCCCGGCGTGGACAAGATCGCGTTCACCGGCTCGACAGAGGTCGGGTATGGCCTCATGAAGATTTGCGCCGACACGCTCAAGCGGCTCACCTTCGAGCTGGGCGGCAAGAGCCCGAACATCATCTTCGCCGACGCCGACCTTGATGTCGCCGTGAACGGGTCCTTGCTCGCGCTGTTCTTCAACCAGGGGCAATGCTGCTGCGCCGGAAGCCGGTTGTTCGTGCAGGACGATGCCCACGACGAGTTCGTCGAGAAGCTGAGCAAGAAAGTCGAGTCACGGAAGGTGGGCGATCCGTTCGACCCAGAAACCGAACAGGGACCCCAGGTCGATAAGACCCAGTACGATACGATCATGTCGTACATCAAGAAGGGCAATTCGGAGGGGGCTAAGTGCGTCACCGGCGGCGAGCGTCTCGGCGACAAGGGCTTCTTCATCAAGCCGACGGTCTTCGACAACGTCACCGATAGCATGACGATCGCCCGCGAGGAGATCTTCGGGCCGGTCCTGTCGGTCTTGAAGTTCCACGACATCGATGAGGTCATCGACCGGGGGAACGCGTCCGAGTACGGCCTGGCCGCCGCCGTCTGGACCCGCGACATCGGCAAGGCGCACGCCATCGCCGACGGCATCCGCGCGGGGACCCTCTGGGTCAACTGCTATGATGTCTTCGACGCCGCCGCCCCCTTCGGCGGGTTCAAGCGGAGCGGCTTCGGCCGCGAACTGGGCGAGAAGTCGCTCGACAGCTACACCGAGCTCAAGACCGTCACGATCTCGCTTGCTTGACAACGACGGGCTGACGTCTTATCGAATCTCCCGCCGGGGGGCGTTTCGCGCCCCCCGGCAGCGCGCAGGTTGCGATGGGCACCAGAAGGGTAACAGTTACGATGAGATCCCGTGTGCGGAGGTCTTGATGAAACGGGCGCTGCTGGTGATCGACGTGCAGAACGAGTACTTCACCGGGATCTTGCCGATCACGCATCCGGTCGGGCATCTGGGAAAGATCCTGGAGGTCATGGACGCCAGCGCCGGGCGGGTGCCGACGGTCGTCATCCAGCACCAGACGCTCCAGGAAGACAAGCCGTTCTTTCAGAAGGGGAAACCCGGATGGGAGCTGCATCCCGAGGTCGCGGGCCGGCCTCGAGACCTGCGGATCGAGAAGACGCTCCCGGGGAGCTTCACCGGCACGGGGCTCGAGAGCTGGCTGCGGGAGCAGGGCATCGATACCGTGACCATCGCCGGCTACATGACGCACATGTGCTGCGACACGACCGCGCGACAGGCCGTTCACCGGGGCTTCGCCGTCGAGTTCCTGAGCGACGCGACCGGCACGCTCCCCCTCGCCAACTCAGCCGGCTCCGTCACGGCCGAGGAACTGCACCGGTCCATTCTCTGTGCCCAGCAAATGATGCTCAGCGAGGTCCTTCCCTCCTCGGCCTGGATCGAGCGAATCCGAGCCAGCACCACGAGTCCCTGAGACTTCCGCGGTCCTGGGAAGAGACGGATGGCCGAGCCTCAGGAGGTCGTTGGAACGGCGTTCCGGGGGGCGTGGGGTCAGACCCCACGGGCTCCGTGATTACCACGATGGCTCGCCGTCGGAGCTGGAGCTGTTGCTGGCCTACAAGGGTCAGCCGAATTTCCTTGCACTCTTGACGTGGCAAGACCGATCAAGACCTCACGGGTGGACGGATCGGCCTGCGCCGTTACGGATTCGATGACGGCGATTCATCCGGTTGGTCCCGAGGTCCTTCCGGAGCGAGTGTGGGCCGGGCAGTTGGCCGATGATGCGGATCATGACATGGCTGACACGCCTGAGTTGCAGTGCACCAGCAACCGCCGATGGGCTCCAGCATCGAGCCCGCCGGCTGATGGGCGACGGTATCCCACCGGCCCCCTCCCGAACTTGGCACCAAAGGAAATTCGGGGATAATCAAGGGCGGATGTGCGGAATGTAGGGGCTAGTTCAATCGATCTCACGGATTCGTCTGGGTCTAGTTCAATCGATTCCACGGATTTCGTCCGATAGTTCGCTCAGGACACGGGGTGGGTGTTGGCAGTTGTGGCTCGCCGTGATCAATCCATCCATGGGCTGGTTGCTGATGGACGATCAGGGTGTCCAGGCCGCCGTTCTGTTGCAGGAGTAACTCTCATGCCGATTGCAGGCATTCTCAGGCGATGGGTCTTGGTGAGTGCAGTCACCGGGGTTCTCGCCCTGATACAGGTACCAGGTGTAAGGGCGCAGGCCGTTCAGCCCGTACAAACGCCCCCGAGCCCGAACCCGAGTCAGCCCGTACAAATGCCCCCGAGCCCGAATCAGCCCGTACAAATGCCCCCGGGCCCGAATCAGCCCGTACCAATGGCCCCGAGCCCAGGCCCTTTGAACTCCCCGGCCTATGGAGACACAGGCGCGCCCGGGATGGCGCCCGGAATGGCGCCCGAGATGGCGCCCGGGACACCGCCGCAGGTCCCCTTGCACTCCCCGACGGGTCTCTCGCCCCTGGAAGTGATCCGCAGATCGCTCACCGACAGCATCTACGAGCCGGCGGATCAAGCTCGTTGGTCGCCTCTCCCGCTCAGCACGTTCTTCACCGAGGGATGGGACCAGCCCTACGTGCTTCCGACGAGCGGCGATGGCGGCTTGAAGGGCACCGGCGGCTCGCCTCGTTTCGGGTGGATCAACGAGTTCGGAGGTATCAACTATCGTGCCTGGTTTTTTGAATTGTTCTACGCCAATAATATCTTGGGCCCTCACTATCGGTCAAACGGCAACCAGTACATCCTAGATTACACGATCTTCATCCCGTTCAACCGGCGCTTCGAGATCGAACTCGATTGGAGCACCATCATCTCGAACAAGGGCGGGTTGAATAACACGTACCACGGTAACATCGGCGACGTGACCATCAGCCCGCGGTTCCAGCTTTCCGAATCCAAAAATTTCGGCCAGTTGTTCCAAACGCATTTCCGCACGCCCACCGGCGCCCAAGACAACGGCCAGGGTGTGGCCAGCGTCGCTCCGGAATACTCGTTCTGGTGGAACGCCTACGGCAACTGGGTCGTGCGAGGCGCGACGAGCGTCACGGTGCCCACCAACCACGCCAAAACCTCGGGTTACACGGACTACAATAACCGCCTCGGCGTCGGCTACTACTTGAAGGGTCGCGACGACGCCTGGTTGCATAATGCGCAGCTTTACCTGCTCGCCGAAGAGGACTCCACGATAGCCGGCAGCCCTCGCCGTGAGTCCTTTTTCTCGCTGCTTCCCGGGTTCCTCACCCAAGTAGGGAAGAAGCTCTGGTTCGCCTACGGTGGCATCGAAGTGCCCATGATCGGCCCGAAGGCGTACACTTACCAGGCGATTTTCGCCATCGTGCATGCCTACTGATCGTAACCGTTCAGTGCCCCGCTTGGCTCAGCAATTGCGGAGCGGGAAGGCCAGCCCGACGAGCCACAATCGCGCAATGCAGGTAATCGAGCACCGGACGGTTTTGCAGTCGCAGGGTCTGGACCACGGTCAGCATACGCTCGACGAAACGGCATCCCGCCGCGCTGTGGCAACCGAAGGCGTTCTTCCGCCGCAGCACGCCCAAGCGGAGGATGCGTTCCGCATGATTGTTCGTAGGCTCGACTCCCTCGGAACTGTCAAGAAATAACTTGAACACACTGACTCAATTCTGCGGAGCTATTGTTTAGTTCCATTCAGAGAGGGAAAAAGGGACACGAGAGGGAAAAAGGGGCATCACTGAATTGCACCCAGCAAAGCCGCAACCTCGCGCTCCGGCAGGCATTCATTCGCCGGGGCAGACCGAGTTGTTAGTTCTGACGCACCAATGGCTCGCTCCTGAGTTGCCTGTTGAGGAGGGAAAAAGGACGTCATTGATATCGACCGTTTGTGAGGGCATGGAGCCTCGGGGACACGCACGTAAACGCTTGATGCAACCGGCTTAGGGGCTAAGGAATCGCTACTCAGTGATGTCCCTTTTCCCCTCTCTGTCCCTTTTCCCCTCTCGGCCACTGTCGGCGGGTTAACGGTTTCCGTTTCCGGGATCCACGGTTCGCCCATGTCGTCCCTCGGCAGAGGGTTCTCCATGCGCCCGCCGTCGTTGGGCGCGCCAACAACATATTATGGTGATCGACATGCGCCGAGTGCCAGAATGGAAAGACTGACGCCTGGTGCGGGGGTTTCCCCCCCCCCGGTTCAAAGGTCCAGATGTCGCGTGGCTTTTTGTTCGGGTGGAGGCCGGCGCAGGCGAGCCAGGCGTCGCGCAGTGCGTATCCGGCCGCGAGTCCAGGGGGGCGGGCCACCCTCATCGCGCCTCGAATGAATCGCGAGAGGGGCGGCCAGTTCGGTTACCCATATTGTCAGCGCCACCGTATTCGTACAATTCACATTCCATCCAGATCATCAACGATCACAGATTGAAGGGAGTAGCCGTCTTATGGGAACATTTGCATGGGCGGCCCTCGCACTCGCACTCGTGCTCGTGCTCGTGGGGCTTAGCGTCGTCTTGTACGCGAAGCTCAGCGCCGGTTACCCACGAAAGACCCGCCTGGTCCGAGTCGACCTCGAGCGCGGCGGGGGCAAGGAGCTGTTCGTGATGGTCCACGGCTGCGCATTCGGCTCGCGGATCTTCGACGACGCCCGAAAGGTCATCCGCGCGACTCGGGCCGACGCCGACCTGATGCTGGTTGACTTCCCACCTCCCACTTCCTCCAACGCAGACCCCTTTGAGATCGCCGTGGAACTGAGCGACGCAATCAACACCCAGGTGGTGGGCTCCCACTACGCTTCCGTCACGCTGGTCTGCCACTGCATGGGGGCCCTGGTGGCGCGCAAGGCGTTCGTCTACGGATGCAACCAGGCCGACGACGACCCGCTCTGGAACTCTGAAGCGGCGGAAAAGGACTGGGTCAAGCGGGTCGACCGATTCGTCCTCATGGCCGGGACGAATCGTGGCTTCTACCCGGCGCCGGAGAAAATGGGCCGAATCAAGCTCCTCTACCTCAAGCTCGGAAAGGTCTTCAATAGGTTGACCGGCACGGCACGCCTGTTTCGGAGCTGTGAGCGGGGCCAGCCTTTCGTGGCCAACCTCCGTGTTCAGTGGATCCGCACGGCCCGGGAGCGTAAGGCGAAGGGCCGACATTGGCCTTCGGTCGTCCAGCTCCTGGGGACAGTCGACGAAGTGGTCGGCTACGAGGACCACAGGGACGTGACCGTCTCCCAAGACTTCATCTTCGTACCTGTCCGCGGGACCGACCACGCCTCGATCCTTGACTTCCGCGACCCGGCGTATGGCGGCGAGCGCGAAATGAAATTCCGCAAGGCGATCGAGCCGGGTGAGTTGCACGAGCTGAGGGAGACGTACCCGCCGATGCCAGTCGGCCAGGACCCTGATGTCGAGCAGGTTATCTTTGTGCTTCACGGCATACGTGACATAGGCGAGTGGATCGATGAGCTTGAAGTGTCGCTGAAGGAGGCTTACACCCGGGCGAATGGGTTCGGTGGCCCGGCCCGGATCAAGATCATCAAATCGTCGTACGGTTACTTCGCGATGCTCCCGTTCCTGCTCTACGCCGACAGGCAGCGGAACGTCCGCTGGTTCATGGATGAGTATACTGAGGTCCTCGCCCGCTACCCGAACGCCAAGAAGATCGACTTCGTCGGGCACAGCAACGGCACCTACGTCCTCGCCAGCGCCTTACAGCGCTACCGCACACTCCGGGTCGACCACGTGGCCTTCGCTGGGAGCGTGGTTCCCCGGGACTACGACTGGAGGTCGCGCATCGACGATGGCCAGGTGAAGGCGGTTCGAAACTACGTCGGCTCGATCGACGTCGTGGTCGGGATCTTCCCGTGCTTCCTTGAACTCTGCGGCTCCCGCGAACTTGGTAGCGCCGGTTTCAACGGCTTCACGCAGCAGGAAGGGAAGGATCTGGAGGTGAAGTTCATCCCCGGGAACCACTGGTGCGGCATTGACCCGCGGAACTACAGCTCGATTATCGATTTCCTCCTGCGGCGTGTAACAACGCTCGACCCTGGGTATTACATCAAGAGCCAACCGACCTGGGCCGTGCTGCTGTCCCGACTCTGCTGGCTAGTCTGGATCATGATTGTACTCGGCGTGCTGGTCCTGGGTTGGTGGCTTGGCACAGGTCCCTGGGGATGGGCAGCGCTGGCCGTCTACATCGGGTTACTGCTCGTCATCCTGCGCACGGTATGAATCAAGTCAGTGGCCCCGCGCGGGCCGGTTCCGGCACCGGATGAGGCAAAAAGGGACATTACTGAATAACACTTGCTTAACCCCTAAGCCGCTTGCATCAAGCGTTTACGTGCATGTTCCCGAGGCTCCTTTCCCTCGCAAACGGGAGATATCAGTGATGTCCCTTGTTCTCTCCCCAGGACGAATGAGAGCAGAATCGGGCAGGCCAGCGAAGCCGTTTTTCGGCCGGCGACAGAGGGCCAGTGTCGCGGGGCGTGGGGCGTGGGGCGTGGGGCGTTATGTCCCTCCCTTTCGTTTTCACTGTCCACTGTCCAGTGTCCACTGTTCTCTCGCCACTCGCCACTCCCTTCAGATTCACTGGCCACTATTCTCGAGCCACTGGCCACTCTCCTGGTCTTTGAGCCAGAATCGCCCTGGCCGATCCCGCCCCGCCCGCCAGAATCAACGTGGCGGGATGCGAGCCTTGGACCCGAAGCTGGGTTCGTAGCGTCTCGGGTGCGAGATCCAGCCCCCTCATCTTGATCTCCACCGGCCCGAGTTCCTGCTCGGCGACCAGCCGCCTGAGCTGCTTCATGTCCAGGCGATGGACGCTCTGGACCGCAAAGGGGGTGAGAAAAGGCGTATTCACGAGCCGGTCCCCGGTAAGGTAATCGATGTCCGCCGCGATCCGGTTCACACCGTGGGCGGCGGCGAACGAGTCGAGCAAGCCGGCGCGGAGCAGGGCGGGGTCGGGATCGTAGACGAAAGCCGAGACCGGAACGACAGGGACCCTGAAAGACGCCCTGAGACCACCATCACCGTCCGTCCAGGTGACGTTCTCGGGAAGCCGTGTGGCTCTGAGCCGGCAGGTGGCCGCTGCTCCGAACCAGACCGTGGCCTCCTTGCATTCTCCTCTCAGGCTGATCAGTTCGACCTCGAATTGGGGACCGCTGAAGTGCGCCGCGAAGTCGCTGGCCGGGCTGAGCTTGATGGCTCCGCCTGGGGCAGGTCGCACGAAACTGCGGAGGGACTCCAGGCCCGGAGTGTAACCGGCCAGGCGTCGCGCTCGCTCCTGCCCCGAGGCTCGACGGTCGGGATCAATGTGGATCCAGGCACCCGGCGGAATCGTGAATGTCTCTGCCCGGGACCGGCAAGGTAGGACGCGGTCCGCGACCTCGTAAACGGCGGCGTTCCAGGCGAGCCGCCGGCACATTCCGTGGTCGGAATCCACGGCCAACACCTTTGCCGTTTGCGCCAGTGCCACCGAGTCGCCGCCGATCCCCGCACAGAGATCGACGACCACGGGACAGGCGAAGCGGCCGGCCTTGTGGCGGGCCACGGACTCGCCGGTGGCTTGCTCGAGGCCGACGGGGTCGAGCCACATCCGATCGCCACGGGAGAATTTCGCCTTTGCCCTGGCCCGGCAGGCCGCCAGACGCACCGCGGCGGCGACGACGTGCGGGGGCGCAAGCTTCCTCCACCGGGTGATGTCGGCCGGCCGCGGTTCGGAAACACTTGTCACCTCGGCCAGGAGCCGCTGCCCTGGCTCCTCGGTGAGCACCCAGGCTTCCGCGTCGTGATCGCGGCAGGAACGAAGAGGAACTGACATCGTGAATCAAGCCCTGCGCGAATACAATGACTTCGCTGGCCCGCCCCGTGTCCCCGGAGAGCGATCCGTTGCAAGACCCACAAGAATTGTACCCGCCCGTCCCACCGATTGTCCGGCAGCCGCTCTCGGTCGGTGAGGTCGCGGTTCCCTCGCGGTTCTTCCTGGCTCCGCTGGCCGGCTACACGAGCCTTGCCTTCCGGCTCGCGGTGCGGAGTTGCGGGGGTCTGGGGCTGGCGACGACCGACCTGGTCAACGCCCGGTCCCTGATCGAGCAGCGGCGCAGGGCGATCGAGCTGGCCGAAACCTGCGTCGAGGACCGCCCGCTGGCGATCCAGCTTTACGGGCACGTCATCCCGGAGATTGAGGAGGCCGCTCGGTGGGTCGAGGCACACGGGGCAACGGTTGTGGACATCAACATGGGGTGCCCGGTCAGGAAGGTGGTCCGCAACGGTTGTGGCTCTGCGTTGCTCTGCCAGGTCGATCGCGCCGTCGAGCTGGTGGGCGCCGTGGTGCGGGCCATCTCGATCCCGGTCACTGTGAAGATGCGGCTGGGCTGGGACGACGAATCGCTGACGGCGCCGGTCCTGGCACGCGAGTTTGAGCAGGCGGGCGCGGCCGCGGTGATCGTGCACGGCAGAACGCGTGCGCAGGGGTTCTCGGGGACGGTGAACCGGCATGGCATACGTGCCGTGGTCGGGGCCGTGGAACGAATTCCCGTCGTGGCCAACGGCGACGTCCGTACCATTGCCGACGCGGCCTCGATGTTCGAGGAGACAGGCTGCGCGGCGATCTCGATCGGCCGCGGAGCGCTGGCCAATCCGTTCTTCTTCCGACAGCTCGACCGGTGGGCACGAACAGGCGAGCCCGGGCCCGACCCTGGGTTCGAAGAGCGGCTGGACCTTATGAGCCGCCATTTCCACGGTCTCTGCGAGCGCCGCGGGGAGTTCTACGCCTGCCTTCAGTTCCGCAAGATCCTCAAGTGGTATTATCACTTCACGCGCATGCCCAAGCCGCTCTATCTCCAGTTGATCAAACTCTCGAGCGTCGCCCTGTTCGACGAGACCGTCGCGGCCGTGCGCGTCGCCGGGCCCTCCAGCAGCCTTCCCGGCCACTTCGAAGCCCATGTGCCGGTACCGGCGGGACCGGTCGACAAGTGGTGAACGGCGGAAGATGGACGCACGCGACCGCGGCCGGCTCATGAACAAGCTCGCCGACCTGATCGAGGAGCACGTCGACGAGCTGGCCGAGCTGGAGACCCTCGACAACGGCAAGCCGATTAGCGAGAGCCGCAACGGCGACCTCCCGCTGGTGATCGATTGCCTGCGGTACTATGCGGGCTGGGCCGACAAGATCCACGGTCAGACAATCCCGGTTCGCGGCAACTATTTCTGCTACACCATACGGGAGCCGGTCGGTGTGGTCGGCCAGATCATCCCCTGGAACTTCCCGATGCTGATGGTCGCGTGGAAGTGGGGCCCGGCGCTCGCCGCCGGCTGTACCGTCGTGCTCAAGCCGGCCGAGCAGACCCCGCTCACCGCGCTGCGGATGGGCGAGCTTGCGCTGGAGGCCGGGTATCCCGCCGGAGTGATCAATATCGTCCCCGGCTTCGGCGAGACGGCCGGCGCACCGCTGGTGGCGCACAAGGGGGTGGACAAGATCGCCTTCACCGGCGAGACCACGACCGGCAAGCTGATCATGAAGAGCGCAGCCGACACGCTGAAGCGAGTGACGCTCGAGCTGGGCGGCAAGAGTCCCAACATCGTCTTCGCCGACGCCGACCTCGACGCGGCCGTCGATGGGGCCATGCTTGGACTGTTCCTGAACCAGGGCCAGTGCTGCTGTGCGGGAAGCCGGTTGCTCGTTCAGGAGCCGGTTTACGACAAGATGGTCGAGAAGCTTGCCGAACGAAGCCTGAATCGCAAGCTTGGCGACCCGTTCGACGCCACGACCGAGCAGGGCCCCCAGATCGACGAGGCTCAGTTCAAGAAGGTTCTCTCGTACATCGACAAGGGCAAGGCTCAAGGTGCGCGGTGCGTGGCTGGCGGCGAGCGGTTCGGGAACAAGGGTTACTTCATCAAGCCGACTGTCTTCGCCGACGTCAAGGACAGTATGGCCATCGCCACCGACGAGATCTTCGGGCCGGTCATGCAGGTCCTCAAGTTCAAGGACATTGAAGACGTGATCGAGCGGGCCAACAGTACCGACTACGGCCTGGCCGCGGCGGTCTGGACGCGAGACATAGGCAAGGCCCACGCCATCGCCAATCGCTTGCGTGCGGGAACCGTCTGGGTCAACTGCTACGACGTCTTCGATGCCGCCGCCCCGTTCGGCGGGTTCAAGAGCAGCGGCCTCGGCCGCGAGCTCGGCGAGAAGGCTCTCGACAATTACACCGAGCACAAGACCGTCACCGTCGCACTGGACTGAGCCGTGAGACGAGT
>Ga0208565_1001492_pt1 | contig 13697 bp, 11 predicted proteins | sample Sb_taG_7_FD_187706 | JGI IMG/M metagenome (GOLD analysis project Ga0208565, IMG submission 187706) | Peat soil microbial communities from Weissenstadt, Germany - Sb_50d_2_FS metaG (SPAdes) (version 2) | ecosystem: Environmental > Terrestrial > Soil > Wetlands > Peat | place: Germany...
GCGTCGGTCCCGACGGGGAAGCGCCACACCTCGCCCGGTGTCTCGATGGCATCGGCGATGGCGGTGGCGACCACCTCGGGCCCCGGCGCGGCGGCCCGGCCGAGCTCGGACTCCAACCTGTTCATGGTGTTGGCGAGCTCGTCGTAGGGAGGCGACTCGACGCCGTAGTCGTGATGGGACTCGGAGATGTTGGTCTTGAAGAACCCCGGCTCGATGACGATGGTGCGGATCCCGAAGTGCGCGGCCTCGACGTGCAGTGCTTCGGACATGGCCTCGAGCGCGTACTTCGTCGCCGCGTAGAAGCCCGCCAGCGGCGCCGAGACCCGGCCCGACACCGAGGACACGTTGACGACGGTGCCCGACCCCCGGGCCCGCATCTGGGGGAGGACGGCCTGCATCATGCGCAACGGGCCGAAGACGTTGGTCTCGAACACGCGCCGCACCTCGGCCATGGGCACGAGCTCGATGGGGCCACCGATCCCGACGCCGGCATTGTTGACGAGCACGTCGACGGTCCCGGCCGCGGCGACGGCGGCCGACACCGAGGCGTCGTCGGTGACGTCGAGGGCGAGGCGCGCCGCGGCATCGACGTCCGCCAGGGTCTCGGGCCGTCGAGCGGTGGCCACCACCTCGTAGCCGCGCGTGGCGAGCTCGACGGCGGTGGCACGCCCGAAGCCGGTGGAGCATCCCGTGATGAGCACCCGAGCCATGGCCGACGCCTCCCGGAAACCCGGCGGAGGCCGTCCCCACCGAAGGACCCCGAGGATAGGGCCCGAGGACAGGGCCGAGGATATGGGAGTGGGCGAAGATGGTCAGGTGGACGACGACCATCTTGACGCGGTCCTCGACGCCGTGTTGGTGGGAGGCCGGGAGCGCCGGGCCATCGTCCTCGCCGCCCCCGACCCCACCTGGCCGGCCACCTTCGAGCGCCACCGGGTGGTGATCGGGCGGGCCCTGGGAGCCGGGGCCCGCCGCATCGACCACGTAGGGTCGACCTCGGTGCCGGGGCTGGCCGCCAAGCCGATCGTGGACATCCAGGTGACGGTGGACGACCCCGACGACGAGCCCGCCTTCGGGCCCGCCCTGGAGCGGGCCGGCTACGAGCCGCGCGTCAGAGAACCGCGCCACCGCATGTTCCGCACCCCGGCCCGGGACGTGCACGTGCACGTGTGGGCGGCCGGGTCCGACGACGAGCGCCGGCACGTGCTGTTCCGGGACTGGCTGCGCGTCGACGCCGCGGACCGCACGCGCTACGAGGACGCCAAGCGCGCCCTCGCCGGTCGGCGCTGGCGCGACATGAACTACTACGCCGAGGCCAAGGCGCCGGTGATCTCCGAGATCATGGAGCGGGCCGAGTCCTGGGCCCAGCGGGAGGGCTGGCGCCTGGGCTGACGGCGCGGCGTCGCGTCGCGCCCTGCCGGCGCGGCGTCGCGGCGCGCTCTACCGGCGCTACAGCGCGGCGGTGAGGGCCCCGAGGGGCATGCGGAGGTCCTCGAGCATGCGGAGGTCCTCCTGGGGCGACCGGCCCAGGGTTGTCAGGTAGTTGCCGACGATGAGGGCGTTGATGCCGGCGGTCATCCCCATGGCCTGGAGGTCGCGCAACGTCACCTCACGTCCCCCGGCGTAACGCAGGATCACGCCCGGCAGGGCCAGGCGGAAGAGCGCGATCCAGCGGATGGCGTCCCAGGCCGCCACCACCGGCCGGTCGCCGAGGGGGGTGCCGGGCCGCGGGTTCAAGAAGTTGACGGGCACCTCGGTGGGGTCGAGGTCGCGCAGCTGGAGGAGGAGCTCGACGCGCTGGGCGTCGCTCTCGCCCATGCCCACCAGGGCCCCGCAACACAGCTCCATGCCCTGGGCCCGCACCAGGCGACAGGTCTCGGCGCGCTCGTCCCAGCCGTGGGTGGTGACGACGGTCGGGAAGTAGGAGCGGGCCGTCTCGAGGTTGTGGTTGTAGCGGTGCACCCCACCCGCGGCGAGGCGCCGCGCCTGGTCCTCGGTGAGGATGCCGGCCGACACGGCCACATTGAGCCCCGTCCGCTCCCGGACGAGGGGCACGAGCTCCAACAGGCGGCCCATGATGCGCTCGTCGGGACCGCGCACGGCGAGGACGATGCAGAACTCCGACGCGCCCAGGGCGGCGGTCTCGGCCGCGGCCGCCAGGACCTCGCCGGTGTCGAGGAAGGGCGTGGCCTTCACCGGCGTGTCGAAGCGCGACGACTGCGAGCAGAAGTGGCAGTCCTCGGGACACCCCCCCGTCTTGGCCGACAGGATGCCCTCCACCTCGACGGTGGGCCCGCACCAGGCCAGACGCACCTCGTGCGCCAACGACGCCAGGCCCATCACCGACTCGTCGGGCACCACGGCGAGGCCCCCCAATTCGTCGGCCTCGAGGAGACGGTGCTCGTCGAGCAGGGCCGCGGCGGCGGCGGCGAGGGCGGCCCGGGCCCCGGACGCGTCGAGCGGCGGGGGGAGCCGCACGGGGCAGGGCTCGACGGGCGCTCGCAGGGAGACGGTGCTACGCGTGGGGGAGGCGATGGCGTCGGCAGGCACCGGAACACGGTAGCGGCCGGCCCCGCGGGCCCCGGACAGGAGGCAGGCAGTGGCGTGGGACTTCGAGACCGAACCTGAGTACGAGGCCAAGCTGGCCTGGGCGCGCACCTTCGTGGACGAGGAGGTCCTACCCCTCGAGACCCTCGACCTCGACGGCGAGGACCTCCTGAAGGCGATCCGCCCCCTGCAGGAGGAGGTGAAGGGCGAGGGCCTGTGGGCCGCCCACCTGCCACCCGAGCTGGGGGGGATGGGATTCGGCCAGGTCCGGTTGGGTCTGCTGCACGAGGTGCTGGGACGCTGTTTCCTGGCACCGGTCGTCTTCGGCAACAACGCACCGGACTCGGGCAACGCCGAGCTTCTGGCGGTGGGGATCGAGGCCAACGGGCGCGACGAGCAGCGCACGCGGTGGCTCGAGCCCCTGTTGGAGGGCAAGCTCCGCAGTGCGTTCTCCATGACCGAGCCCGGCGCGGGCGCGGACCCGACCCTTATCGCCACCACGGCGGTGCGCGACGGCGAGGAGTGGGTGATCAACGGTCACAAGTGGTTCACCTCCAACGGGTCGGTGGCCGACTTCCTCATCGTGATGTGCGTCACCAACCCCGACGTCCACCCCTACGCGGGATGCTCGATGGTCCTCGTCCCGGCGGACACCCCCGGGGTCGACATCGTGCGCGACGTTCCCACCATGGAGCACCCCTTCCCCCATTTCGGGAAGTTCGGGGGCCACTCCGAGATCGTCTACCGCGACGTGCGCGTTCCGGTCGAGAACCTGGTCGGCAACGAGGGTGACGGCTTCCGTCTGGCCCAGATGCGGTTGGGGCCGGGTCGCATCCACCACTGCATGCGCTGGCTGGGCCAGTCCCAGCGCGCCTTCGACATGCTGTGCGAGCGGGCGGTGTCGCGTTATCTCCACGGGTCGCTGCTGGCCGACAAGCAGATGGTGCAGAGCTGGGTGGCCGACTCCATGGCCGAGATGGCCGCGGCGCGGCTCATGACGCTGCACGCGGCGTGGAAGATGGACCGCGAGGGCGCACCGGCGGCGCGCGTGGAGATCGCCATGATCAAGTACTACGGGGCCGGAGTGCTCTACAACGTGATCGACCGCGCCATCCAGGCCCACGGATCGCTGGGCTTCTCGACCGACCTCCCCCTCGAGCACATGTACCGTGCCGCGCGCGCGGCACGCATTTACGACGGGCCCGACGAGGTCCACAAGGTCACCGTGGCCCGGCAGGTGCTCAAGCGCTACGCGCCGGCCGAGGTGCCCACCGAGCACGTGCCCACGCGGCGCGAGGCGGCCCAGAAGAAATTCGCCGACCTCCTGGCCGAGGTGAGCGCCAACGACTGAGGGCACTGCTGTCCGCCCGACCGCCCGACCGCCCGACCGCCCGACCGCCCCGGCTCCGGGGACGGGGCGCGAACCCGTACTTGACGTTCGCCGACGCCGTCTGACCAAATCAATCGATGACCACCCGCCCGCCCTTGTCGAGGCGCGCCCCGACGGCACCGGAGCCCGTGTGCGGGTGACGATCTGCGGCGCTCGGGGGTCGACTCCCGCCTCGGGGCCCGGCCACGTCCGCTACGGGGGCCACACCTCGTGCGTGGCGCTGGCCCACGACGGCGAGCGGCCCAGCCTCGTGCTCGACGCCGGCACCGGCATCCGCGGCGTGACCGCGCTCCTGGGCGGGCATCCCTTCGCGGGCGCCATCGTGCTCGGGCACCTCCACTGGGACCACACCCAGGGACTGCCCTTCTTCGCCGCCGCCGACCGTCCCGACGCCCGGACCGACCTCTACATGCCGGCCCAGGGGGACGCCGAGGCGATCCTGGGCCAGGTCATGTCGCCCCCGCACTTCCCGATCACGCCCGCCGAGCTGCGCGGGGCGTGGCGGTTCTCCGGGCTCGAGCCGGGCGCCGAACACGACATCGAGGGCTTCACGGTCCTGGCCCTGGAGATCCCGCACAAGGGGGGACGCACCTTCGGCTTCCGCGTCTCGGACGCCACGGCCTCGATGGCGTACCTCTCGGACCACTGCCCCACCGCGCTCGGGCCCGGGCCCGACGGGCTCGGCGAGTACCACGAGGCGGCCCTCGCCCTGGCCCGGGACTGCGACCTCCTCGTCCACGACGCGCAGTACCTCGACGAGGAGCTCGAGGGGAGGGCCAGCTTCGGACACGCCGCGGCCGGCTACGCCGTGCGCCTGGCGGGGCGCGCCCATGCCGCGCAGGTCCTGCTGTACCACCACGACCCGCCGCGCACCGACGACGAGATCGATGCCGTGGTGGCCTCCTACGCCGGGGGGCCGGTCCCCGTGGTCGGGGCCGCGGAGGGCATGGTCATCGACCTCCCGAGTGCTCCGGCACCCTGAACCGGCGAGGGCCGGACCTCGAGCCCACTGGCCTACAGTGCGGGGCCATGGCCGTGCGCGTCGTGCTGGCGGAGGACAATTACCTCGTACGTGAGGGCGTGCGCACCCTCGTCGAGACCGAGCCCGACCTCGAGGTGGTCGGGGTGTGCGAGGACTACGACACCCTGCTCGCCGCGGTCGAATCGCAGGAACCCGACGTGGTGGTGACCGACATCCGGATGCCGCCCACGGGGACCGACGAGGGGATCCGGGCCGCCGAGGTGCTGCGCGGACGCCACCCCGACATCGGCGTGGTGGTCCTGAGCCAGTACTCCGAGCCGGCCTACGCGCTGGCCTTCCTCGACGGGGGGTCCAAGGGCCGCGCCTATCTCCTCAAAGAGCGCGTGTCCGACATCGGCCAGCTGGCCGGAGCCATCCGCGAGGTGGCGAGCGGAGGCTCGGTGATCGATCCCGAGGTGGTCGACGCCTTGGTGGCGGCGAGGGCGAAGTCCGCCGACTCCCCGCTGCACCGCCTCACGGCGCGCGAGGGGGAGATCCTGTCGGAGATGGCCCAGGGGAAGAACAACGCGGCCGTGGCCGCATCCCTCGTGCTGTCGGAGCGGGCCGTGGAGAAGCACATCAATTCGATCTTCTCGAAACTGGCGCTGTCGCAGGAGCCCGATGTCCACCGCCGCGTGAAGGCGGTGCTTCTCTTCCTGTCGGCCCAGGAGGACTGAACTCCGGCGGTGGTGCTGGCACCCCCCGGCCGTGGGTGCTGTCAGCCTGTGCCCCCGAGCGGCGGGCTGCCAGGATAGGAAACGTGGCTGGCCCGGGAACCACGGTCCTGATCGTCGACGATCAGATGCCCTTCCGCATGGCGGCACGGTCGGTGGTCGGGGCCACCCCCGGATTCGAGGTCGTGGGCGAGGCGAAGTCGGGCGAGGCGGCCATCGAGCAGGTGACGGCTCTGTCGCCCCAGCTCGTGCTCATGGACATCAACATGGACGGGATGTCGGGGATCGAGGCCACCCGGCGGATCACCGACGCCCATCCCGGGACGAAGGTCATCCTCCTCTCGACCTACGACGCCGACGACCTGCCCGCCGACGCCCGCACGTGCGGCGCCGTGGGGTACGTCCACAAGGAGCAGTTCGGCCCCGACGTCCTCGTCCGCGTCTGGGAGGACGACGCGGGCCCCGCCGAGCGCTGAGGTCGACCGTCCAGGGGGCACGCCGACGCGTCACGAGCCGACGGGGATGCTCCCCGCCACCGTGGTCCCCGCGCCGGGGGCGGAGGTCACGCTGAAGGTTCCGCCGATGGCGCCGACACGGTCGCTCATGTTCACGAAGCCCGCACCACTGGCGAGAGTGCCCGCGGCGTCGAACCCGGCGCCGGTGTCGCGCACCTCGAACAAGAGGTTGGCGCCCTCCTGCCACACGCGGACGAAGGCGGCGGCCCCGTCGCCGGCGTGCTTGCCCGCGTTCTGCAACGCCTCCATGCAGCAGAAGTAGACCGCCGCCTCCCTCTCGGGGGAGTAGCGGTCCAGGCCCTCGGCGTCGACCTCGGTGGGCAAGGCGGCGCGCCCCGCCGCGGAACGCAACGCCTCGGCGACGCCCCGGTCGATCAACAGCGGGGGGTAGATGCCGTGCGCCAGGGCCCGCAGCTCCTGGACCGCCTCCTGCACCGCTCCGCCCAGCTGGTCGAGGATCTTGCCCGAGGCCTCGGGATCGCGCTCGGCCAGCTGGCGGGCCAGGCGGACGTTCACCGCCAACGCCACGAGGTGCTGCTGGGCCCCGTCATGGAGATTGCGCTCGATCTGGCGGCGGGCCGCGTCGGCGGCGGCCACGATGCGCGCCCGGGAGGCCCGGAGCTCGTCGGCCTGGCGGCGGACCTCGTCGAGGGACTCCTGGAGCGCGGAGTCGAGCTCCACGTTGTGCAGCGCCAACGCGACCTGGCGCGCCAGCTCGGCGAGCATGGTGTCGTCGTCGCTCGTGAAGGGCTCGCTGTCGGGTGGCCGCACGGCCACGATGAGGCCGAGCACCTGGCCCGAGTGCGTCGTGGGCGCCACCCGGACCACGGAGTCCTCCCGGTCGCGCAGCAGGCTCGGCAGCCAGATCTCGACCCACGCCGTGCCCGTCACACCGGCTCGGGCCACCACCGTGGTCTCCTCGTCGTTGAGCGTCAGGCGCTCGACGGGAACATCGGGCACCGACACGGTCCGCTCCAGACGGCCTCCCGAGCCGGTCCACACCTCGGCGGCCGACAGCCCGAGCGTCTTGCGCAGCGACTCGGCCACCTGCAAGAGCAGCTCGTCCATGGGGATGGCGCGCGACAGTCGGCTCCCGAAGGTGCGCAACACGGCGTCGGGTGCCTCGCGCTCGCCGTAGACGATGCGGTTGGCGTACTGGGTGAGCCGCTGGCGGGCCGGTCCGTAGAGCAACGCGGCCACCGCCGCGGCCGCCATCGACAACGCCAGCAGCGAACGCTGGTCGTGGGTGGGGGTGTGGCCCAGGCCGACCACGATCACCAGGTACACCACCACGACGATGCCGGTGAGCCCCGCCAACGAGACGGTGTGGGCGAGGATGCGGTCGATGCGCCCGGCGAGCCGGCGCGAGCTGCCCATGGCCAGCGCCACCGCCAGCGGGAGGCTCGAGACCATCACCACCAGCCACGGACGGGTCGGCCAACCCCACAACACCCGCAGGGCGAGAGCCAACACCAGCATCTCGCCGCCCACCGCCACGGCCCACCCGAACCACTGCATGCGCTGACGCTCCACGCCTCGCGAGCGGGCGTAGCGACGCTGGGACCCGATGACGCCGATCGACCCGAACACGACGCTCTCGACCGCCACCGGCCACAGCGGCAGGGCGGGACGCCGCGTCCACATCGCCACCCCCACCGCCGCACCCACGACGTATCCACCGGCGATGGCGGCCCGGCTGAGACGGCAGCTGCCGTCGGGCAGGCCCAGCAGCAGGTGCATGGCCGCCACCGGCAGCAGCGCCACGGCGACGGGCACCGCCAGCCGCGCCACCGACAGCACGGTGGCGTTGACGGCGGTGCCATGGGCGTGGGCCTGGAGCACCGCCGCGAAGAGGGCGGCGATCGCCCCCAGCGCGGTGCCGGCGAGCGCGAGCGCCCCCTGGCGCTCGAAGGGACGCCGGATCACCGCGAACGCCCCCGCCAGCGCGAAGGCGGCGACGAGCACGGCCCGGACGGCCTCTGTGGCCAGGTTGCCGTGGCGTCCCAGCACCGGGGCGTAGGCGGCGGCCCCCAGGGCGAACAGCGCCAGCGCCGAGGCGACCAAGGTCGTCACCGGGCGCTGGGGTGCCACGGCCCGGGGGGCGACCCGTCCCGTGCCGGCGGCGACCTCGACGCTCATTCCGTGGTGGTGGGCGACGACACCGTGGCCGTGGCGACGGCGGGCGCTCCCGGGCCGCCCAGCCCGTCGTCCTGGATGCGCCCGTCGCGCATGCGCACGATGCGGGTGGCGGCCCCGGCCACGGCGTCGTCGTGGGTGACCATGAGGATGGCCTGGCCTCCGCTGTGCAGGCGGCGGAACAGCTCGAGCACCTCGAGGCCGCCGTCGGAGTCGAGCGCGCCGGTGGGCTCGTCGGCGAGCAGGAGCGTCGGCTTGTTGGCCAGGGCGCGGGCGATGGCCAGGCGCTGGCGCTGGCCACCCGACAGCACGCCGGGGGCGGCGCTGTGCTTGTCGGCGAGGCCCAGCATGTCGAGAAGGTCGCGGGCGCGGCTCTCGGCCTGGCGACGGCGCGCCCCGGCGATCACCGCCGGAAGCGTCACGTTCTCGAGCACGCTCATGCCCTCGAGGAGGTTGAAGAACTGGAAGACGATGCCGATGTGGGCCCGCCGCATGCGGGCCAGTGCGTTCTCGTCCTTGTCGGTGAGCGACTCGCCGGCCACGACGATCTCGCCCTCGGTCGGGGTGTCCAGACCGGCCACCAGGTTGAGCAAGGTGGACTTCCCGCACCCCGAAGGGCCCATGACCGCCACGAACTCGGTGTCGTCCATCGTCATGTCGATGCCCCGGAGGGCCCGGACGGGCGCACCGTCGGCCTCGTAGGTCTTGCGGACGCCGCGTGCCTCCATGACGTGCATGGGTTACTCCCCGCCTCGGTTGTCGGTCGTGGTCCCCGCCGCCACCTTCCAGGCGGCCACCGGCGACTCCCGACCCTTGACCAGCGCGGGCGGGAGGGCGGTCGCGGGCGGGGGGTGCTCGAGCGCCTCGTAGGTCGACTGGCTGAGCACCGTCTCGCCGGGGTCGGCCCACTGCTGGAGCCGTTGGGCGAGGTTGACGGTGTCACCCACGAGTGTGTACTCCAGTCGCTCCTCGGAACCCAGCAGGGCCGCGGCGGCGGGCCCGGTGGTGACCCCGATGCCGAGCTCGAAGGGCGCCAGCCCGGTGTCGGACCAGCGCTCGTTCACCTTGGCCTGGGCGGCGTGCATGCGGAGCGCGGCCTGCACGGCGCGCCCGGCATGGTCGGCGAGGGGCACGGGCGCGCCGAACACCGCCATGACGGCGTCTCCGACGAACTGCATGACGGTGCCATCGGCGTCGAGGATGGCCCGGTTCATCTCGGCGCGGTGCACGTTGAGCTGTCCGGCCAGGGCGCTGGGGTCGGCGCGCTCGGCGATGCCCGAGTAGCCCCGGATGTCGGACATGAGCACGCTCACGTCGACCGCCTCGGTCTCGCCCACCCGGCGGCCCTGGCGCACGAGCAGGTCGGCGACGCCTCCCGGGAGAAGACGGCTCAGCGTCTCGCCCTGCTCCTCACGGTTGACGATGGCCTCGTGCAGCATGCGCAGCCGCCGCAACGAGTTCTGCCCTCCCGCGCTGGCCTGCTGGGCGATCCGGAGGAAGAGCTTCTCGACGCCGTCGGCGGCCGCGGTCGCGGTCGTGCCCTGGGCCACGGCGATGGCCTTGATGGGCCTGCCCTCGGCCACGAGCCGCAGCAGCTCCTCTTCCGCCTCGCTCAGATCGCCCGTGTCGGTCACGGGGTGCACCATCGACTCCACGATGGTGGGATCGAGCACCGACCCGCCCGTGGCGACGGCTCGCACCGCCCGGGCCAGCTGGTCGCCCTCGGCGACGTGGTCCTTCAACAGGTACGCGCACCCCGCCGCACCCTCGTCGAGCAGCGAGATGGCGTACTCGGGGTCGTCGAACTGCGACAGGATCACGATGCCGGTCCCCGGATGCTGCTTGCGGATCTCGAGGGCGGCCTCGATGCCTTCCTTCTGGAAGCTGGGCGGCATCCGGATGTCGGTCACCACCACCTGGGGGGCGAGCTTGCCGGCCCCGTTGACGAGCTCGTCGTAGTCCGCAGCCGTGCCGACGATCTCGACGTCGGGCTCGAGCGCCAGCAGGGCCCGTACCCCTTCTCGCACGATGAGGTTGTCGTCGGCGAGGAAGACGCTGATGACGGCCCCGGGCATGTCCCTATTTGGCCCGGTCGGGGTGCGACGGTCAAGGGTGCGCGCCCCCGGCGGCGAGGGGGTGCCAGCCGGTGTGTCGCCCCTCAGATCCGGTGCCGGCGCCGGTCGGAGAGCACGCGCCGCGCGCAGTTGTGCCCGGCCATGCCGTGCACACCTCCGCCGGGATGGGTCGAGGCCGAGCAGAGGTAGAGGCCCTTGACCGGCGTGGCGTACCGGAACCAGCCCGGGACGGGCCGGAAGACCAGTTGCTGGTCGAGGGCGGTCGACCCCGCCCCGAGGTCGCCTCCCACCAGATTGGGGTTCTCGTGCTCGAGGTCCTGGGGGGTGCGCACCGCCGTGCCCACCACCCGGGCCGACAGTCCGGGGGCGTGGTCCTCGAGCCGCCCCATGACCACGTCCAAGAACGCGTCCTTGGACCTGGCCCAGGACCCCGTGGCCCGGGGCACGGGGGGCACGTGGGTCTCGACCCACAGCGTGTGGCCCCCGGCCGGGGCGCGGCTGGGGTCGGCCACGCTCTGCTGGCCCACGATGAGCATGGGCCGGGCGGGGACGACGCCCCCCCGGGCCTGATGAGCCGCCTCGGCCATGGCGTCGAGGTCGCCGGTCAGGTGGACGACGCCGGTCTCGGCCAGGCCGGGTGCCGCCCACGGGGCGGGCCCGTCGAGCGCCAGGTCCACCTTGAAGATCCCCGTCCCGTACCGGAAGCGGCGCAGCCCCGCCAGGTAGCGGGTGGGCAGCAGGTGCGTGTCCACGAGCCCGCCGAACAGCGCCCGGGGCCCGGTGTCGGCGAGGACGGCGCGCCGGGCGCGCAGGACCGCCCCGTCCCCGGTCTCGACGCCCGTCACCCGGTTGCGCTCCACCACGACCCGCGTCACCTCGGACGAGGTCTGCACCACGCCTCCCGCCGCGGTCACGGCGTCGACGAGGGCGCCGGCCAACCGGCCCGCTCCGCCGACGGGCACCGGCATGCCCAGCTGCTGGGCCGCCATGGCGAGGATGAGGGCGGCGGGAGTGGTGCCCGGGGCGTCCACCGGGACATCGGCGTGCGAGGCGCCGGCGGCGACCAGGGCCCGGGCGGCCGGGTCGGCGAAGCGGTCGGAGCACAAGGCCTCGATCGGGCCCAAGAGGAATTGTGTGGTGGCGAGCAGGCCGTCGCGGCGCGCCCGGCGGGCGAAGGCGAGACCGGCCCGTGGTTCGCCCACCGGCCCGAGCATCTGGCGCAGGAAGAAGGTCCCGACGTCGGTCCACCACCGGTACAGCTCCAGCCAGGCCGGGCCGTCGACGGCGGCGCGGCGCGCCAGCCCGGCGGCGGTGCCTTGCGGGTCGGAGTGGCACACCGCCGCCACCTCGGGGGACACCGCGGCGGCGACGGGGGCCGAGAAGTGGGCCCATGCGACGGACCGGTCGAGCCCGAGCTCCGACAGAGCCGGGGAGGAGTGCAACAAGCCGTAGAAGGCGGAGTAGGTGTCGTGGACGTAGCCCGGCACGGTGTGCTCGGCGCTGTGCACGGCCCCGCCGGCCACGGCCGACCGCTCGAGCACGGTGACGCGCCAGCCGGCGCGCGCCAGCAGGGCGGCGGCCACCAGGCCGTTGGGCCCCGACCCGATCACCACGGCGTCGACGTCGTCCATCGCCGGGCCCCCTAGGCCTTCCGGACCGACGACGCGGAGCCGAGGGTCAGCGTTGTTCCTCGCGGCGATGGCCGCTGCTCAGCTGGGCCAGGGCATCCCGGTCGATGCTGTCGGCCGACGCCACCGCCAGCTTGCACGCCGTGACGGCCCGGATGGTGGAGGTGCGCCGTCCGCCTTCGAGCACGGCCCGCTCGCCGTGCATCGACCCGGGCCCGTACTCCGCCACGCGTTCCCCGTCGACCTCGATGCGCACGACGCCGTCGAGGACGAGGAAGAGGTCGTTCTCCTCCGCACCCTGCTCGGTGACGGCCGCCCCCGCCTTGAAGGTCCGGACCTTGGGCTTGGCGCCCCCCTGCATGAGGGTGAGCGAGAGCTGGCGTTCGAGGGCCGACTCCACCTCCGTGGTGAGCGCCTCGGAGTCGCGGTCGCCCCAGGGGCTGTGCTTGCCGAAGGCGCGTCGGTACCAATTCGAGAAGTCGATCATCCCCGACTTGAGCGAGAGCGTGCCGTCGTGGTCGTAGACCCAGTGGCGGGGGAAGCTGCTGGCCCCGGACAGGGCGAACGACGACGACCCGTCGGCGCGCACCGTCAGGGCGAGCGTGGTCCAGGCCAGCGGTGCCGCGAACTGCACGTACGGCGCCCGGCGCACCCGGCGGGGGGCGGGCACGCCGGTGCGGCCCCCGGCGGTCTGGAAGAAGGTCACCTCGGTGGCGCCCACCTCGGGATCGGGTTGCAGGTCGGGCAGGGAGATGGCTTCGAAGGCGACCTGCTTCTTGCCCAGCTGCAGCAGGGTCGAGCAGATGAGCCCGCCGCCGGCCTGGCCGTGGCCGACGATGCGGCCGCCCTCCACGTCGACCCAGGCGCTGAGACGGTTGGCGAAGCGGAAACGACCGTCGCGCTGGAGCGCGTCGAGATCCTCGATCACGTCGGGGGGCGGCTGGTCGTAGTGGGCCACGCCCGTTTCGAAGGGCATCTTGGTCATGCCACCGACCGCCTCGGACGGGATCCAGGAGATGGACGTGACAGAGGACTCGATGCGCATGGTGCCTCCCCGCTCGCTCGCTCCCCGAACAGTACCGACCGCGGCGCCCTGCGCCCAAGGGTGGGGGCCGGTGTCGGCGGGTGGGGGTGGCATCCCCTCCGACGAGCGTCGGCGTTCGCGTTCGGGCCGGCCGGCACGGGCGCCGACGCCCGAGGGTCAGGCTGCCACGAAGCGAAGTTCGGCCCGCCGGACGCCGGTCACCACCGACGACGGGCTGCGTTCCACCGCGCCGGCCCGTGCCACGTCCGTGAACCGGTCGAGCAGCTCCTCGAGCACCACGCGGCCCTCGAGCCGGGCCAGGGCGGCTCCCAGGCAGAAGTGGTTCCCCTGGCCGAAGGCGAGATGGGGGTTCGGGTCGCGGCCCACGTCGAAGGTCGAGGCACTCGGTCCGAAGACGTCCTCGTCCCGGTTGGCGGCGGCGAACAACATGAGCACAGGCTCACCCTCGGCGACGGGCACCCCGCCGACCTCGGTGTCGCGGGTGGCGGTCCGCATGAACGACACCACCGGCGAGGACCACCGGAGCATCTCCTCCACGGCGCCCGGCACGAGGTGACGGTCGGCCCGGAGCCGGCTCCACTGCCCGGGATGGTCGGCGAAGGCGAGCAGTCCGGAGCTGATGAGGTCGCGGGTCGTCTCGTTCCCGGCCACGAGCAGCTGCACCAG
>Ga0208565_1001493_pt1 | contig 13680 bp, 8 predicted proteins | sample Sb_taG_7_FD_187706 | JGI IMG/M metagenome (GOLD analysis project Ga0208565, IMG submission 187706) | Peat soil microbial communities from Weissenstadt, Germany - Sb_50d_2_FS metaG (SPAdes) (version 2) | ecosystem: Environmental > Terrestrial > Soil > Wetlands > Peat | place: Germany: Weissenstadt...
TCAAGCGGATTGACGATCAGATTCAAATTGCCGGCGGCCTGTGGCGGCTGGGCCCCCGCAGCGAATTCGCCAGAGCCCATGATGGCCGCGATGACCTGTTGATCGGTGGCGCCCTGCCCCAGGGCGCTCGTGAACAGACTCAGCCCGCTAGGGTCTACCGGCCGGTGCAAGAAGTATTCATAGAGACGGCCCACCAGGTCCTGCGCGTATTCCGGGCTGGCAAGGACCGTGGCGGCGACCTGCGTGGTACTGACGCTGTTTGCAAGCTCCTGGTCGAACCCGGTGCGGCCCGCCGGATCCACCGTCCGATAGAGGACATCGTTGTAAAGCGCGTCCAGGAAACCGTCGTTGGTACCGCCTCCACGATCCTGAAAATACTCGGCCGAACCGAAAATGAGCGATTGGACCTGCTCATAGGTATCGCCGCTCGCCAGCAGGCCTTTGAAGTAAGCGAGGCCGGTGGGGTCGGCAGGGCGGTGGAGGAATTCTCCGTAGAGCGATTCCACGTAGTCGGTGCGGTACTCGTTGCTATTCTGAATCGTGAGAGAGACTTGCATCCGGTCGGCGGACCCGTTGTCCAGCATGGTGCTGAAGAACGCGAGGCCGCTGGTATCGACAGGGCGGTTCAGCAAGGCCTGGTAGGCAAGACCCACGAAGACCTGTTCCTGGCTGAGGTCGAGGACGTACCGCGGCTCCAGTGCCTCCACCATCAATGGACAAGAACGAGATTTCCGGAGGCGCCTTGTCACGTGCTCTCTTCCCGGAAAGTGCAGATAAGCCATTCTCTCACCTTTATCAGGTATCGTCTTGCTCATCCATGTTGTCGTTACCATCGGCAAGATCGGGCGCGGAAATCCGAAGATTATGGGCAAAAGGCACATGCGAAAGCAGGAACGGCAGCCGAGTTTTCCAACGAGCTCCTCTCCAAACGGGGAGAACCGCTATCGAGGCTACGTGCTTTCTCCAGGTTTGGACAGTCTGCGCCGCTTGCCTGATTGCTAATTCCGTTTCCATTCTCAAGACTACTAATCTCGCTACCCGATAAACACATTGCGCAGTCGTTTCGTTGTGTCTGGCTTCCAGAGCCAGAGGACAATTCGGTTTCGCGGGAGCGGGTCGCATGAGGTGTCGCGAAAGGTCGGGCCATAGAGCGGCCTGGGGTTTGGTCCTCAGTCTCGTTCTGGCCTGGCGCGTGACAGATCCTGCGTCCGTTGTGCGCGCCCAGACCCCTCCTGCTCCACCAAGCCCACCTGCCGGCGCCGACTCTCGCCCCAACGTTCTCAATCGGCCGTTGCAACCTCCTGCCTCGCCACCTGAACCGCAAAGTGAATCTGGGCTTCTGCTGCGTCTACCCTCGGAAGCTCCGTTGGGGTTCACTGGTCCCTCCGGCGTGCTGCCGAGCGAGAACCAGGAGACGAGCGATTTCGTCCCAGTGGAAGACCGTTGGCGTGTCGGCTTCCCTCCCTGGGACCGCTACGACAAGGGCCACCCCATAGATGACGATTACCCCTACGTCGAAGGCCACTGGTGGGATCCCTTCAACCAGAATGTCTTGAAGGGCGATTATCCCATCATCGGCCAGCACACGTTCTTGAATATCACGGCCACCAGCGACACCTTGCTGGAAGCACGGCAAATCCCCACGGGCACGACGGCCTTCGAAAGCACGACGCGCCCGTCGCGTTACGAATTCTTCGGCAGCCCCAACCAGTTTTTCTACAACCAGGACTTGAGCTTGTCGTTCGACCTCTCCCACGGCGACGCGGCTTTCAAGCCTGTCGACTGGCGCATCCACTTGACGCCGATTCTCAACGTGAATTACCTGGCCGTCGACGAGCTTGCGGTAGTGAATCCCGACGTGCGCAAGGGCACGACCCGCGGCCGAACCTGGTTCTCGCTGGAAGAGTATTTCTTGGAAACGAAGCTTGCCGACTTGAGTCCCGATTACGATTTCCTGTCGATCCGTGTCGGCTCGCAGCCGTTCACGAGCGACTTCAAAGGCTTCATTTTCACCGACACCAACCGCGCCGTGCGCCTCTTCGGCACGAACCTCTCCAACAAGGACCAGTTCAACATTCTGGCCTTCGATCAGGCGGAAAAAGACACTAATAGTGAGTTGAATACATTCGAGAACCGGCACCAGTACGTCTTCATTGCCAACTACTATCGCCAGGATTTTATCTGGCCCGGCTACACGACAGAGCTGAGCGTGCACTACGACCAAGATTTGGCGAGCTTTCAGTTCGACAAGAACGATTTTCTCGTGCGGCCCGATCCGGTAGGTGTCTTTCAGCCACACCGCGTCGATGCGGTCTACCTTGGCTGGGCCGGCGACGGCCATATCGACCGGTACAACATCTCGCACGCTTTCTATTGGGTCTTGGGCCGAGACAGCCTGAATCCCCTGGCTGGGCAGGAGCAAGACATCAATGCCCAGATGGCTGCAATCGAATTGTCCTACGACCGGGACTGGGTCCGTTTCCGCACGTCTTTTCTGTGGGCGTCGGGAGACAGCAACCCGAATAACAAGCATGCCACCGGTTTCGATTCGATTATGGACGATCCCAACTTTGCCGGTGGGGATTTTACCTACTGGCAACGGCAGGCGATCCCGCTCTTCGGTGTCAACCTGACCAACCGCGAAAGCCTGTTTCCTGATTTGCGTTCCAGCAAAACCGAAGGGCAGGCCAACTTTGTCAACCCCGGCCTGTTTCTGGTCAACGGCGGTATGGATTTCGATATCACGCCCAAGCTGAAGATGATCAATAACCTGAATTTTCTCTGGTTCGATCAAACGGAATCGTTGCAAATGCTAACGTTCCAGTCCCACATCAACAACTACATCGGTGCCGACCTTAGTACCGGTATCGAGTATCGACCATTTCTGAACAACAATGCGATCGTACGCCTCGGCCTAGCGACCCTGATTCCAGGGGCCGGATTCAAGGACCTTTACGATCGCCTCAACAACCCGGTAGACGCCCTGGTGGCCAGTTTCTTGCAGATCCAGCTCACGTACTGATTTCGCTTCCAAGCTTGACAAGGCTGCGAGATACTGACCCCGGTTAGGAATGAGACATCGCCCCGTAGCCGCATTCGCCAGAATGCGGGCTATCTCATGGAGTTTCACCCGCATTCTGGCGAATGCGGTTACGGCCCATCGCTGTTGACCACACGCTGCATAAAGTATCCGCTCGACTAGACCGGAACTGTCGGGTTGTGCGCAGTCTGCGCGGACTGGGAAAAAGCACCTTGCCTGGTAATTGTTCGGGGACCTGGCTATAGTCCTTGGCCTTCGGCCCGGGATCGCATTTTCTTGTCGGACAGGGAGGTCAGGCGTCTCATGGCGAGCAACAATCCATTGAGACCTGCAAGTTTGGGTTGGCTCTGTCTGGTGACCGGGTTGGTTGTGGCCGGCACCCTGGCTGGACTGCGCGCTCCGTTAGTCGCGCAAGCACAGGTCCCGCAGGCCGAGGCCCAACGTGCTGGAGAGCCCTTCCCTCTCCCGCCGCAGTTGCAAGGAGTCGATCTGCTCCGGCAAACGGCGGCAGAAGCGGCAGCGAAGAGCGCCGGCTGCATTTCTTGCCATGCCGGTTCGCATGATCCTCATGAAAAAGATACGCTGCGCCTGGGCTGCATCGATTGTCATGGCGGCGACGCGAACTGCACGTCCAAAGAAGGCGCCCACGTGGCCGCCCGCTTCCCGGAGGTCTGGCGCAGCGCGGCCAATCCCGTGCGCTCCTATACGCTGCTCAACCACGAGTCGCCGGAATTCGTGCGCTTCATCAACCCGGGCGACCTACGTATCGCGCATATCAGTTGCGGCACCGCGAACTGCCATCCGCGCGAGGTACTGGAAAACCGCAAAAGCATGATGACGCATGGCTGCATGCTCTGGGGCGCTGCCCTTTACAACAACGGAGCCATCCCCAACAAATGGCCGCGCTATGGCGATAGCTACAGCATGAATGGCGTGCCGCAGCGCGTGCAGACAGTTCCTCCGCCGACGGAGGAGGAGCTCCGTAAGAAGGGCGTGCTGCCTTATTTGGAACCGTTGCCACGCTTCGAGATGACCCAGCCGGGCAATATCCTCCGCATATTCGAACGCGGCGGCCGGTTCCGTCCGGAAATCGGCATTCCCGAGCGCGAGGAAGATGCCGGCCGGCCACGCACCCGGCTCAGCGTCCGCGGCCTGGGTACCCAAAATCGGACTGATCCCACGATGCTGGGCGTGCAGAGAACGCGGTTGTTTGACCCGACTTTGAATTTCCTCGGCACCAATGATCATCCCGGCGACTACCGTTCCAGTGGCTGTACCGCTTGCCATGTCATCTATGCGAATGACCGCTCGCCCGTGGACTCCGGTCCGTATGCACGCTACGGCAACAGGGGTTTGAGTTTTACAACCGACCCGACAATCCCGCACGACGAGCCGGGCCACCCCATCGAGCACAAGTTCACGACCGGCATTCCCAGTAGCCAGTGCATCGTTTGCCATGTGCATCCCGGCACCAATGTCCTCAACAGCTATCTCGGCTACATGTGGTGGGATGAGGAAACGGACGGCCAATTAATGTATCCCACCAAGCAAAGGTACCCGACGGCCGAACAGCTTACGCAATCGCAACTGTCCAATCCTGATGACGCGTCTTCGCGAGGCCTTTGGACCGACCCTGTGTTTCTGGAACACGTTGCAGAACTGAACCCGCAAGCCCGGCACACACAATTCGCCGACTTCCACGGCCACGGCTGGGTCTTCCGTGCGGTCTACAAGAAGGACCGCAAGGGGAACCTTCTCGATGACCAGGGAAAGGTCATTCCAGAAGTAACTACCGAGAAACTCTTGGCTGCCATGCGTGTCCCTTCCGAGGTCCAAGACCAACTCCTTGAGCACGCCCGCCGGGGTGACTACAATCCGCGGCTGCAAAAGCCGGCCGGCGTGCCCGTTCATCTGCTCGACATCCACCTGGAAAAAGGCATGCACTGCATCGATTGCCACTTCGTGCAGGACGTGCATGGCAACACCAAGCTGCAAGGAGAGGTGCGCGCAGCCATTGAAATTCAGTGCACCGACTGCCACGGAACCGTCAGCGCTCGGCCGTCGCTGCGCACCAGCGGGCCGGCCGCATACACCTCATCGCGGGAAGGAGGCAGAAGCCTCGAGGCACTGCGGACTCCATTCGGCCAACGCCGGTTCGAGCGCCAGGGCCAGAAGATCGTGCAAAGGTCAATGGTGGAGAAAGACCTGGCCTGGGAGATTTCCCAGGTTTGCGACGTGATCAATCCGAATGACAAGCAACATTACAACCCCCGCGCTGCCCTGGCCAAGACCGTCCGCTTCGACGACGGCGGCAAGATGGTTTGGGGCGACGTGCCACGCGATGGCCATTGTGCTCACGCTAATGAAAACATGAGCTGCATCGCCTGCCATTCCTCGTGGAATCCGAGCTGCTTTGGCTGCCATCTGCCGCAAAAGGCAAATAAAAAGATGCCTGCGCTGCACAACGAGGGCGACGTCGCCCGCAATTACATCTCTTATGATTTCCAGACGCTGCGCGATGATGTCTACATGCTCGCCCACGACGGCGATGTCACCGGCAACCGTATCGGTCCTGCCCGCTCGTCGTGCGCCGTGCACGTCAGTTCCTTCAACGCGGACCGCGAGCAAATCTACGTGCAGCAGCAGACGGTTTCCGGCGAGGGCCTGAGCGGCATCGCCTTCAGCAGCAACGTACCGCATACGGTCCGCGGCCGGGACGCCACCAAGCAATGCACCGACTGCCATCTTTCCAAGAACGATGACAACAACGCCATCATGGCCCAGCTGCTCATGCAAGGAACCAACTATGTGAACTTCATGGGCCGATATTGCTGGCTCGCGGCCGGCGAGCATGGTCTGAACGCAGTAGAGGTGACCGAGTTAGAGGCGCCGCAAGCCGTCATTGGCAGCACGCTGCATGAGCTGGCCTTCCCAGATTTCTTCCACAAGCACGTGGCACGCGGCCGCAACCTCGTGCATGCCCACGAACATCCCGGCAAGGATATCAGCGACAACGTGCTGCACCCCTTCCGCAAAACGGAAGTCCTGGCCATGCAAAATCGCGGCGAATACCTGTACGCCGCCTGCGGCGAAGGTGGCCTGCGCGTTTTCGACATCGCCTTCATTGACGACAAGGGATTCTCCGAACGCATCACGACGGCGCCGGTCTCTCCCCTGGGCCAAAAGTTCTATGTGCCGACGAAATATGCGGTGGCCATCGCCTCGCCCGCCACACTCGCCCCCGACCCGACACGCAAGCATGCGCCCGTCAACCGCGAACCGTCCGTAGCGGGGCTCTATGGCTATCTCTATGTGCTCGATCGGTTCGAGGGCCTGATCCTGGTCGGCGCCGCCACCGTCATCGACGGCAACCCGCTGAACAACTTCCTGAAGCGCGAGCTGACTTTCAACCCGAACGGCATCCTCTGCGGCGGGCGCAGCATCACGATTGTCGGCACTTACGCCTATATCTGCTGCGACGCGGGCTTGGTGGTGGTCTCGCTCGATGATCCCAAGCATCCGGAGGTCAAGTCCGTCGTGGGCGACGATTGTCTCAAGCGGCCGCATGCTGTGCAGGTACAGTTCCGTTATGCCTACGTCTGCGACGACGAAGGCATCAAGGTCCTCGACGTGACTGACCTGGCCCAGCCGCACCTTGTTGCCCGGCTCGACCTTGCCGGGGCCCAGAGCATCTACCTGGCCCGCACCTACGCCTATGTGGCCGCCGGCGCGCAGGGCCTCGTGATTCTGGATATCGAGAAGCCGCAGGAGCCCCGGATCGACCAGATCTACAACGCCAACGGCTGCATTAACGACCTTCACGACGTGAAATTGGGTATCACCTACGTGAGCGAGTTCGCTTACCTGGCTGACGGCAAGAATGGTTTGCGGGTAGTGCAACTCACGTCGCCGGAGACGCCAGGCAACGACGGCTTCAGCCCCCGGCCGACGCCGCAGCTCATCGCCACTTACAAACTCCCCCACGGCGGCCAGGCGCTGGCGGTCGCCAAAGCCCTCGATCGCGACCGTGCCGTCGACGAGAGTGGCAATCAAATCGGTGTCTTCGGCCGCGTGGGCGCCAAGCCGTTGAGCCTGGAAGAGCAACGCAAACTCTATCTGCGTAATGGGCAGCTGTGGAAGGCGTCGGATGATCCCTTCGACAAGATGTACCGCCAGACACGAACGACAGGCTCGGCCCGGCCTTAGGCGCCTTCGATCCAATCGTCTTCAGTGCTCAGCACAAAATTCGGTGGCGAGGGAATGAGGGTTAGCGGCGCGTGCCGGACTACCCCGGAGGGGTTGCAGCCCACAGCCCAGGGTCGCGGTGCTCCGCGCACCCTGGGAACAGCGTCCCACGAAACGGCCCTACCCGGAACGGGTTGCACAGACCGATTCGTGTGGGTCGCTGCAACCCCCTCGGCGTAGGAAAACCGCGGAGCACCATTTCCCCAGGGTGCGCGGAGTACCGCGACCCTGGGCTTTGTTGTGAAACGCCTACGGCGTAAATGGCCGCCAGCGCCAAACTCTATCTTTGATAAGCGGTTGTTCCTTGGCTGTTAGCCGCCATGCCCACCTACGTTTCCTCTATGCTTCCCTAACCCGATGAACTTATTCAGGTGCTCAGCCATATCCGGCCAATGGATGCCCTAACCACCACCGGCGACCCGCCAGTTCTTTCGCTGGGCCGCGGTGGCATGGAGCAAGCGAGGATACCAAGCGAGCGGGACCGTGATGGTCCGCCCGTCCCGGAGCCCGACACTCAAGGTGTCTTTCGTGAATTTCACTTGAGTGACTCGCTCGTCAGCCGTCAGTGCCAAAATGCCAATGCCAAGCCTCCAAGAATGCCCGCTGATGTTTGATGTAACGACCAGCCGTGCTATTTCGTTGCAGGTTGGACTGGTCCGACGACCTGGCGGCGCACGGCCGCGGGCGTGTCTTCCCATGCGTTCATGTAAGTCTCTTCCAGTGGCACGAGGACATGGGCGCCAGGGGCGATGAAGAGGGGCATGTCCGGCAGCGGATCGCCAAGACCAATCGTCTCAATGTGTGCGTCTTGCACGCCAGCAGATTCGTACGATGCAAGTACTCGATTCTGATGGGAAGGCAACTCGAAGTCCTCACGATCGAACTGATCCCAAATGGCCTTGTGAATGCCGGCCGGATCGCGTGTCGTCGGTGGAAAGAGATCGAGCACCAGGACGTGGATGCCCTGTTGCATCGCGTCGGCAATCTTGGCGACAAACTGGTCCAGGGCCCGATCGCCGTCTTTGTTCCCCGGCGAGACGATTTCAATGAAGGCCACGATGCGTCCGAGGTGATGGCGGATCGTGATGCGATCAGCTTTTTCCGCGTAATAGGCCTTGTCCGTTTGCCTGTGGATTCTCGTTTTCGGCCGTTCGAGTACCGCCGTGCCCGCTGGCGCCATTTCGTCGGGCGCGGCCAGTTCAACGGTCAGGACATCCGCTTCTTTCGGTCCGCTTCGCTGTTCCACAAGGGCTGACAGACCCGGCGGCAGCCGTCCACGATTCAGCGCACGGCCGATCTCCCAGGCCCACCCCTGGTGGAAATGATGGAAAAGCCTGACGGAACGCGGGTCCAATCATGTAGCGGCATATGTCACCTCTTTATTTGGATATTGTAGCAGAGCCAGAATTTCGTTCACAAGCTGCTTGACTGCCAGCGAGCAGCCACTTATACTCGGTATCACTTAGTTATACACGCGTCTGCCAAAGGATTTGGTTGCAGGGCGCTGGATGCACTGTTCGACAGCCTGACTTTGTACGATGAAATCGCTGTTGCGCTGCCGCCTGATTGCTGTCGCCGCTTTGACGATGTACCTCGTGGTACACGTCTTTGCCAGCGCGCTGCATCATCACGGAACGGAAGCAGGTTCATCAGCTCTTGAGACTACCTGCGAGGGGGATAGCCAGCGCTCCACGGCAAGCTCAACGGCTATCGAGGAAGACGGGGAAGAAACCTGCCTACTTTGCGCCGTCCTGCACCTGGCTCAATGCCTGCCGACAGCGACATCCCTTCAAGCAGTCGCGTCCCTCGACGACGACGTCATCTGTGCACTTCGGATCAGGTCTCCGTATCCACTCAAGTTCAGCACCCACTCGCGTGCTCCGCCAATGATCTGACCGCAATCGCCGGGCTTAGCCCGCGCTTCCCCTGAAGCATCTTCGAAAACTAGATTACTGGTGCGTGTCCTCCACGTGGCGAGGCCACTTCACCGACACATGCCACGAGTGTGATACCTCCTCGTTCTTATTTCCGGGGACTTCATCATGATTACTGCGCGCGATCGTCGTGCATTTACTCTGATCGAACTACTAGTCGTCATCGCGATCATTGCCGTTCTTGTTGGCCTGTTGCTGCCGGCCGTGCAGAAGGTCCGCGAAGCGGCCAGCCGCATGAAATGCGCCAACAATCTCAAGCAAATCGGACTGGCTCTGCACAACTATCATGACCCCTTCGGTAAGTTTCCCCCCGGTTACATCGATGGCAATGCAATCGCCAGCAGCACCCCCGACAACGACGTGGGACCGGGATGGGGCTGGGCCTCTTTCTTGCTGCCCTATATCGAACAGGGCAATGTCTACAACCAGATCAATTTCAGCCAGGGAGTGGGAATCGGAAGCAACGTGGCGGTCAGCCAGTTTCCGCTGGTGATTTTCCAATGTCCCTCAGACGGTCTCCAGCAGGCTTTCCCCGTCTACGACAGTACCTTTACCACTCCTATCGCCACGGTGGCGCACGGCAACTACGTCGGCTGCAACGGCTGGGTGGAATGCTTTAACAACGCAGGCGGAGGCTACCAAGGCGGCGTCGGCAACGATGGCCTACCCGGCATTGCAGGCCCTGGTGGCGACGGCCTGTTTTATCGCAACAGCAAGAATAGGATCGCCAGTGTCACTGACGGTCTGAGCAACACCATCTTCGTCGGCGAGCGCTCCAGCAACCATTCTCCCAGCACGTGGACCGGCGCCGTGACAGGAGGAAGGTGCCCCGCCTGGATGGCGAACCAACCCCCCACTCCCTACTCTCTCCCCCCCGGGCCCCCCTACGACAATGCGGACTTCGACGAGGCCCTCATCCTCTCCCACGGGAACGCCACGCACCTGCCCAGCGCCGACTTCCCGATCTATGACCCCGATACTTTTTACAGCTTACATCCAGGGGGCGCGAACTTCGTATTCGGCGACGGCTCGGTGCATTTCCTCGCCAAGAATATCGACGGCTCCACTTATCAAGCCCTCTGCACGATAGCCGGCGGCGAGGTGCTCGGCGATTGGTGATCGTCCTATTCCGACGGAGGAGTTCAGCTATGCGCGTGCAATCACGTTTTGCCGTGTTGCTTTGCTTGCTGGCGTGCGGCGGCTGCGGCAAGAAATCGACCGATGAGTTGATCGCGAATTTGAAGTCGCCCCAAGAGGGAGAGCGGATCACAGCGGTCCGTCTCTTACAGCAGCGAACGGGGGATGCGGCAAAAGTCGTCCCCGCGCTGACCGAAGCCCTCAAGTCCAAGGAGGGCGACATTCGCTGGAGCGCCGCCATCGGGCTTGGGTACTTTGGCGAACAAGCTGAGGAGGCCATCCCCGCGCTCCAGGCGGCGAAGACAGACCGTGACGCCAGGGTCCGCGAGGCGGCCGGCGTCGCCCTGTTTCGCATTGATCCGGCAAATTTTCCCGACCCATCCAAACAGCCAGCAAAGCGGAGAAGATGATTGCAACGAACCCTAGTTGCCTCCGTCGCCGTCGATCATCTACGGGCCTTCGCCTACCGGAGATTCGGTGGGCTGACTGGTCGACCGAGTGTCGATGAAGACGTCTACCAATTGGCCGACCAGGATCTTCTTTTCCAGGACCAACCGGTTATTGGGAGCAATCGCATAGATGACCTGGACCACGCGCGTATCGACCCGCTCCGTGTTGACTCCAGTGAGCGAGGTCTTGGGCATGACATAAGGCTCCAGGCGGACGAAGGACAAGGGAATTTCCTCTTGCCGGGGATCGCCACGGATCTTGGCCCGAGCCGGTGCCTCCAGCTTGAGCCGAGGGATGTCCTCCTCGTCCACATTGACGCGGACGTGGAGCGGCTGGAGATTGCCCATCAAAATCAGCGATTGCCCGCCGAACGTCGAGACATATTCACCCAAGCGGACGTTCACTTGCAGGATCGTGCCGTTCACGGGCGCCCGGACCTGCAATAGGTCGAGCGTGGTTCTGGTTTGTTCGACCTGTGCCTTGCTTTGCAGCACGTTCGCCTTTGCCAGGGCTAACTGGGCGCGGGCCGACTGATAGGCTTGCTCGGCCGTCACGAAGTCTTCCTGAGCGATGGCGCCCGAACCAATGAGCTTTCGGGCCCGCTCGTACTGGTCGTTCACCTGGCGGAGAGTGGCCTGCGCCACCTCGACCTGGGCCTCGCTGACCGGCACGTTGGCCTCGCGAAACTTCAGGTCGGCCTCCGTCTGGCGCCGGTCCAATTCGAACAACAGGTCGCCGGCCTTGACCTCCTGGCCCATGCGGACCAGGACCTTGGCGACGGCGCCGGCCAGTTGGGAGCCGATCGCGATGTTACTGGTGCTGCTCGCCTCGGTGGACGGCTCAACCATGCCGGCACCGGCTACCGTTTCGCCGAACGGGCTCTGCGGCGGCGGTACAGGGGGCGGTGTTTCGGGCTCCGGCCGTTGGCTGATCAGCGCGTGCACGACGGCAAAGATCAGCAAACCCGCCGCAAGCAGAGGAAGAATATATTTGCGAATCATGACTTGCTCCTTACGCCGGGGTCAGCTGGCCGTTCTTGACGGCGCGCTCCACACGTTTGGCTCCCGCCACCCGGCCGTCCTCCAGGGTCACGATCCGGTCTCCAAAATCAAAGACGCGCGCGTCGTGCGTCACCACCACGGCCACGCGGTCTGGTCGCAGGGCCAGCTCACGGATCAACTTCATGATGGCCTGGCCCGTGCGGGCATCGATGGCCGAAGTCGGCTCGTCGGCGACGAGCAAGCGGGGCTGATGGACCAGCGCTCTGGCGATCGCGACTCGCTGCTGTTGTCCTCCCGACAGCTGCGACGGCAACGAGTGGACGCGCTCGCCGAGCCCCACGGCCTTCAGGACCTCGGCGGCACGGGTGACCGCGGCCGCCTTGGAGGAGCCGTTGATCACCAGCGGCACCGCTACGTTCTCCACGGCCGTTAGCGCCGGCAGCAAGTTGAACTGTTGAAACACGAAGCCGACGTTCTTCGCCCGGAACGCCGCTTTTTCGTACTTGGAAAGCCGGCGCAAATCCACGCCCAGCACCGACACGTCGCCGCTGGTCGGGTCAAGGGTTCCGGCCAGAATGGAGATCAGAGTGGTCTTGCCGCAGCCACTCGGACCGACCAGGAGCGTCAGCTCGCCCGGGGCGATATCCAGGTCTAGGCCGCGCAGAGCCCGCACGCGTGAGTCGCCGCTGCCGTAATCCTTGATCAGGTTCCGGCAGGTCGCACCCCGGGCAATTTGGACAGCAGCGTTCATGCTCCCCCCTGGAACACGATGGCCGGCTCCAGCACGAGTACCCGGCGGATACTCAGCAGGCTGGCCAGCAACACGATGAGGGTCATGGCGGCCGCCGATAGGGCCAGCACCTGCCAGGGCAAAAAGAAGGCCAGCAGCGGCATCGCACGCTGCGCGAAGATGCCGTAGGCCGACGCCAGGCCCACGCCTACTCCGTAGCCGATGGCGCCGACGACCCCTCCCTGGATCAGGATCATGGCAACGATGCGCTGGTCGCTCATGCCCATCGCCTTGAGCGTGCCGAATTGCTTGAGGTTCTCCACCGTGAACAGATAAAACGTCTGCCCGGCGATGGCGGTGCCGACCAGGAACGCGAGCAGTACGGTGGTGCCGAAATTGACGGGGATGCCCGTGTGCTGCAAATAATACATCATCGTCAAGTTGGCGAAGCCCACGTTGGTCAGCGCCTTCAGATCGGTCTGCTCCGCGATGCGCCGAGTTAGCTCCTCGGGGTCGACACCGGGTTGGGCCTTGGCCAGCACGAAGGGCGTCAGCCGTCCAGTCGGGGTGGGCGGCACGAACAGGGTGGCCTGGCTGAAGCGCGTGTAAATGATTGGCATAGTCATAAACGTCTGCGACGCCCGATACACTCCCACGACCACGGCGCGGCGTTGATTCATCTCGATGACTCTGCCCGCGTGCAGCGGTTCGCCCGGCCACATCTGGTGAAATCCAGCCTCATCGACCAGGATGGCGTCGGGGAATTGCAGGTCGCCGATCTTGCCAACGAGCATGTGCGTAGGTGCCCCCGTGAGGCTGGCGTCATCCAGGCCCATTAGAATGACGCCCTGGTAAGTGCCGTCGGCAAGTTGGGCCTGGCCCTGCCCTCGGTACAGGTTGACGGCCCAGGCCACGCCGGGAACGCTGCGGACGCGGAAGAGGTCGTCGTCAGAGATGGCCTTCAAGTCATCAACGTAGCGGACGCCGGTGTTCATCACCCAGATGTCGGCCCCGTGCGTGTCGCGGATCTGGCTGGTGGTGCGCAGCATGACTCCACAGAAGATGGCACTCTGCTCGGCGATCAGGAAACAAGCGAAGGTGACGCCGAACACGATGGCGAAGTACTTGCTCCGCTCGCCCATC
>Ga0208565_1001494_pt1 | contig 13677 bp, 15 predicted proteins | sample Sb_taG_7_FD_187706 | JGI IMG/M metagenome (GOLD analysis project Ga0208565, IMG submission 187706) | Peat soil microbial communities from Weissenstadt, Germany - Sb_50d_2_FS metaG (SPAdes) (version 2) | ecosystem: Environmental > Terrestrial > Soil > Wetlands > Peat | place: Germany...
CCTCAACGACGCCGCCACCGCCGAAGGGCTGACGGTCGAGAATCCGAACCTACATCCCTGACCGCCAGCGCCACCCATTCCCCCCTTGACCCCTGCCCTGGATTGGCGTTTCATAAAGGGGATTATGCGACAGCTTCGGAGGCAGCAACCATGAGCGACTGTTAAGTTCGCCGGTAACTGGGTTCTCCCGTACTCTCGATGATCCAAGGCCACAAACTCCCGCGGCGATCCGTATTGCTCCAGGGGATTCTCGGTCCTTCTGGGCCGGACAGAGGCTGTCTTCATCGAAAGTGCGGGAGAACCGGTAACTGGCACGGTTTCTTCGGAGCTATCTGGCACCATCCGCGATGGACGGCTTAGCCGAGCGGACGGCAGACCCGTTCCGGTAGAGATCCGTTAAAGATCGTGCGCGAGACCTCATCCCGGAAAACGCACAGCGGTAAGCCGAGGCCCGGCGACGTCTCATCCGGGGGTGATGAGGGATCGAGGTGGATCGGGACGAACAGGGGCGGGTCGGATGGGGCGGTGGCCGGCGGCGCGGCGAGCCGTCGCCTCCAGGCGTAGAACGAGGCGGTGGAGACCCCCTCGCGCTCGCAGAATTCGGGGATCGACAGGCCGCCGGTGGCCTGTCGCCTGAGGCGCAGCCGCCACGTGTGTTCGAGGCCGAGGTCCTTGGGACGTGCCATGGGCTGACTCCTGGGGCGGAAGAAGGGAACCAACCCTTTACCGTGCGCCTAGCCTCGGGTGGGGGGTCGGTGGCGGGCCAGAGGCCGTCTGATCAGCTGAGGCCCCGAGCTCGTTCAACAGTCTGGCCCGGACGTCGCCGCGTACCCGGTATTGTCGCCCCCCGACCGCGGGGGAACACGTGGAGCAGATTGTCTTCCACTGTGACGCCCGCCGCCGCCGACCTCCGGTGGTCTGTCGGTGTCGGTCGTTACGGCGCGCCGAAGTCTGTGCCCTCATCCCGGGTCCGGCACCACGAAAGCACGCCTCCCCCGCGAACGGCGTTACCCCCCCCTGTGCCTCACGGGGGACAGGGGGGGTTGTCGCGCCTATCGCCGAATCCCGCCTGGGATTTTCGGAGCAGTATCAGTTATTGGTCTGACCCGGAGCGCCTTGGAGCGAACCGTTCCAGATCTATTCGGGCGGCCGCAGCCGGGCCGATGTCTTCGATCAATCGAAGCTAACGCTCAATCAGCTTGATCTCGCCGATGATCGGCCTCGAGCCTTCGGCCGGCGTTGCATCCGGGATGAACGTGACGGTGGATTTGGACTTCAATTTGCCCTGAGTAGACAGGGTCTTGGTGACGGGTGTAACGTCGAACGACACGAATCGTTCCGACTTCGGGGCCTTCAAGGGATCATCCGCGGTCGTCGCGTTGAAGAAGTTGATCCGCCCGACGAGGAACGCTTCCCTCCCTTCCGGGGCGACATCCTCGGGGAGGTCCAGGTAGAGGCGATAGATCACTCCTGGCGGAACATTCGTTCGCTGATCCCCGACGACGAGTACGAGCTTCCGACCCGGCTGTAACTGTCTCGCAATCTCGGGAAGCGGCGGCGCCAGGGCCCCTGTCTTCTCGGGGACCGGCACGAGCCGACACGTGACCGGTTTATCCTTGAGCTCGACGGGTACGGTCTTCGCCCTCGCTCGCTCCTTCACTCCACGAGGGTTCGGATCACGCTGTCCTTGGCCCTGCGACGCGTTCGCGGGAATCGTGGGGCAGGCGTCATCGGAAATCGACATCGGTGCGTCCCCGAATTGGGACAGCAAGGCCGCAAGCACGAGAGTCATTCGACTAATCATGAATGTGCCTCTCCGGGTCCGACCCTCGGTTGGCCATGCGCGGGGACCACGGCTGCGCGGGCTCACTCCGGAAAATTCTACGCAGCCGCGCCCAGAAGACAAGGGCGGAGCCCGCTCCTGGAAGGCCCCGCCCGGTAGAGATTCCTGACTAATGGACGAGGAGCTCGATCTGGCCGATCACGGGCTCGGCAGCGGCGTCCGGCTGGCCCCTGGGGATGATCGTGAGCACCGGCTCCGAGGCGAGAGCCCCGCTAGCCGCCAGGGCCCGGGCCTTGCCCGTGATGTCGTAGCTGACGAATTTGTCCGGGAACGGTGCGGCCTCGCCATGGACCGGCGCGCCACCATGCGCATCCCCGTGGTTTGCCGACCCGAAGAAGTTGATCGCTCCGACATAGCGGTCGATCTTTTGCTGAGGGGTCGGATTGGGCGGGAGGTCCAGATAGAGCTGATAGACGACGCCTGGCTGGGCTTTCGCCTTCAACTGGCGGGCGATCAGATAGACCCGGCCACCCGGACGCACCGACGCGACCCGTCCCCCGACGGAAGCGGCCGCGAACGCGGGCGACGGGGCCGTGAGGTTGAGCTTCACCTGGGTCGCCGTCGCCCCGAGGGCCACGGCACCCTGAGCGACCCTGGCCGCGACCCGCGCCGGAGCCGCTACCCTGGCCGCGGCGACGGCGGCGGGCGCCAGAGGTGCCGCACCCGGGATCGGCTCGAACCGGTCGTACGTGTAATTCAATTTGCTCAGGTCCAGGAAATCCGCGATGTTGGCGACCACGGCCTGGCCCTGGCCGTCGGCGAAGGTGAATTGCTGGCTCAGCGGCGGGTTCGGATTGCCCGCGACGTTCCAGCTCGCCCAGAGCCGGTCGATATTGCAATGGTGCATCCAGAAGATCGGGTCGCGCGCCGCGAACGGGACGCTCCCCATATTCTGACCCCCACCGACCAGGACGTGAACATTGCCGTGAAGTCCATTGTCGAGGCCCATGTTGAAGCCCGGTGTACCCTGCTGGGGGTCGGGGCTGTAAGTCGTCTGGTCCAGGGAGTCGAGACTCAGGAGGCTGTCATCATTCCCCTGGATCGGCTGCCCCTGGTTCACGCCGGGATTGCGTAATCCGTCGAAGAGGGGGCCGAACGTGGGATCGTTCTGAAGCGTGAACTGCGGCGGGATCACGCCGCGGGTACTCGGATCGGACGTCGAGTAGTTCCAGTACGGCAGGGTGAACTCGGGTCTCCCGCTCACGGCCGCGATGATCTGCTCGAAGTAGAAGACGAAACAGCGGTGCCACGGCACAAAAAAGTCCTCGGTCTCGCCGGGAATGTGCGCCTGGCAGGTGTTCCACATGGCCTGGGCCACGGCCCTGTTGGGTTCATTCCCGTTGGGATAGACCCTCTGGATCTCGGCGTTCTTTGTCGTCGACCCGCTGACGAAGTGGGTGTACCACTGGAAGGTCCAGCTCCTCGGGTCTCCCTCGGGAATCTGGTTAGCGTCCATCATCTTGCCCACGGCCGAGGCATAGATCCCGAGCATCTGAATCCCCTGGGGCGACCGGGCGTCGTACCGCACCCTGGGGTTCGCGGGCTGCGCCAGACCGTTTCGCTCCAACCACACTGCAAAGGGGATGGCCCCGGCTGCCGACAGGAACGTCCGACGAGTGACTCTTGCCATGGTTCAAGACTCCTCTAGTAGGCTCGTTCAGTGGATCCCGGCGGCAGCTCACGATCGGCCGCCAAGGCCGACTCCGCCGCTGGCGTTTCCGAACTCGCTGACCTCGACACACCTCAACGCTGCGAGCCCCGCAAGAGGAGACGCCCTGCCGGTAAACCGAGAATCTCTGTGCAGGTTCATCCACATCTGACCTGCGACCCGAGCACAGCGCGATTTGGCACACCCTTGCGAGGTCGACAGAACGATGAGCCCTTTTGTTAACAGCCCGTCGAGCCGCTTTCAACAAAAATATTTGGCTCATGTAGGCTTTCCCGCACTTTCGATACTGCTGGCGAATTCCGCCGTGAATCGTCTGGCCGGAAGCTGGGCAAGATGTGGCGCGCCGAGAAGGCGAAGTCGGGGATTCCAGACGTCCGAGCGAATTCGGATCAGGCCATCTGCTATGGAAGGGCCATGGTGCTCCGCCGCCACATGGCCCAGTCTGGCCGGAAGGAGGCGGCTGGGCCACCGACCCACGCCGCCCATACCCCTAGGTCCCCCTCGGGAACGAGACCTAATCGACCAGCAGGCGACGGACGGCCTGACGCATCGGCGCGATGAGGTCTTTCTCCTGACGTTTGCGGATGGCCGCCACCAGGGCCGGAGGGGCCTCGCACGGGTCGCCGGCGTGGACGTGCGGTTTCGGCGCGTACTGGATGGAGAGCTGGGCCTGCTGCGCCAGGGTTTTTCCATCCAGGCCCCTCTCCGCAGCGATCTTCTCCACCAGCTCGAGGGCGAGGTCGAGTGAGGACGAGACCCCGCCCCCGGTGAACCGCGGTCGCATGGGGTCGAAGACCGAGCGCGGGCAGTCTTTCGCGATGCGGAGCTTGAGCTTGTCGCCGAGGAGTGCGAGGTTGTCCAACTGGCTCCAGTAGGTCGTGACCTCGCATCCGCCGATCAAGCCCGCGGCGGCTAGGAGGAACGCGCCGCTGCAGACCGACCCGACCCATCGCGCCTTCGAGGCCTGCTCGGTGAGGAACCGTTGGAAGACCGGGTCAAACATCGCCGCGATCACGCCGTCGGCACCGCCTCCTGGCACGAACAGGACGTCGATCATCGGGGCGCCGGCAAAGGTCCGATTTGGCATCACCGAAACCCCCTCGGTCGTCGTGACTGGGGCCATCTGCGCGGCCAGCCACGTCGGCACGAAGCAGATCTTCTCGGAGGCGGCGAAGGCGAAGACCTGCGTCGCGCCGGCGAAGTCGAGCAGCGTTGCCCCGGCGTAGATCGGGAACCCGACGAAGACCGTCTCCGGCCCACCCGGCGGCTTCGCCTGGGCCTCGACCTGCCCACTTTCCGAGGCCCTCGGATCGGCCCCTGCCGTCAGGCCCAGGCCCGCCGCGCCTGCGAGGATGGAACGCCGCGTCAATGTCGTCTGCCGTGGCATGGGATGCCCTCTGCGAAGGAAACGATCGCCCAGAGGAATCGACCGCTGAGAGTTGTCAATCGGCTTGGACCTTGGTCTGCTGCCTCGCGACCGACAGCCACTTCCCATTCTGATACTGCCAGGAGCCCGGCGTCCTTCAGCCGCCGCTTGACAAGCTCGCAAATCCGCTCGGTGCCCAACGGCTTCGCCGCCAGCTTCCGGCTCCGGCCGTTCGACGCCCGGAACAGCGGCGTCTCCTTCGTCTCGCCCGCCAGCCCGGCCGAATCGACATAAGCCAGTATAAAGCCCTCCAGGTCGTGCCGCACCGGAATTTCCCGGCTCTTGCCGCCTTTTTCCTGGAACCGCAGCACGTACTGCGTCCCGTCGTGCTGGAAGTCGCCCAGGCGGAGCTTGGCCACCGCCCCGGCCCGGCAGGCGGTATAGGCCAGCGTGGCGATGAAGATTACACGCTTGACCCCTGCTCTCGATTGGCGTTACATAAAGGGCGTTATGTTACGCCAATGACTCCTGACGATTGTCCTTGGCAAAAGCATAGATTTGGACTAAGCTTAGCTAAATCAGGAGGACGCCATGGAAATCGCCAATATCCACGAAGCCAAGTCCCAGCTCTCCAAGCTGGTCGAGCACGCCATGAACGGCGAAGAGGTCATCATCGCCAAGGCCGGGCAGCCGATGGTCCGGCTGGTGCCCATCCACGCCGACGATTCGCCGCGCGTCGGCGGCCAGTGGAAAGGCCGCGTCCGCATCGCCGAGGATTTCGATACGTTGCCCGACGACATCGCCGCCGCCTTCGGGATCGACCCGGCATGACGCTTTCACTCGACACCCACGCCTTTCTCTGGTGGCTCGACGATCCGCAGCTCTTGTCCAAAGCCGCCCGTAAGGCCATTGGCGACGGCAAGAACACCGTCTACGTTTCCGCCGCCGTCGTCTGGGAAATCGCCATCAAACGGTCCCTCGGCAAGCTCGACGCCCCGGAGGACATCGAAGCCGCCATGGCCGCCAATCGCTTCCTGCCGTTGCCCGTGACTATCCCCCATGCCCTCGCCGTCGAAACGCTGCCGCATCACCACAGCGATCCCTTTGACCGCCTGCTGATCGCCCAGGCCCGGCATGAGGGTTTCAAATTCATCAGCCGCGACAGCCATGTCGCACGCTACGGCGTGCCCCACATTGTCGCCTGAAAGGCAGCGTATGAGCACCGAGCTGGTTCCCACGTCCCAGGCCGGTACCCTCGCTACCGGCATCCGCGGGTTCACCGTCCCCGCCACGATCGCCGACCAGGGCGACAAGGCTGCCGAGCGGTTCTTCACCTTCTTCACCGACACCATCCCCAACCAGAACACGCGGGCCGCCTACTACCGCAACGCCATGCGATTTTTCGCCTGGACGGGGAAAAAGCGGCTGAGCCTGGACGCCATCAAGAGCTATCACGTATCGGCCTACCTGGCCGAGCTCACGCTGACCGGCAAAGAAACACTGGCCAGCACGCCGACCGTCAAGCAGCACCTGGCCAGCTTGCGGATGCTCTTCGACTGGCTGATCACCGGGCAAGTCATCGACGCCAACCCCGCCGCCGCCGTGCGGGCAGCCAAACATGTCGTGAAGAAAGGCAAGACCCCGGTCCTTAAAGCCGACGAGGCCCGCGAACTGCTGGACAGCATCCCGCTTAAAGTAGGCCCGGAGCCGAAAGAAGGCGAGGAAGACAACCGGCCGCCCAGCCTGGTGGGCTTACGCGACCGGGCGCTGATCGCCGTTATGGTATTCAGCTTCGCCCGCATTACCGCCGCCCTCGGCATGAAGGTCGAGGATTATTACACCGAAGGCCGTCGGGCATGGTTCCGCCTGCACGAGAAAGGCGGCAAGCGCCACGAGGTGCCTGCCCACCACAACGCCGAGGATTATCTGGATGCCTACATCGCAGCGGCAGGCATCGCCGCCGAGAGGAAAACCCCCCTCTTCCGCTCCATCGACCGGCACCGCCGCTTGACCGACCGGCCCATGCACCGCATCGACGCGTGGCGCATGATCAAACGCCGTGCCCAGGCCATCGGCCTGCCGGAGGAAATCTGCAACCACACCTTCCGGGCCACCGGCATCACCGCCTACCTGGAAAACGGCGGCACCATCGAACACGCCCAGCAGATCGCCAACCACGAAAGCCCAAAGACGACCAAGCTCTACGACCGCACCAGCGACCAGATCACCCTCGACGAAGTCGAACGGATCGTGATTTAGGATACTCTGCACACATCAATGCATTGGCGATTCGCGGAATGGCCTTTCTACGCCGCCCCGCCCCGCTCCGAGTACCGACAATTCGCCGCCTGCTCGTTGCTCCGCCGTTTCGCTCGACTTATACTGATCGCCGGTGCAATCTCCTCACCTCAGGCGGCAGACTCGGAGGCCGCACTCTCTTGCCTCGATCCATCACGCGAGGGGGGTAAACGGACATGCAGGACGATATACTGAACAGACGATCGCTCTTCGCAACTGTCGGGGCCGTCGGGCTCGGTGCGATCCTCTCCGGGGAAGTCTCGGCCCAGGAACCGACCGCGAAGCCGGCCGCCAATACCCCTAAAGAATCGCCTTTTGAGCTGCTAGTTGAGTTGGTCCGGCTGAACGCCAGGTATGCCGAGTCATTCCAGGCCTTCTTCCAGGCGTTGCGCGAGACGAGAGCCCATCTCACCACCTTGGATAGGCAATTTAAAGAAGTAGCTAAACTCTATAAATATAAAAATACTACCGCCTTTTACGATTTGGACACTGCGGCATACGATCTGGGCCACTTTGTATCGATAACCGATCTGGAGGAACAATTGGTGGAACTAACCGAGAAGTTCGCCAAGAGGATCAAGCACGTATCGGACGCCTGTAAAAGTAAGCAGTGATTCGGATATGCTTAGATTTGGTCCCAAGCGTCTCTGTGACAATATAGCCTTCCCGTAGCAGCCGGACACATCTCTCACTGATCCGGCCCGGTTGTAGCTAATGGCCCGCCTGGTGTCTGCCAATGCGGTTTATGGTTGGTCGGCGTCTGCTTAGCCGTAGAGGCTTGTCGCATGCAACGGAGCGTTGGAGACGTGTTATGCTAGAGGTGGAGTCATATCAAGTGTCAGCTCATCAAATGTCAATTTTGACTCGAATTCTTTTCCTCCACTCGGCTGTCGCCGATCCAGCGTAGCGTTCAACTCATCATTTCTCCACATCTCATCCCGTTTCCGAAGGGATTGGATGGTGGTAGTGATGGGTAGCGTTGTCGTTATCCCCATGTTATCATGTTCATGTCTAAAAAATGTGAAAGTTCCAGCATAGCGAGGGTCATCTGCTCCACCCGGTTCCTGAGCTCCGAATATGTTTAAATAGACGCGGATGATTGAATCTCTCTCACCGGAGAACTTGGCTCCATGGAGCGTGAGTTGAGCATGTCCGCTTCCTTGGGCCACCTGATTCAAACCGACTCCAGCTTTGGCGTCGAGTTTGAACGAGACACGTAAAGGATCGACTCCAAGCTCTTGACCATGATTCTCGAATGTAGCCATGGTCTCGACTTTCTTCGGATTCTGTTCCGCTCCTTCTTCATTATTGCTTGCAATCACTGAAAAATCTGGGAACATATCGTAAACATACCCCTGTTCCAACTTGGTTGTGTCGAGGAACTCTTTAGACGTCACCGACACCCTCGTGTCGCTCTCGTCGTAAAACTCGAACTTCGGCTCGAACCAGGGCTTGTGCAACGGGTTTTTTTCGCTCGGGTTGTCACGCCCTCCCTTCATTTTAAGCCATTCGATCCATATGCGATCAACATTTGCATGATGCACCCAGAAGATCGGATCTCCAGCAGCAAGGAGCGGATTACCCATCCATCCACCTACTGCACCGTGAATCTCGTCGTGACCATCGTTCTCGAGTAGGCCATGCGTCTCGTAGAAGTGGTCAGGCTTTTGGATGAGTGGACCACCGAAACCGGGCTCATCCGGAGAGATGGCGAAACGTGTCTCGGCCATGGCACCTCGTTTCCCTCCCTGCCTATTCAAAATAAAATTAATATCATCAATTGGTCTGCCTGAGTTTGCAACCCGCAATCGCTGCCTAATATAAAGGGGACCACCGGGCAAGAATGCTGGATGTAGCGAAAGCTGACTTCCGTCTGGCTTATCCCAATACCAGTAAGGTAGGGCAAAGTCATCGTATCCCGAATACTTCCGGACAATCCGCTCGAAGTAGTAAATATACATTCTATGCCATGGAAAGAACCACCAGTTGCCGTGCTGGCATTGATTCCATACTCCGTCCGGGCCATGGTTAGTGTAGGGACGTACGCCATGAATGTTCGCCTGATAAATCCAATTATGATGATGATTGTTATCCAATTTCTGCATTTCTGTATAGGCTTTTGCCAATGCTTGGATATCTGGACTACTTACGGTCAGTGTCCCTAAATCTTTACGAACCCTCGGTGCTCGATTCGCTCCTGCTTTTGCTGCTACGGTGCCGCTCACCAACAGCATACCGGTGGTCGATTTCAGAAAGCTCCGCCTTGATTGCGAGCACGCAGACATGGTATTGCACCCTGCGTAAAAGAAGAGCTGATAGATGTTGTTGATTTAACCGATCGCCAGACTCGTTTTCAATAGGTAACTACCCGCACCTCCTCCGCGTTGGCGAAACTGCCTGATGGTCATCCACATCAATTTGGCGTCCGCCACTTTGCATCCGACGACTTCATCTGGCCGTTGCCGCCGCCCCCGGTTTTGGTTCGGATAACGCCGCGGGTTATGCGAACTAAAATCCGGGGGTGGCAATGGGTGAAAATGCACACAAGCAGAAAGCGGAAATCGTCCCGGTCGGGTCCGACCCGATCCCGGCGTTCGTCGGCGGCTTGCCCGCCGACCTCCGCGAGCAGATGACGAAGGCGGTCAAGGCGTGGATGCTCCGCACCCCCTCCCCCCATACCCGCCGGGCGTATGAGAGCGACCTCGACCAGTTCCTCGCCCATGCTGGTATCGAGGCCGGGGCCTGGGAGCAACTCGCCGCCGTCCGCCCCGAGGACGTCGCCGCCTGGCGTGAGCGGCTGGCAGAAGCAGGCATGACGAATAGTTCCATTCGGAGAAAGCTGACCGCCCTGCGGTCGCTGTTCTCCTACCTCAAGACCTACGGCTACACCGGAGCCAATCCGGCGCACGGGGACTTTGTCTCCGCCCCGGCCGTCGCCCGCGACGGCAAGACCGTCGGCCTATCGCCGCATGACTGCCGCCGGTTGCTGGACGCCCCCCAGGTCGAGGACCTGGCCATCAAGGACGAGGCCAAGCGGATCCTCCCGGTCGGCATCCGCGACCGGGCCATGCTGGCGGTCCTGGGCTATTCCGCTTGCCGCGTCGGCGAGCTGGTCAAGCTCAGGGTGCGGGACTTCCGCACCAATGGCGAGCACCGCGTCCTCAACATTACCGGCAAGGGCAACAAGGAGCGGACGACGCCGCTGCACCTGGAGGCGGTTGAGAAACTGGCCGCCTGGCTTGCCCTACCCGGCATCGGCGACGATCCCGCCGCGCCCCTCTTCCGGCCCCAGAAATCGGTACGCGGCAACGGCAGGGACGGCTTCCGGCTTAAGGCCATGACCACCAGGGCGGTTGAGAAGCTGATCGGCCGCTACGTCGAAGCCCTCAAGCTCGATCCCAACGTCACCGTCCATTCGCTCCGCGTCACGGCGCTCACCACCGCCCGCGAGCGGGGATCGGACATCATCGACTTGCAGGATTTCGCGGGCCATGCCGACCCGAGGACGACGCTGACCTACATCCGCAGCCGCGACCGCCTCAGCAAAAGCCCGGCATACATGCTGAAATACTGACCAGTCCAGCGATCAGATCGACCTCGACGAGGTGGAGAGGATTGCGATATGAGCGAAGACAATCGCCCGATTGTTCATACCGACATGGCCATCGCAGCCCTTATAAAGCACTGGCGAGCACGAAGCACCAGCCACATCCTCGCCGCTGCACCAGGTAGTTACAGCATCACTGGAGTGCCGTTGACGTTACCCACCACTCCTCAGGTCCTCGGCGTTACATTTACACCCGAGACGTTCATACTTCCCGCCCCTCCCATCGTGGTTGTGTCGGCCTGGCAAAGTCTTGCTTCGCAGATTGCGGACGGCAGTCGCAAGCTCGACGAACTCCATTGGAAGGAGTTCGAAGACTTGATGGCCGAGATTCTAGAAACGTCGGGCTGGTCCATTACGCCTATGGGTTACACCAAAGACGGTGGCGTTGATATCATCGCCGTTCGCAATGTGCAGCCCGGTGTGCCGATTGAAATGCTGGTCCAGTGCAAGCGATTCAAAAAGACTCGTCGAGTAGGCGTCGAAATTGTTCAGCAAGTCTGGGCCACTAAGTTCGAGAAAGCCTTTCACCAGGCAATGATTGCCGCAACGTCGAGTTTCACCCAAGGAGCACGACAAAAAGCGAAGATTTGGAAGATGGACCTACGAGACTATGACCAGATTCTTGACTGGTGTAAACGCATTTGCATGTGATTAATTAGTGCATACCGCAATCTCGTTAAACCGTCCAGGAATTCGATTTAATAAATTTATACTTTTGTTGGATTTTACCCTTTATGGCGGGTCGTTGTTCTTTTTAGCCATTTGGCGGGTCATTGTTTGATAAGCCTGCACTACGGACGGCCAAACAAATAGAAAGGCAGCTACGACGCTGACCAACAATATTCCGAGGATGGTCAGACATCCGAGAACTCGGGGGATGGTCTCAGGGCTGCTTATGTTGTCTCCGGCAGATTTTACAAATGCCCACACCAGCGCTGTACACAGACCACCGCAATAACCGCTTATTGCCCCTTTGGTTTGGAACTCTTTGATGAATTTCAAAACGACTCCGCCAAGAGCAGCCGGTAATATAATTGCCGCGGCTTTTACGGCCGCGGGGAAGTTCTGGACTAGATTGAGCCCCAAAAAAGCAACACCTCCCACGACTATACCAAGGCAAAACATACATAGGTTCGCATCGAGGCCGGCGCCATCACCCTGATGTTGTCCCGTCATAGTCCGTGCTCCCTCTCGAACTGCCTGGGCCGGTCTGGATGCTGCCGGCTGTTGTACCAAGAAACTCCACCTTTGCTGGCTGCATGACGGTGGAGGATTACTACACCGAGGGACAGCACGCCTGGTTTCCGAGTTGCAAAACATAGTCGCAGAACATTTACATTGTGCGATATGATTTGCGACAGAATCACCGCCAGGGTGGCAGGCATTGGCTCAGGTTTTCCACGCCCATAGGGCTTATGTCGGTTTCTGTTCCGTTACTGCCCGTACCCCATCTTTAAGAATTAGCGACCAGGATTTCGAAAACTACAGGCAATCCTAATGATTTGACCGCTTTGATAGCAAGGGTGCTCTGCTTAGAATCTTGAAATTAGGCTGCTTAGGTATAGATCCAAACAATCATAATGACATGCTGACAAGCCTGAAATAAAGGAGGTTATTCACCCCTATCTCGGCTCGACGCACCCAGTGATTGCATGCACACGCGCTGGCTAGTGAGACCGTTGCGAAAGGGGATTATCTACGCCTTCCGCACCGTGCAACAACCGTGATTGTCGGCGGCCGGTACAAGCCTGGACGTCGTCACCACACGCCCAACCCCAAGTTACGCTTTAGCGCTCAGTTTCGTGAGCGGCAGCACGAGCTGCCTCGGCTGGCTGCCGAAAGGCACGAACCCGTGGTGGAGGTAAAACGCCTCCGCCTGTTCGTCCTTGGCATCGACGACGAGGGCAAAGACGGCAATTTCCGAACGCAGGGACCGCGCTACCGCGTCCCAGAGCAGGGCGCTTCCGAGCTTGCGCCCGCGATAAGCCTGGTCAACCGCCAGCCGACCGAGCCGCGCGACAGGAACGGAGGGGTAGCGGGGAAGCCGCTTGGCAAGCGATGCCGGCATCTCCGCCAGGGGAACGCCCGCGGCGGCGAGCGTATAGTAGCCGGCGATCTTGGCCCCGGGAGCCTCCAGCGCCACATAACAGGCCGTCGCGCGGCGACGCACGTCCTGCGTCGCCTGCTCCCGGAAATAGCGGTCAAGGGCATCGGTCCCGCAAGAAAACCCAGACCTGTCGTGATCCGTACCGAGAGCCTCGATGAGAAACGGCCCCGTCACCGGGATTCCCGGATCAACCGGGCATGGGCTTCCTGAGCGCGCAACAGGGCGGGCGGCAGCTCCGGCGGATTCAGGAGGAGATCAACGAAACGGCGCTGATCCTCCACCGAGAGGCGGATGAGATGCGTCTCCTCGATGGTCCGGTGCGCGGCCTCTTGGGCGGCGGCAACGACGAAGTCGCTGACGCTGCGACCCTGGATTTCGGCGGCGCGTTTTACCACGGCAAGCGCATCGGGAGCAATACGAGCCTCGATGCGTGCGGTACGGCTATGTTCCCTTGGCATCATACATCCTCTCTTCCTTATTAAGTGTACGGCATTTTACCGGACAATGTCAAGATCGAATGACAACCATCCCCTCGCTGGCGATGGTGCCAGGCGAGATAGAGGAAGGGTTATCTACGCCTATCCGGCTATCCAGCTACGCAGCTATTCCGCTATCCAGATAGCCACGTCCATCTCCCCCGCGAAACCGTTTTCACGGTGAAATCCTACGCTCTCCCTAACCTGTTTCTTCACCAATGAATCGCGGCGGATGCCACGCCCTTTCAAGGGCAGTGGAGGAAGCCGCGCCCACGAGTGTTGAAAGAAATAAACGATCCTTGATAACCGGG
>Ga0208565_1001497_pt1 | contig 13639 bp, 10 predicted proteins | sample Sb_taG_7_FD_187706 | JGI IMG/M metagenome (GOLD analysis project Ga0208565, IMG submission 187706) | Peat soil microbial communities from Weissenstadt, Germany - Sb_50d_2_FS metaG (SPAdes) (version 2) | ecosystem: Environmental > Terrestrial > Soil > Wetlands > Peat | place: Germany...
TCGCTTAGCGCCCCCTTCGGCGCTCCCAGCAAGCTGACCTGGGTGCGCGCGGAGGCGTCGTAGGAGTCGGGCAGCGGCGAGACCGCAAGGCTCGTGCCGGGCAGGATCGACGAGCGGTTGAGCGTGCTAGGCACGCAGCGCGCGACGGCCCGAGCGCGATATGCGGCGTTCTCGGCGGCGATCCGCTTGGATCCCAGAGTGAGCACGCCCGCGTTGGAGAGCGCCACCACCACGGCCCCGGCGATCAGGGCTCGGCGCAGGCGCCGGTGAGTGTTTTCGTGTTCTTGACTCACGTTTGTTTGTCGACCGCGACCCCGCCGGCCGGTCGATCGATCCTAGCCACACGACACGATGTTCACGCGCGAGTTGCTGGATCCTGCGCATGAACTTCGTAAGAACTTGCGACTCCGGCCCTCAGAACACCGGCGTCTCGGTGTAATCGCCGAAGACCTGCTGCAGGGACTCGACGATCTCGCCCTCTGAGGCATGCGCGCGAGCGCAGGCGAGTAAAGGGTCCATCAGGTTGCGATCCTCGTGCGCTGCGTCCTCTCGCAGCGCGGCGAGGGCCCGCTCGACGGCGGTGCCGTCGCGTCGCGCGCGCACGGACTGCAGGCGGTCGGTCTGCTTGCGTTCGAGCGCCGGGTCGACGCGCAGCGTCGGGATCGGCTGCTCGTCGTCCTGGGTGTAGCGGTTGACCCCGACGACGATGCGTTCGCCCGCGTCGATCTCCTGCTGGAGCTCGAAGGCGGCGTCGGCGATCTCGCGCTGCGGGTAGTTGCGCTTGACCGCCGCCACCATGCCTCCGAGGGCGTCGATCTTCGCGAAGTACTCATAACAGCGCTCCTGCATCGCGTCGGTCAGAGACTCGACGAAGTAGGAGCCCCCGAGCGGGTCGACGGTGGCGGTGACGCCCGACTCGTGCGCGATCATCTGCTGGGTGCGCAGCGCGATGCGAACGGCCTCCTCGGTGGGCAGCGCGAGCGCCTCGTCGTAGGAGTTGGTGTGCAGCGACTGGGTGCCGCCGAGCACGCCCGCGAGCGCCTCGATCGTGGTGCGCACGATGTTGTTCAGCGGCTGCTGCGCGGTCAGCGAGACGCCGGCCGTCTGGGTATGGAAGCGCATCTGCCACGAGCGCGGGTTCTTCGCCCCGAAGGTGTCGCGCAGCTCGCGCGCCCAGATGCGCCGGGCGGCGCGGTACTTGGCGATCTCCTCGAAAAAGTCGATCTGGGCGTTGAAGAAGAACGACAGGCGTGGGGCGAAGTCGTCGACATCGAGGCCGCGCGCGATCGCCTGCTCGACGTAGGTGAGGCCGTCCTTGAGCGTGAACGCGAGCTCTTGTTGGGCGGTCGAGCCGGCCTCGCGGATGTGGTAGCCGGAGATCGAGATCGGATGCCAGCGCGGCATCTGGCGGGTGCACCATTCGATCATGTCCCCGCACAGGCGCATCGCCGGGTCGATCGGGAAGCACCACTCCTTCTGGGCTATGTACTCCTTCAGGATGTCGGCCTGGATCGTGCCTGAAAGGCGCTCGCGCGCGACCGGCCCAATGCCTGAAATCGATCCCTCCTCTCCCTCGGACTCGGCGGCGGCAACGAAGAACGCGAGCATGATCGCGGCGGGGGCGTTGATCGTCATCGAGACGGACACCTCGCCGAGGTCGATGCCCGAGAACAACGTCTGCATGTCGTCGAGCGTGTCGATCGCCACGCCCTCCCGGCCAACCTCTCCCAGCGCGCGGGCATGGTCGGAGTCGTGGCCCATCAGCGAGGGCATGTCAAACGCGGTGGACAGGCCGGTTTGGCCGTGGTCGAGTAGATAGCGGAAGCGCTCGTTCGTCTCCTCGCTCGTGCCGAACCCGGCGAACTGGCGCATCGTCCACAGCCGCCCGCGGTACATCGACGGGTGTATCCCGCGCGTGTATGGGTAGGCGCCGGGCCGGCCAATTGGGTCCTCGGCGGGCGGGCGGGCGCCAATTCCCGCGGGCAGGTCCGCCTCTGTATAGAGCTCCTTGACCGGCTCGCCGGACAGGGTCCGTACGTTGGTCTTGCCGTCCCGGCCTGTCTCAGGGGGCGAGGCCGCTGCCAGATCAATCGCCATGGTCTGCTCAGATCGTACTGGCAGACCCCGTCCGTCCCGCACAGGCAAGCGCTCTTTCCGTCACGCACTGTACTCTGCGCGCTCGCGGTCATAGCCAATCGAAAGGAAGCACAACGATGAACAAGTCCCAGCTGGTCGAGGCGGTCGCCGCCGACAGCGGTCTCTCCAAGGCGGACTCCTCGCGCGCGATCGAATCGCTGTTGGGGACCGTGACGAAGACGCTCAAAAAAGGCGACGAGGTGATCATTACCGGCTTCGGCAAGTTCTCGGTGGTCAAACGCGCCGCGCGCCAGGGCGTCAACCCGCGCACAGGCGAGCGCGTGAAAATCAAAGCGTCGAAGGCGCCGAAGTTCTCGGCCGGAGCCACGTTGAAGCAGGCTGTAAGCGGCAAGAAGTAGGGGAACCGGCGCAAGCCGGGCACAGCTCGAGCGGCTGTCGGGTCGGGCGGGACGCCCTGTGGGGGAGCGGCAGGGATGCCGAGCGAAGGGTCGATCGAGCCAGGCGCCGTGCTTGGAACCTGTTTCATCAAGATCGGCGCGTCCGGATGTGTCCCTGGACACGGCGCTGGACCGATCGAAGATCTATGGGATCTTCGATCGTCGCCACGTGACGGCTTGCGCATGCCACCAGCATGCGCTTCGCCGTCCCGCGGCGCCCAGCTTGGTCCATGAACACCCCGACCACACCGCCTATTCTGAAACAGGTTCTTGGCGGCGGCGCGCGGCGATTGGCGATAGCGTCCGTCACATGACGCTCGTCGGCGAGCTCGAGCTCCCCACACTGGACTACACCGATCCCGAGCTGCGCGGGGAGCGCTTTCACGCGGCGATGTGCGAGCTGCGCTCGCACGGCTGGCTGGCCGAGGGTCCGTTTGGGTATGTCGTGCTCGACCGCGAGTCGGCCGAGTTCTTCCTGCGGACGCGGGCGGCGACGTTCCCGGGGATGAAGATCGCGGAGATCTTCGGGGTGACGGAAGGGCCGCTGTATGAGCAGATGAAGCGGAACATCCTGCACGTGAACGGGCCGGACCACGCGCGTCTGCGTAGCCTCGTGAACCCCGCGCTGTCGCCGCGCGCGGTCGAGCGCTACCGGCCGGCAATGCGGGAGTTCTTACAGGAGCTGTGGGCGCGGGCGACGGCCCGAACCGCGCCTGGCGAGGGAACGGAAACGGTCAGGTGCGAGTTTGTAGAGGCCTTCGCGAAGCCGTATCCGTCGCGGGTGATCGCGAGCGTGATGGGGGCTCCGCTCGAGGACGCGCCGCGGCTGCATCACTGGTCGAACTGGATCCAGCGGCAGTTCGACGCGGCGAGCATGGCGAGCGAGCGCGACGGGATCGAGCAGGCGGTGGAGGAGTTCTACTCCTATGCCGAGGAGCTGCTCGAGGCGCGCCGGGAGGACCCCGGCGACGATCTGATCTCGACGCTGATCGCGGCCGCGGACCCGGCCCACCCACCCGAGCGGCTGTCGGATGTCGAGTGCATCAACCTCGTGTTCAACGTGCTCGTGGGTGGAGTTGACACGAGCCAGAGTCAACTCGCGCACGCGATCAGGCTGCTGGCGGAGCATCCCGGGCAGTGGGCGGCGCTGGCGGCCGATCCGGCGGGACTCGCGGGGCAGGCGGTCGAGGAGGCGTTGCGGTACGCGCCAATCACACCGTTCACGGCGCGGATCACGACCGAGGAGATCTCCTACCGCGACGTGACGTTTCCACAGGACACGATCGTGATGGTCTGCGCGTTCACGGGGAACCGCGACCTGGAGGAGGGGTCGGGCGATGTGGAGACGTTCGACATCGCCGCCGAGCGGAGCCGAGCGCGCGCGCTGACGTTCGGCGCGGGCGTGCACTACTGCGTGGGCGCGAACCTCGCGCGCGCGGAGTTGGAGGAGGCGCTGGCCTTCTTGGCCCCGCGGATGCACGATCTGACTCTCGATGGCGAGCCCGCGTACGAGACCATCATGGGGATCTACGGCCTGGCCAAGTTGCCTGTGCGCTTCGCGGCCTGACCGTTCGCGCCTCTGGCTGTAGGCGCCCACACGCGCGAGGGTAGACGACGACATCATCGCCGTGGCAGAGTTCGTGATCCTTGAGGTTGTGAGTCCTGAGCAGGGCCAACGCTTTCTGCGCGTCGCCCCGCAGGACCGATGACAGGGAGGCGCTACCCGCCCGCATCGAGCATCGCCAGCGGGACGTTGCGCATTCTGTATGTCCCGACAGACAACCGCGTGTCCTACGCGCGAGAGTGCTGTGCTATTGCCGCCTCGATGACGGCGGCGAACTCCTTGGCCGGTGCCGGTTGCACGTAGCGCTCTAAGCCTTGCGGCTGGAAGGAGCTGGCGAGGCGTCCGTCGATAGAGCTCTGCAGCGCGTCGGAGAGCGCGTCGATGTCCTCAGGCGCCACCACGGTGCCCGTCCGCGTCTCGCGGATGATTCGCGCCGCTTCGTTCTCGGAGGAGACCGCGAGAATCGGGCGCTCCGCAAGCAGGTACTCCGAGAGCTTTGCGGTCACGACCTGCTGGTGTGGACCGGTTGAGATCAGAAGCAGGGCATCGGCCGCTCGCTGCAGCGCAAGTGCCTGCGACCTGGGCAAGAAGCCGACCTCGTGCACCATGCCTCGCACCGACGGCGTCAACGCGTCGAGCATACGCCGGTCTTCACCCTTCAGCGTGCCGGCGAGAGTCAGTTGCAGTCTGCTCGCAACCTCCGGGTCGCGCGCGACGAGGGACTCCAACGCCCGGAACAGTCCTCGCGGGTCTCGCCTCTCGGGGTGACTGAGAACCCCGGTGTGCACGAGGTTAACGACTCCCGGGTCCAGTTCGGGAGGCGCGACCGATGCGACCTCCGCGTCCAGGCGGGCGGGGCCCCAGCCGCTGGGGATGTCATATACGAGGCAGCCGAAGCGCTCACTGAGATCGCGGGCGATCGGCTCGGTGATTCCGACGACCGCGTCAGCGGAGCGGACGACGCGTCGCTCGAGCGTGGCGTCGAGACGGTCCTGGATCGCCGTCGGCCATGGACCCATGACCGGCTCGTAGCGCCAGCCGTCGTCGAAGTCTGCAATCCAGGCAGGGCGCTTGCACCCGAGCGCGAGCCCGAGCAGGTGCGTGCTGTCGGGTGGTGCGTTGGTGATCAGTGCCTCGATGCGGCGCTCGCGAATCACGCGACGCGCGACTGGGATGAGGTACGGGAGCCAGGTCAGAACCCAACTGTCTGGGACCAGGCCGCGAGTGAATATCCGGGAGGGCTCCGGCGCGTCGTCGCTGACGGCAGATCCGCCATCTTGCTCGACGCGGGCGTCGGGTAGCGGTCGTCGCAGCAGTCGCCGCAGTGTCGACGACGCCTGGAGGTCTCCCGTGCGAACCACCCAGGGGTCATCCGTGCCGAGGCTTCCCGAGGCGCTCGTCGTGAGCACAGTCACCTCGTGGCCGAGCTCCCTCAGCGTTTGAGCCATCGACTCCCAGCGATGACTTCCCGGCAACGGATTGGGAGGGTAGTAGTAGGAGACTGCCAGGATCCGACGCGGCGAGGACACGCCTAATCTGCCCCGTCTTGCAGAAAGGGAGTCAGCCTCTCGTGGCAGCGACGCACTATCGGTCGGGCAGGCGATCGCACGCTGGCGAGTATGAGGCATCGGACGCCGTCCCGAGGCGTGACCGCCACCCGGCGAGCGCTTTCGCAGCTCGCCCGTGACCTGGTATATGCTCCACGTACTCGGTTGGAGATATAAGTACCGTACCCGCAGAGCGATGAAGGAACAGTCGAAAATCCGTCGTTGGACCAGTGGCAAGGTAAGACGTACGCGCGCATTCGACGCTTGGGAGAAGTTTCAAGCACGACGTCACACCACTCGTGTGCTCAGAGAGTCTGGACTCGATGCCTATTTCGACGAGGGACTCAAGCGACGTGTCATCTCGGGCGAGCAGCTGAGTCTCGAGGAGATGAAAGACAAGTATGACCTTGTCTGGGAGGGCATCGTCGACGACTGCGTGACAGGTGATGATCTCGATGAGATCCTCAGCAGACTCGCCCCTGAGTCGGAAACGTGCTTGGACGTCGGATGTGGCGCCGGTCGTGTCGCGGTCGAGATAGCCAAGACAAAACGCAAGGTCACCGCATCGGACATAAGCCGGACGGCACTGGCGCACGCCGATGAGAGAGCGAAGGCCAATGGTGTCGAGATCACGTGCGTGGAGACGCCGATGGAGAAACTGCCCTTTGCCGATCGCGCGTTCGACGCGGTCGTCTGTGTTCACACGCTAGAGCACGTGCAGGACCTCGATGCAGCAGTGTCCGAGCTGCTTCGCGTCGCTGCCAAGCAGCTGATAATCATCGTTCCCAGAGAGGACCGGGTTACTGATTTCGGAACCGATTACCACCTGCAGTGCTTCCCATCGGCCGAGGCGCTGAGCTCCGCGGTCCCCTTGGAGGCATTCGAGTGTTTTGTCGCGAAGGTAGAGAATCCACAGTGGCATGGTGAATACGTGTTCTATTCCGGTCGCATCCCCGACCGGGAGGTGACAGCAGCGAGTCTTAAACGTGCGGCATCGCATGCGCACGCCGGCGGCTGCGGCGGCGCAGGGACGCCCCGCACGGCCCGAATGTAGACTCGTAGGCCCATGCCCGACTCCAGCATCTCCGCCGAGCGTGGCCCACTCCGCAGCTTGATCGTCGGTCTCGGGGTGATGGGCTCGCACCACCTGCGCATCCTCTCCTCCCTGGCAGACGTCGAGGTCGTAGCGGTGGCCGAGCAGAACGGGGCGCGACGCGAGGCGGCGTTGCAGATGTACCCAGGTGTGCGGGGGCACGAGTCGCTCGAGCAGGCTCTCGAGGAGCACGAGCTCGACTTCGCCTGCCTTGCGGTGCCCGTCGAAGTGCTGCCCGTGTGCACGGACGTCGCGCTCAACGCCGGGCTGCACGTGTTCGTCGAGAAGCCGATGGCGCCGAGCGAGGATCACGCGCGAGAGATGACCGCCGCGGCCGCCGAGCGCTCGCTGGTGCTGGGCGTCGGCTACGTCGAGCGTTTCAATCCAGCCGTGCTGGCGCTCAAGCAGAAGCTCGACGCCGGCGCGATCGGACGGATCGTCCAGATGCACGCCCGCCGTCTCAGTCCCTTTCCCAACCGCGATCGCATGGCAGGCGTGGCGCTCGATCTCGCGACGCACGACATCGACATCATGCGCTACCTGTCGGACTCGGAGGTCGAACATGTCTATGCCGAGTCGGTCGTGGGAGCCGGCAAGCAGTCGGACGACCTGATCTGCGCGGTCATGCGCTTCGACTCGGGCAGTACCGGCCTACTCGAGACCAACTGGATCACGCCGACCAAGGTGCGTGAGCTGACCGTGCTTGGGGAGGGCGGCATGTTCGTCGTCAACTATCTGACCCAGGACCTCATCTTCTACGAGCATCCGACGAAGGCGACGGAGTGGGACCAGCTCGCCTCCATGTACGGGGGCGGCGAGGGTGACATGATCCAGTACGCGCTCGAGCGCCGCGAGCCCCTGCGGGTGCAGTGGGAGGCGTTTATCGACGCGGTTCACCGTGGCGGGCCGGCGCCCGTGGACGGTAACGATGGGCTGGCGACGCTCTCGACCGCGCGCGCGATTCGCACGGCGAGCAGCGAGCACCGAGTCGTGTCACCCGGCTACCGTGAGGTGATGAGTGTCTGAGCCGGAGCGGCGGCATCTACCGGGCTTTTCGCTCGTCGAATACGCAGCCCTCGTCGGCGACCTGCTGAGGAACGGTTACGTCTCTCTACCGGTGGAGGAGATCGCCGAGCCAAGCGACGGTCACGCACTGTATCTCAGGCATGACATCGACGTACACATCAAGAGAATCGATCAGATGGCTCGGATCGAGGCGGAGCTCGGCGCCGTCGCCACCTACTACGTGCCCCTCACGCTGCAGTTCAACCCATTCTATCCCGAGAACGCAGCGATCCTGCGCGAGCTCGTGGCGATGGGTCATCGCCTGGGCCTGCACTATGAGCTGACGACATACCCGGATGGAGAGTCCGCCGCGCGCGAGCGCCTCGATCGCGAGGCGGCGTGGCTGGGCGAGATCACCGGTGTGATGCCACGCACAATCTGTATGCACCTCCCGAGCCTGCACGGGGAGGATCGCTTTTGCGGCGTCGATGGCTACGTCCATCCGCATGATCCACGGTACGCCGACGGACTGCTCTACGTGAGCGACAGCTGCCGCGCCTGGCGTGACGAGGAGCTCCTGCGCTGCTTCGGAGAGAACCCACCACCGCGCTTGCTGCTCAACACCCATCCCGAGCTCTGGCTCGGGATGGCCGACGAGGAGCGAGAGAGCTTCCTGGAAGGAACCCTGCTGGAGAACACGCTCGAGCAGCCGCGCGCGTTTGTCCTCGAGACACTGCGCTCCTGGTTCGACGGGCACCCCGGACCCGTCGCCGAACGCGCACGCATCGAAGCGCGCTGCGCGTGACCGGGGTCGCCGACATCCTGAGCTTTCTCGGTGCTCGACCGGATCCGGTGGGCGTGCAGGACCTCAAGGCCTCGATCCAGGGACCGGGCACGATCGACGCCGCCGGACCCACGCAGGTTGCGTTCTGCGCCGCATCGGCCTCGAGGGCGCTCGAACGCGCGCGCGCGACACACGCCGGCATCGCGCTCGTCGACGCCGCGCTCGTCGATGCGCTGGAGGGCGAGCGCCTGCCGGCGACCGTCGTGGTGCGCAGCGCCCGGTCGCGGCTCGACTACGCCAGGGTGGTCGCGCACTTCTTCGCGACCCCCCCGCCGGCGCCCGGGATCCACCCGAGCGCTGTGGTCGCCCCCGGCGCGAAGATCGCTCCGAGTGCCGCGATCGGGCCGCTGTGCACCGTCGCCGACGCGGTCGAGATCGGGCCCGGCTGCGTGCTTCACGCGGGCGTCCATCTCAGCTCGCGCGTACGACTCGGGCGCGGCGTGATCGTGCACTCCGGGACCGTCATCGGCGCAGACGGCTTCGGCTACGAGCGCGACCGCGATGGTGCACTGATGCGGATTCCGCATGTTGGGGGCGTCGTGATCGAGGATGACGTCGAGATCGGCGCCAACGCCGCGATCGACCGTGGCGCGATCGAGGACACCTGGATCGGTCGCGGGGCCTGCATCGACAATCTCGTGCACATCGCGCACAACGTGCGCATCGGAGCGGGCGCCGCGGTGATCGCCCACGCGATGGTGGCGGGAAGCGTGCGGCTCGGCGAACGCGCGTGGATCGCTCCCACCGCCTGTCTGCGCGACGGCATCGAGGTTGGCGACGACGCCACGGTCGGGCTGGCCGCCGTGGTCACTCGCGATGTTCCGGCGGGCGAGACCGTCCTCGGCAACCCGGCGCGTGAGCTGTCCGAGCATCGTCGCCTGCAGGCTGCTCTGCGCGGGCTGGCGGACGAACCGTCATAGAGAGCCCGCTCGACGGCCGCCCTAGGGCCTAGAGTCGATCAAGGTGCTCCGGAGATTCTTCGCTGACAGCGCTGTGTACGGGGTGGCCGCGCTGGTCAGCCAGGGCATCGGCCTGCTGCTGTTTCCCTTTCTGGCGCACCACTTCTCGCCGCGCGAGTACGGCATCATCGACATCCTCGGGCTGGTGGCGATCCTCACCAACCTGACCGTCGCACTCGAGGTCAACCAAGGACTCGGGCGTCACTTCGTCGAGGCGTTCGAGTCCGAACGCGTGGACTATGCCTCGACGGCGCTGCTCTTCACGGTCGGCGCCTACACCGTCTTTGCGGCGATCGCCCTGCCGTTGGCTGTGCCGCTGACCCACGTCCTGCTGGCGCCGGACGTCGACCCGTGGATCACGCGGGTCGCCATCGTCTGGATCTGGGTCGCGGGGATCGTCTATCTCGCTCAGGACCAGTTGCGCTGGCGCATGCGACCGCAAGCCTATGCGCTCGTGACGATGACGACGGTGACCGTCACCACCGGCTCGACCGCGGTGCTGGTCTTCGGTTTCGGCGTGGGCGTCATCGGCGCCCTCCTCGGCCAGCTCTTCGGCGCGCTCGCAGCGGCGCTCACAGTGTTCCTGCTCTCCAGGCACGCCTACGCCCTGCGCTTCGATCGTCGCAAGCTCGGCATCATGCTCGCCTTCTCGGCGCCGCTGGTGCCCTCGAGCATCGGCGTGTTCCTCAACGGCTTCGCCGATCGGCTGGTGCTCCAGCACACCCGCTCGCTCGCCGATGTCGGCGTCTACGGCGCCGCGTTTCGAATCGCCACGGTCGTGGCCCTTCTGCTCGCCGGTTTCCAGGGAGCCGCCACGCCGCTGATCCTCGCGCGACACCACGAGCCCGCGACCCGCGATGAGCTGGCGCGTATCTTTCGCCTGTTCAGCGCCGCCGCACTGATCGCCTTTCTCGTGGTGTCGATGTTCGCCGACACCGAGGTCCGCTTGTTGGCGTCTGCTGTCTACGCCCGCGCGGACATCCTCGTGCCATACCTGTTCATGTCAGCGCTGCTGTTCGGCGTCTACGTCTTCGCTCCCGGGCTCACGATCGTCAAGCGGACGCGGACCTCCGCGATGATCAGCGTCTCGGCGGGCCTGTTGAACCTGGGCCTTGCGCTGGCGCTCGTGCCGCCGCTCGGGATCCGGGGCGCGGGCGTGGCGACCGTTGCCTCCTCGGCGTGGTTCTTCGGCCTGACGATGTTCTTCAGCCAGCGCCACTATGCGGTGGCGCATGACTGGGCGCGCCTTGGCACCGCGCTGGCGGTGGCGATAGTTCTCCTGATCCTGGGACGAGCCGTGATCCCGATCGGCCGCGCCAACGCGCTCGCGTTCTGGCCGCTGGTGGCGAAAGCCGCACTTTCCTGTCTCGGCAGCGCCATGATCGCGGCGCTGCTCGTGCGCCGGGATGAGCTCGTGCTGCTCCGGAGCGGGCTGCGACGACCGCTTTCCGGGGCTAAGGGCAGCGTCTGATAGACGTCCAGCGGTTGCCCCGTGTCTATGCTGGGGGCCAAATGTGCGGAATCGCCGGGACAGTTGGAGGGGCGCCCCCCGACGCAGCGCTCCTCGAACGGATGGCGGCGACGATGGTCCACCGTGGCCCCGACGGCCAGGGCGCCTGGAGTGACGGGACCGCGGGCCTGGCGTTTCGGCGACTGGCGATCATCGATCTCGACGAGCGCTCCAACCAGCCGCTGCACCTGGGCGCGTTGCACCTCGTCTTCAACGGTGAGATCTACAATTACCGGGAGTTGCGCGACGAGCTGGCGGGACTGGGTCACCGCTTCGAGACCGAAGGGGACGGCGAGGTGCTGCTGCACGCGTGGGCGCAGTGGGAGGAGGACGCGCTCGAGCGTTTCAACGGCATGTTCGCGTTCGCCGTTTGGGACGACGAGCGTCGGCGGTTGACGCTCGCCACCGATCCGTTCGCAGAGAAGCCGCTGTTCTTTCACGCGGGCGACGGCCGGCTGCTGTTCGCCTCCGAAGTCCGCACGCTGCGCGTGGCCGATCCCACGATCGGGGTTCCCGACGAGCGTGCTGCGGCGAGCTTCGCGGCGTTCGGCACGATGCCAGATCTGCCGGCGACGTTCTTCGCCGACGTGCAACGCCTGGCGCCTGCGCACATCGCGCGCTGGGAGGGCGGACGTCTGCGGATCCACCGCTACTGGAATCCCAGCCAGATCGCCGTTCCGGGCGATCCAGCCGCTGCAGCCGAGCGGCTTGGAGAGCTGCTGTGCGACTCGGTTCGCCTGCGCCTGCGCAGCGATGTGCCGGTCGGCACCTCGTTGAGCGGCGGTGTCGACTCGTCGTCGATCGTGGCGATATCGTCGCTGTTGGCCGGCGATCACGCCCGTCATGCGTTCACTGCGACGTTTCCCGGCTTTGCGCGCGACGAGTGGCCGCACGCCGAGGCGGTCGCACGGGCAGCTGGCGTGGTTGAGCACCACGCAGTGCGCCCCCAGATGGACGAGCTGCTCGACGACCTCGAAGTGCTGGTCCGCGACCAGGAGGAGCCGTTCGCCAGCACGAGCATCTATGCGCAGTGGCGGGTGATGCGCGCTGCGCGCGAGGCGGGGGTGATCGTGCTGCTCGACGGACAGGGCGCCGACGAGCTCTTCGGCGGCTACGCCGGCATGGCCGGCCTGGCGCTGCGAAGCCGCGGGCCGGGAGCGGTACTCGCGGGACTGTTGGCCGACCCGGGCATCGCCGGCGAGCTGGCGCTCGCGTACTCGGCCAACCGGATGCCGCGCGCAGTTGCGCGTCGTCACCGGATGCGTAGCGCGTCCCCCTACGTCTCGCATGAGCGGGCGTGGGCCGCAAGCGCCGCCGTGGAGCCGCCCCCCGACTGGGAGAGCGATGGCTCGCCGCTGCGCCGCGAGCTCCTGAAGCAGACCTTCCGCACCAGCCTTCCGCAGCTCTGCCGTTTCGCTGACCGCGACAGCATGGCCCACTCCGTCGAGGTCCGCCTCCCGTTCCTCGATCGCCGAGTCGCCGAGTTCGCGCTCTCGCTGCCGCCGAGACTGCTCTTCCGCGACAACGAGACCAAGCGTGTCCTGCGCGACGCCTGCCGAGGCCGCGTGCCCGACGTCGTCCTCGACCGGCGCGAGAAGGTCGGCTACGAGACGCCCGAGGCGACATGGTTCAACTCGGCGACCGGACGGACGCGATTGGCCGAGATCCTGCTCGACCCGAGCGTGATCGCAAGCGGCCGTTGCGAGCCGGCCGAGGTCGAGCGGGACCTCGCCGGCGGAGCCTGGCGCGACGTCGGGGCGCTTTGGCGAGCGGTGAACGTCGAGCTGTGGCTGCGCGTCTCATCTCGCGCGACGACGCTTACCGGAGCTGCATGCGCGTGACGCCCGGCCGCGGGCGCAGGCTACGCGTTCTCCACGCGCCGGTCGAGATCGCCGGGCAGGCGACCCTCGCGGTTCGCGGGCTCCGCGAGCTGGGGGTGGAGGCGGAGGTCTTTGCGTCCCCGCACCCGTATGGCTACGACGCACCGGACATCGTGCCGCCGTCGCGACGTCTGGCGTTCGCGCGAACCGTGGCCGCCACCGTGCGCGACCACGACGTATTCCACTTTTACTACGGCCTGGGCTTTCATCCGCTGCTGCGACTGTCCGACGTGCGGGGGCTGCGCGCGTTGGGTAAGCGCGTTGTGGTGGAGTTCGTTGGAAGTGACGTGCGGATGCCGACGATCGAGGCCGCCCGCAACCCGTACTACGTGCGACTTGAGGGCGAGGACGACGACGCTGCCGAGTTGCGCATGCGCCGCTGGACGCGGATCACCGACGGTCACGTGGTCGTATGCGACCACGGGCTCGACCCCTTCGTCCGGCCCCGCTTCAGTCATGTGCACTACGTCGGCCAGCGCGTGGACACGAGCCGCCACACGCCGCGCCCGCCGCGCCCCGACGCTGTTCGGCCGGTCGTGGTGCACGCGCCGAGCGATTTCGCCGGCAAGGGGACCGCACACGTCCGACGTGCGGTGCAGGCGCTTAGTGCACGCGGGGTCGCGCTGGAGTACGTCGAGCTTCGGGGCAGCTCGCACTCCGAGGTGATGCGGCGCTGCGAGACGGCCGACATCGTCGTCGATCA
>Ga0208565_1001502_pt1 | contig 13606 bp, 1 predicted proteins | sample Sb_taG_7_FD_187706 | JGI IMG/M metagenome (GOLD analysis project Ga0208565, IMG submission 187706) | Peat soil microbial communities from Weissenstadt, Germany - Sb_50d_2_FS metaG (SPAdes) (version 2) | ecosystem: Environmental > Terrestrial > Soil > Wetlands > Peat | place: Germany: Weissenstadt...
GAATCCTCCGGGCGTCTGGAAGGGGCTTCCGACCGTGGCGAGCAGACTTCGCCCCCCAGCCTCGGCATGTTTCGAGCATTGTTCGTTGAGCACGACCTCGGTGGATCGCCGGGGTCCGCCGTCGATGGCGCTCTTCACCGCTACTGGACGGGCGCGCGGTAGGAAAAAGTAGACTTTGAGCTCATTTCTCGCCACGACGCCTGCGGTCGCAGAGGCCGGGCGGGTCAGGAAACCACTGCCCAAACCAGCTTGTACGAGACCAAATTTTCACCGGTACTGGACGGGCGTGCGGTAGGAAAAAGTAGAGAAAACCGGAATTCAGGGAACTATCAACGCCCGTAGCGGAAGGGGCCACCCACTTTCTGGCACCAAGGAAGCGTGTGTGGCCCTTTCGCCCTACTGGTAGGTGTCACCGATCGGACGATCTCTCGCCGCCCATTACCCCTGCATTCCGCGTTGGGGACCGCGGTTTCGAGACGACACTTGCTCCATGGCCAAGCTCTCGATCAGCGCGAAAGTCGGCTCTTCGTCTTGTAGAGCGGCCAAGGCGTTGTCCACAGGGTTGCTCGATCCCGCAACGAGGACCCCGGGCACTGAACCGTTAACCACTTGTGTCAAAGCGGCCGATGTCCTCGTCTTGAAATTTGTGTCTCCGCCGTAGACCGCTTTAGTCGAGCGACTTCCAATCGACAGTGACGAGGTGGTGGAAGTCGCGATACCGCCGCTCACGGCCCCGGTGCCGATCGATCTCGAGCCATCGTAGAGAGCGACCGCGCCGGTCGGCGAGCCGCTACCCGGTGGTGACACGTTGATCGTGGCCGCGACGGTGACTGCCTGGCCGGATGTGGAGGAATCGGTAGACGATGCGAGCGCCGAGCCGGTGCCGGCCTGGTTAACCGTCTGGTCGATAGCCGACGACGTGCTGGTCTGGAAATTGGCATCGCCGCTGTAGACGACGGTGATTGAATGAGAACCTGCCAGAAGAGCGGACGTCTTGAACGTCGCCTTCCCGCTGGCATTGAGGGTCGCGGTATTGAGGGTGGTCGAGCCGTCCTTGAAGGTAACGGTCCCTGTCGGCGTCCCGCTTCCGGGCGAGGCTGCTGACACAATGGCCGTGAAGGTCACCGCTTGGCCATAGCTCGAGGGATTTAGCGACGACGTCACGGTCGCTGAGGTGGCGTCCTGGTTGACCGTCTGGTTCAGGCTTGCGCTGCTAGTGGTAAAGCTGGTGCTACCATTGTAGGTCGCCGTGATCGTGTCCAGGCTGGTGGCCAGTTTTGCGGTGCTGTACGAAGCCGTCCCGCCGCTCAGCGCGACTGTGCCCAGTGTCGTTGTGCCGCTCAAGAACGTTACTGAACCGGTCGGCGTCCCGCTCCCCGGCGCGTTCGCGGTGACCGTCGCCGTGAATGTCACCGACTGGCCAAAGACCGACGGGTTGGCCGAGGAAACGACCGAGGTGGTCGTACTGTCCTGGTTGACCGTCTGGGTCAGCGTCCCCGCGCTTGTCTTGAAGTTGGTGTCTCCACCGTAGGACGCCTTGATGGTGTGACTACCGACGGCAAGTAGCGACGAGGTGGTGAGGCTGGCGGTCCCGCCACTGAGGGCACCGGTACCGAGCTGGGTTGAGCCGGCGTAGAACGTGATCGTGCCGGTCGGCGTCCCGCTGCCGGGCGAGTTCGCGCTCACCGTCGCCGTGTACGTCAACGGCTGCCCGTAGACCGTCGGATTCACCGCAGAAACGACGACTGTCGTGGTGCCAGCCTGGTTGACCGTTTGAGAGAGTGCCGGCGAGGTGCTGGCGGTGAAGTCGGGGTCGCCGCTGTAGACCGCCGTGATCGAGTGCGAGCTGACAACGAAAAACGTGGTCGTGAACGTTGCCGTGCCGGCGCTGAGAGTGCCGCTGCCGAGATTCGTCGTGCCGTCGTAGAACGTCACCGTCCCCGTCGGCGTGCCACTTCCCGGCGCGGCCGCCTTCACGGTTGCCGTGAGCGTGACTGACTGACCATAGACCGACGGATTCGCCGAAGAAGTGACCTTGGTCGTTGTCGAGTCCTGGTTGACCGTCTGAGTCAGGACCGCGGACTTGCTGGGAGCATAAGTGGTGTCCCCGCTGTAAATCGCGGTGATCGCCTGCGAACCTATAGGCACCGACGCCGTCTTGAGGGATGCCTTCTTGCCGCTGAGCGTCGCGATGCCAAGCGGCGTCGAGCCGGCGTAGAAGGTCACGCTTCCCGTGGGCGTGCCGCTGCCGGAAGAAGGCTTTACGGTGGCGGTCAAGGTGACCGACTGGCCGAAGACCGAAGGATTGGTTGAGGAGGTGAGGGTCGTCGTCGTGGCGATGCCGACGAACCCGCCCGCGATCGTGACCGAGACAGCGCTCGACGTGCTGCCCGTGAAGTTGGGGTCGCCCAGGTATTGCGCGGTGAGCGAGTCGGTCCCGACCGGCAGCGTGGTCGTCGTGAGAATCGCGGTATTGCCGCTGAGGCTGATTGTGCCAAGCGAGGTCGTGCCGACGAAGAACTGCACAGAGCCCGTCGGCGTGCCCGCACCCGGCGCGACCACCGCTATGGTCGCCGTGAGCGTGACGGGCTGGCCCGACGTCGTGGAAGTCGGTGAGGCTGTCAGGCTGGTGGTGGTGCTCGCCTGGTTGACCGTCTGAATGACGGCGCTGGAGGTGCTGGCCGTGAAATTGCCGTCGCCGCCGTAGGCGGCCGTGATGGAGTGGGTCGCCACGCTCAGCGAAGTGATGCTGAAGGTGGCCACCCCACTGCCGTTCAGCGAGCTGGTGCCCAGAGTGGTCGAGCCGTCCATGAACGTCACGGTGCCGGAGGGGGTGCCGGCGCCGGGGCTGACCACGGTGACGGCGGCGGTGAACGTCACCGGCTGGCGGAACACCGAGGGGTTGACCGAGGAGGTGAGCGTCGTGGTCGTGGTATCCGTGTTCACCACCTGGCTGAGAGGCTCCGAGGTGCTGATCAGGTCATTTGTGTCGCCACCGTAGACGGCCGTGATCGGGTGGCTGGCGACGCTCAGGGCGCTGGTGGTGAACGTGGCCGCGCTGCTGGCGTTGAGCGTGCCGGTGCCCAGGGTGCTGGTGCCATCCATAAAGATGACCGAGCCAGAAGGGGTGCCCGACCCGGGGGCATTGGCCGTGACCGTGGCGGTGAAGGTCACCGACTGGCCATAGAGGGACGGGTTCACCGACGATGAAAGCGCGGTGCTGGTGGGATCCTGGTTGACGGCCTGGCTCAGCGCCGACGAGGTGCTGGTGGTGAAGTTGCCATCGCCGCCGTAGACGGCGGTGATGGAATGGGTCGCCACGCTCAGTGAGGACGTGCTGAAGGTCGCCACGCCGCCGTTGAGTGTGCCCGTGCCGAGTACCGTGGTTCCGTCGTCGAACGTTACCAAGCCGGTGGGAGCACCCGAGCCGGGAGCCACTGCCGCCACGGTCGCCGTGAAGGTCACCGACTGACCGTAGACCGACGGGTTGACCGAGGTGGCCACGGTCGTCGTCGTTGCTTGCAAAACGTTGATCGTTGCCGTCGCCGAGGCCGCCGTGTAATCGGTCGTGTCGGTGGGGGTGAAGGCGACCGAGAGCGTCTGGTTGTTGCCGGCGCCCAGAACGGTGCCCGCGGCCGGGGTGTAAGTGAAAGTCCCCGCCACGCTGCCACTCTCGCCGCCCACCGTCCAGGAAGACGTGGCATCCAACTGCGTTCCGCTCAGTGCCGTGCCGTAGACGACGTTCGCCGGATTGGACCAACTGATCGTCGGCGTTGCTTGCAAAACGTTGATCATTGCCGTCGCCGAGGCCGTCGTGTAGTCGGTCGTGTCGGTGGGGGTGAAGGCGACCGAGAGCGTCTGGTTGTTGCCGGCGGCCAGGACGGTGCCCGCGGCCGGGGTGTAAGTGAAAGTCCCCGCCACGCTGCCACTCTCGCCGCCCACCGTCCAGGAAGACGTGGCATCCAACTGCGTTCCGCTCAGCGCCGTGCCGTAGACGACGTTCGCCGGATTGGCCCAGGAGATCGTCGGCGTCGCTTGCAGGACGTTGATCGTCGCCGTCACGGAGGCCGTCGTGTAATCGGTCGTGTCGGTGGGCGTAAAGAGGACCGAGAGCATCTGGTTGTTGCCGGCGCCCAGGACCGTCCCCGCGGTCGGCGTGTAGGTGAAGGTCCCGGGCACGTTGGCCGTGGCGTCGAGCTGCGTTTGGCTCAGCGCCATACCATAGACGATGTTCGCCGGATTGGCCCAGGAGATCGTCGGCGTCGCTTGCAACACGTTGATCGTCACTGTCGCGGTGGCCGTCGTGTAGTCAACCGCGTAGTCTGCGGTATTGGTGGGGGTGAAGGTGACGGTGAGAGTCTGGTTGTTGCCGGCGCTCAGGATGGTGCCGGCCGCCAGGGCATACGCAAAGGTCCCGGTCAAGTTGGCAGTTGCATCGAGCTGGCTGGCACTTAGGGGAGTGCCGTAGGTAATCTCGACCGGATTGGCCCAGGTGATGACCGGAACCTCTGCAATGGTCAGCGTGTTCGTGGTCGTAGCGCCCAATGTGGCGTACGTCGGCGTGCCCAAGGTGAAAGTCAGCGTCCTGAGCACGTCGTCGGCGCCGAAGTCGATCAAGGTGCCGGTAATCGTGGCACTGGTTTGACCGGCGGGGATGACGAGCGGACTGGTGCTGACGCCACGGTAGTCCGTGCCGGCAATGGCAGTGCCTCCCAGCGTGAATGGGATGGTAACGTCCGCGCCGGCCGCCGCCGACAGGTTGACCGCGATGCTGAAGCTGCCGGCATTCTCGCTGACCGTCTCGGCCGCACTGGCAAAGGACACCACCGGCGTCGTGTCCACGGTAAAACTCACCGAAGCACCGGCGGCCAGCGCGTTGCCCGCGCCATCCTCGATGCCGCCCGGCGACAGCGTCAGGGTATAGGTCCCGTTTGTCCCGGTGAGGCTGCTCAAGTTCCCCAGCGTCCAGGTGACCTGATCGGTGCTGGTGAGCGTGGGCGATCCGGAGAGGAGCAGGTTGGGCCCGCTGTTGCTGGTCAATTGCAGGTTCGCCAGCGTGAAGCCGTAAACCGGCTTGCTGAACGTGATGGTCACGTCATTGACCGGAGTGGCCCGAGCATTCGGCGCAATGGGCGCGATGGTGACCGTCGGGGCGATGGGATCGATGAGCACATCCAGCAGGCTGTCCGGGGAAACACCGGCCGCCGCGTCAACGACGTGCACGCGCAAGTCATGGAGTCCGGAGCTCAGCGTCAAGCCCGCGGATATGCTTTCACCGGTGATGGGCGCATCGGTTATCACTTCCGTTGCCCCATCATAGACGTCCAAAAGCAGCCCTGTCTGGTCGACCGTGCCGGTCAGGGTCACATTCCCCGTGTTGGTCAGGACGGTGCCACTGGCGCTGACGCCGGCACTCGGAGTGATGGCCAGGTTGGTCGCGGGATCGGGCGGGGTGGTATCCATCACCCAGGTGTCCGAGGTCGTGCCGACGCCGGAATTGCCGGCCAGATCCTGCACGCCGGCAGCGCTGACCGTGAAGGTGTAGGTCCCGTCCACCGGATAGATGAAGTTATTGAACCCGCTAACCTGGAACGTGGTCGGCGACAACTCGGTAATGGTCGTATTCGCGCTGACCAGGTTGGGCCCGCCGCTCTTGGCGAAGGTGATGTCTTGCGTGGTGAACGTGGCCGGGTCAATTGGCGCGGAGAACGTGACATCGAGCGACGGAACGATGATGCTGCGCGGCGATTGAGTCACGGCCTGCAGACTGACCGTCACGGGCGCCGTATCCATCGTCCACGACCTGCTTGCCGATCCGATGCCGTTTTGGCCGGCTTCGTCGGTTATGCCGGCGGCGTTGACGGTCAGAACGTATGTCCCGTCCGTGGCAGTCAAACCCGATAGCCCCGAGATTTCGTAGGTGGTATCGGAAACCTGCGACACTGTCACGCCGCTGTCGATGAGATTGGGGCCGCCATTGAGCGTCAAGGATAGGGCATTATCGTCAAAGGTCGAAGGATCAATGGGCTCATCGAACTCGACGTCGATACTGTCCACTGGTGTGTTACGCGGGTTCGGCGTTACGCTATCGACTTGCACGACATAGGGCCCGACCTCGCCGTTGGCCCACTTTTCCGAGAGCGTGCCTGTGCTCAGTTCGCCGGCTGAGTCCTGAAAGACACCAGGCAGGACGGTGAACTGGTACACGCCGTTGGCTGCCGTCAACGGGGCCAGCCCGCCGATCTGGTAGGTGGCGCCGGAAACCTGCGTGAACGTGACGCCTGAATTGATCAGGTTCGGACCGCCGTTCAGAGTCAAGGAAACACTGGCGGGGTTGAAGGTCGATGGATCGACTGCCTCGCTCAGCGTCACGTCGATCAACGAAACCGGCCCGATTGCCGGATTGGGCGTGACGGGGGTCAGCGCCACGACTGCCGGGGGCTGGGCCCCGACCGGCAGGTAATAAAGGGTATAGGAGCCGGTGCCGTCGTAATCGAGCAGGTGCAGCAGATCGGCGGATAGATCGTTCGTGCCGGCATCGACCGGACGCGTTTGCCAGGCGTTGGAGCCGACCAGAATCTGCGTGCCGTCGGAGCGGACGACTTTTTCCAGCGTGAAGCCGGGGCTCGGGTCGGGCAGGTCAAGGTAATCCCAACCGCTGGTCATAGTCGCTGTCAAATGAATCTCGAGGTTGTCCGGGGTCACCGTGCCATCGACAGCCGCATTCGTGGCGATGGTCACCGGCGCCGTCGTCCCGTCGGCAAAATAAAGCGTGTCGGGCAGAGCGCTGGCGCTGGGCTCCGAATCGACCAGGAACGCGGGAGCATTATTATCACCATCACCCGGCTCATCCGGTTGCACCATCTGCACCATGTCATGAATGGCGACGCTGCTGATGATCGACGTCTGCGTGCCGCCCAGGGCGTCGGTATGCTGATACGTGGCGTTCATATTGCTGAAGGTGCCGTCGAGCGAGGATGTCATTTGCCAGTCGGCCTCGACCGTCTGTCCCGAAGCGATGGTGCCCAGGTCGGCCGTCAGCGAAGGGGCAGTAGGCTGGTTGCCCACCTGGGCGCCGATGATGTTGAAGTTGACCAGCAGCCCCTTCTGATTGTCGATGATTTGCGGCTGCGACGAGGTGATGGTGAAATCGCCGGCGTTGCCGGCGCCCGTGTTGCTGACCAGCAAACCCAGGGCGAACGGCTGCGGCGTTGTCACCTGGGTCGAAAACGGATCGTCCCCGTAGACATTTTGCTGCAAGAAATACTGCACCTGCAGGTTGGGACCGGGGTAGACGGTGATCTTGGTCGGCAAGATCGGTACGGTGACGTCGTAGCCGTCATCGACATAGCTCAACGTGCCTTCGACAAGATACGAGGTAATGCCGCTGGCCGCCGCAGCGTCGGTGGGAATGATCGTCCAGCCGGCCGTGCCGCTCGAGTCGGGAGCGAGGGTGCCGGTACCATCGACGGCCGTCAAGCCGCTAAGCGTGGGGGTGCTGATGACGAACTGGTTGGTGACGTCGTTGCCCGACATGTCATGCACGTCAAGATTGACCGCGATGTTCTGCAAGGTATCGGCCGGCTTCTGGTTGTCCAGCGTGAAGGTGGCTTGGAATGCCGAGCGCACGACGGTGGCTTGCTGGTTGAGTTGCAACTGCACGGCGGCGCAGACGCCCGTGTCGTTGGCCTGCTGGAATGCGTCGATGGCGGCATTGGCGGCGGCCATCGCGGCGTCGGCGAGCCCTGTTTCGGGAGCGGACGTCATGCTCTTCCAGTTGATTGGCTTCCCATTCAAAACGTTTACAAGCGCCTGGCCTAAGTCGTAGTCGAGATCCGTAGCCCCAACCGCAGTGTACCCCTCGTTCTCCATGGCCGTCAAGCCATTCTGGGCAGCCAGCAGATCCGCCAGCACAACATCCCTGGCCATAAAGTTGGTGCTTTGTCCCGGCGGCACGTCGGCCAGGTTGACGATCCCGGCCGCGTTGTAGTTGATGGTGTTGTTCCAGCGGGAAATCAAGTTGGCCGCGTCGGCCGTGGTCACGCCTGAGGGGATCGGCAACGCCAGCAACTCATTTTGTTCCGAACTACCGATGAGCTGCGGGTTCCCGTTGGCGTCGACGGCGTCCTGGAAAAACGCCAGCAACCACGCCTGTTCTGTCGCGGCGTCGTTGCTATTGGTCAGCGATGTCCAATCCGTGCTGCCAAAGAAGTCGGTAAATACATTGTCAATCGACTGGAGCCGCTCGGACTCAGTCTCCAGCTGAAGCAATGCATTTTGTAGCGAAGTCGGATAATTCGGCGGCGGGTCACTTAATGCATCAGCGGTACTAAGTAACGCACCTCCAACTGCAAAAAGCGAGACACCAACACCAGCGGGGGGCCATAAAAGAACGGCACCAATTGCAATCAACTCGTACCCTAGTGCTTTCTTGTACTTCCGCTGGACTTCCGGATCACATTCGTTGAGGCCAAGTACGTCGGTTTCTGCAGCGCTGCTGTAAGACACGTCGCCGCCCACCTGGCCGGACGGCGGGAGGGTGGTTCCACCACCGCCGCTGCCGCTGCCGCTGCCGACAGGCACGTCGCTCGCGAATTCTGGCACACCGTCTGCGACACCAGGGCAGCCGAAGTTTACATAGGAAATGCTCGTCGTGTTTCCCACATTTTGGCCGCCGCAGAAGAAACTCCAGGCAACATAGGCTCCCCCACAGTCACCGCTGGAGCCCGGTGGGTCGTTAATCAATTGGGTGGGATCGGCGTACACGTTACCATTCAGCGTGACCAATGGTCCGGCGGCTTCGCTTGTCACCAGAGAATTGCCGTCCCAGGCGTAGAGATTGCCGTTGGGCAAAACGAAGTAATAACCGCTCCCCGCCGGGTTGCTGCCGTTTCCGCTAACGAGGTACTTCTCCTGGCCGCCGTTGGCATTGAAGTAATAGTTGGCCGGGTCGCCACCACTAAACGGCGGCGGATTGGCAGCCGCCGGCGCTTGCAGATCGAGGGCCTGCTCTGTGTAATAGCTCACCGGATTGTACGAGGTCGCAGTGGGAATCCGCTGAATCGTCACCGGCACCGTGACCGAGCTTCCGGCGGGGATGGTGCCGATCTCATTGACGAGGGGTGTCACCTGGTATTGATAATTGCTGTCAAAATGCAGGGTAACATTGTCAGCGGCGATTAGTCCGTTATTGGTGTACGTGAAGTCGATTTGCGTTGTAGCTGCAGTCAGCGTGTTGAAGTCGATGTACGCCGGGCTGACGGTTACCACCGGCGCCGGGACGTGCGTCGTGAACGTCGTGTTGACGGTGAACGTGTAGACGTCCGGAATCGCGGTCGGCGTGACGTCGAACTGATAGCTGACGAGCTGGTTCGTCATGAAGGCATCGACGGTAGCCGTCAGCCCGGGCTGGATGGTAACCGCGCCCTGGTAGGGATTGTGGCCATCGGCTTGCACTGTGACGTTGTAAGTGCCGATCGGGAGCTGATCGAGCTCCAGCGTGCCATCGGAACCAGTGGTGCCGCTGGCCACGGCGTCGCCGGTTTGCGGATCACTGGTGATCACGCTGGCCCCGGCCACCATCGGCGAGCCTTCCGACTCCAAGGTCATCTCGTCCTCGGCGTCGATCACCACATTCCCGGTCGCCGAAGAAACGGCCGTGAACTGGAAGGGGACGTTGAGGCTGACCGTGGTGCCGAGCAGGGAAATCGTGCCCGTATACGATCCCAGCGGCAGATCCGCTTCCGGCAGGAGCTGCAACGTCACCGTCGTGCTCTGGCCGGGAGCCAGGGAAGGGATCGTGGCCGGCGACGACAACGACAGGAACGATGCCTGCGGCACCAGGATCTGAAGTGGACCGCTGGCCGCCCCGCCGTTATTGACGACGTTGAAATTCACCAGGGTCTGGCTGCCCACGAGCATGCCGTCGACGAGCGTACCCGGCTGAGCCGCCAGCACGGGAACCAAAGGCGCCACCGTGATCGGCAAAATCAGATCGGTCACGGCGCCTTCCACGCTTTGCAGCTCGACCACGACGTTGGCCGAAGACAGCGAGGCGTCACTGGCGGTCACCGCGAAAGTGACGCCAACGGAACCGGACGCGGCCAGCATCGTCGCTCCCAGGCTGACCTGCACAGTGATGTTGGCCGGGGCATTCAGCACCTCGGCGCTAAGGCCTGTCAATGGGATCGAGCCCAGGTTGGTGATGGTCGCACTGCCGGAAAGTGGCACGCCTGGCGCGAGATTCAGCGTCGGTTCGCTCGTCACCGTCATGCCCACGATCTCGAAGGACCCCTGCGGTGTATCGCTGGTGTCGGCCGGCGGTCCGGCGGCGTACTGGTAGACCCCTGTCTCGGTCGGCAGCGGCTCGAACGTGGCCGTGAAATTGCCATTGGCGTCGGTCGTTGCCGAGATGCTGCGCGTGGTGCCGCTGGTAAATATCTGCACCACCACCGGCGCGTTCGGCACCGGCTGGCCCGTGGCTGGGTTCGTGGCCGAGCCGGTAAACGGAATCGGCGTGCCCGCATTGGCGATCTGCACGGTGGTTTGCGCGGTCACGACATCGGTAACAAACGTCAGCGGCACGGAGTCGATCTCGGACCGATTCTGCCCCGTGCCTGGCTCCAGCACCGAGCCGGCGGGATCGGCAACGACCACCAGCCTTCCCTGTCCGGCCGCCTGCGTGGGCAGCACGACACTTTCGTTGCTGGTGTAGCTTGCCCCCGGGGCCAGCGCGCTGCCGTTGGCAAACGTTCCCAGCAACGTTTCGTTGTCGCCCTGCGCATCGCTCGCCAGGAAAACCTCGTCATTCCAGGGTCCGTTGGCTGTGGCAGTGCCGTTGTTCGTTACCGTCCAGGACACGTTCAGCGACTGCCCTGCAACGACCTGGTACGTTCCTGGCGCAAGCCCGGAAACCGCCAGCGCCGGCAGCGCCGGCAAGCTGATGTCGATCGCCGGGCTGGCGGCCTGGTTGTTGCTCGTCGTAGCTTCGGCCAACGTCTGGTCGGCATTGACCACGGTGATGACGTAGTACTGACCGGCGGACATGTCGGCGCTGAGGGGCAGGACCACCTGTGCGGTGGCCGAATAGCTCGCGCCCGCTGCCAGCGGCGCGAACGCCCCCTCGTCTTGCGTCGTCAACAGGACGGCGTTGCCGTTGAGCGTCGGCTGGCTGGACACGTAGAGCTGATCGTCCCAGCTGCCTGTCGCCGGTGCGCTGCCTTGGTTCGTCACCGTCCAGGTGACCGTGATTGGTTGGCCGAACTGGCCCGTGGCCGGGGTGGTTACCCATTCGGCAGCCAGGTCGGGTGCGCTAATGACTGTAGCCTGGGCAGAGATGGTCGAATTCTGGCGGGCCGTGTTGCCCTCGTTCACTTGATGGAAGTAGTCGGTCGTCACGCCGAAGTAAAAGCTGCCCGGCTGGTTCGCTGGGATGTTCACCGTTGCCGATAGGGACGTTGTTTGGTCCGCACCGAGAGTACCGCTGAACGGCACACTCGCAACCAGCACCGGGCTAGTATCGGTCGGCGATGTGTACAGGTAAATGCGGTCCACCCAAGGGCCCGTGGCAGCAGTCGCCCCCTGATTTACGTCCGTCCACGCGACGGTAACGGGTTGGCCCAATACCACGCTGGAGGGTGCTGAAACCATCCCAACGACCAAATCGGCCACTGGGACGACGTTGATGGAAACCGTGCCTGCGGCACTAACCAGACCGGTCGCCGCGTCCGTGGCCGTGAACAAGAAGCTGTCGCTACCGAAGTAGCCGCTAGTCGGCGTGTAGATCAGATTGGCCCCACTGCCGCTCAACCTGCCATCCGCCGGTGGGCTGGTAATCGTGTACGTTAGCGGATCGGCATTTGGATCGGTGCTGGTCAAGGTAATCGACTGGGCCGAGTTCTCGGTGGCGGTGACGGATTGGTTCGACGCCGTCGGCGGGGGGACCACGGTAATGGACACCACACCCACGCTCGTCAAGCCGGTCGTTGTATCGGTAACCGTGAACTGAAAGCTGTCATTGCCACTGAACCCGCTGCCAGGCGTATAGGTCACGTTGGCCCCGCTTCCGGTCAGCTGGCCGGCAGTCGGGGGCGTAGTAAGCGTGAACGCCAGCGGATCGCCGTTAGGGTCGCTACTGCTGAGGGTAATCGCTCTGGACAGTCCCTCGCCCACCGTCACCGACTGGTTGCCGGCCGCTGGCGGAGGCACGGGGTTGATGGAGACCGTGAACGTCGCGGACGTGCTTGTGGTGAAGTCGGTGTCGCCGCCATAGCCGGCGCTGATCGAGTGGTTCCCCAGGGCGAGCGATGAGGTCGTGAACGTCGCCGTGCCGCCGGCCAGGGTTTCGGTGTCGATCGCGGTGGTTCCGTCGTAGAAGGTGACGGTCCCGGTGGGTATCAAGCTGGTGGAGAGCGTCGGCGCAACGGTGGCCGTGAAGGTGACGGCTTGCCCGTAGGTCGAGGGGCTCAACGAGGAGTCGACTGTCGTCGTCGTGCCCGCCTCCTCGGGGATGACCACGAGGTTCAGCCCGCTGGAGTCGTAGGTGGGAGAGAAGCCCTCGCCCGCTCCGAGATAGAGCCCGGTCTCGACGGCGAAGTCACCTGTCCGCGAGCCGAAGGTGAGGATGCGGTAACTATCGCCCGACGGCGGCGAATAGCCATTGAGCAGGCTGATATTGAGGGCGCCGTTGAGGGCCGCCTGGCCGCTGACGTTGAGCTGGCCGAACTGGCTGCCGGCCGCGAGGCCGCCCACGCCGACGTTGAGGGCACCGGTGGCCTCCTGGGTGTAATTGCCCGTGATGTTCCAGCTTCCCGGGGCGAGGTCGACCGTTCCTGCGTTGTCCAGATTCGCCGTGGTTGCGAGTGAGGTGCCACCGAGGACCTGCAAGTTCGCACCGGCCGCGACCTTGGCCAGCTTGGACAGGCTGCCGAAGCTGTCGCCAGTTCCGTTGAGGATGATGGTTGCGGCGTCGGTCGTGATATTCGCACCGAGCGACATCGAGCTGTTGGAGCCCACGAGCCAGATGGCGCCAGTGAGCGTGCCCGACGAGAGGTTGGTCGGCGCCGTGGTCATCGTGAATGATCCGCCTCCAGTCGCCTGGACCGTTCCGGCGAAGGTGCCACTGCCGGTGAGCTGGAGGGTGCCCGACTGTACTTGCAGGCTGCCCGTGCCGGTCTGGTTGAAGATGGCGGAAACCGGTGAGATGGCCGTGCCGCCGGTCTTGGTCAACGTTCCCTCGTTCTTGAAGGTTGCTGACGAGGATCCGTTGCTGTAGATCTCCGCGTCGGTCTGGAACGTGAAGCTGGCGCCGGGCAGGTTATCGAATAGAGCGCTGTTTTGCAGGTTCAAGCCGTAGGATGTGTTGCCGTTCTCGACGGCGAGGGTGGCGGAGCCGGCGTTATCCAGGGTGGCGCCGTTGAGAAACTCGGTGGCGAAGGCACTGGCGCTGCCCAGGGTCAATGTCCCCAGAGTGGTCAACGTGCCGCCCAGGGCTTACGCATCACAATAGCGAAACTGGGTCATATGGAAAGTTTCATATCCTGAGCAAACCCAGACTTTTGCTCTTCAGTTTTGCGACTTTTCGATAGTGTTGTGACCAATACAGCAA
>Ga0208565_1001510_pt1 | contig 13539 bp, 16 predicted proteins | sample Sb_taG_7_FD_187706 | JGI IMG/M metagenome (GOLD analysis project Ga0208565, IMG submission 187706) | Peat soil microbial communities from Weissenstadt, Germany - Sb_50d_2_FS metaG (SPAdes) (version 2) | ecosystem: Environmental > Terrestrial > Soil > Wetlands > Peat | place: Germany...
CTACCGTTGCCGACCGGTGGCAACCGACAGGGACGGAGTCTGCGCCCCGCTGGTTGGTTATCACCCTAAACCTGGTGGCTGATCAGGTTCATTGGATCGAAGTTTCGGGTCGCTTCCTCTCGCTGTTTACTTCGGTCGAGGCTCCCGCCATTATTCATTTCGATTTCCCTTCTCGATGTTCAGGATATCTTCTACATCCAATCACCACTCCTCCTTTTGGCCCTCATCAGGGCTTGCGGTAATGGGAAGTCGGCGCCCGACCAGGAACCGGGCTTTAGTCTCCCGGCGCCCACTTCTCTCCACGAACGTCAGCGCCGTCGGCGACTTTGAGGCGGCCAGCCTGCTCGCCCGGCAAATAGCGATGAGTGGCGGTCTCGTCGCGACGGGCGACGCTTTCGAAGAGCAGGGTTAGAAACTCAAGGGCTTAGGAGCCCAATGACGTGCGTGTTCTGTTCGTGGAGTTTAGTCAAGGCTTTGGGGGATCCGCGAAGAGTCTGTCGACTCTGATCGACGGGCTGCCACTGGACGTGGAACCGCTGCTCGTTGTTCCCTATGATCTCTCCCGCTATTTAACTTTATCGCCCCGCCTCAAGCTGCTTATCCTAGATGTGCCCGACCAAAAGCTAGGCTATACCCGGCGGTCGCATCTGGCCTGGTACAGCCACCATTTTAGGTTCTGGATTCGCCGGTTGAACCAGGTCGTGGCGGAATTTCACCCTGACCTCATCCATTCGAACAACGGCCTAATGACCAATGCACCGGCCGGATTCATCGGCCGCTGGCATCGAATTCCCGTCATCTCGCACCAAAGACATGCACTGCATAAAGGCGTCATCGAAAGGTCTGTCGCGCGGCTTGGATTGTTCGACCGGTATCTGGCGATCTCGGACTGGGTTCACCAGTCGTTGCTCGAACTCGGGGTTCCGACTCTCCGAATACAAACCATCCATAACCCGGTCGCACCGCCCCCACGCGAACTCAAACGGCCTCCTCCCGATGATGAACGTCCCCTGGTGATCGGCAGCTTCAGCATGCTCATGCCCTGGAAGGGGCTGGATGTTCTGCTCAAAGCCGTGGCACTGACTGCATCTCGGACTCAAAAGCCATTCAAGCTCTTGATCGTCGGCGAAGAGCCGCTTGGCGAGACAGAATACCTCGATCGTCTCAAGGCCCTTGCGCGTGAACTGGGAATCACATCGATTGTGGAATTCCTGGGGAGGCTCGAGGACGTTTATTCGATCATGATCAAGACGGATATCGCGGTTCACTCTTCGGTACTTCCCGAACCTTTCGGCCGCGTCATTCCCGAGGCCATGATGTGTGGCGCGGCGGTCATTGCAACCGAGGGGGGAGGAACCTCCGAGAGCATGTTCCACGAGGAGACGGGATTGCTCGTCCCCCGCCGCGATGTTGAGGCCATGGCACTTGCACTCGAGCGCCTTGTCAATGACTCCGAACTGCGAACTCGCCTCGGGACGAGGGGGCGTCAGCTTGCTCTGGAGAGGTTCGCTGGCCAGACGAATATCCAAAAGGTCTACGGAGTTTATCGCGAGTTGTTGAAGCAGCCCGCCTGCGCCCGGGGGGCGTAACGCAGCCGGCTCGAGAACCTCGGCGCAGGCTTACCTTGCCCCCTCCAGCGGATTGGGGCTGGCAAAGTGCGTGGACACCGTCCCTGGTATCTCCGGTGTTACGGTGATACGGGGCATCAGCCCAACCTCGCGATCTCGACATTCCTCAAGGACATCTGGAAAGACGACCGCGCAATGCTGATGCTAGTCGTGCGGGACCCTCTTCATGCGATGCGATGTTCGAGCATGAGTGTGAAATCAAAGAACCTGTAAGTCAAAGTGGGTTCGCATGCGCATGGCAGTCGCGGTGGTGCTGAGTGTGGTGTCCCTCAGCCTTGCGTTCCTGGTGAATGCACCAGCCGATTTTGCCGCTGATTATGAGCCATTGCCCCCGTATGGACCTACTACCGTTGTCCCTGGTTTCTCATCCTATGTTTTCGTTCGCTGGAAGCAGGCGCCGAGAGTTGATCCGACGAGCACACAGGACTATTCGATCATCTCTGCCCCAGCCGGCTGGGCCATCAGTCTTGCAGATGTCGATAGATATAAAGGTACATCCTGGTACCGTGGATCAGAGCCGGGTGTGGTTCTCAGAATCTCGCCTCCCGCCAATCTTACCGTCGGCAGCGACGATCATGGCCCTCGCGAGATCGTAGTCCAGATGAAGCGTAACCGGCTCGCCGTTCAGCAAACGCTGAACGTGAGTCTGCTTGCTGAGTACCCTACCACTCGGAGGTTCGCCCGCCTGCCCCACGAGCCCAGGTTGTTCTGGGACAACCTGAAAAGTCGCCCCATTCGCCCCATTCGCCCCTTGACGCGACCTTGCTGAGGGACCATGGGCACGTAGAGCGCGCGGCTTCCTTGAAATTCAAGGCGACTTCGGTCAGTATTCGGAGTCGAATCGGTGCGAAGAACAAGCAACCTGGAAGAGTATAAACAATGGACCCAATCGGCAACATCACCCAAACCCCGATCCGCCAGATCTGGGAAAGCCTCCCCCACTCCTGGAAATCGGGTTGCTCCTTGGGTCGGCGCATGACCGAAGCCGAGAAGTCGCTCGTCGGCCTCCACGTCATCCGTTGGCGCCCAGGATCGCCCCGAAAATGTCTCGTGTCTTGCGATGACGGACTACACGGGCGAGGCTCTGTGTCGCCCTGGAATAATGCCCTTACGTAGGCTGGAGCGTCCAGGTGACACATTCGTATTGGGGGAGCAGGCAGACGCGTGTAACGCGGCTCAGTTGGTGGTCTTCGCCATGGCTAGCAAGGCTGTGAGGCCGGACCGCTGCGCAGTTGCACGGGGATCCTACTGAGGATGTTCCGAGGGCGATCCGCCAACATGCTCACGTATACCTGGAGTTTTTCTAGAATGGCCGGTTCAAGAGAACCACTCGAGGCGCCGCGACAGTCTCTTATCCCCAGCGAATCGATCCCAGAGGCTGTTGACAAGCTGGTCATGAACCTTTGCAAGTTGGACGAGCATCTCCTGACTGCCTATCCAGTGGAGCTATATATCCGTTACCTCGATGCCTACCCGGAGGTCGCCTGTTATACTTACGTCACTCCTGAGGTCAGGGGTCTCTGCAGCACGATTCGCGGGATGGTAGCAGAGCAAGGTCTTGAGCGTTATCACCAATTAGTGATGCTGAATTTAATCCTCCGTTCTGAGCTACGACTCAAGCTCGCAAACCTACCCCAAGACGTGAAATCGCTCTTCGCCGAGAACTTCAAACGGATCTTTCGGAATATCGCGAGGGAGTTCGATCCTCCTGGCTTCTACCTCTATCCGAACATCAGCAAGGAACTGGCGATTTGCAGACTCCAGCTTATTCCGGCTGGGGTTCAAAAAGTCTGTCTGCATGGTTTCTCGAGGAGGGCTCTCCTTGGGTGCGACCCGCCTGACCTGCTTCGTGCGATGAAACTGCTTGAGTTCGTCCTCGGCGGGAATCGAGGACTCTACGAAATGCACACTGACTCACGCGATGCCAGGGCTATGACTCTCTTCACTCCTGACGGTTGGAATCAATTCTACAAGCTTGTTGTCGACCTATTGCGGCGGAATCCGAGGGTGAAGGGAGTCTTCGGGTCGAGTTGGTTCTTTGATCCGGCGCTGGAAAGGGTCAGTCCGGAACTGGTCTACTTACGGACATTGGTCACTTGTCATGGCGGCTGGCTGTTCCGCCTCGGAGCTTGCGACCGAGTTTCGACGGAGGATGCGATCCTGTACTCGCCTAAAAGGAGAGAGCTCTTCGAGCAGGGCAAGTATACCCCCATGAAGTACCTGGTCGTCTGGCCTCGTGACGAATTGATCTCCTGGTCCGAGCGGAGGTAACAGCCCGCATCGCGACCCTTAGCCGTCTGATTTCATTACACTGCCTTAACGTTCAGGCCAGCGTGGCTTCGAGACGTGGCTCGATCGGCCCGAGAGGATGGTACTCGAGGATGAAGACAAGAGAATTCCTTGACCGTGTGTGTGAGGCGTTGGGAAGGGCCCCTGGATCTCTCTCCGAGCAGGATACGCCATGGACGGTGGAGGAATGGGATTCCCTCGGACACCTCTCGATCATCTCAACGATCGATGAGGCGCTGGACATTTCGATCAATGATGAAGAGATGCGGAATTTCACCTCGATAGGCGAATTGCTCAAACGGCTAAGAGCTCGCCACGCACTGGAAGATTGAGCATGAACGCGGCCATTCTTGGGATTTCTTATCACCTTCCGGATCGCATCGAGACGAACGCGGACCTCGGCCGAGACCGCCCCGACTGGCGGATGGACGAGTTGTACGAGAAGTCCGGGATTTCCTCCAGGCATATCGCCGCCGCTGGCGAAACGGCCAGCGACCTGGGATACCGGGCCGCGAGAAACCTCCTGGACCGGTCCCTGGTCCCGCCCGAGGAGATCGACTATCTCCTTTTTTGCACTCAAAGCCCTGATTACTTCTTGCCATCCAGTGCCTGCATCCTTCAGCATCGTCTCGGCCTGGGGAAACACATCGGGGCTTACGACTTCAACCTGGGCTGCTCGGGGTTCATCTTCGGCTTGCAGATGGCCAAAGCCCTCATCGCATCGGAGATGGCGCGCAATGTGCTTATGATAACGTCTGAGACTTACTCGAAATTCATTCATCCAGAGGATCGGACGGTCCGTGTCTTGTTCGGCGACGCCGGCGCCGCGACGTTAATCGGACGCGCCGGTGGCATTGGGCGAATCGGGAACTTCGTGCTCGGAACGGATGGACGGGGTGCCGACAATCTCATCGTGCCCGGTGGCGGCCTTCGGATCCCGAGATCGAAGGCCACCGCTCAGGAGGTGAGCGATGACTCAGGCTGTACACGATCCAGAGATAACTTGTTCATGGACGGTCCGGCGATATTCTCATTCGCGATCACCGCTGTCCCGCGTGCACTGACAGCGTTGTTAGAGAAATCCGGACTGTCCCATGAGGACATCGATTGGTACGTCTACCATCAGGCCAACAAATATATGCTGGAACATCTAGCCAGGCGGAGCAATATCCCCGACCGGAAGATGGTTATCGAGTTGGAGACTGTCGGCAACACCGTCTCCGCGACGATACCGATCGCGATCCAGCGATGGGTAGAGAAAGGCAAGATTCAAGCGGGTCATCGACTCGCGGCAGTCGGCTTCGGCGTCGGCTATTCGTGGGGTGCGTGCGACATTGTCTGGGGATGACTCCATCATGGCGACCGACTACCAGGGCAAGAACGTCGTTGTAACGGGGGCGTCGAGTGGAATCGGGGCTGCGATCGGCCTCGAACTGGCCCGACGTGGCGGGCGCGTGATCCTGGTGGCGCGACGAGCGGACCGCCTCTCTCAGATCGCCCAACAGGTCACCGAAGGGGGCGGCAGTGCAACGGCGGTCACCTGCGACATATCCAAGGAGTCAGCGATCAAGGACCTGGTTGCAAGGGTGAGGGATGAGTTCGGCCAGGTTCATCTGCTGGTCAACAATGCAGGTCGGGAGCTGGTCATGCCGCTGCAGGTCACCAAGCCCCAGGCCGTGCGTGAGCTCCTCGAGCTCAACGTGGTCGCAACGGCCGAAATCACCCGGCAGTGTCTGGGACTGCTCAAGGCCGGCAGCGCGATTGTCAACATGGCTTCCGTGGCCGGCTTCAAAGGCGGGGCTGCACTCAGCCTGTATGGCGCGAGTAAAGGAGCGGTCATCGCACTGACTCGATCCCTGGCGAAGGAGCTGGCCCCCCGCCGGATCCGCGTCAATGCCGTGGCGCCGGGCATCGTCAGGACCGAGATGGCCGAGAGAATGTTCGCGAGGCTCAATGCGGAGCAGGTTGCCCAGCTTGAAGCCGCCCACCCTCTCGGCTTCGGGTGCCCGCGAGACGTCGCGCTGAGTGTCGCCTTCCTGGGGAGCGACGAGGCTGGATGGATCACTGGGCACGTGCTGGTCGTTGACGGTGGGTTTTCGGTATAGGGCCGTGAGCACTTCGAGCCACAACTCGCTGGGTGTGGGTTACATCTCCCCGAGCGCCATCGTCTCCTCCACGGCTCAGGTCCACCAAGGGGCATGGGTCGGAGAGGCCGTCGAAGTCGGTGCCGGTGCGAGCATTGGCCCGGGCTCCGTCGTAGGGTTCGGCAACGGGCGAAACGCTGGAACGACGAGGATCGGTGATAAGGCCTACGTCGGACCCGGAGTCCATATTGAGGCTGGCGTGGTGATCGGAGCTGAGTGTCGGCTGGAAGCCGGCTCATTCCTCGGCGCCGGGGCCCTACTCGGCGTCGGCACGAGGGTGGGTCCGCATTGCATCTTGATGGGGTGTTGCAGGATCGATGACGATGTCCATCTCTACGCCGAAGTTCATGTCTGCGAATTTGCTGAACTTAAGGCGCACGCCCGGCTGATGCCGGGGGTGAAACTGCTGAACGATCCCTGCCCCCCAACCAACTTGAAGCTTGAGGGTCCCGTTGTAGGCAAGTGTGCAGTCATCGGCGTCAATTCCATTATCTGGTCGGGCGTTCACGTGGGGGATCATGCCGTTGTCGCCTCCACGAGTGTGGTCAAGAACAACGTCCCAGACTACATGCTGGTGCGAGGGTCGCCTGCGAGACCGATCTGCGATACGCGGAGGATCCAGATGAAGCTGGATGGTCGCTGGGTCTATCCCTATCCTTGGGTCCGTCATTTCATTGAAGGCGAAGAGATAACGATGCCATGGGGTTCGCCGGACAAGTCGTCTGCTCCCTGAAATACGTCTCCTCTGTACCCAAAGCCCCTAGGATGCACAACGACGATCAATAGCCGGCGACTCGCCTTCCCAGCCATCCTTCCGTCGGATTTTCTCCTGGCGGTTGTCCCGCTATTTCTGGGGCCGGCGCCCCCGATGAGTCGATCGCGACCATCAAGAGAATCTTGCAGCTCGAGCGTTCGTATCGCGACTTCCTCTCCGGCCGCGAACACGTGCCTCGCGGCTCGAAGTTGCTGCCCATCCTCGTCGAGCCCACGCTGGGAGTGGACATGTGGCTCTGTCCCGGTCGCTTGCTTCCCATTACACGATCAGACGGGGCGGTGCCCATCCGTACGCGTATGCCTTTCCCCCGTATTATAATCAGGCATCTCCGCTGATCTATCGGAATCGCGGTCACTTCCCGTATGCTTTCCTTTAGCGACCGGACGCCAGCCCTGAGGATTATCGCAGCCTCTCGGGAGCGTATGATATCGTGCTCCTCTGGGGTCAATCGCCGGCAATCGCCCACGTCCTGGGCGAGGAGTAGGACCTGTTCTTCGAGCAAGGCGAGCTGCGACTTTATCGCCCCCGAAAACCCCGGGACATCCACCGGCGCCTTGGCAGTTGGGGTGTGGCTTCCTCGGCGGCACGGGCGGTCCCGGGAAGTTGAACGCCTCGATCGATCTTGCACAGATCCCGGACGCTTGGAGAGGACACATTGCGATTCCGAGCCCAGGTGTGGTGTGTACACTGTTTCGCACTCTTGAACGGGAATCCCGACCGACGGGAACGAATTCCTCTGCCCGGCGACCGGGGGCCGTCGACGGTGGTTCGCGAAAAAACACCCTTTTCAGCGACTTTGTGAAACTCGCACCGATTTCGGATCGGAAGGTAGAACGATGAGCAAGGGCCCGAAGTGCCTTCTCTACCGGATCAGCAAGCGCCTTGGACTCTTTGCGCTGGCACGCCGCGTGACCGCCCGGCAACTCCGAATCCTGTGCTATCACGGGTTGTCGCTAGACGACGAGCATCTTTATTCGCCATCACTGTTCATGAGGGCGGAGACGGTAAGGAGCCGCCTCGAGACTCTCGTTCGAGAAAAGTACCCGGTGCTGCCATTGGCGCAAGCCACCGAGGACCTGCAACGGGGGACCCTTCCACCGTGCGCGACGGTCATCACTTATGACGACGGTTTCTACGCAAACCTCAAGAACGGTGCAGCGTTGTTCCGCGAGTTTACCCTACCGACGACGTTTTATGTGACGACTTACTACGTCGTGAAGCAAACTCCCATTTTTCGACTTGCGGTCCAGTACATGTTCTGGAAGACAGGCAGGAGTGACTTGCGACTGGACGGCCTCCCGGGTTTTCCCGATGAGCCTGTTGATTTGCGCGCACCGGGACGACGGGAGGAGGCGATGTGGCAACTGATCCGACACGGTGAGACCTCTCTCGACGAACCAGGCCGGGTCTCGCTCTGCCGCGAACTGTCCTCGCGTCTCGATGTGGACTACGACGAGCTCGCCCGCAGCCGAAAGCTAGGTTTGATGAGCCTTGCTGAGGTTGCCGCCCTGGCTGAACTGGGCGTCGACATCCAGCTCCACACCCATCGCCACCAGTTTCCGGCGGACGAGGCCGAGGTCCGCCGCGAGATCGCCGACAACCGCGCCGTGCTGGAACCAATCCTGGGCCGTCGCTGCCAACACCTATGTTATCCGAGCGGGGTTTACGGGGAGGTGCAATGGCCTTGGCTCGAGGTTGAGGGGATTGTCAGCGCCGTCACTTGTGAGGTAGGAACAAACGACAGCTCGACACCCCGTTACGGCCTGCGGAGGTTCCTGGATAGCGAATCCGTGCTCCCGATCGAGTTTGAGGCTGAGCTATCGGGCTTCGCCGAATTGATGCGGAGGGTAGGTCGGGGTCTGGGGAGAAAGTCGACTACATCGGCAAACCCCGATGCGCGGGGACACTAACTGTTGTGGCCTGCTGGCGGAGGAAAGTCGAACACGTGAGTGGGGTTCGCAGGCCGTGGTCGGAGTCGCCTGGCTTCATCGGCAAACTGGCGACCTTGCGTAACTTGATGTCGCTGATCACGCGTTTGCCGGGGGCGTCAATCGAGCGTGGATCGGCGATGGCAAGCACTTCTCGCAAAACTATCGATGGAGTCTGAGTTACGTAATTCCGAGCAAGGCGATCAAGGATGGGCCACGGAAGTGAGCTGTCCCGGCTGTGACAAGGCCACGAGAGCGAAGGACGCTGCGGAGGGGTCATCAGTCTGCAAGGCGAGGCGACGCGTGAAATCACCCGCTGCCACAGCCGCTGGAGGCCTGGCCGATCGACCTAGGTCCGAGGTTTGCCAAGAGGGGCTCCAGCAACACCCCTCCCCGCAGCCCGAGGTTTTTCCTGACTCGCTTCGGAAGCACTCCAAGAGTTTTCGAAAGTTATTGTCGGGGTCGACATTCTTAAACGTCTTGACAGTCAACCAAGCATCCATGGTAATCCCAATGCTGGCGTCTTGCTCGTGCCGGCCGTCAGAGATGGCGGGCTTGATTGAGGACGTAGCGAGCTCGCGTTCGACTCATAACGGATTATGATGCAGGCGGTTGCGCCGGAAATCGGCCGCGGCAACCCACGGGGACGCAGTACGCATGGATACGCAGTTTCAGCTTACTCGGGTCATCCTTCTGCTGAGAGCGACACGAGGGAAGTTCACAAGACGGCACGAGTCGAGCGTCGTTGGCCTGCGCTCTTGAATACGAGGGAAAGCGTGGATTTCGGCTGCTTGGTCCTGGTGACGGCAATCCTCTTCATCCGGCCCACGGACTTCGTTCCCGGTCTCGAAGAGGTGCACCTTTACGAGGTCGCGATTCTGAGCTGTATCGCGGTTTCCTGGGACAAGTTGGTGGCACAACTGTCCTGGGATTCGCTGCGCAAGCGCCCGGTCGGACTCTTCATGTTTGGTATCCTTGGTGTTTCGATCCTCACCAACATGGTCCGCTTTCGAATTGACGAGGGAATGGATTTTTTCGTTAGTTTCGTCAAGGTCATCGTGTATTACCTCTTGCTCGTGGGGATCGTGAACACCCCGAAGCGGCTTGGCAGGTTCCTGCTTTGCCTGGTGATCATCGACCTGGTGCCAACAAGCCTGGCGTTGCTCCACTACCGCGGCATCATCAATATTCCCGCTTATACAACCGTGGCTGATTTCTCGAATAAAGGGGGAGAACTCGTCGAGACCCAGCGTCTGGTTGCCTCAGGTTTCTATGGCGACCCTAACGACTTTTGTGAGGTGATCAATCCGGGTCTGTTGTTCTGCGTCGCGGGGCTGCTCGAGCCGCTTCGGGGAATCAAGAGGCTGGTCTGGCTCGCTCCGATCGCAACGTTCGGGCAGGCCCTGTTTCTGACCCAGTCGCGTGGTGGATTCCTGGGGACCTTGACGGGGCTATCCACCGTTTTCTGGTCCCGCTTCGGCTGGTGGAAGGCAATGATACTGATGGTCCTGGCCCTCCCCGCGCTGTTTGTCGTCGCCGGGAGCAGAATGTCGTCAATCAGCACCTCGGAAACCACAGGTCAGGAGCGGGTCCAGGTCTGGATGAGGGCCATCGACTATCTCAAGGAGTCTCCGGTTCTTGGCGTCGGCAATAAAGGCTTTCAAGACCTGACAGGATACGCGTGCCACAACGCCTATCTGCATGCCTATGTGGAACTCGGGTTGCCGGGCGGAACCCTTCTCTTTGCTGCCTATTTCTCCACTCTCTCCTCGCTTGTGAGGCTTGGATACGCGAGCCAGACTGCCCGTCACCCGGAATTCCAGAGACTACGCCCCTACATCCTTGGTGCGCTGATCAGCTATGCTTTCGGGGAAATGTCGCTGACCCATCCCTATGAGGTGCCGACCTACGCGATGCTAGGGCTGGCCACGGCGTGCGTCAGCCTGGGCGACCCGGAGGGCCGGATCTCCGGGGCGGTCCTGACCGCCGGAGGGCTCATGCGGATGCTCGGAGCGTCGGTCCTGTTCGTGATCGCACTCTACTTCTTCGTCAGGTTCTCCGTCGCCTGGCAATGACGGGAAAAGAGCGAAATTCTCACCCCGCTGTCGCCGGTGAGTGGCAAGTCTCCGCCTGGTGGTACCAGATACCGGCACGGCTGAGAGAACCCTGCCAGACCTACTCGGTCGTTGTTCGTGATAGTTGCCGGAATTCCGCAAGCCCGCTGAGAGGCGCTCCGCCCCTGAACACCCGCCAGGGGGGGGCGCACCCATGGAGTTGAAATTGGACAGCAATCCGTGACCGATACCATGATCGACGGCAGCGCCGCGACCGCGGCCAACCTCCGCCGTGCCGCGGTCCGGGGGGGGACGGTTCTGCTGAGCACGCGCCTGCTCATGCAGCTCTTCTCCTGGGCCGTCACCATCATCGTGGCCCGGTTTCTCAGGCCCGACGATTATGCGGTCATGGCGGCCGGCAGCATCTTCGTCGGGCTGAGCGACATGCTCGGGGAAGCAGGGGTGGGCCAGGCGCTCGTCCAGAGGAAGGAACTCCAAGCGGAGGACACCGCAGGGGCATTCAGCCTCAGCCTTGGCCTGTCGACGTGTCTTTGTGTGGCTGTGCAGGTGATTGCCGGCCCGGCCGGCCGCTTCTTCCACCAACCCGACGTGACCGCATTTCTCCGGGTGGCAGGGCTGTTCTTGCTGGTCACGCCATTTCGCACGGTACCCCTGGCTTTGCTGGAGCGACAACTGCGGTTGGGAACCCAGTCGGCCGTCGTCGCCGCCAGCATCCTCGTCCAGGGGTTTCTCACCGTCGCACTTGCCGCCTCGGGATGGGGTTTCTGGTCGCTGCTCGCGGGCAGCGCGATTGGCCGTCTGCTCGAAGTCGTTTTACTCGCCCGCCGCGCCGCATGGAGGCCGCGGCTCCACTGGCTGCCAACCGCGGCGAGTGGTCTGATCCATTTCGGTCTCCACGTCAGCGGCGCGAACTTCCTCTGGTATGTCTACAGCAATGCTGATTACGTCGTCCTCGGACGGCTGATGGGACCCGTGGAGCTTGGCTACTATTCCCTGGCCTACATGCTGATGTCACTACCCGTTGCGAAGATTACGGCTAATCTTAACCAGGTTGCCTATCCCGTCTTCTGCCGGCTTCAGCATGACCGACCGCAGTTGCGGGCCGCCTATCTGCGCATGACGGGTGTACTGGGGCTGGTCGCGACTCCGGTCATGGTGGGCCTGGCCCTGGTGGCGGACGACGCCATCGTGACTGTCCTGGGCGCGAAGTGGACGGCGGCCGTTCTCCCGTTCAGGGCCCTGAGTCTGGTGGGACTTTTGATGGTGTTCGGGGCTTCTCTTACCCCGCTCATCAACGCCCTGGGGCGCCCCGAGATTCTCTTCCGGTACGCCCTGGCGTCCGTCCTGGTTTTCCCTCTCGCCTTCATCTTGCTGGGGAGCCGCTTCGGCACAATCGGAGTCTGCGCGGCGTGGCTCGTGCTGTACCCTGTATTGCTCTCCATCCTGATCGTGGTCGCGAGGCCAGTCACCGGAGTTGGACTGACCGACATGATCCGGAACCAGCTTCCTTTCCTGGGTTCGGCTCTGCTGATGGCCCTCACGGTGCTGCTGGCACGCCAGGCCGCGGGAGACAGCTTACCTGGTCCAGTTCGCCTTGTCCTGGCTATCGCGGTCGGTTCGGGGGCATATGCCGGCTCCGTGTGGATCCTTGCCCGAGATCGGGTTGTGCGAGAGCTGGGGATGGTGATCCGCGAACTGAGGAGCAAGAGGAGCACGACCCTCGCTTGCGAGGACTAGAGATCCTTGCACGAAGGGAACACTGGCAGCACTCGAGCAGGAAAGACAGGTCCCTCGCCAGCGAGATCGGCCGGGGCGGCGGTTCGTGGAAGTCTCGCACTTGAGGGCATGCGGATGGGAAGCACACCATGCATCCGATAATTCTCCTTCGCCGAGGTGAGGGCAGGTTCTGGGGCACGATGAAGGGGCTTGCCAAGGGGATTCTCCGGTTCCATCTCCCCGTGGTCCAGCTGACCCGGCCGTTTTTCAAGTTTCTGTACGGAGCGCATGTCGCGGCGCGCATCGGGATCATAATCACGCTAAAGTTCTTATGGTACGAACCGCTCTTTCGCAGCCAGTGTGAGTCGGTCGGTGTAGCACTTCAAACGGAAAGGCTACACTTCATCACCGGCCACGGGCGGATCGTGATTGGGAAATACGTGCATCTCTCCGGAAAGTCATCGATCGAGTTCGCAAACCGATGGAAGGGCAGCCCCGAATTCGTGATCGGCAATCACACATTCATAGGCCACAACTGCATCTTCACCATCGGCGATTCCGTGCGGATTGGGAACCACTGCCTGCTGGCAGGCGGGGTGAATATCTCCGACAACGACGGCCACCCGATCGACGCCCTGGCCCGGCGGACTCAGCCCGCGCCCCCCGACGCGATCCGACCGGTGGTGATCGGCGACGACGTGTGGATCGGCGGGCGCGCCACCATCCTCAAGGGTGTGACGATCGGGGACCGCGCCATCGTGGGAGCCGGCTCCGTGGTCACCAAGTCGGTTCCTCCCGACGTGGTCGTCGCGGGGAACCCGGCCCGGGTGATCAAGTCTCTAGCCGTTGGGCACACCTGAATCGAGACGATCGACCTCGCCTTTAAGCCCAGGGCTTACGCACCACTTTTTCCTGGGTTTTCTGGGGTTTTCATGGAAAATATAAGAAAATCATATAATGTAACGTAAATAGAAATTTGCTGTA
>Ga0208565_1001523_pt1 | contig 13445 bp, 13 predicted proteins | sample Sb_taG_7_FD_187706 | JGI IMG/M metagenome (GOLD analysis project Ga0208565, IMG submission 187706) | Peat soil microbial communities from Weissenstadt, Germany - Sb_50d_2_FS metaG (SPAdes) (version 2) | ecosystem: Environmental > Terrestrial > Soil > Wetlands > Peat | place: Germany...
GGTGCTCCCCGGTGGTTGGGTGGTGGTCGGAAGCCTGCCCACGTCGGCGAACGGGCCCACGAACCAGGGGACCCCGCAGGGCATCGGCTCGGGATGCCTGCTCGTGCTCAACTCGACGGGCCAGCTGGTCGAGACCTGGGCCGGCACCAACATCAACGGTCCCTGGGACATGACCTCGGTTTCGTTCGGGAACACCGCCTTCCTGTTCGTGACCAACGTGCTCAACGGCACCGTGGCCGCCGACAGCGGAGTTCCGGCGAACCAGCCCGGCGCCACCGTGAACGGTGGGACCGTGGTGCGCATCAAGGTCGGGCTCGGTTGGAACCAGATCCCGAAGATGGAGTCGCAGACCGTGGTGGCATCGGGCTTCGCCGAGCACACCGATCCGGCTGCGCTTGTCGTCGGGCCTACGGGCGTGGCGCTGGGCTGGAACGGGACGCTCTACGTCGCCGATTCGGTGAACAACCGAATCGCGGTGGTCCCCAACGCCCTGTGGCGCAACGGGACCTTCGGCGTCCCCGGTGGCCTCACGTTGTCCGACGCCTCGGTGCTCGACGATCCGCTCGGGATGACCCTGGCGCCCAACGGCGACGTACTGACGGTGAACGGCAACAACGGCCTGATCGTGGAGACCGCCCCCTGGGGACAGACGATCGGCACAGCCACGCTCGATGACACCGGGGCCCCTCCTGGTGGCGCTGGTGACCTGTTCGGTCTGGCGCTCGTACCCGGTGGGCGGGGTATCTGGTTCGTCGACGACGGGACCAACACCCTCGACCTGTTCTTCTGAGGGCTGTGAGACCCGGTGGAGGGAGGGCCGCTCGTCGGCCCTCCTCCACGCCGGGACGCGCTCACCCTCCGTATGCCGGCCCGACGGCCGTGTGCGGCGACCGATGGTCATGTCGAGTAGAACGTTCTCTCGCAATCCGAAAACGCAGATGGAGAGCGCGACCAATGGCCGTCGTCGAAGTGGTCACATTCCGGCTCGCCGCCGACGTCGAGCAGGGCGACTTCCTGGTCGCCGACAAGCGAGCCCAGACCGAGTTCCTCTACATGCAGACCGGCCTGTTACGACGCACCACGGCACGGGGCATGGAGGGAGAATGGCTGGTGGTGACCCTGTGGGCAACAGGGCGCGACGCGGATACCGCCGCGCTATCCGCCCGTGACGATCCCGCCGCCTCCCTCCTGACGTCGCTGATGGACCCCTCGAGCATCACGAGCAACCGATACGACACACTGGAGTGATCGTCGGTGTCGGTACCTACTGTTGCACCAGCATCACGGGGTTTCCCTCGGGGTCGGTGATCGGCGCCAGGGTCGGCCCACCGGGGATGTCGAAGGGCTCGGCGATGACGGTGCCACCCAGAGCCGCCGCCCTCTTCAGGGACGCCCTGATGTCACGGACCTGGACGTAGAGCGCGATCCCGCTGCGTTCCCCCTGGCGGATGTGGCCGGCGGGCCCCGGCTCGGGCCCACCGATGCCCGCCGGGATCTGCATGATCGGGCCGTCGCCGATCTCCCACTTGAACAGCTCGCCGTAGAACGCCCGCTGCCGCTCGGCGTCGAGCGCCTCGATCTCCCAGTGCACGACGGGTCGCGCCCAGTCATCACCCATGCCTGTTCCTCCGGATGTCGGCGGTCCAGGTTATCTGCGATTCCCCGTGGGCCGAGGCCGGCCGATCAGGGCGCCAGGGCGCTGAGCTTGAGCTCCTCGAGATGGTCGAAGAAGAGCTCGGGATCCTGGAACATCCAGTCATGGTCAACGGGTCTGCGGTCCGGTGCCGACGCCACCGTGAATGACGCGTTGAGCTCACGTGCGAATTGCCGTCCGTCGTCTTGAGACACGATCGAGTCGCGGTTGGCCCACAGCACGTGGGCCGGGAGGCCGGCGCGGGCCACGGCCTCGCTGGCCGAGTCCCGACCACTCGTGAAGCCCCACCACGCGGCGCGCACGAGCTGGCGAGGGTGCTCGAACCACGAGCGGGCGAAGGCTCCGGCCGCGGCCGGAGTCGCCAGGCGCAGCAATCGGACCGGGTGGCGCAAGGCCTCGTCGGCCAAGCCCCACTGGCGCGAGACCGCCAGGGTGTCGGAGAACACCAGCTCCACGACGCGGCCCGGGAAACGTGTGGCGAAGCCGAGTTCGATGCCACCCCCGAAGGAATGACCGAGCAGGGTCACGTTTTCGAGCCGCAGACGATCGAGGGTGGCGGTGAAGGCGTCGAGCACCAACGGGTAGCTCCAACGACCCCGGAGGGCGAAGAGGTCGGGGATGACCACCCGGCAGCGCCGGGCCAGGAGATCGGCCAGCGGCCCATAGGTGGCCGGTCGCATTGCGTACCCGTGGAGCAGGACCACCGGAGGGCCCTCTCCGATGTCGACGGGTACTTCGAGCTCGATCACGGTGCCCGAGTCAAGCAGAACGGCGCCTCCGGCGCGCCACTCCTCGGCCCGACGTGTCCGGGCAATGCAGAGACGGGAACCTTTGGGGCGCCGGCCACCTCTAATGGGCGGAGCCTCGTCCGGAGAGGACCCTCGTGCCGGAGAGGACACCCAGCCCTTGTCGGCAACGCATCGGAGGTCGGAGCATGGCGCACGTGCATCTCGCGGACAAAGCGGAGCGACTGGTCCCCAGGCTCGCACTTCGCTACTCGAGGCGGCGGTTCGGCCGCGTCGTCGAACCGGTCGCCGCCGCGGCCCACCACTCAGGCGTCCTGGTCGCGTGGGGCGCGCTCGAAGCCGTGGCCGAACGAGGGTGGCGTCATCTGGACCCCCATCTCCGGTGGCTGGCCGTCCAGGCGTCGGCCGGGGAGATCGGCTGCTCGTGGTGCACGGACTACGGGTACTACGAAGGGCTGCAGCAGGGGATGGACCCGACCAAGGTCCGGGAGGTTCCCCGGTGGCGCGCCAGCGACGCCTTCGACGAGCGCGAGCGAGCGGTCCTCGAGTACGCCGAGTCGGCGACCTCGACCCCGGCCGGGGTCCCCGACGAGCTCGTGGAGCGGCTCCACCACCACTTCACCGAGGTCGAGATCGTGGAGCTGGCGGCATGGATCGCCATGGAGAACTTCCGGTCGCGCTTCAACGCCGGCCTGGGACTTCGGAGTCAGGGCTTCTCGGACCACTGTGACGTCCCGGTGGGCGCGGAGGCTGCCGGCGGGAGCGGGTGAGAGGACGACGGCGGGGGCTCCGAGGGGAACTCCCGGCAGGTGGGCGGCCCCCGTCACCGGGGGTCGCGGCCTCGTGACCATGCTCGGACCCCACTGACCTGACGGCTACCGTGACGTGGGAACGCGCACGCCCACGACGCGGGAGGACCCCGTCACCATGAGGCAGGCGACTGCTGGCGTCGATCTGGGAGGCACGAAGATCCAGGCCGTGATCATGTCTTCCGGCATTGTGGTCGGCCAGTCTCGACATCAGACTCCCAAGACCGACGCCGCCGACGTCATCGCCGAGATCGTGGCCAGCATCCGCAGCGCGCTCGACACCGCCGGGATGGAGCCCTCCGCCCTGCGCGCCGTCGCCATCGGGACACCGGGATCCGTCGAAGTGACGACGGGCCACGTGTCCAATGCCCGCAATGTCCCGGGTTTCGTGCACGACGTGGCGCTCGGGCCCACGGTGGGCGCGGCGTTCCCAGGGACACCGGTCATCGTCGACAACGATGTGCGCGCCGCGGTGATGGGTGAGTTCAGAAGAGGGGCAGGGCGACGCTTCAACAACCTGCTGGGCGTTTTCGTCGGAACCGGGGTCGGAGGCGGGCTCATCCTCAAAGGTGAGCTGCACCACGGCCGCGGCAACACCGGTGAGATCGGCCACACCACGGTCAAGCCCGGCGGCCGACGCTGCGGGTGTACCCGGCTGGGCTGCCTCGAGGCCTACGCCGGACGGCTGTCGATCGAACAGACCGCACGGCATCGGATCGAAAAGGGGCAGAAGACAAAGCTCTTCGACATCATGCAGCGCAAGGGCCGTGACCGCGTCACGAGCTCGGTCATCGCCGACGCCCTCGAGCAGAATGACCACCTCACGATCGAGCTCATCGACGAGGCGGTCGAAGCGCTGGGCCTGGCATTGGCCAACGCCCAGAACCTGCTCGACCTCGAGGCGATCATCGTCGGAGGGGGCCTCGGGGATCGTCTGGGAGATCCCTTCGTCCGCCGCGTGGAGCAGGCCATGGCCCGGAACCTGCGCTTCCCCGAATCCCCCCCCGAAGTCCTGGGCACCGAGCTCCGTGACCTTTCCGGCGCGGTCGGCGCCACCGTGTTGATCGAGGAGCGCCTGATCGAGGAGCGCCTGATCGAGGAGCGCCTGATCGAGGAGCGCCTGATCGAGGAGCGCCTGACCGAGGAGCGCCTGATCGAGGAGCGCCTGATCGGGGAGGGCCTGATCGGGGAGGGCAACACCGAGGAGCAGGCGTGAACGATGCCCCGCGGCTGTACGCCGTCTACCTGGGGGGTGACCCTGCCCCGGGGCGCCTGACCGAGGATCACGAAGTGGTTCTGGTGGTCGCCGGGGACCTGGCCGAAGCGCGCCGTCGGGCCCGGGCCAAGTGGGGAGGAGCCACACGGGCCCATGTCGACGCCGTCAAGCTCGTGGACGTGGTCGACGGCTTCGCCGTCACCCTCGACCCGACGAACCGCCCCGAGTCCGTCGAGGTCGACCTCACCTACGAACCCGGGGGGAGCCCGTCGACCGTCAGCTGAGCAGGCGACATCGGCTAACCCGCCTCGTCCGCTCCGGCGGTCCTTCGCCCCTTGCGCGCCCGCGCCGTGACGGCCTCGGGGCGATGTGCGGCGACCGTCTTGGCACCGGGGCTTCGCTGCGGCGGTCGGCGCGGTGCCACCGGGCCGGAGCGCAGGTGCCGGCGCGGCCCTGACCAGGGAGCGGGCGGAGCCAGGACACGGTCGGCCAATCGGTACGCATTGGACTCGTAGTTCACCCTCCACCCGCGGAAGTTCGGCCACGCCTCCTCGGCCGACAACTCCATAGGGAAGCCGATCTCGTCCAGCATCTTCACGGCCTCCTCGAATTCCTCGAAGGTCAGGGAGATCGGCCCCTCCGGATTCGGATCAGGGTCCACGGGCCATCCGAGAGTCTTGGCGATGCGATTCAAGGCGGTGAACCCCATGCGCAGGCACAAGCGGGCTTGAGAGGACGCGCCGTCGGGAGACAGGGCCAGGTGCATGGCCGCGCCGTCGAGCACGGCCAGCAGGCCCACGACCCACGAGTACCACGGCTCGGGCGACCGGAACAGGAGGAGAACCGGATAGGTGGTGTGGCTCTCGGCCAGGTCCGCGGCCCACTGCTCCCAATCGGAATAGAAGTCGGGGAGGGCGTCGACGATGCCGACCAGCTGGTGTCGGGCCAGCACTTCGGGGCCCCACGCCGGGAGGCCCGCCCGGCTCTCGAGCATCGCCACCAATGTCTCGCGGCGGTTGAAGGCGTCGTAGAGGGAGGGGAGATACGCGATCTGCAGCGTCACCACGATGGCCCACGTAGCGCCGGCGGCGATGTCCAGCCAGCGGCTGGATGGTCCCCCGCCGTGCGAGGTGCCGACGCTGAAGAGGGCTACGGCGGCTTGGGTGAAGGCACCGGAGAACGTGTGGGTCGTCCGCTCGAGCATGCAGGCGTAGCCGATGACGAAGAACCCCAGCCACACCACCAGCTGTGCCAAGAGAGCCACGGGGGCGGCCGGCGCCATCAGGGCGTCTTTGATCTCGTAGCGCTTCACCGAACGCGACACGGCGAGAAAGGCGATCCGCACCAGCCTGTTGACCACGAGCGAAAGCCGCTCGATCCCGGCGGGCCGTCTGGGGAGCACCAGGGTGAAGACGACGTTGGCGGCGGTGATGACCACGATCACGGCTCCCAGTGCGAACACGAGCCCGCTCACCACAACCTCCTCCGTGCCATCGAGGTCGTCACCTCCACGTCACGCCAGATCCTTCCACGATGTCGCGGGGCATCGATGACCGCGTCGGTAGCGTACGACGGTCTGCCGGAGCAGGTCGTGGGTGTGGGCCCACCGAGGTCTCCGCCGAACGATGGACCCGTCGGTTCCGACCCTCTTCCAGCCCGGCGCCGAGGTGGACGGTGGGCCTACGCTGTGGAGGTGCGTCGGGCCATGACGGGTGGTGTGCGGGGTGTCATCGTGGCGGCAGTGGTGCTCGGCACGTCGCTTGTCGCCATGGCGCCCGCGGCGAGGGGCAAGAGCATGTGGATCCCCAACCAGGGCCTGCAGTGGCAGTACCAGCTGCAGGGGAAGCTCAACACCGGCCTGTGCGTGGTCCCCCAGGTCGGCGGCAGCTGCGTTCGGCCCAACGTCTACGACGTCGACCTCTACGCCACGAACGGCGTCACGCTCAACACCGCTGCGGTGGCAGCCATCCACGCGGCAGGGGCACACGCGGTCTGCTATGTCGACGCCGGCACATGGGAGGACTTCCGACCCGACGCCAGCGAGTACCCCGCGTCGGTGAAAGGCAAGTCCAACGGCTGGCCAGGTGAACGCTGGCTCGACATCCGTGCCACGGGAGTCCTGTTGCCCATCATCGACGCCCGTGTCGCAAAGTGCGCGGCGGCGGGCTTCGACGCCGTGGACTTCGACAACGTCGACGGGTACGAGAACGACACCGGGTTCCTGCTCACCGCAGCCGACCAGCTCACGTTCAACGAGGATCTCGCCGCCATCGCGCACGCACAGGGCCTGTCGGTGGGGCTCAAGAACGACACAGGACAGTTGAGCCAGCTCGAGGGCACGTTCGATTTCGCCATCAACGAACAGTGTGCGAAGTACGGCGAGTGTGACCAGTACGACGGATGGACCGCAGCCCGAAAGGCGGTGGTCGAGGTCGAATACCACGTCCCGCCCTCCCGCTTCTGTTCCGGCGCCGACCGGTACGGGCGAGACGCCATCGAAAAAGGCCTGGCCCTGAAGGCCAAACCATGGAAACCCTGTCGCTGACCGTCACCTGAAGCTCGAGTCCCCAACGAGCGCCGACGGCCGCGGCCCGACCGGCAGCTGGGCCATTCCGAGCGCCATCGGGCCCAGGGCGGCTACCAGGAACAGGGCGGCGGTCAGCGCCGAGGGAGCGTGGGGGGCGAGGGGAGTGAGCCCGTAACGGGTGGCGACGATCCAGACCACCGACCACACGGGCATCCGCTTGCGGGTGAAGTCCAACAGCAGCAGGAAGACCGCAACGGCCAGGTAGTAGTAGTTGAGGAGCGAGACCTCGAAGACGAGCCGGGTGGCCACACAGGCAAGGGCGAGCCCGACGAGAGGCACCGGGGCCAGGAGGCCACTTCGACTCCGCCACCGGGCCCACGCGGCCAGTGCCGCCGCCATCAGCAGCGGCGCGTCCCGGGCGATCTCGAGCTTGAGTTTCTCGTTGATGTCCAGCACCCCCACCACCGTCGGGGTCTTGATCAGGGTCACGCCTGCGACATACACCGCGGTCATCGCCCGCACCGTGTCGACCGGGGCGGCCACGTAGAACGGCACCACAGCCAGAGCGACAACCCCCGCCATCGGTACCAGGATTCGAACCCGGCTCCGCCATCCCGGTGCCGCGGCCAGGGCGGCGAACAGCGGCAGGAGGGCGAATTGCTTGCACAGGAACGCCACGCCGAACAGCACGCCGACCCACAACCATCGTCGCCGCAGGGCCTGGGACAATCCGGCGCAGGCAAAACCCACGCTCATGAGGTCTTGGGGGTGAAACGTCTGGGCAATGGCGTCCGACGACGCCGGGAGCACCGCCAGGGCGACGACGAGAGCCACCTCGGTCACCCCTCCCCCTGCACCTGAGGAGCCCAGGAGCATCACCACTCCCGCGCAGAGGACGATCCATCCGAAGATGGCGAGAACCGCCTGCGATCGATACCAGATGGGAAAGGGCTTGCCGTGATCGCCGCCGTGTTTGGCGGTACAGGGCCCGAGTATCGACAGGAAGTAGGCGTACCCGAACGTGCGCAGGATCTCGGGGACCGGTTTGTCGTCGCACCACCGGGGTGATCCGATCCAGGGCCCGAACGCGCTCACGAAGGGAGCCATCAGAAGGGGGTAGCCGGGTGGATTCGGCACGAGCGTCTCCCGTTCGGCCGTACCCAGGTCGCCGTGGGAGATGGCCGTGGTGGGAAGGGTGACGGCATGCGCATCGGTCTCGGCCGGATTGGGCCCTCCCCGCACGAAGAGGACGACGACGAAAAGGGCACCGGCGCCGACGTACACCGCCAACCGCACAGGAGTCGGTAAGGGCTTCGATCCGACGCCCGGCCTCCTCTCGGACACGACCGACCCCTCCCCTCTCGGTCCCCTGCCGGCCCTCGGGCGCACCGGCCCCGATCTGCCTCAGCCTGCAGCCTGAATACCGGAAGGTCTATCCGGCCCGCATTCCAGTGTCGCGGACACCACTCTTCGAGGTCGCCGCGTGCTCACGCACGATGCACACACCGCCAAGTCCACCGGTGCGGCGTCGGTCAGCGTCGAGACCAGGTCAAGTTCGGCCCGGTGCGGGTCGATGCAACCCAGGGCGGGAAGTGGAGGCACTCGATGTCCGAAACCATGTCAGCGGCGGTCAGGTTCGAGGACCAGACCGGTCCCGTGACACCAGACACGCTCACGTCGCCGGCGCGGCCGGGCCACACCAAGGCGTCGGTCCCGGTGACGCTGTCGACCCCGACCAAGCCATCGACCCGCAGGGCACCGCTCGGCACGAGCGACAGAGCCAGGCTCCGTGCACTCGTCGAGCAGATGCGCCTCTCGGTCGTCGAAGCCACCATGGTCCGCGACGTCCCGGGGAAGGTCGAACTGTGGGCGTCGTACCGATTGGCACGTGCCGAGGCCATTGCATTGCTCGGGCCCGGCCCTCGCACGACGAGCACCGGCCCACTGCGGAGCGTCTGACCTACTCAGCCTTCAAGACGGTTGCCGGGCGTCACCCTGAGACGGGCAGGCTGCTCTCGGTCACAGTGCGACCACCTCCACGGGGACGTCAGGCTCAGCACCGGCGGCCTCTTCCTCTTCGCTGCCACTGTCCCCGTCGGGGGTCGTCGGTGTGAACGCCGTGGTGCGCAAGGGGATCTCCTTCAGCAACCAGCCGAGAGCGAACGCCAACACGGCGAAGGGCACGGCGACCACGAAGACCGTCTGGAGGGCATGGTTGAAGGCCGCGATCAGCGGCCCTCTGACCGCGGGTGGCAGGTGGTCGATCTTGACAGGGTTGACGATGATGTTGGAACCGCTCACGAGCGAGCGCAGAACGGACTTGGGAAGATGCGTCTTCGCCACCTCCGAAATCACGCGGTTGTTGAAGACGGCGCCGAGCACCGACACGCCGAAGGCCCCGCCGATGGTGCGGAAGAACGTGGCGGTCGAGGTGGCCGTGCCGAGCTGCGAGTACGAGACCGAGTTCTGCACCGCCACCACGAGCACCTGCATCACCAAGCCGACACCGAGCCCCACCACCACCATGTAGAGGGAGGCCACGCCGAACGACGTGGTGAGCCCCAGTCGTGACAGGAGGAAGAGCCCGACCGCCAGCACTGCGGATCCCAAGATGGGAAATACCTTGTACCTTCCGGTCTTCGTCACGATGCGGCCGCTCAAGATGAACGTGGTCAGCATGCCGGCCACCAGGGGCAGCAGTTCGAGGCCCGATGCGGTGGTCGTGGCCCCGTGGACGATCTGCAGGTACACCGGCAGGTACACGATGGCCCCGAACATCGAGAATCCGATGATGAACCCCACCCCCGACGCGGCATTGAAGGTCCGGTTCCTGAACAGGTCGAGTGGGATGAGCGGCTCGGCCGCCCTCGACTCGACCACACAGAAGGCGACCAGGAGTGCGACGCCGACCACTCCCAGCCCGATGATCAGGCCCGATCCCCAGGCGTACTGGGTCCCGCCCCACGTGGTGAGGAGGATGATGGCGGTCACGCCCGACGACATGAACGCCGTGCCGAGCCAGTCGATCTTGTGGGGGACGCGCCGGGCCGGGATGTGGAGCACGGCGGCGATGGTGAAGAGGGCGACGATGCCGATGGGCACGTTGATGTAGAAGATCCATCGCCAAGACAGGTGCTGGGTGAACCATCCCCCCGCCAGCGGGCCGATGACGCTCGTGATGCCGAACACGGCGCCGAAGTACCCCATGTACCTGCCGCGCTGGCGTGCGGGGATCACGTCGCCGGTGATCGCCTGGGCCCCCACCATCAAGCCACCGGCGCCCACGCCCTGGACGGCCCGGGACGCGATCAGCTCGACCATGTGCTGCGCCAGACCGGAAAGCATGGAGCCCACCAGGAAGATGACGATCGACAGCTGGAAGAGGTTCTTCCGGCCGAAGAGGTCGCCGAGCTTTCCCCACAGTGGCGTCGAGATCGTCGAGGCCAGGAGGTAGGCGGTCACCACCCAGGACAGGTGGTTGAGCCCGTGCAGGTCCCCGGCGATGGTGGGGAGCGCCGTCGACACGATCGTCTGGTCGAGCGAGGCGAGGATCATGCCCAGCATGAGCGCCCCGAGGATCACCAGGATCCGTCGGTGCTCGGCTTTGTCGAATTCGAGGTCCGCCGGAGCCGGCGCCACCGTTGCCTCAGGAGCCACGAGCGTCCTCCATGTCACGCTCCAAGGAGGCGGAGAAACGGCCCAGAAGCGCTCCGAACTTGGTCAGGTCCTGGTCGTCCCAGCCCTCGAGGAGCCGGTCGAGCCAGGCCCGCCTGGCCTTCAGCACCCGCTCGAGGGTGCGCCGACCGGCCGGAGTCAGCCGGATCCGCGAAGCGCGGCCGTCGTCGGGATCGGCGTGACGGATCACGAGCCCGTCGCGTTCGAGCTGCTGGACCTTGCGGGTGACCGTGGGGGCGTCGACTCCCAGCATCTCGGCCAGTGCCGTCACCCTGATGGCATCGCCGTGGAGGTGCAGCTTGTACAGGGCGGCAGCCCCGGCACGGTCGAGGCGCACCCCGGCGGCCTGCAACAGGCGCTCGTGCACGCGTACCTGGGTGACCGACCGGGCCACCACCTGCAGACTCTGCTGGATCTGCTCGACGGCGGCGACGGCGACGGGCGAACCCTCGGGTCGGACCGGGGCCGACCCACTCTGCGGCAACGTATTTGCTTGCGGCATGTAACTATCTTGCCACGGCCCGGTCCCCTTTTCAAAGCGACCGGAGCACAACGCCGACCGGCGCCCGGTCGGGTATCGGGCCTTGCCCGCCGGGCCGAAGGCAACCCGGGGTCACGAGGAGGGCGTGTCCCGGACGAAGGATGGGTGCCACCGGCCGGGGCCGAACGGCCCGTATCGCCGTCCCTCCCGGCGTCGTCTTCGGAGATCATCGAAAGCGGCGGGTCCCCTGCCGCCTCGATATTCCGCAGGAGCCCCTACTCTGGCCATATCGTCGGCACCTGCGACCGCCCGGAGCCCAAAGTGAGTTCTGGGAGGCACTCTTCCCTCTCGGCGGGCTGCGTCGAACCCCGAGATCGGGGCGCGATCGGTGGGGCTGCGGGGCCGATCGACGCCTGGGACCCCGAGGACACCGGGCAACCGGGCGGGTGCTGGGGCGAGTGGGGTGACGATTTTCGATAGAATGGGCAAGAGCCGCCACACCGGGAACGCATTTGGGCCCCGTGCCTCGGTCTGTCCTCGGAGAATCGGGCCCTGGAGTCCCACCAAACAACAGACACGAAACACCAGACCACCAGGACGATCGGGCCACCGGCCGTGGTCCCGAGCGACGCAGAACCAACCGAATGGGCATTTGCCGTGTTCGGGGTAGTCATCGATCGGGCGGGTTCGTCGTTGCAGTGCACCTGCATGACCCAGCCCCCGTCCCAGTCCCCTGGTGCTGTGGAGAGAACAAGGACAGGGTGCCCAAACCCGGGCGCCGAATCGCCGGCGTGATACGACGGTGACCAGAAGGAGACGTCGATGGCGATGAAGCGTGGGGATGGCGATGACGCCGACCTCGTCAAGCTCTACCTGAGGGACATCGGACGGTATCCCCTGCTCACCAAGGACGACGAGGCCCGGCTGGCACAAGCCATCGAGGCCGGGCACGAAGCTGCCGCCACGCTCGCCGATCCGAATTCCAAGCCCACCCCGGCCAAGAAGCGCGAGCTCCGCCGGATCCAGTGCGCGGCGGCCGCCGCTCAACAGACTTTCGTGTCATCGAACCTCCGCCTGGTGGTGTCCATCGCCAAGAAGTACCAGGCGTCGGGACTCCCGCTGCTCGACCTGGTCCAAGAGGGGAACCTCGGGCTCATCCACGCGGTGGAGAAGTTCGACTGGCGCAAGGGCTTCAAGTTCTCCACCTATGCGACGTGGTGGATCCGCCAGGCCATCACCCGCGGCATCGCCAACACCGGTCGCACCATCCGCTTGCCGGTGCACGCCGGCGACATGCTGAGCGCGGTCCAGAAGGCCCAGGGGTTCCTGGAGTCGAAACTCGGCCGCCAGCCCACCGTGGACGAGCTCGCTCTGGAGACCACCCTGTCGTACGAGACGCTGACCGACGTCCTGCGGTGGCGATCCGAGCCCCTTTCGCTCTCCGAGCCCTTGCGGGAGGACGGGGACGCCGACCTGGGGGATGTGGTGGCTGACGTCAACGCCACGTCCCCGTTCGATCACGCCGCCGAGGCATTGCTGGTCGAGGAGATCAACGAGTTGCTCGCTCCCCTCGACGACCGCGAAGCGAGCATTTTGCGCCTGCGCTTCGGTCTCGACCGAGGAGAACCGAGGACCCTCGAGGAGGTCGGACAGCACTTCAACCTGACGCGCGAGCGGATTCGGCAGATCGAGGCCAGGGCGATGTCGAAACTCCGTCACCCGTCATCGGACACGGGCGCTCGCGACCTGCTCACCGGCTAGTCCCTTCGTCGCCGCCAAGCCGTGCTTGGTGCGTCGGTGGGTGCACGCACCCCGGTCTTCGTACAATCGGGCGGGTGCTCGACGCGCATCGTCCCCTGGTCGTCGGATTCGACCTGGACATGACTCTGATCGACCCCAGACGCAGCATTCGGTCGGCGCTCGACGCCCTCTCCGAGGAAAGTGGCGTTGCCATCGACGCCGGGCTCGTCCTCTCGACCCTCGGGCCACCGCTCGAGGTGGCACTGGCCCCCTGGTTCGACGGCGCCGCACTCGAGCGAGCCTGCCGGCGGTTCCGCCAGCTCCACGAGCCCGTCCTCACCGACGAGACCGATCCGATGCCCGGCGCCATCGAGGCTGTCGGCGCGGTACGAGCACTGGGTGGGAAGACCGTCGTCATCACAGCCAAGTACGAGCCTCACGCCAGGACGAGCCTGCAGGCGGTGGGCATCGTCGCCGACGCAGTGGTGGGATGGCGCTACGGCCCCGAGAAGGGCGAGGCGCTGCGAGACCATGCGGCGCAGGTGTATGTCGGCGACCACGCTGCTGACGTCCAAGCTGCCAGGGTCGGGGGTGTGT
>Ga0208565_1001525_pt1 | contig 13439 bp, 9 predicted proteins | sample Sb_taG_7_FD_187706 | JGI IMG/M metagenome (GOLD analysis project Ga0208565, IMG submission 187706) | Peat soil microbial communities from Weissenstadt, Germany - Sb_50d_2_FS metaG (SPAdes) (version 2) | ecosystem: Environmental > Terrestrial > Soil > Wetlands > Peat | place: Germany: Weissenstadt...
CCTACGGCATACTATATCGCGCCGCGTTATAGTGTGCTGCAGGGCAAGCGCCAACTCGCGTCCGCCGAATTTCATTGATATGTCAGGAGTTAGCGCACCGCGAAGTTAACTTCGTCCGCGAAGAATGTCCGCTACCGGGATTTTTTGTTTCGCCAGCGAACACCCTCGTCGGAATTTCGATCCGGCACAAGATTGAAGTTGGTTTGTCAGGGCATGACTTCAGTCATGCCGAAACTGCCGCAAATTCACTTCGGCTTTAGCCGCTGAGGGGAGTCGTTCGAATTTCACTTCTCACAACCGGTCAATCTTCGCCGCAAGAATAAAATCACTCTCCGTAAGCCCATTAATCTTATGCGTCCAAGTCGTAACTTCCGCCTTCCCCCAAGTCAAAAAAATATCCGGGTGATGCCCCTGCTCCTCGGCAATCCCCCCCACCTTGTTCACAAACGCCAGCGCCTGCCGGAAATCCGGAAACGCAAAGCTGCGCACAATGTGATGCCCATCCACAATCTTCCATTGCGGCACTTCGCGCGACAATTTCGCCAATTCTTCCCCGGCAAGAGGAGGAACGCCTCCGCGGCACGGCACGCAAGTCTTGCTAGCCAGATCACTCATCGCCAATCCTCCTCATTCACTCGCTCGCAATCAGCGCCGCACAAATCTTAGCGCAACTCTCCAAGCGAAGGAAACGCGCCGCGGACTGCCCGCCGCAGCGTTTTTTTGCTATCCTTTCGCGCGCAACCCGGCACGCCCAAACGATGCGCATCTCCAGGAGAATCCCAATGCCCGAAGATCCTCAAGAGTTAGCCGAACACGCCGAACACGGCGCCCACGACGCAGCACTCGCGCGCGTCACCATCACCATGGCCATCCTCGCCGTGCTCGTCGCCGCCGCGGGCCTTCTCGGTCATCGCGCCGTCACCGAGGAGCTTCTTGCCCAGACTCGCGCCACCGATCAATGGGCCTACTATCAGGCCAAAGACATTCGCCGCCGCAGCTACGAACTGTTCCTCGACGAAATCGGCGTTTTCACGGTTCAGAATTCGCCGCAGGTCGAGGCCATCAAGTCCAAGTACGAAAAAGAAGTGGACCGCTACAAAGATCAGCAGAAGGACGCCGAAGCCGAGGCCCGCAAAACCGAAGAGGAAGTGAAAGTCTGGCAGAAACGCGAGGACCGCTTCGATCTCGCCGAAGTGATGCTCGAGGCAGCGCTGGTAATCTGCTCGATCACGCTGCTGACCAAGAAGAAAATCTTCTGGCTATTCGGCATGTTCATCGGCGCGTGCGCCATCGTCATCGCCGTCGCCGGTTTGCTCATCCGCTGATGCGGCTGGGCGCGGTGGCGTGCGCCGCATCGCTGGCGTGCTTCGCCACATAGTCGGTGATGTATTTCGCGAAAACGTGGCTCAGCTTCGCCGTCACCGGCCCCGGCGCCGCAAACGAGTGCCCGGCAACTTCTCCGACGCCAAGCAATCCGCGATTCGTCGAGGAAATGAACACTTCCTCGGCGGCGTACAAATCTTCCGGCCGCAGCGTGCGCTCTTCCACTGCCACGCCCGCTTCCTTGCCGATTTCGAGCAGCACCGAGCGCGTGATTCCTTCGAGGCACCCGGAATCAAGCGGCGGCGTCTCGACGCGCCCGCCGCGCACGCAAAAAATATTCGCTGCCGTACACTCCGAAACTTCGCCGCGCTCATTCAGCAGCACCACTTCGTTGAATCCGCCCTGCTGCGCTTCGTACAAATTCCACACGTTGTTCAGCCACGAAGTGACCTTCACTCCCGCGAGCGGCGATGCCGCGTGCCGCCCGTGCTCGCGCAGCGTCAACCGCGCCGGCTCGTGGTGCACCGGCAGCCCCGCGGAATAAATCACCAGGTCCGCAGCCCGAAATTTTTCTTCGCTGGCCCAAAAATTCGGCTCGTTGTTCACCACGTAAATCCGCGCGCTGCCTTCGGCCACGCCGTTCGCGTGCAGCACCTCGTAAAGCTGCCCGCGAACTTTCTCCGCCTCAAACGGAAACGGGCAATGCGTGCGCCCCGCGTCTTTCTCCAGTCGTTTCCAGTGCCGCTCGTAAGCAAAAGGCACGCCGCCCGCAATCCGCAGCGTAGTGAAAAGCCCCCAGCCGCTCAGCAATCCAGCCTGCCCCGGCGAAAGCCGCACCGACTCGATAGGCAAAAGCCGATCGTTGTGAAACACAAACCGATGAACCATCCGGGCCTCCTCGGGACGCGCTCAAATTCTAGCGCAGTTCCCGCCATTCGGCCGCCGCGCGAAAATATTTTCGCTCGCCGCGCTCCACGCGGCGTCACGCTTTGGGCACTCGCTTCGCTGAATCATTTGGGCTGAATCCGCAAAAGTAGTATTTACGCTCCAGGATCCGGCCTCTCAGCTTGGGCACGGGCTCACATCGCGCCGCGCAAACGCTCGCTCCGATTCGCGCGCGCAGCAAAATCGCACGCTTGCACGCGACTCTTCTCCGAGGGCATCCGAAAGGGAGGGAGAATCAGCCATGCGACACGCGATCCCCTGGACCGTCTTGAGTCTCATCCTCGCCGCGTCCGCGCCCGGCACCACGGAAGCCCCCGCCGGCTTCGATAACAAAACCAACGGCGTCGTCGATGACGCCACGCATCTCACCGATCAAACCACCTTTGAAGAGGTCGAGCAGCTCAAAGACGGCCTCGGCCCGCTCTACAACGCGCAATCTTGCCGCGAGTGTCACCAGAGCCCGGTTTCGGGCGCCGCCTCGCAGGTCTCGGAACTGCGCGTCGGCCACAATGCGCCCGACGGCCACTTCCGCAATCCCGACATTCCCATCGCTCACGGCGCAGAAGTAATTTCCGGCCGCTCTCTCGTAAATGATCGCGCCATCTGCCCCAACGCCGCCTTTCCCGCCAACGAAATTCAAGAGCGCGTTCCCGACACGGAAACGATTCGCGCCTTCCGCCTCTCGCTGAATCTGCTGGGCGATGGCTTCGTCGAAGCGCTCGCCGATCAAACTCTAATCAATCTGGCCCAGCAGCAGTGCAAAACGTCGCACAAAAAAATCTGCGGCCAAATTCTCCAGGTCCCCATCGTCGAAGCACCCGGACAGATGGGCGTCGGCCGCTTTGGCTGGAAAGATCAGCACGCCAGCCTACTCTCATTCTCCGGCGACGCGTACCTCAACGAAATGGGCATCACCAATCGCCTGCAACCCGATGAAGTCACCAATCTTTGCAACACCGCAACCGAGCCGAACGACACCCCCGGCCCCGACGGCCTCTCGGACATCGATCACTTCGCGCGTTTCATTCGCGCCACCAAAGCCCCCGCCCGCGATGCGCAGCTCGCGAGCACTCCGGCCGCTCAGCAAGGCGCCGCGCTTTTCGCCAAAGTCGGCTGCGCCACCTGCCACGTCGAATCGCTCACCACCGCTCCTGCCGGCACCAAAATCAACGGCGGCACTTTCATCATTCCCGCCGCGCTCGGTTCCGTCACCTTTCATCCCTACGGCGATTTCCTGATGCACGACGTCGGCACCGGCGACGGCATCCTGCAGGCCACCCGCGAGCACTACGGCAACAAAGTCTTCCAACAGATGTCGTCCTATCTTTCGCACCAGGACTTCGAGGGCAGCCGGAACAAAATTCGCACCGCCCCGCTCTGGGGCGTCCGCCTGCGCCCGCGCCTGATGCACGACGGCGAATCCGCGACGTTCCGCGAAGCCATAATGCGCCACGCCGGCGAAGCCCGCCACGTAACCCAGCAATTCGAAAAGCTAAACAAAGAGGAGCAAGAATCCCTAATAACGTTCCTGAAGTCGCTGTAACGCCTCGCCGTCTGCCTCTGCCGAGGCGGACGCCGAAGTCGCGCGTGGAATCTTTCGCGGTTCGATTTACGCCGTTGTAGGGGAGGGCCGGTGTAGCCCTCCCGCGACCGGCGAAGTAAGCCGGTCCCCGCCGTCCGCGGTGATGTGCCCCATACGCGCCGTCGCCCGTGGGTCTTGGGGTCGCCAATCGGTTTGCTCCGTCGTAGGGGCGGGGCTTGCTCCGACCGGCCGTTCGGCCCCGTCCCCTCGTTGTCATCCTGACGCAGGAAGAGCCTGTCCCGAGTCCTTCGAGGGAATCTGCATCTCGCCCCCGCCTCAATGCCGCTGCCGTCTTTTAAATCTCAAATTTCAAATTTTAAATTGCATCGCCTCAGCGTTGAGTAAGGCTCTTGAACAGGGTCGCAGGACCGGGCAGGTGGCGCAATTGGTCACTCATGAGGATGACCGCCTCTCGCTCTCCGTGCTGCGAGAGGAATTCGAGAAGAGAGCGCAGCCGATCTTGATAGTCGTAGTCGGGTACATGGGCCGCGATCATCGACTGGAGGAACCCAGCGATTGCAGCGGGGTCTTCTGGAGCGAGCCGAATGAGTTCCGCGATAAACTCGTAGGCTTCGTGTCCGAGATGCACGTGCGGAGCGACGGCCTGCAAAAGGCGCCGCTCTTCCGATCCGAGCGTCGTGATGTGAGTCGCAAGCAAGCTCAAGCTTGAAAGTAAGAGGGCCGGCACCTGTGTCTGGTGCCGCGTCCATTCTAAGGTGCGACTCCAAAATGCGAGTATTCGCTGCCTTTGGTCAGGGGCGAGATTCCCATTTCGGATCATCCAGAAGACCCGGATCATTACCTCAAGGTCCGCCGTTGTCGCAGTGTCGAAGAGCCTACTGAAGAGGGGGCCTTCGAGAAGTTCGAGTCCCCACAAATATCCTGCCGCGATCCGTTCCAAAAGTTTTCCGCGTGCATCTCGCCCTTTCAATTCGAGGCTGAGTGCCCTGTCGATTATTCCGTGCTTAGCTAGGAGCTCGTAAACAGGGCGAGTGAACGATGCATAGGAAAGTCCATCGATTGCGCAAACTGCGTTCACTTGGTATGCCGATGGGAAGATTCGATCCACTCGTTCAGTCGTCCACGCATCATCGAGATACTGAAGCTGCGGCAGGTAGGTTCCAGTGAGGGTGCTGAATTCAAAATTTGCATTCTTACATTTCGCAAGTTCGGCATCGAAAAGTGGGTGGATGGCGTCCCAGGTCTCCATGTGGGACCCACGGTGTTTATCACTAACGCGTGCCTCTCGAAGTGCTTGGCTGTAGAGTGCCTCGATAATCCGCCCTTTCGGGGTGTTGAGCGCCTGCATCACTGCATCGTCCTCAGCGCTAGGCGCACTCGGCTCGCGCTCGAGAAGGCGGGCGATGATGAGCTGTGAACGCGGCAGCAAGCTTGCGTCGTACGCGTGGCCATCGTCCTTCGTGCCGGCGCCGAGGAAATCTGCGATCATGCTTACCACCCAATGTTGGTAAATGTCCTCAGCCTGCTGCCAGAAATGCTGATCAGCCACCAGCTCTTCGAAGAAGCTAATGACTTGCTCCCATCCGCGCGCCCAGTTTGCATCCGCCTTCCCTTCCCATGCCTGTTTGAGCCCGTTTAGCATTGCGTGCTGATAGATTGGTTTCGTTGAGAGATGCTGCGAGAGGCCATCAAGGAAAACGATCGGATTTGTGCGCGCGGCCGCTTCGAGCGCGCTGGTGAGTCCATCGACGGTGGGGCCGCGCCACTCGTCGCCGGGCTTGAACGTTTCGAGTTTATCCCCGAGCGCGCTGCTCCTGGCTAGGGCTGCCAGCTCTTCGGGTGAATACGGCGTTGGCCCGGGTCCGAACCGGCTTGTGATGTACGAGTCGAGGTCAGGATGGTCGCTTAGCTTTCCGACGGTCGAGTCAGCATCGAGTTGGGCAAATCGTTTGTCTGCGAGGGCGTTACCTCTGCCGCGGATCGCCGACAGCCATCGAAATTGACTGTGCCGACGCAAGCGGACCGGATCCTCGCCCTCAGGCTGCGGCATCGTCTCGATAGCGTTCAGCGTCTCTGATTGCTGCTCGGGGCTCATTTCGGCGAAATGGTCTTGCAAAAGGCAGTAGAGCTCATGACTATGCCCAGCGCTGAATAAAGTTGCGGCGACACTGCTACTGTACAGGTCGCGCATGCTGGCCCAGCGCTGAGCCAGAACATATACGCTCACCCGACGAATGATTTGCAGGTCGTCCCTCAACATAGATTCGACTGCGGTGCGCGCACCGTTTGGGTCCTCGTCCGACCATCCAAGGAGAACGTCCCGCAGGCCTTCGACCACGCAATTTTCTGCGCTGCGCCACCGGTAATTTTGGTCGTGATCCTCAACTGCCGGACGGGATAGGCTGCTATAGTCGCGTCGCAAGGGAGAACTGAATACCTCACGCACGCGTTCGACCATGACCTCCGCCGCATCAAGCCCAGCCCTCCCACCGATTTGTTTAGCATGATGCTTCAGGATTTCCTCGAGCCAAAAATCATCGACGACGGTATTGGGTGTCGGTTCGCGCCCGTCTCCACTTCCTTGCCACCTGATAGCGGTCACGTGAAAGAGCACTCGGACAGCTTTCTTCCAGTCCTCCGGTTCGGTGCTGCTAAGGAAGCGCGAAAGCGGTCCCTTGTCGAGCGCGTCCGCCACGAGCATCCGGTCGAATGGGTCGTTGAGCCACTCACTCAGCAGTTCGATATCGGTGAGCGCGACCACCTTGGTTGGGACCAGTCCGAAGATTTCTGCGAACGTGCGATTGGTGTGATAGTTAGATCGGGGCTTACCTTTGTCGTCCCGCCAATCGCTGACGGCGCGGACGACACTTACGACCTTGGTCGCCAGTGTGATGTCGTTCTGTGTTCCAGCGTGCTCAGCGACCTTCCTAAGGTAGGTGAGCGGGGCCCAGAATGGGACACGAATCGTATTCTCCCGTTCCCCGGGCACTGGTGCCGGATTCTTTGCCGGCGCAAAAAATCCAGCGTCTTGGAGCACATCGAAGAACTGGGGATAGTCTGGACGTTGAAGAAGGAGTTGGAAGCCCTTCCACGCGAGCTCGTCATTCTTATTCATCATCGCTATGAAGGATTGCTGGCGTGCGGTCAGCGTACTCACGGTAGCACCTCCATTTCGCGTGCGAGATCTTCAAGCTCCTGCTCCTGCTGTAGCATCAGGGGCCCGGACGCGGGAATGTGCTGTGCGAAGTCTTCCATGACTTCGAGCAATTGTTTATAGTCCTTGTGGTCGCGCAGGAAGGGGATTAATTGAATGCCGCACTCGTGCAAATAGTACGCTTCCATGTGTCGCAAGAGCGTAGCCTCGTGGCTGAAAAATCCCTGCAGCAGAAAATGGCGCGCCTCCTTCTCGACGCTATCTGATTGTCGCCTTGCTTTGAGGATGACGTATTCGAGTATCTCGAGCTCTTCGAGCCCATACCCAATGAAAAGGACTGTGTAGTGACTGAAAAGATGTTCCAAGAACGTCAGTGCGCGGTTTTCGCCGCTTCCGTCTCCTGTGCGGTGGTCGTTGGCGTATTGTCTAATGTAGTCGCGGGTGGTAAGAATCATGCTCTTCCGATCACCTACAGACCCGTGGAGGTGAACGACCGTGTTCGATTGCGTCAACAGCGCCGGCAGGAATTCGCTGACCTTGCATACGCTGTGCATCGATGTCGTGGGCGAGGGCGTCGACGGACTTGCCGCCGGTACTGCGCTAGGCACCGGTCCCGTGATTCGGTCGTCAAGCCACCGATCGTAGTTCGTTGTCACAAAAATATTCCCGAGAGCGAACAAGCTGTTGTACAACCGCTGCCCCTGAGGATGGTTGGCGCGAGGGACCGGATGCAGCAGCGCCTCGAAATCAACTGGAGTCTTAGTATCATCGGAGAGGGTCGTCGCAATGGAAAGCTTAACCCGAGGGCTGAGGTGCCTGATCTGGTCCAGTTGTGCGTGTGTGAATTTTCCCTTGTCGACGAGCTGACGGAGCGCGCCATCGGCGAAATCAACCCATCCGGGGCAGCCCGCGAGCTGCGAGGCACCAGCTCCGATGAATAGTATCAGCCTGCCAATGACCGCGGCTTCTCTCAAGCCCGGGGGAATCGGCGGTACAGGTACGAGATCAAGGTCTGTTGCCATATCCATTTATAGACTGATTGAGTATATGGCTGTTGTGTTCGACTGTCAACAACACGACAAGTGACCCAGAGCTAATCTGACGGTCCTCGATTTCGGGTACGCCATCCTTCCGCCGTCCGGAAGCGGGGGCATTTCAGCCCCGTGTTTGCTTTTCCTTCTCCCAAAATTTCTGTTGACTAACTCGCCAATCCATGCTAACGTAGTTAGGTTGTGCACGCGAGCCGCGAAGCAGCAAGGGCGGCCTGATCGCCGCCTTGCCTCATTTGCAGTCGCCGCAGGTGTAGCACTACGGTAACGGCTCCGTACAAAATCTAAAAATGTGAGATAACACCAATGAGCAAAAAGCGAAGCTCTGCCCGGAGGCCCCAACCTCCCGGGCAACCACCAGAACCGCAATCCCACTCAACAACTCCCGCAACCATCCCCGAACCGCAACCCCCGCAATTGCCCCCTCCCGACCAACCCCTCGAATGTGTCCCTCCTCCCAAAGCCGAACCCGACCCCGAACGCCACTCCCGCAAATGCCTCATCTGCCACCATCCCGATCGCGCCGCTCTCGAAAGCGATTACATCCACTGGGTAAGCCCCGATTACATCAGCAGCGCCTACAATCTCTGGGATCGCCAAACTATCTACCGCCACGCCCGCGCCACTGGCCTCAACGAACTCCGCCGCCAAAATCTACGCTGCGTAATCGAACCCATCCTCGAATACACCCACTACCTGCGGCCCACCGCCTGCGACATCCTCAACGCCGCCCGCGCTTACAGCCGCATCAATGATTACGGCCAATGGGTCGATCCTCCCCGCGAGGTGGTAATCAGCAAGCGTCCATATTTTCAAGAAGGCGTCAACGCAACGCTTCGCAAAGAAATCTTCGATCTGATGCAGGACCGAAAAGAGCGGCAAGCCGCCAACGAAGCGCCCGATCCGAAACCTCCAACGCCCACCCCGAAACTTCTAATCGATACAATTCCAAAATTAGAATCTCACCCAACTCCAACAAAACAATCACCGAAACCAATTTCTAATCGATACAAACTAGGCCAAACCAGATTTCGCGCCGCAAAACGGAGGGCAAACAACAACAGGTCAACCAATTAAAAATTCGGAGCCGCCACGTGGAAGCGGCGGAGGCGCCCGGCGAAATGGGTCGAATTTGCTTGTGTGCAAAATGGGATAGACAGGCAAGCGCGTCCTTAGTACGCTCAGCCCGTTCGTAGGAGTCTGGTTCCTCTCAGAGCGAAGAGAAATGCGGTGACGTACACGCGGTTCATTGCGCTGCTCGGCATATTTTTGAGTAGCGTCGCGCCGGCGGTGGCACAGAAACCGCCGCCACAGAGCGTCCAAGGGCAAGTGCGCGCTGCGCCGGCTGCGACGATGCTCCGGCCGGTTTCGACCCCTTCGCTGAACGCCTCCTTCCGCCTGTACCAGGATCCCGGAACAACCGTTGCCAATTTCAGTTTTGTGCCCGCGGAAGCTTATGGACGCGACTTCCTTGTGGCGCCGCTGCCGCCGATGTATGAAGTCAAGACTTTGCTGTTCACGGAGTCGAGCGTGCCGCTGGCGCGGCTGTGGAGCGGACGGCTGCAACTGAACGGCTTTCAGAACACGATTTTCATTCAGAACTTGCAGCTTGATCCATTGGGCTATGGCGGTGCGTTGGACCTGCGTCCGCCGCGACGGATTTATCCTGGCGGGCCGCGATCCGTGGAGCTCGTGGGCGTTAGCGTGAGCTTTCACTTTGGGCGGGAGGCGCGGGCGGAACACTCCACGCAGGCTTGGCGGTGCGTGACGCGGATTTTCAGCAACATTTTCCATTGATCCCGCGGCGACCCACGCGCGACCGCGGCGTCCGCCTAGGCGGAGACACCGCGGCCCGAGACCGGCCCGGTTAGTTTCCTGGGCCGGGCGAATAGGCTGGAAGATCCGGCGGGTTTGGCGGGAGCTTCTTCGGGTGGTCCTGAATTTCCTTCATCACGATGTCGATGGCTTTTTCTAGTTGCGGGTCGTGGCCGGCCATGACTTGGTCGGGCGTGTTGTCTACGACGATGTCGGGTTGTACGCCGTGATTTTCGATCAGCCATTGGCTGTCTAGGCCGTAGAGCGAAAATTCTGGGCGCGTGACGTAGCCGCCGTCCATGAGGGGGATTTCGCCGCGGATGCCGCGAACGCCGCCCCAGGTGCGCATGCCGATTACCGGGCCGAGTTTGTAGTGTTTGAAAAAGTAGGTGAAGAAATCGCCGTCGGAGGCCGCGTATTCGTTGGTGATGCAGGCCATGGCGCCGTAGAAGACGATCTGCGGCTCGGTGGTGCTGGCGGAATTGCGGGCGGTGTCCATGCCGGCGAGGATGCGGCGCAGGCGCTCGAAAATAATTTGATCGACGAAGCCGCCGCCGTTGTAGCGCACGTCGAAGATGAGGCCTTGCTTGCGGACCTGCGGGAAAAATTGCTTGACGAATTCGTTGAGGCCGGCGGCTTCCATGTCGGGCAAATAGACGTAGCCGACTTTGCCGCCGGTGGCTTGCTCGACTTTTTTGCGGTTGGTGTCGATCCAATCGAGTTCGCGGAGGCTGAATTCGGTGGGAATGGTTCTGACGACAACGCGGCGCGCGCCGTCGGAGGAGGGCTTGGAGTTGACGGTTAGCGCGACGTTTTCGTCGGCGGTGTTGACGAATAATTCGTACGGATTTTGCGGCGATTTCAGCGGGCGGCCGTTGACTTCGAGCAGGTAATCGCCCTGCTTGACGTCAACGCCGGGCTCGGTGAGCGGCGAGCGCAGCAAGGCATCCCAATTTTCGCCGGGATAAATTTTCTTGAAGCGGTAGAGGCCGCTGGCGGAATCGAGATCGAAATCGACGCCGAGCAAGCCGGTGTTGACCGGATGCAGATCGGGAGAGTCGCCGCCGCCGACGTAGGTGTGGGAATTCGAGAGCTCGCCGATGAATTCGCCGAGGACGTAAGTGAGGTCGTAGCGATCGGCGACGTAGGGCAGGAGTTGCGCGTATTTATCGCGCTCTTTGGCCCAGTCGACGCCGTTCATGGAGGGCTCGAAGAAATAGTCGCGCTCCTGGCGATAAACTTCTTCGAACATTTCTTTCCACTCGGCGCGCGGATCGATTTCGGCTTGCATGTTGGCGAGGTTCAGTCCGCCGTCGCCGACCTTGTGCGGGCCCGCGGTGGGCGGAGTCGCGTCGACAATTCCGTAAGTGTTCGCGGCGTGAGTGGTGGCCGGGACGGCGCCGGGAACTTCGAGACCGCCGCCTTCGGGAGAGGAGTAGAGCAGCTTTTTGCCGTCATGCGAGAGCGCGTAGCCGGTGGTGTCGCGGATGAGCACCGCGTCCTTGCGCTCTTTCAGATCGAAGATGTGGATGGCGAAACCTTCGCCGGAGAGCGGGCCGGAGAGGCCGATGATCGGCGAGGTTAGATAGAAGACGAAACCTTTGGAGGCGGTGAGGCCCGCCATGACTTCTGGAGGAGTGGGGAAGGCGATGACGCGGTTTTGAATGCCGTCGAGATCGATGCGGAACAGTTCCTTTTTTTCTTCTGGCTTGTTCTCTTCGGATTTTTTCTCTTCAGACTTTTTGTCTTTGGTTTCCTTGGCGTTGGGCTTGGCTTCTTCTTTTTCGTCCGGGTTCGGCTTTTTGAGATCGACTTCGTCGCTTTGCGGGGCGAAAGGCGAAGGCGTATCGGCGCGAAGAGTTACGGCGTAAACGCGGACGGCTTTTGGATTGGCGAATTCGAAATCGATCACGCCGAGCACTTCGTTGAAATCGCGGGCGGAGAGGAAATAGAGATATTTGCCGTCGGGATCGAAGACGGGATTGACGCTGCCGTTGAAATCGGTGGTGACCGCGGAGATTTTTTTGTCGGCGAACGAGTAAAGATAAATTACGCCATTGCCGTTCTCGGCGGCTTTGGCGTAGACGGCCCACTTGCTGTCGGGCGACCAATTGTAGTCGGTGAGATCGGCGTATTTGCCCTGATCGATTTGGACGGGCTTCTTCTCGTCGATGTCGATGTAGAAGAGGCGATTCGATTTATCGGCGTAGAGGAGTTTTTTGCTGTCGGGCGACCAGACGGGTTGGAAGCGATGCATGGAACCGTCGGTGGTGATGCGAACTTCTTTGCCCATGCCGTCCTGCGGCATCAGGTAGATTTCTTCTTCGCCGGTGCGATCGGAGAGGTAGGCGATCCACTTGCCGTCGGGAGACCAGGCGACATTTTCTTCGCGGATTCCCGGAGTACGAGTGAGATTGCGAATGGCGCCTTCTTTTGCGGGGACGGTGTAGATATCGCCGCGGGCGCTGAAGGTGGCGCGCTTGCCGTCGGGAGAAAGATCGAAAGAAGTGATCAGCTTGCTTGTGTTGGTCCAGTGTTTTCTGGCGAGATCGAGGTCGCCGGGAAGGTAGATGGTGACTTTCTTGGCTTGCTCGGTAGAGAGATCAAAGAGGTAGAGGAAGCCGCCGTTCTCGAAAACGATTGAATCGGTGCCGAGGCTGGGCCAGTTCACATCGAATTCGGTGAAATGAGTGAGCTGGCGGATTTGCTTCGTCTTGGTGTTGTAGGCGAAGAGATTCATGCGGTGATCGGGGCCTTGATCGGAGTCGAAATAGATGGTGTCGCCGCGCCACATTGGGAAGGTGTCCACGCCCTGATAGTCGTTGTCGATCTGCTCGTAGTGATTGGTCTTGAAATCGTAGATGGAAATTCTCTGGGCCATGCCGCCGGTGTAACGCTTCCAGGTGCGGAAATTGCGGAAGATGCGATTGAAGGCGATTTGATTGCCGTCGGGGGAGAAGGAGGTGAGGCCGCCTTTGTCGATGGGGAGGCGCGCGGGAAGTCCGCCTTCGATGGGCACGGTGAAGAGGCGGCCGAACCAGGAATTGAAAGTTTCGCGGCGCGAGAGAAAGAGGATGCTTTTGCCATCGGGCATCCAGTTGATGATTTCGTTTTCCATGCCCATGCGCTCGGGCAAAACGATGGCGGGGGTTTCGAAGGTCAATTGCTTGGGCTCGCCGCCTTCGGCGGGAATGGTGTAGACGTTGGGATTGCCGTCATATTGGCCGGTGAAGGCAATGTGTGAGCCGTCGGGCGAGAATTTCGGGAAGAGCTCGAGTCCGGGATTAGTGGTGATGCGACGGGCGATGCCGCCGCTGGTGGGGACGAGCCAGAGATCGCCGGCGTAGCTGAATACGATTTTGTCTTTGTAAACGTCGGGGAAGCGCAGCAGGCGGCCTTCTTGCATATCCTGCGCCTGAGCTACAACGGTGATGGCCAGCGCTGCGATCGCTACACACAAGAATCGACGAAGCAATCTCATCCGCACTCCTCCGAAATTTATCGTAGCCGTTGATTTGCTGCGGACCCGCGCACGGTTTTTGAGGCAGAGCGGAATCAGCGCTTTTTATCTTGGGCCTGCATAGTTTACGCGTCTCAAGCGCTAGGCACA
>Ga0208565_1001530_pt1 | contig 13425 bp, 7 predicted proteins | sample Sb_taG_7_FD_187706 | JGI IMG/M metagenome (GOLD analysis project Ga0208565, IMG submission 187706) | Peat soil microbial communities from Weissenstadt, Germany - Sb_50d_2_FS metaG (SPAdes) (version 2) | ecosystem: Environmental > Terrestrial > Soil > Wetlands > Peat | place: Germany: Weissenstadt...
AAGCCTAAAACAAGCGTGATGCGAGGATTGAATAGGGTTGACAGTGGCCCGCACCCAGTGAAACAAGCCACGAAACGAGCCGACGGAATTCGGAGAGGCGTTCACTCGAAAACGACAAGCGTCTCACAAGTGCCTTCGTCAAAAGCCTTTAAATAGAGGAGTGACGTCCCAAGCGGCCTCGCATCACGCTTGGTTTAGGTCTAAGGCGCAACGCTTCGCGACCTTGAAGGCCGCCTGAACTCCGCGTTTCACAACATTTCTCAACATTTTACGGGCCATCTGTTCAGGCCATGGATATCGAGCCCGGCGCGTGGCACCGACGGTGGACCCCGATGATTTACGGCCCCCGCCCCACCCCCCCTGGCCCTCCAGGGAAACGAAACGGCCCTGGGGCACTGGCGGCGAGAACTCGCCGTCGTGGGAGCGCTGAGGTTGTTCTTGCAGATTCCTTCGCGTACAGTAAGCGTGCCTGTCTGCCATTGACCCAAGTAATTCCAGATCGTTGAGTTACAGTATCCATACCGGAGTCGCGGCGCGATGAGCTCGAGCGTGCAGCATGCCACCGGACAACAATCGTCGTCCTTTCCCGATCAGCCTGGTTTCCGGCCTCTTTCCCCCTTGCCCGCGGAGTGGCGTTCGCTAGCTCACGCGTTTGTCGGCCAGGTTCGACGGCACTGGTCCGACGAGGCGATGTGCGATGGGACCGGCGCCAAGCTGACCTACGGAGATACCCTGCTGCGCGCCATCGTGCTGGGACGTTGCCTTTCACGAATGGTCGCGGCCGATTCCTATGTGGGCGTGCTGCTTCCACCCACTGTTCCCGCAGCCGTGGCCAACTTGGCGCTTGTCCTTCAGGGAAAGATCCCGGTCAACCTGAACTACGCGGCCGGTCCAGGCATCATCGATTCGTCGATCAAGCAGTGCGGCATCCGCCACGTCATCACCTCGCCCCGAGTGCTCGAACGGTTCCAGATCGCTCCCGATGCCAACTTGCTGATGCTTGAAGAGGTTGCCAGTCAGGTTCGATGGAGCGACAAGCTGGCGGGACTGACTCGATCGCGTCTGCTCCGGCTTGGCGTACTGGAGCGGCTGATCCCTGGGTTGGCGGGGCCAGACCTGGACTCGATCGCCACGGTGATCTTCACCTCGGGATCGACGGGAGATCCCAAGGGTGTGGTCCTTTCGCACCGCAACATCCTTTCCAACGTGCTGCAAATCGAAGCGCATGTGCATCTGGAGCCCAATGAGGTCCTGCTGGGAATCCTGCCCTTCTTCCATTCGTTCGGCAACTGCGTCACCATCTGGACGGCTCTGGCGCTGGGCAAGAAAGTGGTCTACCACCACAACCCGCTGGACGCGCGAACGATCGGCAAATTATGCCAGCAGCACAAGGTGACGCTGATTGCGGGCACTCCCTCGTTCACACGCTTCTACATCAAAAGCTGTCCGGCAGAGCAGTTCAAGACACTCACCCACTTGATTCTGGGGGCTGAAAAGCTCAAGCCGGAACTGTACCGCGACGTCAACAACTGGCTTGGCATCGAGCCGATGGAGGGCTACGGCACGACCGAGCTTTCCCCGGTCGTCGCGGTCAACGTCCCGCGCGAGATGCATCTGGCGGACGGACGCACGGTGCACGGCAACCGGCCGGGCACCGTGGGGCTTCCCGTTCCCGGAACGATCCTCAAGACCGTCGATCCCGACAGCGGCGAAGATCTTTCGTTCGGAGCCGAAGGGTTGGTCGCGGTGCGGGGACCCCAGGTGATGGTCGGCTACCTCAACCAGCCGGAGGCGACGGCCAGGGTGATCAAGGACGGCTGGTACTTGACGGGCGACCTGGGTTACGTCGACGAGGACGGGTTTCTCAAGATCACCGATCGGCTCAGCCGCTTCTCCAAGATTGCCGGCGAGATGGTTCCTCATGTGGGCGTCGAGTCGGCGATCATGCAGATCACTGAGGTCGACGAGCACCATGTGGTCGTCACTGCTGTCCCCGATCCCAAGCATGGCGAGCGACTCTGCGTGGTCTACACAGAGCTGGGCATGTCGGCCGATGAGATTCACAAGGCGCTGACCGCCAGCCGCATTCCCAGGCTCTGGATCCCTTCCGTGCGTGATTTTATCCAGGTCCCCGAGATTCCCATCACCGGGACGGGAAAGGTCGACCTCCGCCGCCTGCGCGAGCTGGCCCAGAGGCAATCCGTTGCTTGACCCCACCCTTTTCAGGCCCCTACCTTCCTGTCGAGACCATCCGCCGCGCCGTCTGTCTCGCTATTGTCCTTGCTATTCGGGTCTCGGCTCCACGGGAAGGCAGGTCCGTTTCCGTGATGTCAGGGTTTATTTCAGAAGAGGATTCCTTAAGATAGAGTTGTCTTCGAGATCCGTCAGGGGGAAGGGGAGGATGAATATCGTCCTTCGTGTCATCTCCGGTCCGCACGAGGGCCAGGAATACCAGATCAATCGCAGCGGCAGCTTCATCGTGGGGCGAGCGTCTCGAGCGGCGTTCCCGATGACCGCGGATCTTACTCTGTCCCGGGAGCACTTCCAGCTCGAAAACTTTCCACCCCTGTGCCACCTGGTCGACCTTGGGAGCACCAATGGCACCAAAGTCAACGGACTGAGGGTCGAACGGGTCCTGCTCCGCGAGGGTGACCTGGTCGCCGCCGGCGACAGTTCTTTTGCTGTCCACTACACCGGAGGCGGGGGCGACGCCAGATTGCGTGACACCTGCGCCGGCTGTGGGGTCCAGCTCGCGAACGGAGTGCCCTTCACCTCGACAAAGCCGGAGGAAGTGACATCGGTGCTGACGGCTCCGCGGTCGTTGATCTCCTCCCTGTTCTGCTCAGATTGCGAGGCCAGGCGGCAGCAGTTCCCCGAGACCAGTCCCGACTACCTCATCGAGGAAGTGATCGGCGAGGGGGGTATGGGAACCGTTTACCGGGCACGGCAGATCTCCCGCAACCGGCGGGTCGCGATCAAGATGATGATCGCCAACAGCACGGCCGGCGAGAAAGCCCTGAACTACTTCCACCGTGAGATCCACGCCCTGCGCGACATGCTCATGCCCGGCGGCAAGTGCCACCCGAGCATCGTCGAGTTCTACGAGCTGTTTCAGATCGAGGGCCACTTCCAGCTTGTGATGGAGTACGTGGACGGCAAGAACGCGCTCGATTGGGTCCGGGCGCTCAAGCAGCCCATGCCGATCGCAACCGCCGCGCGGATCGGCCAGGACTTGCTCTCAGCCTTGCACTTCGCGCATACCAAGGGTTACGTCCATCGCGACATCAAGCCTTCGAACCTGCTGGTGATGGGACCGGTCCACCGCCCGCGTGTCAAGCTTTCGGATTTCGGCCTGGCCAAGAGCATGGTGGACAACAGCTCCGTCTTCTCAAACCTGACCCGTCAGGGCGACGTCGGCGGCTCGGTCGGCTTCCTGTCCCCCGAGCATATCCGCCAGTTCGGCGAGGTCAGGGAACCGGCCGACATTTACTGCGCGGGAGCCACGCTGTTCTACCTGCTTACCGAAAAATACCCCTATCTTGGTTTTGATCCCGGGCGGCCTGACTCTTACGAGATGATTCTCGATCATCCCCCGGTCCCGCTGCGGGCCTACCGGCCCGATGCACCAAAAGGACTGGAGCAGATCTTGCTCAAAGCTCTGAGGAAGCGGCCGCACTCCCGCTGGAAGTCGGCCGAGTCCATGTGGAGAGCCCTCCGCGCGTTCCTGGCGCCAAGCCCCGACTGAGACTGATCCGTGGGCCCACGCCGGATGACTGCCCAAATCGGCTGTTCGGTCTCGTTTTGGCGACGGGGAACTTGATAAGATAAAACTTCCATGAAGGTTTTGGGTCGTGATGGAAAAGCTGGACTCCGTCGCGAGGGAGCTGTCTTGCAGCGCCTGGAAACGGTGGCGATCGTGGGCGTGGGGCTGATCGGGGGCTCTATCGGGCTGGCGCTACGTTCTCGCGGTCTGGCCGCGCGAGTCGTCGGCGTGGGCCGCGATCTGAAGACGCTCCAGCAGGCGCGGGACCGAGGGATTATCGACCAGGCCACGACCGACCTGGAAGCAGGTGTTGCCGAGGCCGAGGTCGTGGTGGTCTGTACCCCGGTCAGCCGGATACCGCACGACGTGCGCCGGGCCGCCCAGGCCGTGCCGGCAGGGGCCCTTGTGACCGACGCCGGCAGCACCAAGCGGCAGATCGTCGAGACGATCGAATCGCAGCCTGCCGCGGCCGACGTCTTCGTGGGAGCGCATCCGATCGCCGGTTCCGAACGCGCGGGGGCAGCCCATGCCCGCGCGGGGCTCTTGCGTGACCGCGTCTGTGTGCTGACACCCACCCCGCGGACGGCGGCGGCTCGTCTGCAACGAGCCCGCGACTTCTGGGGTGGGCTGGGATGTCGCATGCTTGAGATGAGCCCGATCGAGCATGACGAGGTACTGGCCTACACGAGCCATCTCCCGCACGCCATGGCTGCGGCCCTCGCGTCGTCCGTCCCCGCCGAATGGCTTGCCCTGGCAGCCGGGGCTTACCGCGACGGCACCCGCGTCGCGGCCGCCGACGCCAGCCTTTGGACCGCCATCTTCCGCGACAATCGAGGCCCGCTCCTCAAGGCCCTGGGTACGCTGGAGGAACGGGTCGCCGCCTTCAAGTACGCTGTGATGACCGATGACGAGGACGCCATTCGCCAATGGTGGGACCAGGCGCGACAACGCCGACGTCTCTTCGAAGCCCGGCAACCCAGCGCAAACCAGGACGATTGATTGACTGACACTGTTTTCCAATGACCCTTGACGACCCGCCCAACTGCTCTAATGCGCCTCTGGAATCCAGCCCCCTGGCGGATTATTGAAAACCCTTGATGAATCTGCACATTACTCCTTGAACCATCATGGCCAAGCATGCTCTGGCACCTTGAAATTCATCCCGCCCCGGGCTATCCCGACCTGGTTGGAAAGCGATTGTCGGTCGAAGCGGCCGAGTCCGGGATTCCGGGCCCCTGGACGATCGCGGCCAGTCGCGGCTTTCTGGTCGAAGGAACGCTCCGCCAGGAAGACATCGATCGAGCGGCCCGGCAGGTGCTGGCCGATCCGGTGGTCGAGTCGTTCCAGATCCGTCCCGTTCCGTCGCCCGCCGTGGCGGACCGGTCGGTCGTCCACGTACTGCCCAGGCCCGGCGTGACCGATCCCGAAGCCGAAAGCGCGTGCGCGCTGCTGCGCGAGCTCGGCTTCGCCGTGGAGGGAGTGCGAACCATTCGCAGCTACAAGATCGACGGGCCGGGCGAACAACTGCCGCGCTTGATCCAGCGCGTGCTGGCCAACGAGGCCGTCGAGCAGTCGGCCCTTGGCTCCTTGCCGTTCGACCATCTGGGCCAGGGGCGGCATTACGAGTTTCGGCTGCTCACCGTGCCGCTCCGCGCGATGGATGACGAGGCGCTCCTGGAGGTGAGCAGGTCGGGACAGCTCTCGCTCAACCTGGCCGAGATGCGGACCATCCAGCGGCACTTCGCCGGGCTCGACCGCGACCCGACCGACTGCGAGCTGGAAACCCTGGCCCAGACCTGGAGCGAGCACTGCTCGCATAAGACCTTGAAGGGCAAGATCGAGTTCGAGGGGCGGACGATCGACAACCTCCTCAAGCAGACCATCTTCGCCGCGACCAAGGAGCTGGGGCTCGATTGGCTGGTCAGCGTCTTCACCGACAACGCCGGAGTCGTTCGCTTCGATGACGAGCACGACGTCTGCTTCAAGGTCGAGACGCATAACCACCCCTCGGCGATCGACCCCTATGGTGGGTCAAACACGGGAATCGGCGGAGTGATTCGCGACGCTCTGGGCACGGGCCTGGGGTGCAAGCCCATCTGCAATACCGACGTCTTCTGCGTGGCCCCTGCCGACCTGCCTGCCGACCAGCTTCCAGCCGGCGTGCTCCATCCCAAGCGCGTGCTCAAGGGGGTCGTTGCCGGTGTTCGCGACTACGGCAACCGGATGGGTATTCCCACAGTGAACGGGGCGCTCGCGGTCGACCCGGGCTACCTGGCCAACCCCCTGGTTTTCTGCGGCACGGTGGGTGTGCTGCCCCGGGGCAAAGCTTTCAAGAAAGTTGAGCCGGGCGACCGGATCATCGCCATTGGTGGACGGACCGGGCGCGACGGAATCCACGGGGCCACCTTCAGCTCGGCCGAGCTGACCGGCCAGAGCGAGTCGCTCTCCGGCGGCGCCGTGCAGATCGGCAACGCGATCACCGAGAAGATGGTCATGGACGTCATCCTCCAGGCGCGCGACCGCGGGCTCTTTCACGCGATCACCGATTGCGGCGCGGGAGGGTTCAGCTCAGCCGTCGGCGAGATGGGGGCCGAGCTCGGCGCCGTCGTGGAGCTCGAGCGCGCTCCGCTCAAGTACCAGGGGCTCTCTTACACCGAGATCTGGATCTCCGAGGCCCAAGAACGGATGGTGCTGGCGGTACCCCCGCAGTCCATGCCCGCACTCAGCGCGCTCTGCGCAGCCGAGCAAGTGGAGGCGACCGACCTGGGCGAGTTCGTTGCGAACGGCAGGCTCATCCTGCGCTATCACGGCCAGGTCGTGGCCGATCTGGCGATGGAGTTCTTGCACCAAGGGCAGCCCCGGGTAGTCCGGCAGGCCAGCTTCACACCCCCGCCCCAGCAGGCCCTGGAACTGCCCCAGCGAGGCGATCTGACGGCCGACCTGCTGGCACTGCTGGGACACTGGGACGTTTGTAGCAAGGAGTGGATCGTCCGCCAGTATGACCATGAGGTGCAGGGCCGGACCGTCATCAAGCCGCTGGTCGGCTGGTGCGACGACGGGCCGGGAGACGCCGCCGTCATCTTGCCGGTCCGCGGCTCGTACCGCGGCCTGGCCGTCGCGTGCGGCATCAACCCACGGTATGGCCGGCTCGACCCCTTCGCCATGGCGGCCTGCGTCATCGACGAAGCCGTCCGCAACTGCGTCGCCGTGGGAGCCCACCCCCGGCGAATCGCCCTGCTGGACAACTTCTGCTGGGGCAGCACCGAGCGCCCGGAAACTCTGGGATCGCTCGTGCTCGCCGCCCAGGCCTGCCACGACCTGGCGCTGGCGTACAAGACGCCGTTCATCTCGGGCAAGGACAGCCTCAACAACGAGTACGCCCACGAGGGAAAGAGCCTGGCCATTCCCGCGACACTCTTGATCAGCGCGATCGGCCAGGTGCCCGACGTCCGCGGCTGCGTCACCATGGATTTCAAGGAGCCGGGTAACCTCGTAGTGCTGGTCGGCAGCACCCGCCATGAGCTGGGAGGCTCGCTCTGGGCGGCCATGCAAGGGCAAGAGGGAGGCAATGTGCCCGGCGTCGACCCCGATCTCGGTCAGCGGGTGTTCCGGGCCGTCTACCTGGCGATCAGCCACGGGCTGGTCCGGAGCTGCCACGACTTGAGCGACGGCGGCTTGGCCGTCGCCCTGGCCGAGATGGCCATGGCCGGCGGCCTGGGGGCGGCCATCTCACTGCGCGACGTCCCGTGCGAGGACGACGCCGCGCACGACCTCGTGCTCCTGTTCTCCGAGTCACCCAGCCGGTTCCTGCTCGAGGTTCCTCCCCAGCATCACGCTGCCCTGGCTGATCTGATGGGCACCCTGCCGTGGGGCCGCCTGGGCGAGGTCGGTTCCAGCCCATTCGGCACGGGAACCGCGCCCGCGCGGCTGGCCGTCACCGGGCTCGATGGATCGGTAGTGATCGAAGCCCCGATTGGCGATCTGAAAGAAGCCTGGCAGCAGCCCCTGCGCTGGTGAAAAAGGCGAATTGCCGGAAAGCCCGGTCGTGTTCCGGCACCCTCCTATCAAGGCTGATCCGAGAAGATAACTTATAATCAAAAAAAGGAATTTCCAATGGTAAAATTTGTGACGTTCGTCGATGGGTCTAACCTGGATGGAGTTTTGAAGCACCTGAACCTGCGCGTCGACGATTACGGAGCATTTTATCGTCACGTGTTCGAGCAGAGCGTTCATTACTGGGGCCGCACCTTCGCCGAAGGCGCCGACTGGCCGACCGCACAGCACTCGCGAATCTACTGGTACGTCGTGGGCAAGATGGACGAGTGGGACCTGAACGATCCCAAGGCCGAGGCCCGCCTGCGAGCCCGTTTCGAGATGAATCCGAGGCTGCGCGACGCCTACATCGAGGACGTCAGCCGCAGATTGCCCGACCTGCCCGCCGACCGCCGGATCGAGGAAGCGTGGAACCTTTGCTTTGGCGAAACCCGCGACTGGTACGACAACAAGCGCCGGGCTCTCGAACGAAAGAAGCGGTTCTACCACGGGGTCCAGTCGGCGACCGACTTCGTCGAGATCCGCCAGGAGGGCCACTGGAAGGTGGACCTGCTGCACCACACCGTCAACGAGAAGGGACTGGACACGAGCCTGGCGGTCGATATGGTGGCCTTGCAGGATACCTACGACATCGCGCTACTCATATCCGGCGACGCCGACGGCATCCCCGGCATCAACTACGTCAAGAGCCGGTCCAAGCACGTCGGCGTGGCCGAGTTTCGCCGCGGTTCCCCGGCCGACTTCCCCGCCAAGGGCACGTCGTCGCGGCTCAAGATCGCGGCCGATTTCGTGGTTCAGGTTTACGAGTCCGAGCTGATCCGTCGCAACCTGGCCTACCGCGCCGAGGCCGATTACCAGACGGGCTTCAACCCCGGCGACGGCGGTTTCTGATCGTTCGGTGGGGTGGGTGAAGCCCACCTATGCATTTTTTATCTATCATTGATTGGTGGGTTTCCCCACCCCAGGTTGAGCCCACCATGAGTACCATTGCCACCCCCCGCGTGATCGTTCTGCGAGCCCCCGGGACCAACTGCGACGAGGAGACGGCGGCTGCCTGGGAGCTTGCCGGGGCCCGCGCCGAGACCTGGCATGTGGGCCGCCTGCTCGAGGCACCCCAGGCGCTCCTCGGTTTTCAGATCCTCACCATACCGGGCGGTTTCTCCTATGGCGACGACCTGGGCGCGGGCCGGATCCTGGCCGCGCGGCTGGGTCACGCCCTGGGCGACGCCCTGCGGCGGTTCCACGACCGCGGCGGCCTGATCGCGGGCATCTGCAACGGCTTCCAGGTTCTGGTCCGGTGCGGCCTCTTGCCTGGCGGATCGTTCCCTGGGGCGGCGACGCTTGCCCACAACGATTCAGGACGATTTGAAGCACGCTGGATCCGGCTCTTGCCCCGGCCCGGTCTCTCACCTTTCGTCGCCTTTGCGGAACCCATCGAGCTGCCCGTCGCTCACGGCGAAGGAAAGTTCCTCACGGCCGATCCCCGGGCATCCCAGGCGCTCGATGAGGCCGGCCAGATCGTGCTGAAGTACGCCGACGAGCACGATCGACCGACCATGGACTACCCGGCCAATCCGAACGGCTCGCTGCTTGCCGCCGCGGGCGTCTGCAACTCCTCGGGCCGGATCTTCGGGCTCATGCCGCACCCTGAACGGTTTGTCGCAGCCATTCATCATCCGCGGTGGACGCGGCAGGACGGCAAAGACACTTCCGAGGAGGGCCAGGGCCTGCGAATCTTCCGCAGCGCAGTCGCGGCCCTCGCCTGAATGAGCTGCGACAACGATCAGGTCGTGTAATCCGCATTGAGCCGGACGTACTCGGCCGTCAGGTCACAGGTCCAGAAGCGGATCCGGTCGATCCCTCGGGACAGGACCAGGCGGAAGTGGACGTCGCGGTTGGCTCGCAACTGCGCCGAAAGTGATGACGCATCGAAATCGGTCGGGACACCGGCCTGGTAGACGGCAACGCCGTTGATCAAGAGCGACAGCTCGGCTTCCTCGAACGGGACTCCCGCATAACCAGCGGCCGAGACAATCCGGCCCCAGTTGGGATCTGCGCCGTGGATGGCGGTCTTCACCAGGGGGCTGTCGGCGACGGTCCTGGCGATGGTCCGCGCCTCTTCCCGGGTCTCACATCCCTCGACGTCGATCGTGATCAAGTGCGTCGAGCCTTCGCCATCGGCGGCCATCATCCGCGCCAGCGACTCACACGCCGAATTGACCATCGCGGCGAACGCCGTCAGATCGTCTCCGCTGAGGACGGGCTCGGTCGCCGCTGTGCTCGATAGGATCAGGACCGTGTCGTTGGTGCTGGTGTGTCCTTCCACCGAGACACAGTTGAAGCTGTTCTCGACCGCATCGGAGAGGATCGGCTGAAGGTCGTTGGGCCAGACCGGGGCATCGGTGAGCAGAAAGGCGAGCATCGTCGCCATCCGCGGGCCGATCATCGCCGCCCCCTTGGCCATGCCGAAGAGCGTGAACGTGCCGCTCTGGCCCTGGTGTTGCAGCGCGACGACCTTGGCGCGGGTGTCCGTGGTCAGGATGGCCTGCGCGGCGGTCTGGAAGCTGCCCGGGTCGGCCGAGAGCTGACTGCTGACTCGTTTCAACCCCTCCTCCAGCCGGTCCATCGGCAACTGGTGGCCGATAACGCCCGTCGAGGCAACCAGCACTTGGTCGGGCCGGCAGCCGAGCATTTCCCCCGCCAGCTCGGCGGTCCTCGCGGCGTTCATGGCCCCCTGAGCGCCCGTGGCCGCGTTGGCATTGCCGGCGTTGACCACCACCGCGCGGATGTCGCTGGCCGGCAGGTGATCGCGGCACCACCGCACCGGCGCGGCACACACCCGGTTGGTGGTAAACGTCCCCGCCGCCGCGCACGGACCAGCGGCGGCCAGCAGGGCGAGGTCCAGCCCTCCCGAGGGCTTGATCCCGGCTTTCACGGCCCCTGCCCGGAACCCACGGGGGATGATCAGATCCTGGGAACTCTCCATTCGCATCGCTCCCTTGTTCCTGGAAGCTCAGACCTTCTCGCAGTCCCTCAGCATAGCCCGGTCTGGCCAACGGCAATAGGGCCGTTGAGTTTTCCGTTGATCGGGGTGCGCCAACGCGAGCAGGTCGGCCCGGTTCCGACGACTTTTTGGATTCGCATGGAACACGCCAGTTGAACGCGTAGCAGCGGTTTTTCTGAAAATTCAGGCTATTTGCGTGACTGACGTAGCATCTAGGGAAAGATTGCGTTTTGGGGGATTCAGACTACTGGGAAATTTGGAGAAAGTTCTTGAAGCCACTGGCTTTGGCGTGTCGAAGTCTATCTGTGAGTTGGCGGTTCCGAGCCAGTGACGGAGTCTCATGGCCCGTGAATCGATGAGCGCCGAAGTTCGTCGGGAGTGTACTCGTGGAGCGTCCGATGTTGAGAAAACTACCGTTGGTTGCCCTGATGGCCCTGGGAATGGGGCTGGGGGTTGCCGCGCGCTCGGCCCAGGCAGCGAGTTATGCTGGTGGTGCCTCGTTGCGTATCTGCCCATCGCCCCAGGAGTGTTGTGGGCATGTCCAGTATCAACTCCAGCGTCAAACGGTTCTCCAGTGCGTGCAGGAGACCGTTTATGTGACGCAACAGGTTCCGTGCGTGCGGACCGTCTGCGAGACGGTTTTGCAGCCGAGGACCATCACGACGACCCGAAATGTGGTCGAGCAGCACGTTCGCGAAGAGGTCTACGCGGTCAATCGGCCCGTGTACCGCACGGTGAGCCGCGAGGTTCAATACACGGTGCAGCGACCGGTGACCCGGACGGTCTGGAAGGACGTCACCTATACCGTGTACCGCCCGGTGCGCGAGACCCATTACGAGACCAAGTTCTACACGGTCAATCGCCCGGTCCGGGAGACGACGGTCAAGACCTGCGTCTACAACGTCTGCCGGCCGATCCGGGAAACCTCGTTCAAGGACGTAACGTACACGGTCTGCCGTCCGGTGAGCGAGACGGTTTTCCGCACCGTGAACGAGACGGTCTGCCGTCCGGTCCAGGAAACCTGCTACAAAACCGTTTGCTACACGGTCTGCCGCCCCGTCCAGAAGGTCTGCTATCGGACCGTGCCCGTCACCGTGCAGGTACCGGTGCAGACCACGGTGCTGCAGAGCCAGCCGACTACCGTGATGGTGCCAGTGCGCCAGACGGCCTACAAGCAGGTTCCCTATACGATCTGCCGCCCGGTGAGCGAGACCGTGATGAAGGAGTGCCGCTACACGGTGCGGGTGCCGGTCCAGCGGACCGAGATCAAGACCTGCTCGTACACGGTCTGCCGCCCAGTGCGTGAGACCGTGATGAAGGAGTGCCGCTACACCGTTTGCCGGCCCGTCCAGACGACCACGATGAAGACCGTGTGCAAGACGGTCTGCCAGACGGTCTCCGAGACGCAGTATCGTGACGTCTGCGAGCAGGTCTGCGTGCCCCGGACGGTTACCAAGCAGGTCACACGGGAGTGTGGCGAGTGGAGCGTGCAGCAGACCTACATCCCCGGCAAGACGGTCTGCGTCAATGGCTGCCTGGTCCAGTGCCCGCCGACCTTGTGCGAAAAGAAGGTGTGGTGCCCGAGGACGGTCGTCGAGAACGTGAACTGCACGGTCTACGAATCGCAGACCATCCGCAAGCAGGTCCCGGTGACGGTTTGCAAGCAGGTGCCGAGCACGGTCACCGAGCAAGTGCCCGTCACGACCTGCACGATGGTGGCCGAGGAACAGGTCAAGCAAGTTCCCGTCACCGTCTGCCGGACGGTCCAGGAAACGGTCACCAAGCAGGTTCCTTACACGGTCTGCGAGTACGTCGCGCAAGAACAGGTCAAGCAGGTTCCCGTCACCGTTTGCCGGATGGTCCAGGAGACCTGCGTCAAGACGGTGCCCTACACGGTCTGCACGACCGAGGCCCGCACGGTCAACCGGTGCGTGCCGGTATGCGTCACCAAGATGTGCAACAAGACCGAGTATCGCCAGAGTCCCTACACGGTGACCAGCTACGTGCCCGAGCAGCAGGTCAAGCAGGTACCGTACACCGTCACCCGGACGATCCGCGAGACCCGCTGCAAGCAAGTCCCCTGCACCGTCACACGAATGGTTCCCCAGACGTGCGTCAAGCGCGTGCCGGTGACCGTTTGCCGGATGGTGACCGAGCAGCAGGTCAAGCAGATTCCAGTGACCACCTGCCGGAACGTCTGCGAGACCCGGTCGTGCCAGATTCCGGTGACCACCTGCCGGACGGTGGCCGAACCGTGCGTGAAGAAGGTCTGCCAGACCGTCTGCGAGATGGTGACCGAACCCTGCGTGAAGACCGTATGCCAGACCGTCTGCGAGATGCAGACCGTTCAGTGCGTTCGCAAGGTTCCTTACACCACTTGCCAGCAGGTCGTCGAGCCCAAGACGATCATGTGCCCGGTGACCGTGCAGAAGCAGGTGGCCGAGTCCAAGACGATTTGCGTGCCCCAGACGATTTGCAAGCAGGTGCCGGTCGAGGTCTGCGTCCGCGTGCCCGTGACGACTTACTGTGAGCCGGCGGCCGTGCTGCCATCGTCCCAGAGTGTTGTCGCCTCGAGCCAGTCGCTACCGGTGACCACCGTGCCTCG
>Ga0208565_1001534_pt1 | contig 13409 bp, 8 predicted proteins | sample Sb_taG_7_FD_187706 | JGI IMG/M metagenome (GOLD analysis project Ga0208565, IMG submission 187706) | Peat soil microbial communities from Weissenstadt, Germany - Sb_50d_2_FS metaG (SPAdes) (version 2) | ecosystem: Environmental > Terrestrial > Soil > Wetlands > Peat | place: Germany: Weissenstadt...
GAATGCGGTACGTCATGATTTCACTCCAGCGGGCGGGTTCCAGGCGAAGTCGGACTCGGAAATCGGGCGGCCGAGCTTGACGTATTCGTCGCGGGCGGCACGGAGGACGGCCGGCATATCCACGGGTACGTTGCGGCGCGCAGCGAGGAACGACGCGTTCAAGGCCACGTTCGCAATGCTGCCGCCGGTCAGGTCGAGGGTCGATAACCGGGTGTAGTCGAGCGCGTCGACCGGCACGTGTGGCAGGTCCCCGCAGCGGCCGGCGGCAGGGAACGCCTTCTTCCAGATGCGCAGCCGCTGGGCCGCGGCCGGGAACGGGAAATCGACCAGGAAGCGGAGCCGGCGCAAAAAGGCCGTGTCGAGCGCCCTCTTCATGTTGGTCGCCAGGATCGCCAGCCCCCGGTACGCCTCCATCCGCTGCAACAGATAGTTGATCTCGATGTTCGAGTAGCGATCGTGGCTGTCCTTGACCTCGCTCCTCTTGCCGAACAGCGCGTCGGCCTCATCAAAGAAGAGGAGCGCGCCGCCGTCCTCGGCCGCGTCGAACACTCGGCGCAGGTTCTTCTCGGTCTCGCCGATGTACTTGCTCACGACGGCCGACAGGTCGATGCGGAAGAGGTCGAGGCGGAGCCGGTTTGACAGGGCCTCGGCGGCCATCGTCTTGCCCGTGCCGCTCTCGCCGGAGAACAGGACGCTCAGGCCCAGGCCCCGGCTCATCTTCCGCGCGAAGCCCCAGTCCTCGTATACGCGGTTGCGGTAGCGGACCTGGTTGACGATCTGGCGGAGCAGCCGCTTCGCCTCGCGCGGGAGCACCAGGTCGCGCAGGGTCGCCTTCGGTTCCAGCCGCTCAGCGAGGTTGTCGAGCCGGGGGCGGACGGCGTTTCGGCAGCCGTCCCAGAGCCGCTGCCGGAGGGCCTTCTCACCGGAGACGCCGTCGGCGCGGGCGTTGTGGACGACGGCCACGATCGTTGCCGTGTTCAGGTTGAACTGGCCGGCCAGGAGGGCAGGGCTGTCGCCCGCCAGGTCGCCCAGCTCCCTCTCCCAGCGTTCCTTCTGCTCGCCCGGGGTCGGCTTGGCGACGTCGAGCGCCAGGCTGGGACGCCCGAGCCTCGTCCAGGGCTCGCGGGCGGCAAGGAAGATCAACCCGCTGGTCCCCGCGAGGAACCGCGCGACCGGGTGCGGCGTCCCTTCGACGGGTCGGGACTGGTCGAGGTCCTGGGCGTCGAGATAGAGCGCCCGCCTCTGGAGCCGGCATTCGCGCCGCCACAGCAGGCCCAAGGTCTCCAGGTCGCCGGTGTGGGCGGGCAGGTCCTCAGCGGCGATGCGGTCGAGCTCGAACCCGATCTGCCGAGTGGCTCGGCAGGCGATCGCCTCCTTGCTCATCGCGTCCGGGCCGACCAACTGGATCAAGGGCGTCGCGGACGGCTGATGCGCATGCCGCAAGTGCTGCCGGATCACCTCGAGGACGCGGAGCTGGGAGTGGGGCAAGCGCTGGAGCGGCCTGGGGAGGTCCATGCGGCGGAACCAGGGGCTGAGCCGGTCGTCGAACGGCTCCTGGCCGAGCGCGTAGTTGACCACCCGCTCGTCGGCCCGGATCGGGCTGGTGATCAGAGGCTGCGCGCCGGGCTGGTTGATCTCGATCAGCCGCCAGCGGCGCAGCGGAGCGCCCGGCGCGAAGGACGCGGGGGCCGCGTCGTCGAAGAGGGCCAGCGCCAGGGCGAAGGTCGGGTTGTGACCCAGCCCGGACGGCTGGACCCGCGCGCACAGCTCCGAGATGATCGTTTCCAGCTCCACCCCGACGCAGAGCAAGAGCAGCTCGGTCTCGAACCTGGAGAGCTCCAGGCGGTCGGCCAGCTCGACGAGCCAGGGCGACGGCTCGCACCACGACGCTTCCTCCATGAGGCCCGCAAGCCTCTTGATCTGCTCGTCAAGGTCGTCCGCGAGCTCGGGGTCGACCAGCGCTGCCAGGCCGGGGGAAAACGGCGGGAGTTCCTTACAGCCCCGCTGCCCGGCCAGCCGCCGCAGCCGCAGCTCGAGCCAGGCCAGCGCCTTTTTCAGGTAGTCGGCGTTGATTTCCCGACGATTGTCCGGTTCGGTCATGACGTCACCTCGATCACCGGGGCAAGGAAGACCGGGGGCGTCTTCGACCAGTCGATCAGGGGACTGTCCACCCCATCGACGCGGAGCCGCACCCGGTAGCGCCGGGGCGCGGGGTTGTTGACGAGGAACCGGAGCTGGCCGGTCGGGCGCGTCCCGGTGATCGGCTGGGCCCGAACCTCGAGGTCGCCAAAGAGGAGCGCAGGGCGCTGCGCGAGTCCGACGTTCGGCCGGACGGTCAAAGTGAGGTCCACGACCCCCTGTGCATTGGGCTTGACCTGAACCGGGGCGGTGAACGTGGTCGTCGCGATCCCGCCGGTCGGTCCGATGCCGGTGATCTGCGGCGAGAGGGCGAACGGCAGCTCGTTGGTGACCCGCTCGTCGCGCGCCGTCGGGTCCCCGGCCCGGGGCTGGCTGATGACGGCGGCCACGGTGTAGAAGCCGGCGGAGAGGGTCGCGGGTACGACCACCTGAACCTGCTGCTCAGTTCCCCCCGGCTTGACCGGCACGTCGGGCGGGTCGGGCGGGATCGTGCCCCGGAAATGGACGGCCGCCGTGTCGCCGGGGCGCTGCAGGTGGTGGCCGCCGAGGGTCAGCGTCGCACCGGCGACGACGTCGGTGCGCGGGCTCATCAAGTTGGGGTCGAGCGAGGAGTAAGGCGGGATGAGGTCGGCCTGGGCGGTCGGGCCCGTGTCGTCGGGCCCGAAAGTCAGGACCGGCAAGGGTGTGGTCGACGCGAGCGCGCTGTCGATCAGCACGACGGCCGCCTCGTACGCGACCGAGAGCCGGTACGGCGTCTGGTAGCCGGACCAGAGCTTGAAGATGTCGTCGAGCGTCAGGGGCTGAACGGAGAGCCGGATCCGCTCGATCTGGGCGTAGAGGTCGTTCCCCGGAAGCGCCGCCTGGATCTCCACGCGGCCGAGCAAGGGGTGGTCATGCAGCAGGCTCATCGCCCGGCCGAGCAGGCTCTGGCTGGAGAGGTCGTCGTTGTTATCGCCGGCGAAGACGGTCAGCAGGTAATAAAGGTTGAGCGCCAGCGGGGGCATCGCCGTCTCACCCTGCTGGGTCCTGCCTGGCATATCCATGTTCCGCCAGGCCGGGCTGAGCGCCACCTGATAGAGAAAAATGTTGATCTGGTTGCCGGTCACGTTCGCCCGGGCGAGGTCGGGTGGGAGGATGGTGACGGTCGTGCCATCGCGCAGGCCGCGGTCGATCAGCGTCCGCAGGGTATTGGAGACGGCGGCGATGGCCAGCGGGTTGCTCATCGTCGTCCCTCGCGGCCGCGCTGTTCGAGGTAATCCGAAAGGCCCAGCACGCCGGGCGCGGGCCGATGCGGGGGCGGAGACGCCGCGGGAGGCGTGGTACGGACCTCGATCCGCCCGATCGAGACCTGGACGATCGTCTCCGTCGGGCGTGGACGGGGCGAATCCACAGACGGGGACGAGCACGGGATCGAGGCCGCCGGGGCCCAGACGCCACCTGCACGCTTCGAGACGGGCACCACCGCAGCCGGCTCGGGCCTTTCGGGCGCGAACGGTGACCCGTTGGATTCCGTTTGACCTACCCGGTGCGGTTCGAGGCCCAGTTCCCCTCGGCGGGCGACGACGGGCTCGAACCAACGCTCGGCCCCGCGCCGATCGCTCCGGCGCAGGATGGGCGGTGGTTCCAACAAGGATGGAGCCGGTTCGGGGCTGATCCCCACCGCCTCTTCGATGCTGGCACGCGAGGCCCCGCCGCCAGCGGCGGGCGCCTCGGGCAACGCGGCGGGCGCCATATCCCCTGCCGGCGCGTTCCGGGCGTCACGCGGCGATCGGCCCGCCGGGCTGTGCTTGCGAACGGGCGCGGTGGGCCGTGGCGTGGGTGGTCCAGCGTCCCGTGGAGGATCGATTCGAGTCGGTTGACCTGCGGCGGGCGAGGTGAGCCCAGCGGGCGAAGGGATGATTGGAGATGGTCGTACCGTCAGGCCGGCCTTTCGATCGCCCTGGTCTTCGGTCCCAATGGGCGCGGGCGGTGCCAAGCGCTCGGGCTGGAATGGGACACTTGGGGCGGCCGCCTCGGCCGCTCGGGGCGCTTGGGCGGCCTGGTGAGGAGCCCCGGGCGACGGCCGGGGCGGAGCGGGGGCATCCCACTCGACTTCGATCTCGGGCGGCAACAAAGCCCCGTTGGGGGGGAGGGGGGACGGCTCGAACCGCGAGCCGAGGCGAGGCGCGATCTCACCCTGCGCCCCACGGCTCCTCGCCACCAGATTGACCAGGAAGTTGCTCATCCCCTGAGAATCTCCAGGTAGAGTCGCCGCCGCCGGGGACTCAGGGCGAGAATCGCGGGCTCGGACCAACCGTAGGCGGAGGCCAGCGTGTGGACCTCGCGGAGCAGGCCCGAGGCCCAGCTATGCAGCTCGGCCCAGAAGAACGCCAGGATGTCGAAGCCGGCGAGCCAGCCCTGCCGGCACCCCGGGCAAGCGAGCGCGACCCGGACGTCGGCCTGGGGGTCGGCCTCGGCCATGGCCGCGATCAGCGCCTGAACGACGGTCTCCGGGATCTCGCCGATCGCGACCTCTTGGCCACGGCGCCGGATCGACAGGAGGCAGCACTCCAGGAGCCGGCGGGCGGCTTCCTCGTCGTCGCAATCGGAGGCCGCCGCCGCGGCGACGTCGCGGCTGTCTGGTAGACGAAACCGGAACGCGCATCCGTCCGTCTCAAACGCGTACGCGCCGTCCCCTTCCTTTCCGTCGCCAGGTGCCGGGTGGGCACGGAGGGCGTCCACGTTCAGTTCCAGCTCCAGGCGAAGACCGCACGCCGGGCAGTCGGCGATCCCGACCAGGCGCGGGCCAAAGACGTGCTCGCAGAGGTCCAGCAGCCGGGCGTCGCGCCGGCCGACGCTCAGCCCGGCAAGCTCCGCGGCGGACGCGTCGAGGTCGGCCGCCGCCAGCAGAGCGAGCGCCCGCTCGACCACGGGCCGGTCGAGCCCCCGCTCCCAGGCGTCCAGCAAGTCGTGATCGGTCCAGGCGCGCATGACTTTCCCTTGCTGCTCAGACCGACGGGTTGGTGAAGGTCGGCTCGGTTGGCTCGGTCACGTCCTGGGCTCGCTCCCAACCCTCGTTCTCCAGCTTGATGTGCTGGATCGCCACGGCGTTGGCGTTGGCGTCGAATTCGGGGAGGGCCTGGTACTCGGAGACCCAGCACCGGTAAACGTGGTAGGAGATGGCCACCTGATTCGCCTCGTTGTAGACCTCGATCAAGATGTCCTTGCGGAAGTCCTGGAGCGAGACCTCGACCCCGGAGCCGTAGTTCCAGACCTTGTTGGCCCATTTCTCGAACTCGGTGTCGTGGGTGACGCCGCGCTCGAGTGTGATGGCGTCGTACTCGGTCCGGCCCGGCGACTTGCGGCTGCTGCTGGGGTCGCCCCCCTCGCGGTGTTTGACCACCTCGGTCGTCCGCTTCAGGGCCCCCATCTTGCTCAGGCCGGCCACATATTTGCCGTCCCACTTGATCTTGAACTTGAAGTTCTTGTACGGGTCGTAGCGGTACGCGTTGGCGACGAACTGTGGCGCAGGCATGAGTCACTCCTTGTGTTGGTCAGGTCTGGACCTGTCCGGCCATCTGCTGGATCTTGATGACGACGAACTCGGCCGGCTTCAGCGGTGCGAACCCGACCACGATGTTGACAATCCCCAGGTCGATATCGTTCTGCGTCGTCGTTTCGTCGTCGCACTTGACGAAATACGCATCCTTGGGAGAGCTGCCCTGGAAGGCACCCTGCCGGAACAGGTTCTGCATGAACGCGCCGACGTTGAGGCGGATCTGAGCCCAGAGCGGCTCGTCGTTGGGCTCGAACACGGCCCATTGCAGGCCGCGGTACAGGCTCGACTCGATGAACAGCGCGGTGCGCCGGACGGGGACGTATTTCCACTGGTCGGCCAGCGCGTCAGCCCCGCGCATCGTCCGAGCTCCCCAGACGACACGGCCGACGATCGGGAACGCCCGAAGGCAATTCACGCCGAGCTGGTTCAGTGTCCCGTTCTCCGGGTCGGACATCACGTAGCCCAGGGCGGGTACCCCGCTGAGCGCGGTATCGACGCCGGCCGGGGCCTTCCAGACCCCGCGCTGCGCGTCGGTCTTGGCGTAGATGCCCGCCACGGCGCCACAGGGGGCGAATGGCTTCACAGTATTGTTATCCGTCGGATCAGGTAGACTCAACGCGGGGAAGTACAAGGCCGCATTCGTCCCGTTTGCGTCCGCGTAGGTCGTGGCGCCCGTGGAGGCGTCGCTCACCTTCTCCCAGGGACCCTTGCCGGGGTCGAACGGGTCCACGAACAGCATCGCGCGTTGGTCGGCGCACAACTGCATGGCGGCACTGACCGTCGTCGCCGCCAATCCCGTCCAGCCCGTCGTGCTGCTCCCGAGGGGTGGAATGCACAGCAAGTTGAAGATTTCGTCGTGCAGTTGAAGGAGGGAGTACATCCCGGTCGTTTTGTTCGGGTCGTTGATGTCGGCGTCGCCGACCGTACTACCGGGCGAGCCGTCGGTGAACGTCCCGACCCCTGCGGTCGGCAGGGAGGTGGGTGGTCTGCTCGTGGGATCGATGACCACCAAGTTCGACCGAGCTAGAGTTTGAATCAGGTTCCGCGACGACTTCGGGTCGGTCGAGATACTCGTGAATTGCTCTTGGATCTTGGCCTTGGTCGCGTCGCTCGGCGTGTAGACGATCGTCAGGTCGAAAAAACTGCCGTTAGAATTAGTGACGGGATTGGCGACCGTGACCTGGAGCGTCCCGTTCAGAGCCCCCTTCCAACTGGCATTCAAGACCAGGGTAGCGGCCGCGGCTGGGGACGCGGGAGCCCCGGGCGCGGCGTGGGCGGACGTGAGGGACAGTGTAACTTTCGCCGCGGTCGCGCCGCTCCCCACGACGCGCACTATGAACGCCTGGGCGCCTCCGTTCTGGAAGAAGTCGCGGACGGCGAAGCTCATCGAGCTCGATCCGTCGATCCCGCCGAAGATTCGCTCGTAATCGGTCATGCCGTAGACGGTGATCGGCTTGTTGTCCGGCCCGCGCGGAGCCGTGCCGACGAACGCGGCGTTCGAGGTGGAGACCCCCACGATCGTGTGGACGCCACTGGGAAGCTCCTGGATATAGACACCGGGATAGGTCAATGTGTTCGGCATGAATGGCCTTCCTTACCGACGTTTGGAGTACACACGGACGTTTGCAGTACACCACGGTTCTTTTTGCGCACACCCGCTCTCCGGCCTGGATTCAGCTTGCGCACCTGCACTCCAGCCTTGCGTCCTTGCCGCGTTGGCGCCGCCTTATTTTGATGGCAAGCGGTTGCACGCGCATTCTTTGTAAATTCTCGACAGATCGAGTGAGTGAGCAAAGGGAAATTCACTCGCGATCCGCCCCGGCCGGTCGGCACTTCACCTGCTACCCCACATCATCGCACGACGAGTGAGAGGCAATGACGATCGCGTGACACTCAGGGGCACTGGACTAGTCGACGTAGAGCCCCTGGACCGACGGGTTTGATCATGCCAGATCGAGCGAGCATTGCAAAACAAAAAATCGAGATCGCGATTGTTTTTTTCAAAGTTGATAGTTCATCTCTCGTTCCCGCTTAAACTTAGGTTCTCCTTATTTTCTCAAAATTAGTACTGGTCTGCCTTGAGGGCTTATAAACTGCAAAATTGATTTGGCATTTGATCTGATCCTCTCGTACCATGTAAAGTAACAAGTCAATTTACGCCAATGTCAAGGGGCAAGGGTGGTCACCGGCGTCCGTTCGACGGGCGGGGGCGGGTAAATCGTGAGCCTGGAGGTGCGTCGCATGGGACTTCATGACCAGCAATGGGAGTTGGACGATCAGACTACGTTGGTTGACCCCTCGATCAATTTTTTGCCCGACTGGGGTAACGGCCGCCCAAGGCGGCGACCGCTCCCCGTCCTTCCGGAGGTCCCAGTCGAGCCGCCGCCTTGCGAACCCGAGCCAAACTCCCGGATCACCCCTGAGCCAGTCGTGGGACCGGACACCCAGGAAGCGACGCCGGCCCTGGCCGATCGTCCGAACGGCGGGCTCTCCGGCATCCCCCTGGCCTTGGTGGTCGCGGCCTCGATCTTCGGCGGTGGGTTGGCGGTCGCGGTGGTGGACCGGACCGCCCCGCGGATGCCGGGCTCGCCCGCGCGGGGCGACACGGCAATGAAGCCCGACGTCGCGAACTTGGTGGCGCTGCTGGAGCACGAGCACCAAGCCAACGAAGCCATGGCCGAGCGGCTCGCGCGCATCGAGGCCCGGGCGAAGAACCAGACCGACACCCCACTCCTGGCAGAGTTCAAGGGACTGGGCGCCAAGGTGGAGGTACTCCAACAAGACGCGCGACAGCTGCAACCGATCTCCAGTATGGTCGAATCGGTCAAGAAAGACCTGGATCAAAGCGTAGTCAAGCTCCACGAAGACCTGGCCCTGATCCTGAAAGAGAAGCGGAGCGAGTCGCGCAAGCCGGCGGATTATGGCGCTGGCAACCCGTTTGAGGTCTTGTTCATGCGGGGAATTTCGCTATTCGAACAGAAGCACTATGGCACCTCACGAGAGGTGTTCTTGTGCCTGACCGAGGTCGCCCCCTCGGACGCCCGCGTCTGGTACTACGCAGCCCTGGCCAACGCCTTCGTATCCAACGACTGGTCGGGTGCGGAGAGCATAGCCCTCTTCCAGAAGGGGGTCCAATGCGAGCGGGCGGGGACGCCTGACCGCGCATCCATCGACTCATCATTCGCAACGCTCGACAAGAAAAGCGGCAAGGACTGGATCGATTACTACCGCTCGAATGCCAGGCCGGTCGCTCGACCCGGATCGGGGCCTGAATAGACTTCGTCTTATCCTCAGAGCTCGCCATGGTTGTACGATTCTGAAGTGGCTTATGAACCATGAACCACAGGCATCGCAGCAGTCCATCAAGAATCGATAATGGGCAATCGATCACCAGTCTCGAAGATCCTGACCAGAAAGCCTTTGCAGGGACGTGAACGAAACTCGCAGTGCGTCCTGCGCTCGATTCACCCCAGGAGTCGCCCCATGCGCCGTGCTTTCGGGTTTTTCCCGCACAGCCGCTGTTTCTACACGTTGATGATGGCCGCGGCCACCATAGGAGTCGCCTGGGCCGACCCGCCCAAGCTGACCGACCTTGGGTCTCTGCCCCACAACGATGCGGTGCTCGCGATCGCCTGGAGGCCCGACGGGAAGGCGGTCGTCACCGGCAGCCGGGATGGGTCGGTCCTCGTCTGGGACTTCGACTCGAAAAACGCGGTGGCGACCTGGCTGGATAAAGGGGCCAAGTTCACGCGGGCCGTCGCCGTCAACCCGGGCAAGAGCTCGCCCTCGGTCCTTTCGGGGGGGCGTGACGGGGTGGTCCGGCGATGGGTCCTGACGGGCGAGGAGTCGAAAAACGAGATCGCGGTTTCGGGCCCGGCGCACGCCCTCGCTGCCAGCCCGGATGGGATGAGGGTCGTGGCCGGGATCGGTAGTTCCGTGAGTGTCTGGAACCCGTCAGACCCGGCGCCGCCCGTCGGCCTTTCCGGTCCCGGACCGAGTGCAGAGGTCCAAGCGGTCGCCTGGGCTGGGGACGGCACGGCCTCGCCGACGGACGGCCCGATCGCGGCGGGGGACGACTCGGGTGCCATCTTCCTCTGGAAGTCGAGCGTCTCGACGGACCCGCCTGACCGGATCAACGTGCCCGGCGGGTCCGTGCACGGGCTGGCCTTCCTGCCCGATGGCAAGTCGATCCTCTCGGCGGGCGACGACGGCAAGGTCAGGCGATGGTCGTACCCTGTCCCCAAGCTTGTCTCGGTCAAGACCACGGTTAAGACGCCGATCAAAGCATTTAGCGTCAGTGCCGACGGCACGACGGTCGCCACCGCGGGCGACACGTTCGTTCAGGTCTGGCTGGCCGACGGCACGCCGGTCGCCACAATCGACCTCACAGGTAAAACCCTCATCGCCCAAGCACTCGCCCAGGATGGTAAGTCGGTGGCATGCGCGATCAAGTCGGAGCCCATTCAGTATTTCAAGGTCGCCGCCCCCGCATCCCCCCAGACGATTCCCGGCTCGTCCTCCGACGTCTCCGCTCTCGCGTTCCGGCTCACGATCGACGCGGTGGCCAAGAGCGAGACCTCCGTGGTCGCGGCGGGCGCGTCGAAGAATGTGACCGTTCTTACTTACACGGTGACCACGCCCACGCCGGTGGGCGGCGATCCGCCCCCGACGATGGTGACGATCAGCCCGGCGGCCGGGGACATCAACTCGCTGGCCTTCGACCCGAAGGCGTCGAGTCCGCCCCTGCTCTACGTCGCCGCCGCCGGCCCCACGGGCGATCTCGTCACCAGTTGGAACGCCGGCGCCACGCCTACGACCGTTGCCAAATTCGACGGCACGCATGCCCATAAGGACGCGGTGAACTGTGTGAGCCTCAGCCGGGACGGGCACACGCTTGTCACCGGCTCGGACGACAAAACAGCCAAGCTCTGGAAGGCCGACGGCACCTGGGTCGCGGATCTTGCCTACCCCTCCGCCGTGAACTCGGCCTTCCTCTCCGATGACAATGGCCTCGTCGCGGCGACCGCGAACACCTTCGTCAGGCTCTGGGACGTCTCGAAGGCGGCGAACCCCGTCGCTCAGCAGGACCTGTTCGTCGACGGCCAGACGACCGTCGGTGCCCTTCCCGTATCGAAGAAGCCTGTCCTCTCGGCCTGGACCGATGACATCCGGGCCTGGACGCCGGCCGCGGCCGCGTCGGGGATCTTCGATCCGGGGAGCGACCTGGGTGCGGCCGCGTCGGTCACCGTCGACTCGACAGGCAAGACGGCGGCCGCCGCCTACGCGAAGAACACCGTCGTTCTCTACGACTTGACGGGGGTCAAGCCGCCAAGCTCCTTGAGCGGTCATACCGGTGCCGTCCGCGCGGTGGTTTTCGCCGGGGACCAGAAGCTCGTGTCCGGGTCGGACGACCAGAGCCTGATGTTCTGGAATCGCGGCGCGACCCTGACGACGACGACCGTCGCGCTCGGCGCCGGGGTGAGGTCCCTCTCCACCGATTCCAACGCCAACACGCTGATAGTCGGCCTCGAGGGGAACATCGCGAAGGCGTTCGATATCACGGCGGCCCCGCGGGAGCGGGCGACCGTCACGGTCAACGGAGATACCATGAAGGACACGGAGTCGGTCGCACTCCTGGCCCCCGACCCGGACTTCGGACACGAGCGGTTCGTCGCCGGCTCCGGCAGTCACACGCTGAGTCTTTGGTACCTAGACCCTCCAGCCGCCGGCGCCCCGGCGAAGCCGGTCAAGACCTACACCGTTGGCGCCGAGGTCTTCAGCCTCGCCTGGATCCCCGCCGCCCTGCGACCGGCCACAAAGTTCGTCACGGGCTCGGGTGACGGCGTGTTACGCATCTGGGAAGCTGGAAAGGACAAGCCGGTGGTGGAAACGCCCGCGGTGGAGAAGAAAGGCGACCCCGCACCGCGGGTGTTCGCCGTTGCCGCTACCCCGACCAAAATTGCCGTGGGGACCGACAAGCCATCGGTTCAGATTTGGGATATGGGCGGCAAGTTCCTCACGCCCGTCGTGGGAGCCTCGCTCCCCACGCAGACCGTCCGCTGTCTTGCCATCAGCCCGAAGGCCGACATGATCGCTTACGGATCGGACGACCAGACGGTGCGGATGTGCAAGGAGGACGGCACGAACTCGACAAAAGTGGGCGATCACCCCGCCCCGATCGTCGCCCTCGCCTATCATCCGGGCGGCAAGTATCTCGCTTCGGTCGACTCGGGCGGCACCCTGATCTTCTGGGATCTCTCCACGGCCACCGCGACCAATGCGTTTCAGGACGGCACCCTCGCCGCGGCCGGCGAAACGCCCTTCGGCCTGGCGTGGCATCCTGACCAGACCAAGATGATCCTCGGCGTGGCGGTCGCTCCGAAGAATGTCCGGCTCTTTGATGTCACGCTTCCCTGACCGCCCGATCGGACCGAGCCTGTGGTGACGGCGTTTCCACGGATGCTCCACCCGTCGCGAACATCGACAGGAGCCTCTCGAAATGACATGAAGACGCAACCCCTAACTCTTCGAGTTGTCCGATGGCGACGTGTCGCATCCTGTCTTGCGACGGCGGAGGAATCCGCGGTATGCTCACGGCCATAATCATCCGCCAGCTTCACACCTAGCTCGGTCTCCTCGATCGCGTCGATCTGTACGCGGATACCTCGACGGGCGGAATCATCGCGCTGGCTCGCGCCGGTGGAATCAGTATCGACAGGATTGTCGATATGTACCAGAAGCAGGCCTCCGAGATCTTCGTACGCCCCCACGGGGTCGGGACGAAGACCGGAAAGTTTCTCAGTTCGACTTCTGCCCTTTTTTTGAGGTTTTCTGTAGGCCAGCCTCCTTGGTGAGATGGTAGGTATAGGCCACGTCCTGCATCTCAGAAAGGAGGCTGCCATGGCCAGTATAACCCGTCGGCCCCGCAAGGCGACCGGCAGGATCGAATTCACCTGCGACACGGTCCTCTGCGGGCTTCGCCATGTTGACAAGGTGAATCGGTCTGGACAGTCAGGAAGGTGATGCCAGACAGCGGTTTACGAAAAGCGCCGATAACTCGGCGCCGATTTGCTTTCCCGACTGTGCGTGGACCTGTTTGGGTTCTTGGGTAAGCTTTGACCTGCCGCTCGCCTAAAGCGCCAGCCTCCTCTCATGCCGGCCCCCGTCAGATGAGAGCGCAGGGAGTCTTCCCTTTTCTCTCAATGACTCTGGGAAAGATCGGCACAATCCGGCCAATTGCTCCGGGGCCAATCCCGAGCGCCGCGGGACACCGAGCCATTCGGCGGGTCCATGGGCCTCGCGATTCGCTATTAGGCACACGATACGCTATAATGATAATGTCCCTGAGATGAGTTGAGAACACCCGTCGCTCCCGTGGCTGGAGCCGTCGCCACGAGGCGCTTCCCCTGGCTTGAGGATTTCCTATCGTGACGAACGACGAGTCTTCACCGCGAGATAACGAGCATCTCGAGGACAAAGATGACCGCAGCGATCAGCGAGACCCGGCGCAGCCACATCCGCAGCAGCCCTCGATGTTGAAGAACCTCCTGATCACGGCCACGGTCGCCTTGATCTGCGGCGTGCTCGGCGCGATGGGCTATTCGCACTTCTTCGGGTCCAAGCCTGGCGAGCCCTCCTCGTCCCAGTCCAAGACCGAAGCGGGATCGAGCCAGGAATCGAGCTCGAAGACCAAGTCGGACGGGGGACCGAACACGGACTCGGCCAATGCGTC
>Ga0208565_1001536_pt1 | contig 13404 bp, 13 predicted proteins | sample Sb_taG_7_FD_187706 | JGI IMG/M metagenome (GOLD analysis project Ga0208565, IMG submission 187706) | Peat soil microbial communities from Weissenstadt, Germany - Sb_50d_2_FS metaG (SPAdes) (version 2) | ecosystem: Environmental > Terrestrial > Soil > Wetlands > Peat | place: Germany...
TCGGAAAGCTACCCCCTGCCGCGAAGTCGAGATCATGCAGCCCCATCGGCACCGTGATGTCGAGGCTGCACGGGCCGCGGCAAGCTCCGCGCCAGGCTGGCCGGCTACGCCCCGCGGCCGGGCCCCCGGCTGCCCAGTCCCCCCGTGCTGGCCAGCCGGCCCGGGCCGAACACCCACAGCAGGGCAGGCGGACGCCCCCGTCCGCCGGCCCCGGACGGCTGTTCAGCGGCCTCGTTATCGCCATGCCAGGGTGAGACCTCAGCCTCCCGAAACCGCCGGTGAACTGCATTCAGGCCGAGCTCAACGGAAGCGATTCACGGACTGGAGGTGCTGAGCCGGACCGCCATCCTCGACCTCTTCGCGAAGTTAGGGGTGCTCGCGGTGCACTGCCGGTAACCGACGTCTCCATTGCCCGGCTGGCGAACGCAGCGGCGGCGGGCGCCCTTCACGACCTGCCTGGCGTCATGGTCCGGCTGGTTCGCGGGCAGCCAGGGCTACGACCGGAACTGGGCCGCGCGGAACGGCAACCGCCTCCGGTTCTGGCCGGTCCTTGACTCGCTGTGTCAGTACCACAGTCCGTGCCGGCCGGATCTGAGCCCGGCTGCGCTGCGAGAGTGCTGTTCACGCGGACCACGCGTCCTGTCAGCTGCCCGCGGCGTTAAGGGGTGACAGTCGGCGAGCGAGCGAAAGTCCGGCGGCGACCCTACTGGACGGGCCGACGGCCAGGCGGCGGCGGTGCGCCGCTGAGCCACGGCTCGCCCGGGTAATCGGAACTCGCCGCTGCGCAGGGCGGATGGCCGCCTTCTACTGTCCCCACCCGTGCGGTGCCGGGATGCTGCGGCCTTCCTCTAGGTGCCAGTACTCGCGGAGCTCTTCGCACCGGCCGTGCCGGTCGAACCGCAGGATGAGCGCGCCGGGCAGCGTCGTTGCCGTGTCTTCATCGCGGAGGATCGCCCACCATTCGACGGCGGCGCGGGACCCGCCAGTGACTGGGCGGCCGAACTCGACGGCTACGCTCGTCAGCGAATCCGTCGCCTGGCGCCAGTAAGCACGGATTGCCTCCCGGCCGAGAAGCGGCTCACGAAACGGGTGTGACCGGTAGATCGCATCCTGGGTGAACAGCTCGCCGACGGCCAAGTCGTTGCGGTCCTCCCAGGCCCGGCGGTAGGCCTCAATCCAGCTGGCAATGGACAGCATGTCGTTTCCTTCCTGCGATGGTGCTGATCCGGATCCGGATTCTGGGCGCGCCCCGGCCTGCACGGCGAATTCCGTGCGTCGAGCGCTTCGATGAGCTTTCACGCGGGCGAGCGACGCTCCTGGCCGAACGGGTTGCCTCGGTGCAGCGTCGCCGGCACGTGTAGCCGACTCCTGTCCGCGACCTCGAGCCGGCCCCAGGGCGGATCCATCTGCGTGCTCGCCTCGACGCGGCGAGGAGGCCGACCGTCTGGCCCTCGGGGCGAGGGGCAGTGGGTTGAGCCGCTGGGGCGCTGGACCGTATTCGCGGATCCCCAGGGCAACCTCTTCTGCGCCCTCCACCTGGCAACAACCGCAGCTGCGAGCCGGGGTCAGGTACCCCGCCGGCCTACAGGAGCCTGGAGATCTGGGCGAGGTGATCGACCTCTTCGGCGGCGACGTGCGTTTCGTACAGCTCAACTGACATCCCCCGTGCTGCCCGTGCCGGCCCGTGCGCTCCCACCCTGGCGCGGCGAGCGCCTCCAGCTCGGCCACGTGCTCTCGCCGCAGGCGCTCCAGGCGATCAAGTTCACCGTGGAGGTCCCAGTCGAGGTAGCGGCGCTGTCCGGCCAGCGCCTCCTGATCGAACGGGTCCAGGTACGGGTTGTCCTCGCTGAGCATGCGTCGGACCCGGGCCAGCGCCCGTTCCTCGGTGTCGGCCAGGTGGGCGACCACCTCGATGATGGCCCACTCGCCGGGAGCGCCCCGGCGCCGCAGCCGGGCTTCGTCGGCCCCGCGGACCAGGGCCCGCAGCACGACCGGGGCTGCCCGGAGCGTCTTCAGGATCTCCTCGCGCCTGTCCAGCACCCGCCGATCCTCCTCCTCCTCCTGAATCTGGTGCCGTCGCCCATCGTGGATTAATCGCGTGCCGTGCTCTTCCTTGGTCAGATGGCCCTCAGCGAACGCCGCGCCCGCTGACCGGCGTGACGGCCTATGCCGACTCAGATGTCGCCGGGGGATACCACCTCGTAGTGCTGGGACTGCTGGTCGAAGCGCTTCAGGAGCCGGCGGGCGGCGGGCGGGACGACGGCTGCCTGCCGGTCGGGACCCGCGAACGCCTCGACGGCGGCCCAGTCGGCGAAGGTCATGATGGTCACGAACTCAACCTCGTCAGCTCCGCTGTCGCGGCGCAGTACGCGGGGCCCGCTCAGCCCGGCGATAGCGCGGCCGGCGATCCCGGGCGCAATCTCGTCCTGGAGCAGCTGCTGGTAGGCGTCAGCGTCCCGGCTGCTGGTCCACCCGTGCCATATGCGAGTGATCATGTACGTGCTCCTCATCGACTGTCGCCTGATCTTGTCAGCACCCTGCCTAAATGACAGTGGGCTGTCGTCCGGATGCCGATCTGGCCAGCCACTATGGCGAGTGCCGCGACGCCAGCGACCCACAGCCACACGGACTGGCCGACGTGATCCCACAGCATGATGCCCACGATCGGCCCCACCGCGGCCCCGAGCCCGAAGAGGCCCTGCATCGCGCCGATGTACCGGCCGCGCAGGTGCTCGGGCCCGGCCATTGCGGGGTAGGCAAACACGGTCGGTGCACCGATGATCTCTGAGAGCGTCCAGATGAGAGTGCCTGCAATGAGCAGCGCCGGGACCATGGCGATGGCGTAGACCCCGTAGCCGATAGCGACCAGGCCGATTCCGGCGAATACGGTCAGCCGGAGCGGCCAGCGCTGCACGAACTTGGTCATCAGCAGCTCGCAGGTGACGACAATCAGGGCGTTGAGCGTGACCACGGCGCTGTACCACCAGATGTTCAGCCCGGCGCGGGTAATCGCCAGCGGCAGGGCCGCGGTGTACTGGCAGTAGACGACGGAGATCAGGAAGACCGCGGCCAGGAAGACGACGTAGCGCCGGTCGGCGAGCATCGCCCGGTAGCTGCCGGCACCGGACGATGCCCGCCGGGGCGGCGCCGCACCGGCCGGCTCGGAGGTCTCCCCGAGCCTCGTCACGTGGCCAGGAAGCGCTATCAGGGCGATGACCGCATAGGCCAGCGCCGCCAGGGCCTCACCCCAGAAGAGCAGGCTGTAGGAGACGGTCAGCAGCGCCGTGCCGATCAGCGAGGCCGCGCTGGTGCCCAGATTCAGGCCAAGCCGGTACATCGCCGTCACCATGACCAGCCGGTCGCCCGGCGTCAGCGCGGCAAGCAGCGTCTGTGCCATCGGCCGGTAGAGCTGCCCGACGGTGCTCACAAGGAAGACAGCGGCGACAAGCAGCGGGTAGATGCGCAGGTTGAGGATCACGATGATCAGTACCGCCGAGCCGACCATGCTGACCAGCGCGGTGCTCCGCGGGCTGAGCCGGTCGGTGAGCGAGCCGCCGACGAATGTTCCGACTACGGCGCCGCCGCCGTAGCAGCCAAGCGCCAGCCCGGCCTGGCCGGCCGAGAATCCCTGGTGGCTGAGGAAGAGGACCAGGAAGATCTGGATGAAGCCCGCCAGCCTGTTGACGAAGACGCCGAGGAGCAGCGCCCTAGCGGCGCGAGGCGTCTCCCGCCAGGTAATCCGGATCCCGGGGAGGCCAGATTCCGGCCCGGGGCTTCCAGCCGATCCGGGCCGGCCATGGTCCTCATGCCCGTCGCTGGCGCCCGGCGCCGCACCCGCTCCCAGCCCGGCCCCCGAGGGCCGGGCTGGGGCGGCCGGCGGGCCCGGCGACCGGGCCGCGGTTCCCGGCATGGCTGCCTCCTGAGGTGAGAACGAACGTTCTCGACGTTACTAGAACGTTCGTTCTCCCGCAACCCGCCATCCCTGCTGTATGCTGAGAACGACCGTTTCCAGGGAGCGGATGATGAGCGTGATGACCGAGGCGGAGCCGCGGGAGGCCATCCTGCAGGCCGCCGACCAGCTGTTCTACGAGCGCGGGTTCCAGGCGGTGTCGATGGACGAGCTGCGGGACAAGGCGGGCGTGCCGCCTCAAGCCAACCAGCCAGCCACCTGGTGCGAACATCCGCACAATGCCGCCGACAGGGCGGTCCAATAGCGCCCGCAGGCGGCGACCGCCCGGTAACGCGGCGCGGGCCGCTGGCATGGGCTCGGTATCGCCCCTGGTAGCGTCCAGCACTATCTGTCGGCTCCGACACAACGCAAACCCATGACGCCGCCAATGTGTGGCCGAAGCACAGGCGGTCGATCGCCTGGCAGGGCTCAGGTCGCCCAGAACTGGTGGATCTGGGCGTTCGCGCCACGACTGATCAGTCGAGTGCCACCCGCGCCGAGTCGGCAGGGAGCCGTTTGAGCGCCCTTGTCTGGTGACGCTGCGTAGCGATCGTTTCTGCAAGATCGCGACTCAGTACCCGCATCAGGGGCCACCGCCCGGAGGTGTCAGCGCACTGCGGCTTCCGCCGCGGACACGGCGCATCCCGCGACCACGCGCGCCGCCCTGAGATCATGGTTCGGGACCTTGGGGCGTGCAGCTTCGGGCCGGACCGCGTCATGGGCTGCCGTACATGATGCGGTCATAGGTACGGCGTGCCCGCGCGCTGGAGCCGTACCGGCGCAGCATCTGCGGGGAGGTCCGGCCGTTCAGTTCCATCAGGTCACCCTCTGCGCCGCCTCGGTCCAGCCAGGTGTGGCTGAAATGGCGACGGAAGCGATGGGGATAGACGGGGACTCCGCACTGACGGCCGCGGCGCCCCACCATCTGGTAAATCCCGTTGGCCGTCATCGGCGCCCGGTTGTTCACCCCCAGCCATAGCTCCGCCCGGTACGCCTGGGCATGCCTCGGAGCGAACCCGGACGTAGCGGTCCAGGCTGCGGGCGGCCTCGTGGCCGATCCTGACGATCGGCGCCCGGCCGCCCTTGCCGCGAACCGTGATCTCCCGCTGCCGCAGGTCCACGTCACTGCGCAGCTGGTCGTCCGGATCGTAGCGGATCCCGGCCAGTTCCGAGAGCCGGATGCCGGTCGCCCGGAACACGCCGCCTGCGCGTGCGCAGCGCCCACGCCGCCCGCCTCAACCGCTCTGCACCCCACTTGGCCACCGCCCCGGAGCCCAGACCACTCGGTACATGACGTTCATCCTGCGCAGCCATGCCCGCAGCACCCGCCAGTCCGACACCCTCGCGTCATGCGGGCTCGTCGCCGAGCTGGAAGCCCTGTCTCTGGCGGAGATGGCACGGGCCGAGGGCTGGGCCAAGATCACGCCAGGCAGTGACACGCCGCCCCGGACCCGGCTGATCCGGGTACCTAGACGGGACAGACAACCTAAACGACCTAAACCACTGGGAGATCAGCCCGCTTAACGCGGGATCAGCCCTCAAGAACATCCCATAACCGCAACGGGGTTCTGTCGTTGGCCCGCTTGCTTGCTTGCTTGCTCTCTGTGATGTCCCAGGACAAATGACCGGGGTCATACCCTCCGGCTCGGACCTCGCCGGAGCCGGGCCCCGGCCAGCCGGGTCCTGCTAACGTCTTCGCTCATGACGGAGACGATCTACGTGGGTAACGCCGCAGTGGACGCTCCCGTTGACCGTGGGTGGCTGCTTGGGCATTTCAAGCCCGCCGGTGATGCCCGGCACAGTGATGATGTCGAGATCAAATGGGCCATCCATCCCCAGGGCGACCAGCGTCCGCAATGGGTCGCTGGCGAGAAACGCTCCGCGCTGCCTCTGCTGATCAGCGGCCGGTTCCGGGTAGAGCTGCCAGAACACAGCGTGCTCTTGGCCCAGCAGGGCGGCTACGTGGTATTCCATGGCGTCAGCCACTCCTGGCATGCTGAGGAAGCCTCGGTGGTACTGGCGGTCCGCTGGCCATCCATCCCCGGCTACGCCGTTCCTGACCAGCAATAGTCAACGGAATCGGCATGCTCGCGCCCTGCGACCTTGACAGAGCTGCGCCATGTCCCTCCCGAGCGGCGAAGCCCGCATTACTTCTACGGACCATCGCCGATGAGCGGCCTCACGACAACGCTGACGACAACGACGACAATCGTCGCCAGCCGAGCACATCCGGCAGCCACCTTCGACGCTGAGCCGCTTCACCTGGCCAGGGCGATTGCTCGGTCTGAAAAGCGGACGGTCCAGGCGGTCACCACAGGAGCGGGATATATGCGGGATGAGAACCTGCCATCTGGACTGCACGCGGTCGTGGGTGTTGAGGTCCCCGCCGGTACAGCGGCAGATGTCTCACGCGTGATGCAGTGAGAGCCATGACTGAGGTTGCAATCCGAGATCTCCGTAACCACGGTGGTGAGATCCTCGATCGTGTGGCAGGCGGAGAGGCGTTAACGGTCACCCGCGACGGGCATGCGATCGCTGAGTTGCGCCCATTGCCCCGCCGCCCCCTGCAAGCGGTGCTCCTGCTTCAGCGGTGGCGTAGCCTGCCCCCCGTTGATCCGCGCAAGCTACGGGCGGATATCGATGACGTGCTGGACCCGGCGCTGTGACAGAGCCTGCTCCGCAACATGAGCGTGGCGTGCTCGACACCAGCACTGTGATCATGTTGTCCCGCATCACGGACCCGGTCACCCTTCCGGCCGAGCCGCTGATCACGACGGTGACTCTTGCTGAGCTGACTGCTGGCCCCTTGGTCGCAACTGGCATCAATGGCCTCACCGTCGTCGCGGTCCCCGTCCCCCCGACGGCGCCGTCCCCTGCGACGCCGACTTCGAGCACATAGCGGCGACAACCGGGTTCTGCCTGGGTCCGGGGCGGGCTGTTCCTGGCTGTCCTTTGGGTGCGTCGGTGGGCTGGTAGTTGCGGGCGGGGTCGAGGGTGAGGTCGCGGAGGAGTTCGCCGGTGGGCCGCGACGCCGTCTGCGGATGCCTGCTCCTCGGCGACATCGTCGATGCCGTCCAGCGGGTAGTTATAGCCTCCCGGACTTGCCAGGTCCGGTTGAAATCGTCGGTCCCGACCTACAGTTGGGGAGTGGGTACCGACAATTTGTCCCCAGGGAGACCCGCACCGCCGATCGTGGTGCGGGTCCAGGGTTCCGAGCGGACCTTGCCGGCCGGCCCTTCGTACCTGGTGGGCCGCGATCCGGAGTGCGAGATCGTTGTCACCGATGCCCGCGTGTCCTGGCGGCACGCGGTGCTTCGGCTGGAGGATGGCCGCTGGATCCTGGCGGACAACGCCAGCACCAACGGCACCTATGCGGCGGGCAAGCGGGTCGATCGGGTCGAGATCAGCGGGGAGTGCCTGGTCCGGCTCGGTCATCCCGCTGACGGGCTGGTCCTGAGCTGTGGGGTCAGCCTGGCGGCGCCCGCCAGGAGCCTGCGCCTGGGCAGGGCGCCGGACAACGACGTCGTCGTCTCCGACCCCGCCGTCTCCCGCCACCACGCCGAGTTGTGCTTCGTGGCGGGCATCTGCCGCATCGTGGACCTGGATAGCACGTGCGGCACCTTCGTCAACGGGCAGCGCGTCAGTTCCGCGCCGCTTGCCGAGGGCGATGTCGTCAGGATCGGATCCGGCACATTCCGGCTGGTCGGCCAGGACCTGCAGGAGATCCGTGACACCGTCGTCCACGCCGAGCAGGCTCCGCCCTCAGTTATCGCGTCGGCCGGCGACGGCGACGGCGACGGACCACTCGACATCCCGTTCGCGGTGCGCTGGCTTGTGCCCCGCGGTGAGCGGTTCGCGAACTTCGACATCTTGAACGATAACGACACCCAGCTCGATTACTACCGTCGGTTCGGGCACATCTACGCCGTCGGGATCCCGACCAAGAAGTGGCGGCTCGTCGTCGTCTCGGACCCCGAGCTGCTCGACGAGGTGGCCGCGGACGAGGAGCAGTTCGGCAAGCGCGTCGAGGAGATCAACTTTTTCGCCCAGCTAAGTAACTCCCGAGGCGGCGGGATCTCGGTGATCGGCGACGGTGAGCACTATGACCGGATCCGGCGCGTGATGCTGCCCTGGTACGCGCCGTCGCACCAGCGCACGCAGCTCGCTCGGATGCAGCAGCAGGCGCGCAAGCTGGTCGCCGCCTGGTCCGCGATCCCCGACGACGAGCCGATCGACGCGAGGGCATGGATGGAGCGTTACACGCTCGAGGTCTCCGGGCGCGGCGCGTGCAATTACGACTTCGGTCTGCTCGACGGCACTGGCGAGCCGCACCCGTTCGCGGTTGCCGTGCCCGAGAGTACGAAGGAGAGCATCCTGCGCGTCGCCGAGCCGCGCCCCGATTTCACCGTATTCGCCGGGCGCGCGCGACGTGCGAGGACGAAGCGCTACCGCCGTCACAACCAGGAGCTGTTCAGGACGGCCGACGCGCTCGTGCGCGGGCGGATGCAGACGGCGCCGCTCGGGCGGCAGACGGATCTGCTCAGCCGCCTGGTGAGCACGCCTGATCCGGAGACCGGCGCGCTGCTCGACACGGAGACCATGCGCGATCAGGTCCTCATGCACCTTTCGAACGGCTTCAACGGGCCGTCGATCACGGGAGCGTGGCTCGCCTATGTCCTGGCCATGCATCCCAACGTCGAGGAGAAAGTGATCGCCGAGATCGATCGGATCACCGGCGGCGACCCGGACTACGACCTGACCTACGACGACCTGCTCGCGATGACATACACAACGCAGGTGATCAAGGAGACGATGCGGATCTACCCGCCGATGCCCATCACGATCCGCCGCAGCCTCAAGGACGGGATGCTCGGCCGGTACCGGGTCAGGAAGGGCGACATCATCCTTGTCGGGACGCTCGCCGCGCAGCGCGACCCGCGCTACTGGGGGCCTTACCCGGACCGGTTCGATCCCGAGCAGTTCGCGATCGAGAAGGTCGTCGACCGGCCGCGGCACGCCTTCATCCCGTTCTCGATCGGCAAGCGGCAGTGCATGGCGCAAGAGGTCACGTTCATGATGCTCCGCGTCGTCCTGTGCGTGATCTACACGCATTACCGGCTACGGCTGGCACCTGGCGCCACGGTCACGAAGAACACCGTCGTGACGACGAAGCCGGCCGCCGTTCCCATCATCCGCCTGCCCCGCGAGCAGCGCGCACTGCTCGGCCGTCGTGCGGCCGAGCCCGGCCAGGAGGCCGGCCGCCAGGGAGCGCCAGTGGCCGTCCGGGACCGCGCGGCCGCTCCGGCCGCCGGCGCGGCGCGCTACTGGGGAGATCCCACCGAGATTCCTGAGACCAGCGCGTACCGCCATCTCGTGATCGCGTATGGCAGCAACTTCGGCACTAACAAGGAGCTAGCCGAGCGCTTCGCCGAGCGCAGCCACTACCACGGCTACACCAGCGACGTGATCACGCTGAACGAGCTCGCCGAGTCGCCGCCGGGTACCCAGCCGTGGCTGCTCGTCGTCATGACCTCCACCTACACCTCGAACCCGCCGTCGAACGCGACCGCGTTCAAGTCCTGGCTGGAGCGCTCGGATACCGGAGGGCAGCCTTGGCCGAATTGCCGTTACATCGTCTGGGGACTCGGCAACAGCCAGTGGAATGCGTTCCTCGCCTTCCCCCGTTACGTGCACAGGAAGCTGTCCGAGCTCGGAGCCACCCCGGTCGCGGAGTTCGCCTACGGCGACGTGGGCTCGCCCGTGTGGGAACGCCTGTACGTGGACTGGAACGCCCGCGTCTGGCCCGTGCTGCTCGAACTGTCCGGTGCGCGGCCGACAGCAGCAGCGGCCGCGCGCGAGTCCGCCGAGAAGGCGGCCGCCGGCGCGCTGACGACCGCCGACTCGACCACCGCGATGCACCGATCGCTGCAAGGCGAGAGCTTCGTGCCGCCGGTCGCCAGCCAGCCGACGGGCGTTTCTGCGATCATGCGCCTGATGGCGTCGAGGTCGTCGCGGCGTGCGGGATCGGCGGTCGCCCGGCTGGGACCGGCAGACGGCGCTGCCACCGTGCCGCGGCTGCTGGTCACCCCGACCATCCTCACCAACGCCGCCGGGATGGACACGGTCGAGGCACGCGCCCTGGTCGGCCGGGAGCTCCAGGCGGCCGGGTCACCGAAACGCACGCGGCATCTGGAAATCAGCCTGCCACCCGGTGTCTCCTATCGGGTGGGCGACCACATAGGCATCTGCCCCAAGAACGACGAGGAGCGGGTTCAACGGCTCGCCCGGCACCTCGGTGCCGCGCTCGACGGGCTTTTCCTGGTGCCGACGACGATGAACGTCCGCGCGGTGCCCAAAGGCGTCGTGCTGCAGATCCGCAACGTGCTCACCAACCTCGTCGACATCACCGGCAGGCCGACGGAGCCGCTGCTCGACCTCCTGCTCGGGAAGGTCACCGACCCGGCCGACCGGGCGAGGCTAACTGAGATCAGGGACATCCTGCGAACGCCAGACGGCCCCGGTTCGCCGCTCCGCGCGGAGATCGACGCCGGTGGCTACGACCTCATCCGGCTGCTTGAGGAGTTTCCGTCTTGCTCGCTGAACATCTATGAGTTCCTGCGGGTGGCACAGCCGCTGCGGCCGCGCTACTACTCGACGAGCTCGAGCCCGCGGATCCACGGAGGCAGCGTCGCCCACCTGGCCGTGGGCCTGCAGGCTGTGCCCGTGCCCGGCAAGCCCGGTGGCGACTTCCGCGGCATGAGCTCGCACTATCTGCACTCCTTGCGCGAGGGCGACCGCCTGAACGTCTTCCGTGACAGCAGTGAAGGGTTCCAGCTGCAGGAGGACGTGACGAAGCCGATGATCTTCGTCTCGGCAGGCACCGGCTTCGCCCCGATGCGTGCGTTCCTATGGGAACGGCTGGCGATCAAGCGCGCGGGCGAGTCGCTGTCGGAAGCGGTGCTGTTCAACGGCATCCGGTCGGGCAGGCACGACTATATCTACCGCGACGAGATCGAGCGGTTCGCCGCCGAGGGTGTGCTCGATCATGTTCACGTCGCGACATCACGCGAACAGCCGGGCCGCCGCGACTACGTACAGGACCTGATCCGAGAGCACGGCGCTCTCGTATGGCGCCTGCTCGCCGCTGACGGCTACGTTTACGTCTGCGGCTCGCAGCCGATGCGCACCGCCGTTCGGGCCGCCATCGTCGACGTCGTCGCCGAACAGAGGTCGCTGCCGCATGAGCCCGCAGAGGCCTACCTGCAGGAGATGGAGGCGACCGCGCGCTACCGCCCAGACCTCTGGGGCTGACACCTGGGAGACCGAATGGACGCCCTCGCCCTCATCTTGACCGTTGGGGCCACGGTCATGTTCGCATTCGCCGCCAGCGGCCGCGAGCTGCGCCGCTTCAACGAGATCGCGCTCGGTCTCGTCTTCCTCGCCGCGGCGCTGATCTGCCAGTTCACCTCAATCACGAACACGCACATCGGCCGGTGAGCCGATGGGCTCCGGCACCGGCACCCCGTAGCGCCCTGCCAGCTCGGTGAGCGTGGGCGGCTGCATCACACCGGTCGAATGCAGATTGGCTTTGGGTAAGACGTTGGTCTCACGTATGACAATCGAGCCTACCTGCAGCCGAGCAGGCCGACGCCACGGCGGGCAATGGGTAGACCTCACGGGCGATGTGGCGCCTGGGGCAGCGCATTCGATTGCGCGCCGCGGACGCAAGTCCTGCCACCGCTCGGGTCGCCTAGCGCAAGGCACTGGCTGGCGAGGCCTCCCAGGATGTCCAGAGCGGTCGGTAGCCCTGATGGCTCCAGAACGGCACGGACAGCGGATTGACCTGCGCGTAGTGCAGGAGCGTGACGCGCACGCCGGCCGCAGTGGCCTCGCGGTGGAACTCCCTCGTCAGTGCCGCGCCGACTCCGCAGCTGCGCACGTCCGGCAAAACGAACAACTGCGTCAGGTAGGCGGCAGGCGACGGGCCGGTAGTCGACGTGATCCAGCCCGCGTTCTCGGGTTTCTCCGCGACGAGGACACCGACCGCGGCACCGTCAGCTTCCGCGAGCCAGGTCCACGGCTCGGGTTCGGCCATCAGGTCGGCGACATAGCGCCGCTCGGTGTCCCGCGCACCGGGCCGCTCGATGGCCGCACCGAAAAGCGCGTCGAACCTGATCTCCTCCACGGCAAGACCGGCGACTGTGTCAAGGTCATCGGGCCTGGCGCGCCTGATCCGGATGCCGGGCCGGCCGGATTGACCTGGGCAGCCGACGGTGCCGGCGGGAGCATGCCGCAGCCCGGCCAAAGGCACGTCTTGGCGGCGAACCGCGGTCGGCCTCGCCGCGATGACGGCCATTGGCGTCAGTCCGTGGCGCTGCAGAGGTCTGATCCCAGTGATATCCCGGCTGGGCCAGCTGACCGTCGCGGCCGTGTCCTCCTCGGCCGCACCGGGCAGTTCGGTCAGGTGCTCACGCCACTGCCTCAGGAGCTGACCGAGCGCCCCGGCGACATCGGGCCCGGTGATCGCGGGGGTGAACCGGTACCGGCGTGCCGCGCCCCAGATGAGGTCGAACGACCCTGGCTCGCCAGCCCAGTGCTCGCAGACAGCGGTCGCGATCAGCTGACCGTCGGGTCCGGCGGCGTTGAACCGCACCCCGCAGCCGGCTGGCTGATCCATCCGTTCCGGCAGCAGCTGATCCACCTCCAGCAACCGGCGAGCGGCCTGCGCAGCCATTTGCGCTGCGGCCGGATCTCCGGTGATGATCGACATGAGAACCTCCGCGCGGTTTCACAATAATGGTCAAAAGATAACATATCGTAGAACCGGAGGCAGCGCAGACGCGCGTCTGCTGGCCCAGCGAGATGCGTCACTCCTGGTGATGAAAGGCAAAGGCTCGCAGCGCCTTCTTCTCGGGCTTGCCCACTGACGTGCGAGGGAGGGCATCGAGGAAGATCACCTCGCGCGGGTGCTTGTAGGCGGCGAGGCGGCCTTCGAACAGCGACAGGACGTGCTCACGGGTGAGGGTGCGGCCTGGGGCGGGCACGACGAAGGCGACTGGCACCTCCCCGAGTTCCTCGTCCGGCCGCCCGACGACCGCCGCGGCTTCGATGTCGGGCGATTCAGCGAGGACCGCTTTGAGGTCGGCCGGGGAGACGTTAGAAGTGCCGACCACGATGATCTCTTTGATCCGGTCGACGACGTGGAGGTATCCCTCCGCGTCGATGAAGCCCAGATCACCGGTGTGCAGCCAGCCGTCCCGGATCGCCTGCCTGGTGGCTTCCGGGTTCTGCCAGTACCCCTGCATCATGCTTGGGCCCCGAACCACGATGGGTGTGGCTCTTCTGGAGTGAGGGGTGCCTGAGGGTGTATGGCCGGGTTGCGGGATGCGTGCCTGGTCTGCCCGTACGGGTTCGGGGGGACGGGACCCGCACTTCTGCCCGCATGCTGGCTCCCG
>Ga0208565_1001546_pt1 | contig 13377 bp, 14 predicted proteins | sample Sb_taG_7_FD_187706 | JGI IMG/M metagenome (GOLD analysis project Ga0208565, IMG submission 187706) | Peat soil microbial communities from Weissenstadt, Germany - Sb_50d_2_FS metaG (SPAdes) (version 2) | ecosystem: Environmental > Terrestrial > Soil > Wetlands > Peat | place: Germany...
GAAAACTGCGGAACAAGCCGGGCCTGGTAGCATCTCAGGCCCGCCGGAGTTTCATAGTCGAACTCAAACGTCAACTCGCTTCCGCCGACCATCGCCTCCTTGAGGACCGACTCCCAGAAATCGCAGAGCTTCGCCGGCATGCCGGCCTCGCGGCTGGTCTTGCCCAGGAACGATTCGGGCGGAAGCCCCGTGGCCCGCTCGATGGCCGGATTGATGTAAACATGACGGAATTCGGTGTCGAAGCGAGTGATGATGTCCGGCACGCTTTCGACGAGCGCCCTGAACTCGCGATCCTGTCGCTCCAGCGCGGCGCGCTTCTGCTTAAGCCGTTCCCGCAGCTTGAACCGCTCGATCGCATTCTCGACAGCGCACGCCAGGCCGTCGGCCGTCAGCCACGACTTGGCGATATAGTCGTGGGCGCCGGCCCGAAGCGCCGCCGTCGCCGCCTTGCACTCCTCCCCGGAGTCAATGAAGAACACCACCGGGTACTGCACCTCTCCCGCATCATCCTTGAGCCGCTTCAAGACGTCCAGGCCGCTCATGTCGGGGAGGTGGAGGTCCACGATCACGCAGTCCGGCCTTGGCGAGCCCGGCGCCAGGCACGCATGGATCCCTTTCTCGCCATTCTTCGCCACGCCAAAACGGTACTTCTGCCCACCTTCGTTGATCAGGCACCGGCGCAGCAGGCGAACGTCGTTCGGGTCGTCGTTGATAATGACGATTCTGATACCCTCCTTCGTCATCACCTAGCCTCTCTCTTGTATGGCTAGAGCGCCGTCATCGACCGGGGCCGGCAAAGACACGGTCATCCTGATGGAAACACGAGACGCTCATTGCCTCTTTTCAGGATTATACAGACACATCGACGTAGCAATCGCACCGAGAAATTGGCATGGAAACTGCTTGAAATGCTATCTCGTCCCGAGCGTAGGCTCGAGCGAACACATTCTTCCCCATTCTAGTGTCACGAGGGTTTCGAGTCATGCCAAACTCGACGACGAAGACTCCTTCAACAGGTCTCTATTTCCCGGGCACGGCGGGTTCGCCGGCCTCTTCGAACGAGGAACGCCCTCTGTATGCTTACATCGAGAGGACCATGGAGGGAATCGAGGATTACGCCCGGAGAGAGCCCTGGGCGTTCGCGACCTGGGTGTTCGGCGTGGGTTTCGTCCTGGGCTGGAAACTCAAGCCCTGGTGATGCCAGCGCCGGGAGCGAGTCGGTATGGTCGATCGGGCCTCTGTCCATGCCTGGCTTTCCGTCGGCGGCATTCCTCCGCGCGAACTCCTGCAGCGGACGTGGAGCAAGCTGGTCGAGAATGAAATCCTTCTCCGCGCTTCGGCTGCCGCCTATTACGCGTTGACGGCCCTCGTTCCCTTCCTCGCGGTGCTCATGGCGCTTGCGGCCCATCTCGCGCCCGACATCACGGGTGAGTCGGGCGCCCGGGGCGCGATCGGCGGCATGACCGTTGACGAGTTCCGCGACACGCTCTCACGCTTCCTGCCCGAGGAAGCCTATGAAGTGGTCGCCGACGAGATCGCCCGGATCCAGAAACAGCCCCCGGTCGGTTTGCTATCCGTGGGCCTGGCCGTGAGTCTCTGGCTCGCGTCGTCCCTCTTCCGAACAGTCATCGACACCTTGAATCGAATTCAGGGCGTTCCCGAAACCCGGCCTTACTGGCGCCTGGCTCTTACGGCGATTGGCCTCACCGCTCTTGAAGCCCTGATCATCCTTGGAACCCTGGTCGTTCTCGTCGTCTGGCCCCAGTTACGCGGATGGCTCGGCTGGACCGACCGGGCGGTTGCGGGAGAGACGGCCGCCGAGTGGCTGATCGTCGCCGCCGGGATTCTCATCAGTTTCTCCCTGACCTCCTACGTGGGACCAAACGTCCGGCGTCGCTGGAAATGGGTCACACCGGGAAGCGTGCTCGGCACGCTCGCGTTCCTGGCCTCGGGTTTGCTCCTGCGTGTTTATGTCCAGTATTTCGGTAACTACGGCAAGACCTACGGCTCGCTCGCCGGGGTGATGCTCTTGTCGTTCTGGTTCTGGATCGCGGCCGTGATTCTACTGGTCGCGCTTCAGATCGACAGGATCATCGAGGACGAACAGAAGGAACCACCATGATCAACCCGGAATCTCCCGGAACCACCGCGGTCTACGGCGCCAGCGCCGGGGTCGCGGCTGACGTGATGAATCCCTCGCCGCGCACCTGTTCCCGGTTCAGCCGGGTCATTGAAGCCGTTCTGATCTTCAAGGACGAAGATTGCGGAATGGTTCCCGTGGTCGAGAAGGGCAAACCGATCGGAGTCGTGACCGACCGCGACGTCGCTCTGGCCTTGGCCACCTACGACGACCTTGTCGACCACCCGATCGAAGAGATCATGACCACGACCCTCATCTCTGTCGCGCCCACCACTCCCGTTCCCGAGGTGGTCGAGACTTTCGGTCGGCAAGCAGTCCGACGGCTCTTGGTCGTCGACTCTGGCGGGCTTCTCGTCGGCGTGATTGGCTGGAAGGACGTCTGTGGCGAGATCTCCGATCGGGTGGTTGGCCGCGTCGTGACCGACGTCGTCGAAAGCCCGATGCGAACGTAGAAAGGAGCGACGATCCTTGGCGACCGTGCGAATCGAAGCCGACGACATCCGGCGACAGATGGCGGAGATCCGTTCGCAGCTTCATCAAGACATGCGCGGGGTGGTCAATGTTGCAGCGACCGCCACCGATTGGCGGTCCTACGTCCGAGGCCGTCCCTGGCTGGCGATCGGTCTCGCCTTCACCTCCGGATTTCTCCTGGTCCGCAGTCGTTCGCGGCCATCAACGCTCGTCGTCCAACCGTCAGCGGTCGGCGTGCAAAGTCTCCAGGCGGCAGTGCAAGCGGAGAAGCCGGGTCGCTTGCCTCTGATGCGCTGGTTCCTCGGCGCGGTGGGTCCGATCGCCGTACGAGCCGCGCAGTTGTATGCGCTGAATTATGTTGAGAACGTTCTGGCGAATCAGCAGGCCGGTCCCCGGCCCGAAGCGGCCCCGCGGCCGGCTTCGCCGGGGCAAACCTCACGTCCCGAGGGACGAGGGTTCGCGACGCGCGGTTAACCCATGTCGAGCTCGAAAGGGACGGTCATGACCACTTCAGATCATTTCGGTTTCACGCCCGATCTGCAAGCGGAGACAAGGGTCGAGTACGGCCAGGACGAACGCTTCGAGTTCTTCCTGAACACGGCGACTCGCTGGGGCCATACGGTCGGCAGGCGCCTGAGCGCCACTCGTCAATGGGTCGAATCTGAAGCGATCGGGAATCGACCTCTCACCACCTTGGGGATTGCCTTCGGGCTAGGAGTCTTTACGGGATGGCTCGTCAAGCGACATTGAACACCGATCCCGGCGCTTCCCTCAACGGGATGCTCAACGGGATCGGCGACCTGGGCAGTAACGTGGTCACCCTGACAACCCTGCAAGCCCGGCTCGCCGTGGAGGATTTCCGCGAGAGCGCCAGCCGCGCTCAGCCGGCCTTGATCGCCGCGGCCGTCCTGATCCCGCTAGGGTTCGCGAGTGGCACCCTTGGATTGTTTGGCCTCGCCTACTGGATGGCCGCCGATCTGGGCATCCCTCTGGGCCGAAGCTTGCTTCTTGTCGCGGCCGGGGGGATCTTGCTCAGTTCTTCCATGGCGGCCCTCGTCATTCAGCGTCTCCGCGCGAGCCTTGCAAGCTTTCGCCGCTCTCGCGAGGAACTCGAACGCAATATCGCCTGGCTCCGCACCGTCCTGATGCACAGCGGGCGATAGAAGAACTTCCCCCTTTTCGCCCTGCCCCACCAACCGCATCGGCCCAGTCTACCAGTTCGTCGAGGAAAACGGCCGGTGGCGATTCGATGGGCTGGTCGCCATCCTCCGCCCCAAGGGGGAAATCGTCCGTGCCTCGGACATGCCCGAGCTGGATGTCGAATAGGAACGGTTGCCTGATTCTCCGTCTCCATTTCGCCTTCGCGAGAAAGTCCTCATTCCGCACTTCACTGGTGGCACGGGCTGGCAGTTCATACAGCCCTGTACCTGCACCGAGGCAACCGACCATTCCGGTTTCCTCTCGCGCCGCATGCCCCGGTCTGCCCTTGTCTGTCCCCGCATCTGCGTCTAAAGGCATGAAACATGCGTGCGTTTCTCTTGGCGTCCGATTGTGGCACCCATACCCCTGGCCAGGGACCTTCTTCTCAACAGCATCGACCACGATGAAAGTCTTCCATTGCGATCACTGTCAGCAACTCGTCTTTTTCGAGAATACGGTGTGCGTGAGTTGCGGCAACACGCTCGCGTACCTGCCGGATCTGGATCTCATGGGGTCGCTGGAACCCACGGGAGATGGCGCATGGCGATCGCCGCTGCCCAGGGCGGAAGGACGGCTCTACCGCCTCTGCGACAACTACACGCGGGAGAACGTCTGCAACTGGGCTGTCCCCGTCTTCGACCCGCATCCTCTCTGTCAATCCTGTCGTCTGACACGGATCATCCCGAACCTGAGCCGGCCGGGGCAGAAGGAAGCCTGGTACAAGCTTGAGGTGGCCAAGCGGCGCCTCGTGTACACCTTGCTGAGGCTGGGATGCCCCATCGAGAACAGGATCGACGACCCTGAGCACGGCCTGGCGTATGAGTTCCTGGCTGACGTCCAGGCTCCCGGCACTTCCCCCGTGCTCACGGGGCATGCCGACGGGGTCATCACTGTGAATGTGGGTGAGGCGGACGACGTGGAACGGGAGCGGCGGCGGATCCGGCTCCACGAGCCGTACCGCACGCTTCTGGGCCATTTTCGCCACGAGGTCGGCCATTACTACTGGGACCGGCTGATCAAGGACAGCCCGCGGATCGACGAGTTCCGCGAACGCTTCGGCGACGAGCGTGAGGACTACGCCCAGGCCCTCCAGCGCCACTACGATCAGGGGCCGCCCGCCGACTGGCCGCAGCGGTTCGTCAGTGCGTACTCCAGTTCCCATCCGTGGGAAGACTGGGCCGAGACGTGGGCGCACTACCTGCACATGACCGACACCCTGGAGATGGCGGCCGCCTGCGGGCTGTCGTTGCGGCCAAGGCGTTCCGACGAGCCAACGCTCAAGTCTCCTCCCCCCGCGCCCGGAACCAGGCCCTTCGCGGCGTTCGACCGGCTCATCGAGGGCTGGTTCCCCCTCACCTACGTCCTTAACAACCTCAACCGCGGAATGGGCTTGCCGGACGGTTACCCGTTCGTCCTCTCGACACCGGCCGTCGAGAAGTTAAGATTCGTCCACGAGACACTGAATGACACCCCGACGTGAAGCGCCATTCCTCATTCCGCGCGGAGACGCCATGAACTACACGAATCTGGGAAGAACCGGCATCAAGGTCTCTCGCCTCTGCCTCGGTTGCATGAGCTTCGGGGTGCCGCAGCGGGGCGGGCATCCCTGGACGAGGAGCAGAGTCGTCCTTTCATCAAGCGTGCCCTGGACCTCGGCATCAACTTCCTCGACACCCCCAATTCCTACTCCGATGGCACGAGGGGGAGATCCTCGGCCGGGCCCTCCGCGAATTCGCCAGGCGCGACGAGGTGGTAATCGCAACCAAGGTCTATTACCCGACCAGGAAGGATCCGAACGGCCGAGGCCTGTCACGAAAGGCCATCACAGGAACTCAGGAACTGTGGGGGTCAGGCCATGTTTTTAGTTTCTTCACCGAAGAAACTAAAAACATGGCCTGACCCCGCGCCCCCACCGCGTCGCGGCAGACGTTCGGGTCTTTCGCTGGAATCTGCTGGTGGGGTAGAGACTGGAGCAAGCAATTACAGACAGGCTCCTTACGGATTCTCTTTCTTGGTCGAATTCGGTTCCTGACCCCTTGGAATTTCCTAAAGACGATCTGCTCCACTCAGCGCCACAGTTGCCACATCCCGAACCAGAACCACGACGCGATGATGCGCCAGATGGTCCAGAATCCCGCCAGGACGATGAGAAAACCCAGCAAGAAGACGATCAGCGGCAGGAACGGGATGAACAGAACGAGGAAGAGCGCGAACACCAAGAAGAGCATCCAGCCCCGGACGAACACGCCGACGAGGCGCGAGAGCTGGAGCCTGGCCGCGGCGGATCGGAGCTGGTGAAAGGCCGCGGCCAGGTCGTCGATCGTGTGATAGGCGCGGTGGCCCTCCCAGGGCAGGCGAGGCGCGGCCTGGGGCCGAGACGTGGCCAACTCCAGGCTCCGGCGCGCGCGCAGGATCAGTTCCTGGGCGCCGATCGGGTCGGCCGTGAGCTGCCTTTCGGCCTCGGCGTACATGCGCTCGGACCTCTCGACTTGCGCCCGGATCTCGCCGCCCCGATCGTACCGATCCGACGGCTCGTGCGCGTCGCGAATGGCGTCGAGCGCCGCGCGGCCCGCGGCCAGGGCTTCGCGCGCCTGCTCATGGACCTGGTTCAGCCGGTCGAGATCTTGGCGGCAAGCGCTGGACTGGCGAAGCAAGGTGTCGACACCGCCCTGCTCGATCAGCTTCCGGGCCTCTTCTGTCGGGTTCGCGGTCAGTCCCGAGCCGGCGCGGATCTGCCGCTCGGCCTGGTTCCAGATTTCCATGATCTCCAGCCAGCGGTTCCAGAGGCCGTCCAGATCGTGCTCGATCCGGTTGTAGAGCGCCAGCGTCGCACCGGTCATCGGCGCCGTGAAGTCGGGGTCGGTGCTGGGCAAGGTCTTGTGCCTCTTCCGCAAGCCGTCGATCTGGTCCATGAGCGCCACGGCCTTCTCGCGGAATCCCCGGAACTGCTCGTCGACGGCGCCCCGAAGCTGGCGATTGCGGTAGTAGAGAACACCCATCGCGACCAGGCCGATCAGGCCGAGGGTCACCAGCACCACCACCGTTGAACTTCGGGTGGAGAGATCTTCGATCGCGAGCCAGATCGACGCGAATGCGGTTCCGTTCCCTGGCCGAGAAACCAAGAAATGCATCAGAATTGGCTCCCGGTCGTGCCCGGTGGACGCGGTGGCCGGACCCGACGATCAGTGAGCAGAAACGGTTTGTTCCTCGCGAATTGACCAAACCCATGGTATTTTACCACCGTTGTCATCCCCTGACGACATGGCGTCGCCATACTCTGAACTGCAAGCACGCCATTATGGAGGTTCCTAGCTGGTCTCCACGGTTCTGCCGCAAGCCCCCAACAGGAAACAAACGAACCAGCGATAGGTGGTCAAGCGCATTGTCCCGAGCCTCGCCACCTGGTACCTCGGGGACAGTCTAGGAGGCTGTCCGAGAATTAACAGGCCGGTCCTTGGTCACATTGATCTCGATCTTTTTCGATCTCAAGTCAGGACATACTGGTAGCGCGAGATTTTCCTGACCGTCACTGATTTTGGGGGCGTCTTGTTTTTGACTTTCGTCAATTGATCGCCCGAAATGCCCGAAGGCCTTTTGTTCCAACCACTTGATAGCGCCGAAAGTTCGGCGCCATCCCGGCAATCCGCTTGGCCAATGCCACCGACAATTGCGGGGGAAGCTGTGTTTTTCCGGGCTTTTTGAACTACATCCCCAAAATCAGTGACGGTCAGCCTTTTTCATTGCCCACTTTAAATTGACGAACCGGGGACGGGCACGCTTTTCGAGCCCGTCCCCGGTTGCGGACTTCTCATCGGCTTCAGCGCGATCTCAGGGCGAGACCCACCAGTACGCCGAGAGCCAGGCCAACGCCGAAGGACGCGGCCACAGTCTGGGTCGGGTTGTGTCTGAACGCGCGCTCGACCTGTTCGTAACCGTCGCCAACATGGTCGGCGACGCGCTGATACTTGTCTACGATCTGATGACCCGCCCGCTGCGCGTACTGGCCGGCCGTCTCGGCTGCCTGGGAAAAAGCTGATGTGCTGCGAGTTGTCAGGTTGTTGAGAAACTCCTCGATCGCCTCGCGGGTCTCGCCGGTCTTTTGCTGGATCTTCCCGACGACCTGGTCCACGTTGCCTCCGTGGATCTGGAGATCGTCGTCCGTGAGGGTGCCCCACTTCTCTTTGACCTGACCCTTGAGTCGGTTCCACGATCCTTGAAGCTCTTGAGTATTGACCATCGATGCGCTCCTGAATGAGAGACGGAAATCCATCCAAACCCAGGTTTACGGATTCCGGGTAGGGGACGTGGTAGTCTTCGGTGAAACGGGGTCGACGGCGATCGGCGGATTCTTGCCGGATGACTCGATCTTCGTGCCCTTGGTGATCGTCGTCGTCCCCTCGGGGCCAGTGATCTTCGTCTTCTCCTGGACGCCCGATTGCTCGGTACACCCCGCAACACCAAGAACCAGGGCCGCCCACAGAGAAAGGGTGAATGCTCTGAAAGTTCGCATGAGGTTGATCCTTCGTCGAACGCTGTTTCGGAGGTCGTCAAGCGACTACCCACGATCCAACTCGCGGTGCCGGACCTCCGGAGTGTACAGAAGACAAAGAAGCAAGCTCCATGCCATGGTCCGGATATCCCCTCCGTTTCCCGGGGAAATGACTCGCGGCATTGATCTTGCGATGGCCAACTCCTGGCGAATGCTTGCTTTTCATTGAGGTCAATGTAAGAGCGCGCGCTCAAACTAGGAGTTCCTGATGATGAGTCGCAAGAATCAAGTGCGAGCTTGGCGCAGCGGCGAGGATCGTCTCGAGAATGACCCTTCGCCGGCTGATACCCAATCCAACGAGCCGAATGATGCTCCCGCCTCTCGCCTCCCCCATCGGTCTGGCCACGAGGACAGCTCGGAGCACGCAGGCGGAGACCTGCTTGGATATGCGCAGGTTGTTGCTCGTTATCCGCTGACAACATTGGTGGCGAGTTTCAGCGTCGGATTCGGTCTGGGAGTTCTCGCGACCGCCGTTTTCACTCGCGACGACAGGGGGTGGTGGGAGCGCCACAACCTCACCGAATCGCTGCACGATGTCTCTTCCGGCCTTCGTCGGATCCCTGCCATGATCGCCCAGCACTTGCCCGATTCGCTCGCACGCCGGTAAGCCGCATGCCGAACTCCCCGAGACGAAACAGAGTAAGCCCGCCAGCTCGGCGTGAACGGTCGCGCCGGACGGGCGGGCCTGGTGATGGTTCCTGCGTCGCTTCCTATCTCGGCAATTTTGGCGGATCGACAGAAACGGGGGCGCCGAAGCGCCCCCGTACGTTGATCCTTCTCTTGCGGAGCTCGAGCACCGCGTCCACGAGAGGGTGTCATGCGGTCGCGCGGAGCCGAAGGCCTCGCTCTCGACGGCGTCGCGGGCGCTCATGTCGTACGCCCCGTGCGAACGCAGGATGGAGATAGCCTCGGAGCGGCGACCGTCGGCGTGAACCGTCACGATCGTCCAGGTATCTCAGGAACAGACAAAGACGCGCCGCGTCGTCGTCAGTCTTGCTTGAAAACCGATGTGTCGATCTTGTATTGAGCGATCTTGGAAGTGATGCTCCGACGCGAGAGACCGCTGATCCGGGCGCAGCGGCCGACATGACCGCGGCTCTTCTTGAGGGCGCGGAATAGGTATCGCTTCTCGAAATCCGCGATCAGCTCGCTGAGCTGGTCGGGGAGAGGCCGCGTGAGATCCATCGGAAACGAGGCCTCCCTGGGAACGGGCTTCGCCAGGTCGGCGGGGAGGTTCTCGGGAAGGATCATGCCATCTTTCGCCGTGACCACCGCTCGCTCAATGGCGTTCTCGAGTTGGCGGATGTTCCCTGGCCAGGAATAGGTGAGGATCAATTCCATCGCTTCCGGAGTCAACTGGCAGGGGGCCTGACCGGGTCGTGCGTATTTCTCGGCGAAGTGAGCGGCTAGCAGCGGCAGATCCTCCGGGCGGTCGCGCAATGGGGGCAAATCGATCTTGAATACGTTGAGTCGATAGAAAAGGTCTTCGCGGAACTTCCCCTCCTTGACCATCGTTTCCAGGTTCCGATTGGTCGCGCCGATGACGCGGACGTCCACCTGGATCGTCTCGTTTGCCCCGACACGCTCGAATTCTCGTTCCTGAATCACTCGCAGAAGCTTGACCTGCATGAGGGCCGGAATATCGCCGACCTCATCGAGGAAAATCGTGCCGCCGTTGGCCAGCTCGAATCGTCCCTTTCGCTGCCCCGCTGCGCCGGTGAACGAACCTTTCTCATGGCCGAAGAGTTCGCTCTCGAGCAAGTTTTCAGGAAGCGCCGCACAGTTGACGACGACGATCGGCCCTTTTCGAGTAGCGGACGACGCCTGGTGAATGGCCCGGGCGATCAGTTCCTTGCCGGTACCGGTCTCACCCTCGATGAGGACCGTCGTCGTGGTCTCCGCGACGCACCCGATAAGATCGAAGATCTCGAGCATGCGCGGATTCTTGCTCACCACGTTCTGGAATGGCGGGCGCTTCTCGAGCTCGGCCCGCAACGCGATCAATTCGTCCTGGAGCATCCGTTCCCGCAAAGCACGCTGAACGAGAAGGCAAAGGTGATCATTGTCGACAGGCTTGGTGAGAAAATCGTAGGCCCCGAACCGCATCGCCTCAACCGCCTCGTTGATGCTGCCGTATCCGGTCGTCACGACCACCGTCACGTTGAGCTGGTTGGCGTGAATTTCACGAAGCAGTTCCATTCCACCAAGATGCGGCATCCGCAGATCGGTGATGGCGATGCTATACCGACGCTCTTTCAGCATCTCCAGCGCGTGGGAGCCGTCCGCCGCCAGGTCGACGGGAACACCCAAGGAAAGCTCAAGCATGAGGCGAAGCGCCTCACCCACGTCCTGATGGTCTTCCACGATCAGGATGCGCTGATGTCGCGTTGACGGCTCAGCCGGAGTAGAGACCTTCGAGACAGTTGCCGGGCAGGCGATCATCGTCGATACCGAAGTCATGATCGAATCCCCCTTGAACGCTCACTGTCGTGGTCCGGGAATTCTATCGTAACCAGCGGTATCACAGCATTCAACTGCGCGGGGAAAACCTCACTCCTGGATTACCGCGTCGCTCCCGTGGGGCGTGCCCTCCGAGCCTTCCCACCGGAGAAGCTCTGGCGCCAGGATCACGGATCGAGGATCAATGCAAGATCTGTTCAGAAGGACACAAGGCCTTGATTCCTGGCGGCACTGGCTCGGATTCAATCGACAGTCTACGGGGATCTACATATCCCAGCACTCGCCTTGTCCGGCCGGAGGGGCCATATCGTTGTTCGATCGCCTTCATCTCGGCAAGTGCCAGGAGGAACGCCAGGGTCGACTCAGCGCCCTGGTTCTGGTTGGTTCGATCGGGATGGAGCCCGTCGCGACATCCACCTGTGGTCGGGTCGTAGAGGGACTGACCGAGGTCGTTGCGCCCGAGGAACCACTCGAACGCCGTCTGCGCTTCCATGAGCCAGGCCGTGTCGTCGGTAACTTCGTATGCCGAGAGACACGCTGAGACCGTGGCGGATGCCTCCAACGGCTGTTGATCGAACTGGGCCCGTCTCTGATCTCGAGCGTAGAAACCATTCGACCCGATCCCCCGGAAGTGACCCTTCCGGGCCTTCTGCAAGCCGGTCAGCCAGCGGAGAGCGCTCAGGCCGATCTCGACGGCCCTGGAGTTGCCGCTCTCCTGGCCACTGACGATCAGAGCCTGCGGAAGGCGGGCGTTGTCGTAGGTCAGGATCGGCTCGAACCAACGCCAGTCAGAAGTCGACGTCTGGTCATAGAGGTCGATCAGCCGGGTTGCCAGCGTGTCGCGGGCCACCGACGCCCGGCGGGCGCCGCGGAGCCGGCGAAGGTATTCATGGATGCCGAGAAGGGCGAAGGCCCACGCCCGGGGAGAGGTCGTTTCAAGAATCGGCGTCAATACCTGGTCAAATGTCGGAACAACCCAGAACTGGAAATCGCGGCGATGAGACCGTCCGATACAGGTTCCGAGGGCCCAGAGCGCACGACCGTGGCTATCCTCCGACCAGACCTCCTCCCGCCAGAGTCGGTCGTATCCAAGAAAATTGCGAAACCGTCCCTGCGACGGATCGAGCGCGTGCTGAAGAAACGCCGCATACCTGCTGGCAAGATCGGCCACTTCATCCCCGATCCCGAGATCCTCGAGCAACACAGTGAGCAGGAGGGCCCTCGCATTATCGTCCGCGCAATACCCGTCGGCATAATTCGGGACGGTGAAAACCGCGTGCCGGAGCAACCCGGTCGAGTCGGTCAATCGAGTAAGATGATCGAGCCGCCACGGGGGGAGAGCGGCGGGCAGCTCGGCGAGTGTCCGGCCTATAAGCGGCTGAGAGAAAGTCTCGGACCGCTCCCTCCTCGCCCGCAGAAACACCTCCATGTAACGGTGGGCAGACTGCGACCAGATCATCTCCCGGCCCATCAGATACGCCTTCTTGCGGATCGAGTGTCTCCTCGTCTCGTCTCTCAGGAGGGCGATCATCTCCGTGGCCAGCGCCGCCGAGTCGGCAAACGGCACGATCACTCCGCGGCCGTCGGCAAGGAGCTCCTCGGCATGCCAGTACGGCGTGGAGATCACGGCTTTCCCGCACCCGAAGGAGTAGGCGAGAGTGCCCGACGTGATCTGCGCAGGGTTCAGGTACGGAGTGACGTAGAGGTCGGACGCCCCGATATACTCCATCAGCTCGTCGCGCTCCACGAATCGATTGGAGAAGATGACATTCTCCTCGACCCCCAGCTCCCGGGCCAGTTGCTCCAATCCCTGGCGATAACTCTCGCCATTCTCTCGAAGCAGGTTCGGGTGGGTGGCGCCAAGAACGATATACACCAGGTTGGGGACCTCACGAAGCACCCGAGGTAAGGCTTGAAGCATGTGTTCAATCCCCTTGTTCGGCGCGAGCAGGCCGAACGTGAGGACGACGTACTTCCCCTCGACTTCAAAGCGATCCTTGTAGAAACTCGGGTCAGTGAACGGCATGTCGGGGATGCCGTGCGCGATGACTTCGATCTTGTGGTCCGGCACGCGGTACACGTCCCGAAGGAACTGTCGGCCCCGCTCGGTCATCACAACGACCTTGGCGGAAAGGTCGCAGAGTCGATCCAGAGCTCGCCGCTGGTCCGCGTTCGGAGAGCGGAGGACCGTGTGCAATGTGGTGACGACCGGCATCTGCAGCTCACGGACGAGGGCGTTGATGTGACTTCCGGCCGCTCCACCGTAGATCCCGTACTCGTGCTGCAGGCTGACGACGTCGGGGTTCGAGTAATTGAGGAATTCCGCCGCCCGAAGGTAGCTGTCCATGTCCTGCTCGTCAAACTCGAACTGGACCTCCGATCCGTATTCGTAAGAATCCGCCCGGTCGTTGACCGCCGCGACGGAACATTCGACCTCGGGAAACAACCCCGCGAGCGAGGCGTACATGTCGTGGGTGAAGGTCGCAATCCCGCACTTGCGGGGAAGGTCGTTGCCGATCAACGCGAGCTTACGGATCTCAGTGGTGTCGTTCATCGT
>Ga0208565_1001549_pt1 | contig 13345 bp, 7 predicted proteins | sample Sb_taG_7_FD_187706 | JGI IMG/M metagenome (GOLD analysis project Ga0208565, IMG submission 187706) | Peat soil microbial communities from Weissenstadt, Germany - Sb_50d_2_FS metaG (SPAdes) (version 2) | ecosystem: Environmental > Terrestrial > Soil > Wetlands > Peat | place: Germany: Weissenstadt...
CGCCAGCGAGGTCGCCAAAGTACCGGCTCCTTTCGCGAAGCGGTGAGGCTAATGCCCAGATCGTCAGACAAAGAACGCCGACGCCGAGCAGGGATCGGAATTACTATTGTACCAGGAGCTGCTCCAACGTTCCCTGGCCGAGCTCGCGAGCGATGCGCCGATTGGCTGCCATCTCGAGACTCCAACGGGTCGGAGCGCGTAGTTGGGGACGACAAACGGGTCCAGAGCGAGTAATCAAGGCAACAGTAATCGTCCCAACCGATTTGCCGTCCAGTAATCGTTCTGACCTGCTCTGTAGAAAACCTCGGTTTCCCATGCCGTTATGGGGGACATTGGTAATTCTTTTGTAAGTTTAGGAGCTATGGGTAACATTATTCCGTCGCCTCGCACCACTCGCTTTTCTCTGGACCGAGACGCTTACTTCGGCGCGGGGCCGTATCAGTCGTGATCAGGCCTTGGCGGTCGGTCCCGCGCTGGTGCCGGTTTGCCCTTCACGATTTGGGGCAACCTGGCTAGAATCCGCAGATTCTCTATGGTTCCTCGCGATGCCGAAAGAATGGGATCGGAGGACGGAGCCCCTCCTTCGAGAATCCTGTAGGAGCCGGCTCGGTCCGGCGACGCGTTGCTCCTTTCCGCGGAGTAAGTTGGCCGAGTACAGGGAGGTTTCGAGCCGATGCGTGTCAATCACCGCTGGATCGTGATGGTGGCTTCGGCCGGGCTCGTTGGCGCGCTAGGAAGTCAGCCGAAGGGCAGCGATGAGGAGTCGAAAGAGCCTCCCGCGAGCCTTCACGACAGCTTCGAGACTCCCCAGGTCGCCTGGGAGCGAGAGCATACCGATACGACGATCAACCTGATTGCCCAGGACAGGTCGGTTCGCGCCGCTCATGACGGCAATCTCTCCGAGCATTTTCAGTTCGATGCCGATACCGGCAGCCAGTTCTTCGTCAGCTACGCCTTGCCCAAGATCCCGGTCACCGACAAGCTTCAGGCGGTGCTCCATGTCCGGGCCAGTCGCGCCGGAGTTCAGCTTTTCGGGCGCGTCGTGCTGCCGGCCGATATCGACTCCGAGACCCGGGCCCCGTCGTTTGTCCTGATCCAGGGGACAATCTACGACCGGGTCGATCGCTGGCAGCGGCTGGAGCTGACCGACATGCTGCCGTCGATTGAGCGTCAAGCTCGGGTGCTCCGCGCCTCGTCGCGGCGCCCGGTGAGCCTCAAGGGAGCGTATCTGGAACGCCTGGTGGTGAACTTGATGGGCGGTTCCGGGGCCTCGGAGGTCTTCCTCGACGACCTCTCGGTCGCTCCCGTCCCCGGCGAGCTGCTGAAATCCTGGACCACGCCCAAGGCGCGGAAGAGTCCACCGGACAAATCGGTCGCGGGGTCACGGCCCAGCGCCGGCAAGACGGTCATCGACCCGATTGTCCGCCTGGATCGCAATCGCCTGCGCAGGCGGGGAGAAGATCGCAAGTATCACGATTGGCTGCCGACTGCGATCGACGCGCCGGGCGCGGATGTCACCGAGCTGAGGAGATATGGGTTCGATCTCCTGGTGGACGACCGCAAGTCCGATCCGGAGCGGATCAAGACGGCAATCGACAAGGGCTTTCTGCTGATGCCGCGGCTGTCGGCAATCTCATCCAAGACCGATCCCAACGAATTGCTCGCGGAGGTTGGGACCTACTCTCATAAGGATGTCGTTGCCTTCTGGCAGATCGGCGAGGGCCTGGGCCGGAAGCGAGAAATGAAGTCCCGCGACGAGGAGCTTGCCAGGGCACGAAAAGTGGTCACGGCGATGCGCCAGCTCCCCGCGGAGTTCTCGCGGATCACGACCGGGCTGGTGGACGGCGATTTGCCGCTCTTCTCGAGGGCGCCGGGCAACCTCGATACGATCGGCATCCAGCCGCCACTCTGGGCTTCGTGCCAGGATCTTCTGGAAGGCCTGGACTTTCTCAAGCAGCGCAGGCAGTTGGCGGCCCGATCCAACCTGGGCGGGTTGTTCTGGGCCTGGATCCCCGCCACGGCCCCCGCGATCGTGCGGACCAATATCTGGGGCGACGACGTACCGCCGTCCTGGGGTGTTCCCCAGGTTGGTCCCGAACAGCTTCGCCTGATGACCTACATGGCGCTGTCGACAGGGTACCGGGGTCTCGGGTACCTCGGTGACGCGGATCTGACTCGTCCTGCCGGCCGAGCCTTGTTGATCGAACTGGCGTTACTCAACGAGGAGATCGACCTGTGCGAGTCGATCCTGGCTCGCAGTGCTGATCCGATACCGGTTTACAACGTCTTCGACCCCGACCCTCCGGACCTGCCCCCGCCGGGTTCGCCACCGGGGACGCGGGTGAAGCTACAGAAGGAGTTCGCACCCAAACCAGGACTGCTCGCTTCGGCGATCGCCGCCGAGCGCAAGGGTGCACTTCTGCTGCTGGCCGAATATGACGCCAATGCTCAGTTTCAACCTCCGCAAATGGCCGCCCGTAACCTGGTGATCCGGCCGAACATGCCGGAAAGCGCACAGGCGTTCGAGATCAGCCCCGGCGAGGTCAAGCTGCTACCACGCGAACGGGCCCCCGGTGGAACCCAGATCATCCTCGACGAATTCTCCACCACGGCGATGATTCTCTGCACGACCGACCTGGGACTCAAGGAGCGCGTCGAGGCCGCCCTTGCCCGGGTTCGCCCCCTGGCGGTGCAACTGGCCATCGAACAGGCCGAGCTGAGGCTTCAGGAGGTTGCCGAGATCAACGGCCGACTGAACGCCGACGGCCAGCACCTGATCACCGCGGACGAGCTGAAGCGACGGGCCGACGCGGGAATCGTGGCCAAGCCCACCGACGAGCGCGGCCTGCTGGCCAAGGCCGAGGCGTCAATCAAGTCTGCCCGGGAAGCCCAGGAACGCGAGGACTTCGCGCTGGCCTGGGCCGAAGCCCGGCGCGCCAGCCGGCCGCTGCGAACCCTCATGCACGGTCACTGGGTCAAAGCGTTTGGCACGCTTTCCGGTGCTGCGGGGAGTTCTTTTTCCAAGCCCGCCGACCGGTCGGCACAATCCAAGCCTGCCGATAAGTCGGCACAACCGATACCGATCCTCATCAAGCCGGTTTGCTGCGCTCCCTGTGTCGCGTTCAACACGTTGCCGGAGCTTTACTTCTGGGTTGACTGGATCAAAGGCAAACCGGGCTACAAGTTCGGTGCCAACCGCATCCCCAGCGGCAGCTTCGACGACCCCAAGGCCATGACCGAGGCTGGCTGGGTCAACGTGGATCACGAGTTCGACGGGATCATCGCCAAGATGTCCACGGTGCCCCGGGAGGGTAAGCGGGGAGACCGCATGATCCGCATGAACGTCGAGCCCAAGAACAAGGAAGACCTCGACAACAATCTGCCGTTCTTCGACTTTCCCGTCGCGGCGATCCGCTCTCCGGCCATCAAGGTTGACGCCAAGAACCTGATCCGCATCTCGGTCCAGGTCAAGCGGTCGATCGCCAGCACGCCGGGCATGGGCGGCATCATCGTCCGCGACTCGCTGGGTGGCGAGCAGCTCCAGTATCGCACTTCCGACCCGATCCCGAGCTTCTCCCGGGTCGTCATCTACCGCAAGGCCCCAACGGACTGCAGCTTCACCGTGACCCTTGGCCTGGCCGGCTACGGCGAAGCCTTTTTCGACGACTTTCGTGTCGAGCTCGTCGAGGCCGATGAAGCCCCAGGCGGTTCTGACATCGCCCAGGCGCCTGCAAACCGGTCGGCTCGTCAACCTCCCTCTGCCGATCCCTCGCTCCCGCCCACGGCAACCAGCCCGTCCGGTCCCAGTACCCGTCGGCGGTAGCTCCCGGTCCCGTACGCGGCCGCGCTGACCGATCGAGCACAGGGCCCGAGTCTGCCTTCAGAACCTTGGGGGCATCGGCCAGGGAAGCGCTGGACCGTGTCGGTCCCACCGATCAATCAAAGGGCATCCGCCGACGCAACCGCCAGTAGCTTCTGCTCCTCCGACTGCGGCACCTGGACCACGACGAAGCGGCTCGCCGGATAGAGATAGTCTTCCCCCGAGTCGTCGATAATCCGCACGAGGCCCTCACCGGCCGCCGCCTCGTCGGTCAACACCCGATAGAGCATCCCTGTTGATAGGTCGTCACAGCCGTCGTTGGCGACGCAGACGGCGAATACCGGTCTGACTTGTAGGTCTGCCATCGATTTAATCCAGGAGCCTCTTGATTTTCATTTTCCGCTTGCCGACGCCATGAGCCTCGTACCAGTGGAGCTCGGCCCGGCGGACGCTGCCACGGGCCAGCCTGACCGTGCCAATGCCTTTGAGCTTCCGCCAGCGCCGTCCCCCGTAACGGGCCTTCAAATCGGCACTCTCGCGGACCGAGAGATTGACCGCGATGATCTCGACGACAGACAGCTCCCCAAGGATCTCAAAATCCATAACCTGAGACTACACCACTCCTGCACACATCGCAACCGAGGAGGAATCACAGAATGGGTGTCATGCAGCAATACTCATGGTCGGCCCCCCCCACTCCTTGACACCGCGCTCCTCGCTGGCCGAGCGATGATGTCGTGGTCTGGGGCAGCCCTTGCGGATCATCCTTTGGTATCATCATCCTGTTCAGGTCAGGGTGCGCGATCGAAACTCGTCGCGGGCGGCTTCGTGATGGATCACGGAACAGGTTAACCTCGCATGGACTGCACAATCGAGCAAGATCAGGAGGGCAAGGGTATGGTCAAAAGGCATGGGGCCGGGAAACAAAAGAAACTGGCGAAGCAAAAGGCGAGGCGCTCGGAGAAGCGTTCCAGGCTGCTGCAACGCGACTCGAAAGACCCCACCGTCCGACTTCGGCATGCGGAAAAATGGCCGATCGTCCACGCCCTCGTCGGGGCGAAGCTCTGGGAGGACGGGATCGGCTACCTGGCGATCGCCCGGCAAGAGGCTGAAGGGCGGCTCGTCTTTGGGGTTTATCTTGTGGATGTTTACTGCCTCGGGGTGAAGAATGCCTTCTGGAGCGCCGGCGCGCCCGGGGATTTCAAGGAACTGATCCAGAGGATGGAGAAAACCCAGACGATGATCCCGATCGCTCCAGCCTGTCTGGTGAAGATCCTCGAAGGCGCGGTCGAGTACGCTCAGTCCTTCGGCTTCCCACCTCACCCCGATTACCGGCATGCCGCGATGCTGCTCGAGGGGATCGATCCGAAGGCTTGCACTCACGAATTCACATTCGGCCGCGAGGGCATGCCTTTCTACATCCAAGGACCCAACGAGTCGCCCGCACAGGTCAGCGCCATCATGCAACGAATCCAGGAGGCCGGAGGACACTTCATGATTGAAGCACGCGGCGCCGGTTCGGACGAGTTTGCTGACTTCGACGGTGGGGACGACGAGTTCGACTTCATCGAAGAGGAAGATTTCCCAGACGAATCGCCTTGAGCAGGCAACGATTCGGGTCAGCCCGAGAAAACGAAGCCGGTTTCCACGAATTCTTCACAGGTGGAGTCGTGGAGTCGCCACCTTGGGCCCTTGGGCCCAAAGTCCGGCAAGTTCGTTGACAGACCGCGCTCAAGATGATGCACTGCACAAGTTTGTCGATGCCGAACCGCCGGGTGGGGCGCTCCTATAATAAGATTCACCGAAGGCTTCGGGTCGCGGGATCCTTCAGGTTCCTGTGCCGATTCGGCGAAGGCGGGGAAAGCTAGAGCAGGAGAGAGTTGAGCAGTGGATCAGTTGACTGGTTCCTAAGCCAATTCGGTGGCAGGCGGGGGTAGGGTTTAGGGTAGAAAACCGGCATGCCGGGCGGAACTTTTCGTAAGTCCCCAACATCAAAGACTGTGACGCTGCAAGAATCGGGTTTGCACCGGGACCGAAAGAAGCAGATTCTTGCATCACCGCATGGTTGTCCTTGGTCCTTGGTCCTTGGTCCGTTGTTGCGTCGTGCCAAGCCCTGCCTCTAATCCCCGGTTGATATCAGCCTTTGCCGTCGTCGTCCCGCCTGTTTCCCAGGCAAAGCCACAACGGACCAAGGACCAAGGACAACTGACAATTGCCCGATAGGAGTTAAACCGTATGCCGAAGATCCAGGCCGTCTGGGCGATCGACATCGGCCAGGCCGCACTCAAAGCCCTCAAGCTGGTGCCCGGACCGAATCCGGACGAGGTTGTGGCCGAGGCCTTCGACTTCATCGAATACCCGAAGATCCTGAGCCAGCCCGACGCCGATTTCGAGGAGCTGGTTCGCGAGGCGCTCGCCACGTTCACCGATCGCAATGACGTCAAGGGATGCAAGGTTGCGATTGCGGTGCCGGGCCAGGCCGGACTGGTCAAGTTCATCAAGCTCCCGCCGGTCGAGAAGAAGCGCATTCCCGACATCGTCAAGTTCGAGGCCAAGCAGCAAATTCCCTTCGCGCTGGACGAGGTCGTCTGGTCCTACCAGCAGATCGGCGGGGATGAGGAAGTCAGCGAGGAGGAGTTCACCATGGCGGAGGTGGGCCTCTTCGCGATGAAGCGTGACCAGATCACCCGTGCCATCTTGCCGCTGACCGTGGCGGGTATCGAGGTCGATATCGTGCAGATGAGCCCGATCGCGCTCTACAACTACATCTGCTTCGACCGGCTCAAGGGAAGCGGTTCGAAAGACTCGGTCGTCATCCTCGACATCGGCGCCGACAACACCGACCTGATCATCACCGACGGCACGCGGATCTGGCAGCGGAACGTACCGATCGGCGGCAACCACTTCACCCGCGCCTTGACGAAGGAGTTGAAGCTGACCTTCGCCAAGGCCGAGCATCTCAAGCGGAACGCGACCAAGGCGCCGGATCCCCGGGCCATCTTCACCGCGATGCGCGGCGTGTTCAACGATTTCAGCAGCGAGGTCAATCGCTCGATCGGGTTCTATTCCAGCATCAACCGGTCGGCGAAGATCCGCAAGGTGCTCGGCCTGGGCAACGGATTCAAGCTGCCGGGCTTGCAGAAGTTTCTCCAGCAGAATCTCAACCAGGAGATCGAGAAAGTTGACGCGTTTGCCAAGCTGGCCGGGGAAGAGGTCAAGGCGGCCCCGCAATTCCAGGACAACATGGCGTCGTTCGCCGTGGCCTACGGCATGGGAATCCAGGGCCTGGGTAAGGGCGGACTGAGCACGAACCTGCTGCCGCCGGAGATCGAGCGGATCCGGATGATCCGGGCCAAGAAGCCCTGGGCACTGGCCTCCTCGGCCCTGGTGATGCTCGCCCTCAGCATGCTCTTCCTGCTGGGCCCTTTCCGCCTGCTGGCCAAGGTCTCTACGCCCCAATTCCAGGCTGCCGTCATTCAGGCCAATACCGTCACCAAGCGGGGAACCGCCATCAAGACCGCCCTCGACGCGGCCAAGACCCAGTGGAAGGACAAGTACGACGAGGGTGAGGCGCTGATCATCGACCCGACCTACCGGGCGCTCTGGCCGTCGTTCCTGAAAACCATCAGCGGCTTCTGGCCCGATCCGGTCGCGGAATACAAGCTCAACCCCGACGATCCGGCCAACCAGGAAACACTGGAGAAACTGCGGGTCCACATTGACCTGATCAAGCCGGTCTGGCGGACCGACGTGGCCGCCGGGTGGTTCGACACCCTCGACCCCAAATTCAAGCGGCTGATGCATCCCTACGACGTGGACCCGGCCAACGCCCCCAGCGGTGAGGGCTGGATCGTCCAGATCGCCTGCCACCATTACAACCCCTATCCAACCGAACAGCTCAAGCTGCCGCTGAAGGATCCCCGGCGAACCCAGTTTGGCCCTTACCAGTTCATCACCGAGAAGGTGCTCCACAAGCTGAACTCACCGCTCTTGCGTCTCTACGGGGTCACTCACGTGGCCCTGGCCTGGATGTCCATCGACCCCAACTGGACCAGCGAGAAGGGAAGCGCCAACAACAACCTCGCCAGCAGCACGGTGCCGGTCCTTGACCGCGCTGCTCCTCCCGCCGAAGCCGAGGGTGGCGCTGGCGGGGGCAGGGGCATGGGCGGCGGCTATGGTAAGTCGGGCTCTGGTGGTCCCAGGGGCATGACCGAGATGATGCGAGGGATGATGATGGGCTCGGGCGGGGCCGGGATGATGGTCTCGGGCGGGGTCGGGATGATGGGCAGGGCCGGGATGATCCCCGGCGCCGAGGCCAAGAAGCTCATCAAGACTCTCACGCGGACTGACTTTCTCATCCAGTTCCTCTGGAAGCCCACTCCGGCCGAGGAACTGCCCGAGGATCCCGAGCAGCGCAAGGCCAAGCTCGAGGAGCAAGCCGCCAAGGCCAAGGACATGTTCGAGAAAATGAACCAGGCCGAGAGCCAGAAGAACAGCTCGGCGGTCACAATTCCCAGCGCCGAGGAAATCGAGAAGGCCTCCAGGCAGAAGACCTCGGAACTGGAAGCGGCGATCACCAAGGCCGTGACCACGCTTGCCAGTCCGGCTGCGGACGCAGCGGCCGGGGCCGCGGTAGCTCCGGGTGCGGCGCCTCCGGGCGTGCCGGCTGCCCCAGGGGTGCCCACGCCGCCCGGCGCGGCCAAGCCCCCCCAGTGACCGGATCGTGTTGCAAACCGCGCCGCGGTGCCAGGGCCTATCGGAACCTGGGCCGCCCGGCGCGGCGAAGACCGTCGCCACGCCGGCTTGCCGGCCGGATGTCCTGCTCTGACCCTTGTCGCTCTCGTGGAACAGGAACCTCGGCTCACTCACCAATCGATTGATCGAAGGCGGAGACTATCATGGATCAAGCCGTCGAACAGATCAAGGAATTCCTTCGCCAGTGCATCAAGTACCGCTTCTGGATCTCGCTCAGCGTCGCGGCCCTGTTCGCGATCATCGCCTACTTCCTGGGATCCAGTCCCATCCAGGCCAAGGCCGACAAGCAAACCCAGGCGATCAACCAAGCCGCCAAGGATGTGAAGCAGTTCGCTGCGCCAGGCGTCCCCAACGACCAGTACAAGCCGATCGTGGACGAGAAAACCGAGGTCTTGACCAAGGACGTCGACTCGGCCTGGAAAAAGCTCTACAGCCGGCAGGCGCCCCTGCTCACCTGGCCCAAGACAGTCCAGCAGCGGTTCCGCGAGTGGGGACGGAAATGGCCCACGAACGTCGCCGAGGGCGCCGTCGAGCTCGCCAAGGTTGACTACATCGAGGCCTATCCGGAATACGTCGATGAGGTCTACCGTGTCCTCCATGCCTTCGACTACGAAACCGGCACCGGCATCGTCGCCGCGCCGCCCAAGGAGGTCCTCCTCCGGCCGCAGGTCTTCGACCCGACCAAGCTGCCGGAGCTCGGCACGATCTGGGCGAGCCAGGAACGGCTCTGGATCCAGCGAACCGTGCTGGAAGTCGTGGCTCAGGTCAACAAGAAAGCCAAGGATTGGGACTCGGCCATCGTCAAGCAGATTAACGTCCTCGAAGTCGGCGACCAGGTGGCGCAAGACCAGCGGTCAATCGCCAAGGGTGAGCAGCTCGAGGAATCGGAGGCCATCAAGGCCCCGGGCTCCGAGGCCGCCGAGGAAACGCCCGCGGCCGGCGGCAGTGGCGGCAATTCGCCAGAATCTATGATGCGGGGCTATATGGGTCGCGGAGGAATGGGCGGCGCCGGTGCCGTTGCCGGCGCGACCGAAAGCATCTTCTTCATCAAGCCCGCGAACGGTAAGGGCCAGTACAAGATTCTCCCGATCCTGCTGTCGGCACTCGTAGACCAGGACCACATCCAGGACCTTCTCGTCGAGATGGAAAACTCCCCCATGGCCATCCAGGTCATGGATTTCGAGCTCCAGCGCCCGACTTCGCGGGTCGTCAAGCCCGAGAAGGGAACCATGGCGAACTTCCCCACCGGCTACGGCGACGCCATGATGGGCGGAATGATGCGAGGCCAGATGCACCAAATGGGATTGATGTCCGGTTATGGCGGCATGATGGGTTCGATGATGTCCCGAATGAGGGAACAATACGCCATGGGCGGCATGGGTATGCGTATGGGCGGTATGGGCGGTCCCCCAACTGCGGCCCGCAAAGGCACCGACAAACGAACCACGAATCGCGGCGAAGTGCGCAAAGAAGAAACCAAGGCCGTCGAGACGGCCAAGGGCCCCTCGCTCTTCGACCCCCATTACGACATCGTCGAAGTCAAGGTCTACGGGCAGGCCCGGTTCTACAACCCGCCTCCGGCCGACGCCGAGACCGAACCAAGCCTGGGTGAGACCGCTGCCAAGGCCGCGGAGTCCGGAGAACCCGTCAAGGGCGATGCATCCAGTGGCGAGCCAGCGATCAAGGCCGAGCCAGCGAAAACCGAGCCGGCCAAGGCCGAGCCAGCGAAAACCGAGCCGGCCAAGGCCGAGCCAGCGAAAACCGAGCCGGCCAAGGCTGAGCCAGCGAAAACCGAGCCGGCCAAGGGAGCGGAGACGAATCCCGTAACCCCCAAGCCCTGAGCGAGCCCGGCTCGCTCTTGGTTCTGGTCGTCAAGCGTCCAAGTCCACGGTAGCGCCAGAAAAAAAGTCCGTTGCCTCTCCGAGCTAGAGAGCAGACGAAACGAACAGGAGACGCCCGCATGGCCAATCCCACAGTCGAGAAACTGAAAGAAGTCGGCTTGCATTACGGCGATAAGGCCGCCGTGGCATTGACATCGCTGCTGTTCGTGGTCTGTCTTGGAGTGGCACTGTCCAAGAAGTCCATCGAGCTCACGCCTGAAGAGGTCAAGAAACAGGCAGAGGCCGCCGACACCAACATCAACCGTCGCCGGGACCGAGACGAAATCATCAAAGCGCTCGAAACCGGCGGTATCAAGCCGAGTAATTTCTCCAAGGAGGTCCAGGATGCCGCCAAGACGGTGCTCCTTGCAGACAATTACAAGCCGGAACGCGAGTATGTAACCCCCGAGCCCGGCGCGGGGCTGATCCGCGACACTCCCGTGCTCATCGCCCCCACCGATCTCTATGCGTACCCGGGACGCGGAGGCGCACTTGTCTATGCGCTTGACGAGCAGGGGAACCGGATTCCCGACACCGAGAAGAAGGATGTCCCCAAGGATGAGCCGAAACGTCGAAGACGGCGGCAGCGCGGCGGCATGATGGGTAGCGGCGGCATGATGGGCGCACGCCCCAACCGCAAGGGAAGCCGTAAGAGCCAGGCAGATCTCGAGAAGGAACAGAAGGAAGAAGTTGAGCAGAAGAAGAAAGAAATGGCCGCCAAGCTCGTCGCCGGCAACGACGAGTCCACCTCGACCAAGGACGAGGAGGCCAAGAAGGATAGTCAAGCTGCCGGAAACCCGCAGCAACAGTTCAAGGAGGTCACTAAAGGACTGCGCTGGGTCGCCATCACCGGCGTTCTCGACCACGGCAAGCTCGTCGCCAACTACCGCGCGGCGCTCAAAAACCCCGCTGTCGCCAATCCGCACTACGCCCGGCTGGACCTCGAGCGGCAATCACGCCAGAAAGACGGTTCATGGTCGAAGTGGGAGATGGTCAATGCCGAGGAGAACCTCAAGATCCTCGATAACCTTCCCGAGGAGGACGAAGAGCTGACCCCCGAGACGGTGCGGCCCGATAACCTGAATGATCCCTTGCCGTTTCTGAAGGCGGGCTTGTGGGAGAAGGTCCACATCGCCAGCCTTGTCCCCAAGGAAAAGAAGGAGATCGCGGCCCCGCCCCCAATAGCCGGCATGATGGGCGGCGGCATGATGGGCAGCGGCATGTCCAAGATGATGAGAATGGCCGGCAACATGGGCAGCGGCATGGGCGGCGTGGCCGCCTACGGCCAGTCGATGAGAGCCGGCATGAGCGGCAGTGGCAGCATGAGCATGGCCGGGATGATGGGCAGCGGCATGGGCGGCATGGCGGCAGCTGGCGGCGACGCGGGCAAGTTCTGGAAATCCGAGGAAAAGCGGGTCATGGTCCGCGCCCTCGACTTCACGCCTCGTCCTGACAATAACTATCGTTATCGCGTGCGGATCGTCGTCTTTAACCCGAACCACAACCGCGATGACGTCAGCCCCGGCGTCGACACCAAGGCCACCGAGCTGTTTGGCCTCTGGAGCGAGCCGACTGACGAGGTCAACATGCCGGCTGACGTCTCGGCTTTCGCCATGGGCACCCTGCCGGCCGCCAAGTCCGACCTCAAGGTGAATTTTCAGGTCGTCCGCTTTGAAGAGCAAAACGGCCTGACGATCCCAAGGAAATTCGCCGCCAGCCCCGGCGAGGTCATCGGCGAGGTCAGCAGTGCGGATATCCCCACAGCCGAGGGCACGGGGAAGAAAATCAAGCCGGTCGATTTCAATACCCACCAGATCGTGCTCGACGCCGCGGGAGGTCAGCAGCCCTTGCCCTCCGGCTTTGCGGGAGGCGCGCTGGATCGTCCTGCGCTGACTCTCCTTCTGCGGCCTGATGGCAGCGTCCTGGCCCGCAGCCAGGCCGAAGACGTCAACAACGAGGTCCGCAAGGACATTGAGCGGAACTACAATCGCGAGGTCAAGGATTCCAACAAGAAACGCGAGAACTCCATGGGCTCCGGATACGGAGGCATGATGGGCGCGATGATGGGTTATGGCGGGATGATGGGCAGTGGCATGGGCCCAATAGGCGGCGGCCGACGATAAGCTTTTTGCCGGCCTCCATTCCGAATTCTCCAGGTACTCCTGTCCGCCCTCAACCTGACCAGCCTGAACCCCCACACCCCGCAGTGGGGGTCTTTTTTTGGCGTGGCGAGCGCGTCAGCCACTCACTTGGACGCCAAGTCATGCCTGTAGAGAGCCGCACAGGGGCGGCGGTTCCGGCTGTGACAGATTCCAGATCCCCAAAACTCGAAGCACGCACTTTGCGAGTTCTGAGTTTTCCTCGCCATTCGGCTTGACCTGAAATGGCCCAGAGGGTATACACCCCGACACCTAAACTTCTCCCCGTTCTCCGCGCGCCTCCGCGACCCGGCACCCCGATTCCGCCAATGGCTCGGCTGGGCGAAGCGGCCATTCCGCGGCGCCGGACTGGTACAGGCGTAAGCACCGGACATCTCTCCCGCCGTGGGGAACTCAAGAGGGCCGCGAACAGGGATGTCGGCGGTTGTCCTCGTGGCGGCGAAAGGAGGTCGCGTTGGGAAGGCTCAGTACGCTCACTGTCATCTTGATCGTCGGCGTATGGGGAGCGGCCACGGAGGGTGCATCTCCCGATGACGCGGTCTCATCGTCAGCGACGGCGGCTCGCAAGCCCGCGCCAGTGCCGCCGATCAGGTATCTCGAAGCCGGATCCCGGCTTTTCAACAGCGGGAATTTCGAGCTGGCCGCAAAGTATCTCGATGCTGCCCAGATGTACCGCGATCAGCTTCAGCAAGACGAACAGACCATGCTCGATGCGTATCTCAAGGAACTCT
>Ga0208565_1001555_pt1 | contig 13309 bp, 9 predicted proteins | sample Sb_taG_7_FD_187706 | JGI IMG/M metagenome (GOLD analysis project Ga0208565, IMG submission 187706) | Peat soil microbial communities from Weissenstadt, Germany - Sb_50d_2_FS metaG (SPAdes) (version 2) | ecosystem: Environmental > Terrestrial > Soil > Wetlands > Peat | place: Germany: Weissenstadt...
CATCGTCCAGGGCGGTGGACAGGTTGAGCATCCCGCGCGGAGCCGGATAGACGCCTTCGAGCAGCAGCGCCAGGTGCAGCGCCGAGATCCATCCGGCGGGAACGACCTGGGCCGCCTCGAAGGTGCTAGGCCGAGTGTCAAGCAGATGCACCTGCAGGATCGAGCCTGCCCTGGTGACCGATCCGGGGATCCCGGCCTGGCTGGCGGCCGACTCAATCTGATCCGCGAGCACTTGAGCGCGCGCATTCAGCGTCGAGATGGCTGACTCGTCGAGCGCGGCCAGAGCGGCGCTGCCCGCGGCCATGGTGATCACATTCCCGTTGAACGTCCCTGAGCAGGACAGCCCGCCAGGTCTGGCCGCGCTGGTGAGGTCCATCAGCGAAACACGGCCGCCGACCGCCCCGACCGGGAACCCGCCGCCGATGATCTTTCCCATCAGCACCAGGTCAGGTTCGAGGCCGATGCTGGGATGAACCCCGTGGGGTGCGTTACGCAACGACTGGACCTCGTCGAGCACGAACAGCCCGCCGACCGCCCGGACCCGCTCCTGGACAACGCGGAGGAACTCAGGGGCAGCCGGGATCACCCCGCCGGAGCCGAGGAATGGCTCGGCGAAGACGGCCGCGACCGAGGAGTCGATCGCCGCTGCGGTGAGCTCAGCGTCGTTGTACGGCGCCAGGATCGTGTCGGGGCCGCCGTCGATCAGGTCGGGGACGCTGCCGTGGTATCCGCCGCTGAACATGACGACCCGGCGGCGGCCGGTCGCTGCCCGCGCGATCCGGAGCGCGAGCATGGCCGCCTCGGTGCCGGAGTTGGTAAAACGCACGCGCTCGACCGCCGGATAGCGCTCGGTCAGCGTCCTGGCGTGGCTGAGCTGGCGCAGGTGCGGCGCGGGAAAGGCCGTTCCGGTCGGTAGGGCGGCCTGCACCGCCTCGATGACCGGCCCGAACGCGTGTCCATGCACAAGCGACGTGTAGTTGTTGAGTACGTCCACGTATTCGTTGCCGTCGACGTCTAGGAGCAGCGCACCGTGGCCTTCGGCCAGCACCACCGGGTACGGCTCGTAGTGGGTGATCGAGCGGGTCTCGCCGCCGGGAAGGTACCGGCAGGCCTGCTCGTGGTAGTCAGCAGAGCCAGCGGTTCGCGCCAGGTACTCGCTGATCACGTCCATCCGGTGGTTCTCGGTCATCGCTGCGCTCATCTCCGTCCGGTGCCCTGCTCCGGTTCGCGCGGGCCTAACCGGCCGGGTGATCGATATCGACCGGCGGCAGGTCCTGCACTTCCTGCTTGGTCAGGCTGAGCTGGATGCCGCCCTCGACGGAGGTGACGGCGCCGATCGGAATCGCCACCTCCTTGCGTCCCCACAGATGGCCCTCCTGGAGCAGCACGTGGGATACGTGGTGGTTGCGGGGATCGATGACGAGGCCGTGAACTCGGCCGATCTCGCCGTCGGTGGCATGGACCGATTCGCCGCGGCGAACCTCCACTTCACCGAGCGGGACAGTGTCGTAGGTGACCGTCTGCGAAACCCCGGGGAGGTCCCCGCCAAGCAGGTAGGGATTGCCCAGGCTGACGTACGGCCAGGAGACGACCTGTTCCGGGCCGTAAGCGGCGTAGCCCTGGGTGCCGGGAACGAACTGGGTTTCCTCGGCGGAATCGAGCTGCTCGAACTCGGCGACGGTACATGTGAGCAGGACATCGGGCGACGTGGCCTCGACGAGCCGCAGCGGGACTAGCCGGGCGAGGCCTAGCCGGTGCGTCGGTTCGACCACGAGATCGGTGACGGCTCGCGCGACCGGGTCGATGACCACGCGAGTTACCTTGCCGCAGAGCCCATCCGTGCACCTGACCTCGGCTCCGATCGTGACAAGCTCTGTCTCTGCCATGGCGCGCCTTTCTCGTCGCCTTGCACCATAGCGCGAACGAACCACGCCTTGGCAGCTTCGGGTCTTGGTCCTTCCCGGCGCCCATCACAATGGCTGGTAACGCGCGGCTGGGACGGGTGCGGTGGGCTGTTATCACACTATCGCCGGGCAAATGCCTCGTTGGCCGGGGCACGGCGCGGGTAAACTCGGCAAAGGTCATTGTTGGTGACCGCTCACCGACTGAAGCGGTGATGTCCTTGTTCATCGCTGTTCTGGCCTGGGCAGGCATCGCGTTGGGGACCTTGACCGCTGCTGTGCCCCTGGTCTCGCTTACTGTCTCCCACGTCCACGCTCGCCGACCGCCGCCTGGCGCTCACGCTAAGCCCGCGTTGACGGAGCCCGGTGCGCGGAGCAAGGCGTGGCGGGAGTTTCGCAAATCCCTGCTTGCCGCAACGGCCGGGGTGATCCTCCTTTCGGACCAGTTGAAGCATGCCGCCGCAGCTAAGTGGCTGGTGGGCGTCGCCATATTCGTGATCGTGATCGGGGAACTTGGCTCATGGCTCAGGTTGACAGAGCCAGGTGCGCGGAGCCGGGCGTGGCAGGAGCTTCGCTGGTCCTTGCTGCCCGCCGCGACCGCAGTGTTCTGGCTTGTCGACGGCTGGAAGCATGCCATAGCCGGGTGGCTGCTTAGCATCTTTCTGTTCGCGGTCGTGGCCCCGGATCTTGACTCCTGGATTAGATCTCGGGTCAGCCGCAAGTCAGATGACCCGACGGCTGAGCCGTCCTGACCCTGGCCAGCACCGTTTCCAGCGCCCAGTCACCGTCATCGTCCCAGATCGTGCCTGGTATCAATCCAGATCGGAGTACCAGGCACGAATACCTCAGGGAACACCACCAGCTGCGCCCCCTGCGCGGCGGCCTTCCCGGTCAGCTCGGCGACCTTGTCCAGCGTCGCCTGCTGGTCCATCAGCACGTAGCTCGCTTGCACCGCCTCTGCCGCGCGGCCGGCGGTCCGCGCTGGACTAGCTGTACGGTGGCGATGCACTTCGATCGGACCGTCGTGCTGATCGGCAGTCCCTCCGGCGTGAACGACCGCGCAGCAGCCAACGGACGGTGTTGTTAACGAAAAGGGGGAAAGGCCCGTGGGCTTCGGAGCGATCACAGCTCGGATGAAGACAACCGCGGCGCGGCTCGGGCACGGCAAGCCGGAGGCGGCCAGCCGGGATCGGAGCGATCTGCCACCGGCGGGAGGAGCCAGCCGCCGGGCCGGGCAGCCTGGCCGGCTCCGGTCGTTCGACCCGCGCCAAATTGCCGACCTGGAGTACCGCGCGTGGGTGGGGTACTACCTGCGTCAATGGCCTCAGGTGCTGGTCGCCTCGGTAGGGCTAGTCAGGGTGGGCTTCGGCATGGACTGGTACCGGACCCTGCACGGCGCCTGGCTGGTGCTGCGCGCCAATCAGCTGTGGGCGCCCTTCCCCGACAACGACCCCGACGGGGCACGGGCCTGCATGCGACGGTTCTATGCCCTGGTCAGGCTCAGCTACGGCGAGCCCGCCAACCCGGCGCACGCCGCCGAGCTTGAGGTCGACTGGTGGCGCGTGCACCGGGAACTCCAGCACTCCGCGGCGCCCAGAGGCGCCGGCGACGAACTGGTCGAGTCGGTGACCCGCCTGTACTGCTATCTCTATGGCGAGCCCGAGGCCGAGGTCAGGCCCGCGGCGGTGCACCGAGCCCGCGCGATGGACCTGTCCGATCAGTGGGTCGCCGAGGGCTGCCCGCCCGACAGCCCGCTGCTTGCGCTGGAGCATGCGGCGCTGGTCCGCGCATACGCCGCGCTGCTCGCCGCTGTGCACCACTGAGCGGCACCGCGCTGCTGGGTGGTGGATCCTTGCTGAACCGTCGGGAAGCTGCAGTACGTACTGCCTCTTAGCCAACCGGGGCACGGCCTCGATGAGGACCGGGCCGGACGTGAAGAGGATGCCATGGCTGCCAGGCAGATGACCCGTCGGTGCCGTACCGCCGCTGTGGCGGCGGCGATGGCCGGATGCTCCGTACTTGCCGCATGCTTCGTGCTGGCTGGTTGCCGTTCTTATTCGCCTGCGTTTACCGCCACCGGCCCGCCGGCCACGCTGGTGCTGGACGACCTCCGGCCGGTGTCGGATCCAGCGGCGAAGACTTACCTGGGTACGGTCACTGGCACAAATGCCGTCATCGGCTTGGTGCTCGACGGAGCACACGTGCGCGCTTACGTCTGCGACGGTACGCCAGGGCGGGCCGTGACTCTCGCTGACTGGTTCACCGGCCAGCTGCATGACGGTTCACTTGATGCCGTCAGCGGCCAGCACCGGGTCGATCTCCTGGCGCAGGTAGGCGGGCGGATCGCCACCGGGACGATCACACTCGCGGATGGCAGGGTCGTCCGATTCACCGCCGTCTTGAGTGCCCGAGCCGACCTTGCGCCAAGCCGGGCACACCGACCTGCTGGAGCGCTACCGCGCTACGTGATCTGCCGGGAAGCTAGAATCTCGGTTTTGGCAGCGGGATATAGGGTTCGAGTTCTTGGTCATGCCAGTATGGCGGCACCTGCAGCCACAGGCCTATCCGCACGTAGAGATCGTGCAGTGACTCGGCGACTACATGCACTTGTTGCGTCCGCCTCGGGTCGTCGTCACTCTGCGGGGCGTCGATGATCCAGCGATAGTGGCCCTCCGAGGCCCGATGCACCAGGAAGACGTTGGAGCAGCTGCCGACGGCCAGTTGGGCCAGCCGACGCGTTTCGCCAATGCTGATGTCCGAGATGGGAGCCTGTGCCCTCGGCGGAGTCGGCCGGCGCGGGACCCAGGTTTCGCTGGTCCCGCCCGAAGCTAGCCAGCCCTGCCACTCATATCCGGTGACTTTCATCGGCGGCACGCCGCAGGCTCGAAGGAAGCCAAGCGACGCGTTCATGATGCGGCCATAGGCCGGATGTTCCAAATCGCCGCCGGCAACTTCTATCATCAGACGTTCAGCACCGTAGGAAACCCAGCCTCCGTACTGTTCGGCGACAACCGCCAGCGTCATCAGGAAGATATCCTGGTCAGCCCGGTACGCGTAGTACATCGGACCGACGAGGTCCGCCCAGACCGACGGCCACGGAGACTCATCTGGGTCGTACATGTGACGACCGAACCGCTCGATATCGGCGACGGTAACGCCATTGCGCTGGAGCACGGCGCCGACCAGTCCCGCTATCCGCTTGAACAGCCCCATAACAGCTCCCGCTAAGTATTACCTGCCATTTGCGTTATTCGCATCGCCAGCTGACTTTCCGCTCCGTGGTGCTCGTTCTCAGTGCCCAGTTAGGGCGAATGGTGCCCAGTAGAACGGGTGCCGGTACGGCGGATGGTCGTTGCTGTTCTCCGGCGTGGCTGGCGGGTCAGCGTGCTCGATGCCGGAGTAAGCCCGCAGGTCGGCGTGCGTGGCTGTGCGCAGCCACCGCTGGGCTTCGGCGAGTGCGGTGGCAGCGGGCAGGCCCTGGTTGTGCCAGAGGTCGTGGAAGCGGGCCATGAGGTAAGCGGTGGACAGATCCTCGACGGGCCAGTGGGATGCGATCACCCCGGCGAATCCGGCCTGGAGCAGGCCGGCTGGCAGGCCCATCGCCTCGTCCGGCAGCCGGCTGTCGGACCAGTGCGTCTGGCAGGCTGACAGGACGGCGAGACGGCGCGGGGCGGGAGGCAGGGCGAGTATGGCCCGCAGGCTGAGCTCGCCGCCGCTGAGCAGCAGGGCGCTGTCGAGAATGCGCCTGGGCCGTACGTAGCAGTGGCAGGCGAAGTGCCAGACGCTGTGGCCCGTGAGCATCCGCTCGACCGCCGCGTGCGCGCCGTCGGTGATCGTGGCCGGGCCTGCTCCCTGCTTCCACAGCCGGGAGATCTGCTCGACTTCAGGGACGCTGGCCGGCAGCGGCCGCCGCGGATCGGCGTCGGGCGCGGCGACCGCCAGCAGGCTCAGCGCTTCCCCTGGCAGGCCGCCCGCCCTGGCGCGGGTGCGCAGCAGCGTGCGAGCGTTGTGCGCGTAGCGCACGGTGACCCGGTCGGCCAGGAACGTCCAGTCAGCCGGCGCCTGGCCAGAGGCAGTGGGGCCGCCGGCCGCGTGCACCGGCAGCAGGCTGAGATGGCCGACCGGAACGATGGTGACCAGCGCACCCGCCGGAAGATCACTCGCCAGCTCACCGATCCCCGCGCCCCATAGCCAGTAGGCCGTGGCAGCGATCACAGCGGGATAGCCCGCGGAGGCATCGGCGGTGGCTGCCTGCCTCAACCTCGCGACCCGGCCAGCGACCTCGGCACGGGTCAGCAGCGGCAGCGGCCAGTACACCGGCGGCCCCGCGGCCGGCACAATGACCGCATACCCGCCAGCACCAGCCGCAGCCAGGAACACCACCGGGCCCTCACCAGCGGCCGCAGCCAGCTCAGCCAGAGTCGGCGGCACACCAGGCATCTCGATATCCACCACAGCCGCGATCTCCCGCACCACAGCCTCGTACCCAGCCCAAGCACGCTGCGCCGCGGACGTCAGGCCATCTTCGGAGGTTGGCGCTGCCGCACGATAGGCATGAACAGCGACACGGTATTGCTCAAGCAGGTCTGGGCGCCGGGCTCGGCGCAAGGCCGGCTCAAGGTCAAGCCGTTCCCGGCCGAGCACCTCGGTCAGCGATACCGCCCGACCCAGTTCCAGCGCGATCGCCGCATCGCCGAACCGGCCAGCCTGTGCAAGCCAGTACCCGGCATCCTCGGTGGCCGACTGCAGGTCGGCGAGCGCACTATCGCGCTCGCCAGCCAGGTAGCGCACCGCCACGGCCGGCGGCACCACTGACATCAGGTACGCATAGGCCTCAGCGCACCAGGACGCGTTCTGCGTGGCCTCTGCCCACGCGACCCAGTCCTTGCCGACACGTACCCGCCGAAGCGGGTCGTCATGGGCGGCGGCACGCGCTGCTTCCCGCCACGCGCGAGCCGCCCGCTGATCGGCGTCCTGGCCGCCCAGGATCGAGGCACGTGCCGTGCGCGCCTGTGCCAGGACGTCAGCCGCGTCGCTGCGCTGGTCGAACCCGCCATACCGACGGGCACGGCGGCCCAACCGCTCGGCTTCGGCCAGGGCTGCGTGCAATATGGCCGCTGTCGCGTCGACGACTGTGTCGGCAGCGTCCGCTGGCAGCTCATCAGCGAACGTCTCGGCGCGGTCGATAAGCAGCGTGGCAAGCGCTAACTCGGGCTCGGCACGGGCCCTGGGCGAGCGGCCAGCGAGCCGGACCCCGGTCCGGCACAGCTCGATTCCGGTGTCAAGGTCGCTGGCGTGGGCACGCGCAGCGGCCAGGCAGAGGCCGAGCTTGGCATACAGCCCGGGCAGAATTCTGCGCAAGGACGGGGTTACTGCGTAGATCGCGGCCCATACCTCGGCGACGGCCGCGGCAGCCTGAGCGTCCCCTTCCTGGCCAGGCCGCAGTCGGCCAGCCATCGTGAGTTGGTAGTCGGCGCGCAGGCTGTGCACGATGGCCATCATGCCCGCGTCCGCCGGCGCGCGATCTGCGGCGTCTGCGAGAAGCTGGAGCGCTGTCATGTAACCAGACAGATCGCCGTGCTTGTCAGCCTTTCTGGACATGGCATCGACAAGGTTCACCGCCACGCCGACCAGCTCAAGCCAGTCCTCCGGTGGATCTTCGCGGAGCAGCTGACGGAGTTCGTCGGTGGCCTCCACCAGGCCGTCAGGCGCGTCGTCGCTGACGGACCGGGCGATAGCCGCCTGCGCCGCGTTGAGCCTGGCGACCCTCTGCTGATCCGCTGGGATATGGCCGACGCTCAGCGCGTACCGGCTGGCGTCGTAGGTCGCCTGGGCAGCGCGGCGGTCAGCCGGTCGGCGTGTCGACCAAGCCAGCGCCCGCTGGGTCCTGGAACGCGTCATGAACGCGCTGAACCCGGCGCCTGCGGCCGCCGCGCCTGCGGCCGCGGCCGTCGCGTCGGGCGCTGCCAGATGCCATTGGACGAGGGCGACGCCAAGCATCAACACGCCGGTGCCGCTGCCGAACAGGCCGCCGATCGCTAGGTGCCAGCCGAGCCGGGAGCGGTATCTCGCGAGCATGCAGTAGACGAAGAAACTCCACGACACGGCGCCGCTCACGCTGACGTACGCCGCCGCCGGAACAGCGAAGCGTAACGGAGCCATCGCGTCGAGCGAACTCAGGTACAGTATCGCGGTGAGCAGCACCAGGGCGAGCACAACGCCCGCTATGAAACGTCGGCGCCATCGCTCGCGGGCGACGGCGGAGAACGGCGGACGAAGACGATCCACAGGAAATTCACCTACGCTTCGCGACCCGAATCAGGGTGAATGAAAGGCCCCTGGCATGGGCCATCGTCAGCGTAGTTGCGGTGCCAGCGCGGACGCAGCCGATCATTTTCAATTGGCCTCCTCATCGCTGGCCCGGCAAGCCGTTACCTCGCCCCGCGCAACCCTGATGCAGAACGCCGGACGACCTCGACTAGGTCAGATAAGGCGTGGTACATCGCCAGTCCCTGCGGCCATATCTCGACGAGCGGATCGAGGAGCGAATCGCAACTCTGCAACAGGCGACCATCGTATATACCGTTCTTTCATGGCACCTCCCTCAGATGCCGACATGGACGTGCGAAGCCCAGTCGATCAGTTGCTCCGGTGACTTTGTGCGTAGCGTCCGAATGGTTTGGTGCAAGGCTGCGGCGGTGCCATCGGTCTCGGGCAAGATCGCCCCTCTTCGGGTCAGCCTTCCGTAGAATTCTACCGCGAGGGCACGGGCGATCTGGTCGGATATGGGCCACAGGGTACCGATGACCCGCCGATAGCCGGCGAGCTGGAAGGCGGCGGTGATGTGCACAGACTCGTCCGTCAGGCTGGGCGTCGTGACCGTGGTCTCACAGGCGGACAAGTACGCCAAGTCCGCGTCGGAGAGTTGCAACGCCGCGATGTCGGTGACGGTAAGCGGCGTCCTCACATGGTCGGCAAGGATGAGCCGGCTGGCGCCGGCATCAGTAGCGTCGGCCTTCGCGTGGCATGCAAAGTGGGCGATGCCGTACTCGGGCAGGGCAGCGAGCACGGCTGCCCGTGTCGGCGACGCAAGCACCCGCACGCCCTTTATGAGAGTGGTCAGCTCCCTGACCTCTGCTCGCACGCCGCCCAGCTGCGGAAGGCCGCGCACCTCGGGTGCCGCCACAATGAGAGCGCCCTCGCTGGGCGAGGGCTTCGCTTGGCGCCGGGCGTGCATAAGCGCGCGGGCCGTCGGAGTGTAGGAAGAGATCACGCGGTCAACTACCGTCCGGCGAGCACTGCTCGCCGGGTCGTCATGGTGGCCAGTCGCGTGGAACGGCAAGTAGGAAAGGAACCCGACCGGACACCACCACACCCGTGGCCACTCCTGGCCTGCGCCGTCGGCCACCGCATCCGTCGGCCCGGCGTCGTACCCGAGTTCCGTCAGGATTGGGCCGGTGATCGTATCCCACATCCAGGCCAGCACATTCGCGATGTCGCGGGCCGATCGAGTTCTTTCAGCGATACCAGCATCAGGCGACTGGGCGGCAGCGCGGGCCGCCATGCACCGGATGGTCTGCTCGATGGCCTTTTCGCAGGTCAGGTCGGGCAGCGGGATAGCCCGCACCGGAGTCTCGGGATTCGCGGTGAGGACGAGGGCATCGCATCGGGCCTGATCCGCGTAGACGTAGATGACTGGTCCATCGCAGGCGGCTGGGACAAGCCGATCGATCTGATCAAGTCGCAGGAAGTCCCTCAGCTCAGATATTGAACGAATGTTCTCTAGCAACTCCCGCCAGTCGGCGTCAGCCTTTCTGCGGGCAGCTGCCTGAGCCTCGGCACTCGGACTGGTTCCATAGATGACCAGCCTGTGATCCAGTGACGTCATCGGGTCGGGCTCGGGCACTACCCGCCGCTTGGCGTCCCGATCGAGAGCCTGGAAGCGTCGCTGCAAGGCCTCGAACCTGACGATGAGCCCGGCTGCCTGAGCGGCCCGGCTGTCGCGGAGCCTCGCCGACTCGCCGCTGCGGGCATTGAGCGTATCGGCTATAAGTATCCCGCGGCTCTGCTCGAGCAACTCGACGGCGCGGATCGGGCGGCCGGCAGCGGTGGCGGCTGCCGCGGCCTGTGCCGCAAGGCCAGCAAGGCTGCCAGCGCCATGCTCGCGATCGCCACTCGGCAGGTGGCGAGATACTGCCTGCGGCAGCAGGCCGACCGCGGCTTCAAACGCGGAAAGGATCAGATCCGGCGAACGCGTAAGAGGAAGAGCTGCCCAGGCACGGTGCGCGCGCACCCGGGTCAGTGCTGACGCAGTCCCTGAGTGAGCTGCCTCCAGGAGGTGCTTCGCGGCCTCGTCGGCCAATGCGGTCCGTCCGGTCTCGCTGGCCAGGCCGGCCAACGCGATTCCAAGATTGGTCTGATACCCGGCCAGGTTCGGATGTTTACCTGGCGTGGCGGCGACAGCCTCCCGTCCGATAGCGACAGCCTCTTCCAACAGACCAGCCTGACCTGTGCGCTCGTGCAGTCGCAGCAGGGCAGCTACCAGATTGCCCTGGTACAGGCCCCGGTCGAGGTGGTGCGCCGGACCGGCTGCTACCGCTCGCCGACCTGCATCGACAGCTCCGGCCAGCAATTCGGTGTCGGGTGCGTGTTCGAACAACCCAAGCATCGCGTTGGCGAGATTGGAGAAGCAAATGGCTCTCATCGGGCTGTCCGCCGGTGCGGCAGCCAATGCCTTCTCGGCCGACTCGACCGCATTCTTGAGCTCGGCAACCTCGCCGGTACGACTACCCAGCGCTTGCTGGATCCCACTGAGATTCGCCAGCAGCATGGCACGGTGCTGATGACCCTCCGGTACGACCGCCAAGGCGTCACGGTCGATCGCGGCCGCCTCCCGCAGGACGTCGCTTCGATCGGTCAAGTAGAAGAGAGCACGCAAGGTGTTCGCGAGGTTGCACAAGGCCAGAACGCCGTGCGGATGGCCCAGTGGCGCAGCCTTGACTGCCAGCCGGTGCGCGGCGACGGCTTCCTCAAGTACCGATATCTGGCCAGTGAACTCGGCCAGAGACCGTTGCAGCGCACCGAGATTGGTGAGGCACGCGACACGGTAGAAATGATCTTCGGGCACAGCGGCGACAGCCCGGCGCCCGAGAGCCACTGCATCGGCCGCCAGCTCCGCCTGCCCGGTGCGGACACCCATAGCCAGCAGTACGATTGCGAGCTGGGAAATGGCCTTCGCCTCGTAGGGGCCATCCTTATGAATGAGCCGGACCGCATCGCGGCCCGCGGCCACCGCGTCGTCGAGCAGCCCGGCTTGTCCGGTGCACTCTCCAAGCGCACGCAGGACCACTGCCAGATTCGCCAGGTAGCCAAATCGATTCGGGTGACCAGCGAGCGTCGCCGCAACAGCCCGTCGCGCGAGAACGACTCCTTCGGCCAGCAGCGCCGTATCGCCGGTCCGTTCGAATACGGCATACAACGCCATGGCAAGGTTAGACTCGATGATCGCACAGTCAGCTCTGGTACGTGGACCAGCTTCGAGCGCCTGTCGGCCCTCATCCACCGCCTCTCTCGCCAACTCGGTCCGCCCAGTGCGCTCGTGTAGCTGCAGCAGCGCAGCCGCGAGATCGCCAAGGAGCCCCGCCCGGTCGGATTCTGCCGCAGGCATGACCCGCTTAAGCTGCCCGAGAGCCTGCACGAGCTGCTCCAGCATCGCCAGCTCAGCTGTTCCCTGGCTGCGCTCGGCATGCTCACACATAACCTGAAGCGTCTCCGCGAGGCTGAGCAATGCGAAGAGATGATCCTGGTCTCCCTCCGGGGTGGTGTCGGCCATCAGCCTGGAAAGCTCGGCGACTTCGACGAGCACTGCGGTGTCGCCGGTGTGTTCGGCTTGCAGCCGCAGCGCGAGCAGCAAGTTGGACAGGCGACGGCCGAAGGATGGGTGATCGAGCGCCGTAGCCTTGAAGACGGCGCGGAAAGAAGCCACTGCCTCATGCAGCAGAGAAAGCCGCATTGTCCGCTTGTATGCACCTATTAAGCTGATGGCGCGCGCGGTCGGGTCAGTTCCGCCGGCTTGGCCCCGCATGCCCCTCCCTGGTAGCCGACTGCGGCCCGGTTATTTCCGAGGGAAAATAATGAGATGACTCGATGGTAGCTTGCCGAGGCTGATGACGGCAGCCCAAATTCGCGACAATATTCTACTACTATATGCTGAACTGACAATTATGTGACAACGGAGCTGACCTGGCTGTGTGCCCGCCCTTCCTTGGGCGGGCACACAGTTCTCGCTGGCGACCATGTCAAGAGGTATCACTCTCGGTGAACCGAGGTATTCCTTCGGTGCATCGGACTGGCTACATTGACAATGACGCCACTTGGTGGTGGGCTGGTGGCGCGGGAGCTATGGGCTACCAACCTGTCTCGCTCCCGTGTTACCAGGCGCGCCACACCACGATGGACAAAATCGTTGTCAGCAAGATGATGACGCCATGAGGTTCCATCGCTGTTATCTCACCTCCTCTCCTGAGAGGCCAGGCCGCCTTCGCTGCGGGCTATTTCACTGTCGCGCGGCGCATGACCGATAACCACACGTAGCCGGTCACGTGTAAACCCACGTAATTGGTCACAGGGAGAGGCGGAGGAGCGCTTCGCGCTCGTCAGCCAGGTACTCTCGTCACGCGCTCTGGACGCTGTCGATGGCCCGCTGAACGCGTTCGGCGTTGAATGAGCCCAGTTGCTGGTAGATCTCTAGCGCTTGCCAGAGGTAGCTGAGGCCCAGGTCAATATCACCGGCCTTGAGATGAAATTGAGCCACGCCTTCCGCGGCGCGCGCCTTCTCGGGCAGCGAGCCGATCCGGGACGCGATGGCGAGGGCCTGCTCATAGCGGGCCAGCGCGTCAGACGGTGCGTCGGTAGCCTGCGCGAGCGAACCTATGTGGTTAAGGACTCGGGCTTCTCCGGCTGGATTGCCGAGATCACGGAATAGTCGCAGCGCCAGCTCGAAGCGTCGGGCAGCGGCTCGATAGTCACCGGTTGCCTTCGACACAGCCCCGAGACCCCGGTGAGCATTGGCTTCACCGAGCTTGTTGCCGAGTTCATTATGCAGTTCCAGAGCGCTGCAGTAGCGGGCGGCGGCGCTTTGGTAGTCGCGGGTCACCCGCAGCGCATCACCGAGGTGATTCAAGGCATTGGCTTCGCCGAGCTTGTTGCCTAGTTCGCTGTGCAGTTCCAGCGCGCGTTCATGGCTGGCAATGGCCGACATATAGTCGCCGGTGTCCAACTGGCCTCAATGATTCAGGGTGACGAGCGAGACCCGTGTTGATCGTGTGATGCCGTTTTTCGGCTCTGGTGTCTGGTTGTTGTGCGGGCGATGGGCGGCGGTGCCGACCGAGGTGCTCGGGGGGCACCGG
>Ga0208565_1001558_pt1 | contig 13299 bp, 10 predicted proteins | sample Sb_taG_7_FD_187706 | JGI IMG/M metagenome (GOLD analysis project Ga0208565, IMG submission 187706) | Peat soil microbial communities from Weissenstadt, Germany - Sb_50d_2_FS metaG (SPAdes) (version 2) | ecosystem: Environmental > Terrestrial > Soil > Wetlands > Peat | place: Germany...
TTCCGCGCCAGGGCGGTTCGCGAAGCGAACTAAGGGGACGTTCTTAATTGTTGTGGCAAGATGCCTAGTCTGCGGAAAGCCCGTTTGCCTGGATCATGCAATTTACCAGAGCAATTAGGAATGTCCCCTTCGCGGCGGCTGCTTGGTGTACTTCGCCCGGATCAGGGTTTCCAGCAGGTCGTAGAGATTGCGTTCGATCCGCTCGCCGAGCACGAACCGATGATTACGGGGGAAGCGGCTGGTGTGGTTGCACGACCAGAGGATCAGGTCGTAAGTCTTGGTGATCACGATCAATTCCTGGTCTTTTTTCATTTACTTATGCAGATGTGCGGATATAATGTAATGAGAATATCGTTTTCCCAGCAGTGTGTCCTCGGCGGCCCGATTCACCATGCCCGAAACCCAGTTTCCATCAGTGATTCAACGCATGATCGACTGCCAAATTGGCAGTAACATCCGCTTTTTCGGTTGCGACCAGGCTGCGCCGGGTAGCAGTTTTCGGAAACGCAAGCGAATTGTCGCATGTTCATCTAATAATCACAAGGCGGAAGTGGTAAAGAAGTAAAGTGAATCAGTGGTAAGTCCTGGAGGGGCGGAAACCGAAGTTATTGCCACGGGTCGACGGGGCGCTCCAGTTACGGTACGCCGAGCGGACGAACGCCGGTCGATTGTTGAACGCCCCGCCCCGAAGGAGACGAGGGTTCCTTTCATTTACATATGCTATTTTATTGATAGTATCATTTATCACAGCAGTTCCGCCCGGCCTGTATGGCAAAGACCAGTCCTGGCACCATTCATAGACGTTCCCCAGCATGTCGAACAACCCCAGGTCGTTGGGCAACAGGCTGCCGCACGCCCGAGCCTGATCCAGCGACGTCGCAAGGTACCATGCATAGCGCTCCAGCAGGTCCACATTCGACCCGTAATATCGGCTGGTCCCCGCCCCTGCCCGGCACCCATACTCCCATTCCGCCTCGGTTGGCAGCCGGTAGCCTGTCCGTTGCAGGGCATCGGCACGGATCTTCATCCCCTCGGCATGCTGGCCCCGCTCGTTCGGCTCGTAACATTCCGGCAGGTTCTCCTTCCGGCTCAGCCAGTTGCAATAGGCGGCGGCATGATACCAACTCACCCCATTCATCGGGCCTTTGGGGTCGGGACTGTACCTGTCATTATTGGCATGATCGTCCACCGGGTTCTCTTTCACAAACTCCTGGTACTGCTCGACCGTCACCTCCTGGGTAGCGATGGCGAACCGGCGGGGGATGATCCGGCGGTGCAGAATCTCGCCGGAGAATCGCTCCGGCTCGGTCGGTGGCGAGCCCATGCGGAACTCGACCGGCCCCTCGATCACGGCAAACGTCTGCCCCTGGCTGTTCACATACCAGCGGCGGTTGTCTCGGTCCTTGAGCTTGCTCAACTCGGCATCGAGGTTCCTGAGTTTTTCATCCTGCTTCCATTGCCGAAGGGTCCATCCCACTGCCCCGTGAATGCCTGCATCGGGATCGTTGCGGTAGAGATCGAGCAGTTTGCCGATCAGTGGCTCCCGCTCACCGGAAGACAGGCCCTCCCTCTCGTATTTCCCCAGCGCCAGGATCAGCGCCCGCCGCATCGAAGTCTCGGGGTGGAAGAGGATGGCATCCATGAGTTGCTTTCCCTCGGCGGGGGTCGGCTGGGCGGTCGCAGGGAGACGTTCCAGTTCGGCGACAATGGTCCTGGGGTCGGCTCCAAGAGGGCTGAGCCAGTTGACGATGAAGCTCCGCAGACGGGGGTCGGCACTGTGCCGCAGGAGGGGCCAGACTTCCTCAGCTTTGCCCATGCGAACCAGTGCGACCCCCGCCCGAGCTTGCCGTTGCGCCAGTTGGTCCTTGGTCTCTTCCGTGATCACCGGGCGGTGCCAGACCGAGGCTGTGATCGGGAGTCCACCTGGGGAAGTCCGGGCGACCGAGAGGGCGACCATGCGATAGCCCTTTGCCACAAGTTCCCGGCACTGCTGGAGCTGAGCAGCGGTATCGAGACCAAAGAGGGGACTCGCCTCGAACCGGAAATCGCCCGCCCAGACGGCGGCGTAGCAGCGGTCCAGGTGCCCTGCGTTCATGATGTCGGCAAACGCCAGGAGTTGCCGAAGAGGATCGAGGTCGACGTCCTTCTGCATGTGGTTGTAGTCGGAGTAGCCATTCTGGATCGCCGTCTGGAGCAGGTGGATGGCTCGCTCCGCACGGTCACGACCTTTTGCCGGGTCTTTCTTGGCGAGCGGCTGCGAGGCCAGGGCGTAGGCACAGGCTGCATCGTAGTGCAATCGAGCGTCCTGCGGCTGTTTCAGGAGTGCGGCGTCCAGCTTCTCGAACGCCTGATCGGTTCCCTCGCCCAGTTCCGCTGCCACGACGACCGCCAGGTAGAGCCTGGTGCTCTCTGTGGACTTGCCCTTCTGGAATTGCTCCAGATCCGCTTTTGCCTGCTGCTTGTGACCCAGCCGGGCGTGGGCGACGGCACGGTACTTATAGGCGACGATAGGCTGCGGTGCCTTCTCGACCACGGCATTGAGGTCGTCGATCGCTTTCTGGCTCTCGCCAAGCTGGAAGTGAGCGGTCGCCCGACCGAACCGAGCGTTGAGATCATCCGGCTTCGCCTTGAGGGCGGCTTCCGCCACTTGCAGAGCCGAAGTGGCACGATCCTTGGTGCTGGGCGGCGGAGGTGCCGCAGCGAGATCAAGGTCGATCAGGGAGCCAGCCTGCCGAGCGACGACGCCGGGGAGGTTCGCTTCCGACAGACCGTTCTGTAACGAAGCCGTGTCGGAGGTTCCCGTCGCAGTCTTGTGCCAGACGCCGGAGTAGCTCAATTTGTCATCCGCTTGCCGCCAGGCATGCAATGTCAGGGGGACAAGCCCGGCGTCCTTCAGTTGTCCCTGGACCTTCGTGAGTTCGGCGACCGAGGACGCCACGACCATGCGAGCGTCGTCGTCCGGTCCGGTTCTCAGCGCCCACAGGACGGCGAAGCGGGAGGTGGGCTTGGACTCTTCCCCACCCGCAGCCAGGTATCCGGCGACATCGACCGAAAGATATCCCTCCTTGCGGTTCCGCTCGTCGGTCTGGCGGATCTCGTCGGTGGACTGATCGTGAGCCATTCGCCAAGAACGCCCGTCACGGGTCCAGACCGCCGCAACCCGGAGAGTTTTGCCCTCGGCGTAGGGGCGGAACCGGGTGGGACGATAGCCCGAGGGGCGCAACTGCTCAACCACCTTGAGGAACTCCTCCAGGGGCATAGTCTGGCAGAAGGCGAAGCGCTCGGTGAACATCCCCTGAGCCGATTCGATCTTAGCGGTGAGAATGGCGTCCGGCTTGGTCCAGGAGAGATCGAGGGGCGGATCGCTCCAGGTCGGTGCCAGCGTCCTGGCGATCTCATCCTGGAACAACGGCAGCGTCTTTGTCTCCAGCCGCTGAGCGATGGGGAATAAGGACGCATAAGCTTTGGGCTGAGCGTCCATCAGGAGGTTGGCGACCAGGTTCGGGTCGTCGCTGGCGTAGTCGGCCAGGATGCTGGTCGCCCGGTCATGTTGCCACTCGGAGCGGCTCTTGTCCCGGAAGACGGTGGCGAGCGGATTCGTCAGACTGTTCTGCACGGGTCGCAGGGCATCGAGCCATGTCCTCAGAGAGACCCGATCGGTGGTGACCAGTCCTTGAGCCACCTTGGCACCGACCTCGTTCCAGCGAGGGTTTTGGGGATTGTAGAGGGCCAGGCTGCTCGCCGCCGGGAGAAGGCTTGGGTCGCCCGGCTTGGCGGCGTCGAGGACGGACCAGAGCTTTGGCGTCAGGCCGGTCTGGTACGGCTCCAGGGCGTCACGTAAGACCCGTACTTCGTCGGCGCTGGCGTCCTGGAGACGCTGGAAGAGATACTCAACCTGTCTGTCATCCACCGGCAGCAGGGCGAGACCGGCGTGGAGCCTCTCTGAACTGCGTTCTGAAGATCGCTCGATCACTTGACGTAGTGCGGGATCGACCCAACGGCGGTATTCCCCCATCGACCCCACGATTTTCGGCACCTGGGCGATGTTCGCCCTGACGACTTGTTCCACAAGCCCTCTGGCGAACGTTTCTCGGTTGGCCTCGACTACTACCCGACGGTGGATGTCGAGCCCGAGCAGTACGAGGGTAACCAGACCTGCAACCACGCCCAGCGTCCGCAGCCCAAGCAGCCGCCCGGCCCGTTTCATCATCCGACGTTGCGACTCATTCCAGTCCTTCTTCCTCGTCAGGAGGCGGATGTTCGCCCATTCGAGGAGCGAGGGCAGATAGCTGATCTTGGGCTTGGTTTGCCACAGCGACGCATGTTCCTCCAGCCGCAGTTCCGCACGCCCACGGCGGGTTTCCCTTTGTTTGCGGGTGAGCCATTCCTCGATAGAAGGCACGAGGTAGTCGTGGGTGAGTAGAAAGAACTTCTCGCCCACTAGCGTCTTGGTCTGACCCTCGCTCTCCGATCCCTCCGGCTCAGTCGGGCTGATCAACCTCAATTCGCTGTTGAGGATGCGAATCAGTTCGTCAAACTCGTTCGGGCGGGAGCCGTAGCCGGAGATCACCAGCAGTTCGTCGTACGACCGCATGTTCCCTTTGATGTTGGACCCGGTCTCGGGCAGCAGTGCCCTCAAGACGGCTTGAGCGGCCTTCTGGTGGATGCGATACCACGGCGGGGCCGTCTGGGCGCTGAAGGTCTCCTCCAGGAACGTGACCCCGACCCCTTCCGCCCCGCCGACCTGCTTCAAGGTCTCGGGAGTCCAAGGCTTCCCCTTGAGCATCTCGGCGAACAATGCCAGTCGCACCGAGATCACCCTGCCTTCCTGGGACAGCCCCTTGATCGTTCGATCCAGAAATTCGTTCTGTGCGTCGGTCATCTCCTTGGGATCGTCCGGCAACTTCCCGTAGCCACGTCCGAACGCAATCAGCACCTTGCGGGCGTGCTGGAGATCGAAGAGATCGACGACAGCGAAGTTCTGATCTTGATTCTGTCTGACCCCGATGACCGCCATGAAGCGGTACAAGGCCATCGAATAATCATCCCGTACCAGGATGATCGCCTGGACTCTTCCCCCGTCGCACTCAGATAAAGCCTTGGCGAGTTCCGTCCCCGGTTCGGCTCCTTTCGCTTGATACCACTGCTCGAACTGGTCGATCACGAGCAGGATCTTGTTTGGTCCCACCCGGATTTTCTCCCTCGCAGCCACCAGAGCGGTGCGGAGATCGAGGTCGGCGGGCAGGTCGGGGTACTGCTTCCTCAATCCTCTGAGCAGTCGGGCTTCAGTCTCCTCGCCTGTCGCCTCGATGTAGATGGAGATGATGGGCTTGGAAAGACGAGGGAGCAAACCGGCTTTGACCAGGGACGACTTGCCGCAGCCGCTCGGGCCGAAGATGTAGCCCACCCGGAAGGTCTTGTCCGGGTCCATCTCTTCGATCCGAACCTTCCAGAAGTGGACGGATTCGGGGAGCCCGTCGCCACGGCGAGGACCGGGAAGCAATTCGAGGAAGAAGTCTTTGTCCTCGGCATCGAATGACCGAAGGCCCTTCGGCACGATCTTGATGGGGATTGCTTCTATTCGGTCCTTCTTTGAGCCATCCGGGAGTGGACTACGCTGGCTCAACTCAAGGATGCCGCTGGACGTGATCTGAGCGGCATAGTGGTCGTCGGACAATCGAACCTTCGAGACGAGTTCTCTCCCATCCAGGCTCTCCAGGACGGCCTTCACATCCGGCAGGGGAAGCCGGGTTTCCCGAGCGATCTCGTCGTCATGCACGTTTTCGTACTGGTCCTTGGGCAGATCCCGGCACGCTTGCAGAACCAACAACTCTCGACCATCGAGCTTCATCGCTATCCCCAAAACGATAATGACTTGCGGGAACCGGGAGTCCCCATCTCAACGGCGGATACTTGGCTTATTTTCCCCGGATCTTGCTTTTAACTTACCGGTTCAACACCATGGATGCCATGGAGATGCGGCGGTGGGAAGCCCGAACCGATTCGGCCTTGGTCATCTTCCAGGAGTTGTGGACAAGTGAGGCGAGATCATGGCCAAGCTGTACGGCGCTCAGAAGATGGTCTTGCAGGCGATCCTGAACGCTCAGAGCGAGACATCCACTTACATCGAAGACTCGAAGCTCACTCAGGCAACCCAGAAAGTCGTCCTGGAGGCGATCGACTCGACTTTCTCGAACGTCGAGGCGGACGATGCCGTCTTCGCCTACATGGCCGGGCACGGTGAGGTCGTAGCGGGCGAGTACTACTTCATCGCCCACGACACCACCGCCCAGGGCATCGCCATCAACGGCGTCCCCCTCAAGAGGCTCAAGGCGGCGTTCGATTCCTCGCCGAGCCAGAGGGCTTTCCTGTGGCTCGATTTCTGCCACAGCGGGGGCATCATTCCCCGTGATCTCGAAGCTGGACCGGACGACCGAGAGGTCATCAGCCGGACCCTAGAGGTGGCTCAGGGCCAGGACAAACTGATCATCGCCGCCTGTACCCCGTCCCAGTCGGCATGGGAATCCCCCGCCGTGGGGCACGGGCTGTTCACCGACGCACTGCTCAGGGGGCTCAAGGGCGAGGCGGCCAACAAGGGCGAGGTGACGATCAACTCGCTCTTCGATTACATTGCTAGGCAGATGGGCAGCGACCGTCAGCAGCCCATGATGTTCGGGCAGATGACGGGGCGAGTCGTGCTGATGCATTATTCGTGACCAAACGAAGCAATCGGCTTGATTATCGGGCGGGGAAGTTCGGGCGATGGCTAAACTATTCGGTGCTCAACGGCTAGTCTTGCAGGCAAAAGAGGGAAAAACGGGACATCACTGATATTGACCGCTTGTGAGGGCAGCGAGCCTCGGGGACACGCTCGTAAGCGCTTGATGCAAGCGGCTTAGTACTACTCCGTTAAGTTTCGAAGACTCTCTGGAATAAGGACTTGTGGTATCACCCGAAACGCCAATTGTTCGCGCTTTCATCCATGATGTCCCACGGAAACCCTGGAAAACAAGGGCTTTCCTGAACAACAGACATCCTTGCATGCAAAACTTCCGGATTACTCAACGAAGTAGTATTAGGGGCTAAGGAATCGCTATTCAGTGATGTCCCTTTTCCCCTCTCTTTTTCCCTCTCCCATCGAGGAGGAAACACCGATGCTGATGTCAGCCGCCGATTACCGAGAGTCTCTCCGCCGGTTCAACCCGGTCGTGTTCGTGAACGGACGCCGCATCGAAAGCGTGGCCGATGACCCGGTCCTCGCTCCCGGCATCAACGCCGTCGGCACCACCTATGACTTCGCCTTCGAGCCAGAGTACAGGCCCCTGATGCTCGCGACGCAGGCCTCGAGCGGGCGCGAGGTCAATCGCATGCTGCATATCAATGAGACGAGCGTCGACCTCCTCTCCAAGCTCGAGGCGGTCCGGCTCCTGTGCAAACACTGCGGTTGCGCGCAACGCTATCTCACGCACGATGCGCTCAATGCGATTTGGCAGGCGACGCACCGCATCGATGCCGACAAGGGCACCGACTATCACCAGCGTTTCGTCACCTACCTGCATCAGATCCAGGATGAGGACCTGACGCTCGGCGTCGCGATGACCGACGCCAAGGGCGACCGCTCCAAGCGCCCGCACGAGCAGCAAGTGCCCGAGACTTACGTGCGCATCGTCGAGCGCCGACCGGACGGGATCGTCATCTTGGGCACGAAGGCGATCGTGACCGGGGCGCCCTACGTCCACGGCTTCCTGGTCATGCCGTGCCGGAACATGGAGCGCGAGGACGCCGACTTCGCAGTCTGCTGCGCGGTCCCTCTGGACGCCCCGGGCGTGACGATCGTGGCGCGCCCGGCGGGCCGGCCGGGCGAGAACGGCGCCGTGTTCACGGGCAAGTACGGGCAGTCGACGGGCGTGGTGCTCTTCGACAACGTCTTCGTGCCGCACGAACGAGTTTTTCTCGCAGGCGAGTGGGAGCATTCGGGTTTCCTCACCACGACCTACGCGACGCATCACCGGCATAGCTGCATCGGCGCGCGCGCCGGTTTCGGCGACCTGCTGATCGGGGCCGGGGTGCTCATGTACGAGGCGAACGGCCTCAATGCCTCGATCCACGGGCACGTGCGCGACGCCATGGTCGAGCTCATCAAGATCGTCGAGGGCTTCTTCGCCTGTGGTGTGGCGGCTTCGGTCTACGGCCTGAAGGACGGGTCCGGGAACATCCAGCCGGACAGTATCTTCAGCAACGTCGGGAAACTCCTGCTCGCGACTCAGATCTACGACATGCAACGCCTCGCCCACTACGTCTCGGGCGGTCTGATTGTGGCGTTGCCCGGCCCCGAGGAGGACCACAACCCGGCAACCCAAGCACGCCTGTCGGCCGTCCTCGCCGGCCGCCAGGACATCCCGGCGCGGCGCCGGCTTGAGGTGGCGCGTCTCATCGAGGATCTCACCGCGTCCTACTCGGCCGGCTGGTATTCGATCATCAGCCTGCACGGCGGCGGCTCGCCCGAGGCGATGAAGCGCGAGATCTGGCGGCAGTACCCGTTGGAGGACAAGGTGGCTCTCGTCGAGGGCCTTCTCGAGCGGGGCGTGGCGGGCGATGTCGCCCGGCCGCGCGCCCGTCAGCCCGGCCGCTGCTGTATTACCGGCTGCCAAGTGGCGGAGCCGCCACACGCCGCCACCGAGACGTCCGAAGCGGCGGAGTAAGAGAAGCCAAAGGGCCGAACTATTCGGGCGAGAGAACTTCCCCTGGACGGATAATGCTATCCCCTTGCTTCACCAGGAAGGGCTTGACGGGCCGTCCGCCATAGAGCACATTAGTACAGTAATCCGGGCGGGTGAAAACATGCCTGCAATGACGCCAGATCTGCAAAGGGAGATTAATAAAGCGCTTTGTGAGTTGCTCGTTAACATCTTGGAGCATGCCAGTTCCTCTTGCGGGGGGCTGGCGATTGGACAATTACCGGGCACTATCACCAAAAAGAAGCGCATACTATAGCAGAGTCTCTCGATGTTTCTTTTCCCGGGACCTTGATCCAACTAGGGCTCTTGATACGCTCTGGCGAGGTCTATACGATTAGGAGCCGAGGAGGGGCTAGCTAAACCATGCAAACAATCAGAATCATCGACGAGATCGGTCCTGTCTGTGTCGACCCCGAAGATGGAAGTCTTCTGTGCCAGCAATCTTGCACCGCACTGTCCCAGGGGCTAGATGTGCTTCTCGACTTTAGCGGCGTCAAGACCCTAACCAGCTCCTTCCTGAACGCCGCCCTTGGATGCCTTTTCGCGAGCTTCTCGGTTGATACGCTAACTCAGAAGCTGAAATACATCGGGTTGGACCCGACTGATGAAAAGCTCGTGAGACTCGTCGTCACCAATGCCATACGGTTTTATGCAGCCACTCCTGAACAGCAACAGGCCATGGCGGCCGCCACCTCCCGGGCATTTGAGTACTGAGCTAACGGATGATCCCCACACTCCTCGTCAAGGCTGAGGTCGTGGACATCCGGAATAGAAAATCGAACCTTCCGAGGAGGGTCGTTGCAGACGCGAACGTCCTCTACGTGATCAACTACGACGTCACCGGTTTGGCAGCCGCCGGAGGTCGGGTTCCTCCTTCCTACCAGACCAGGCACTACCCAGCCTGGTGGAAACTTGCCGCTCGAGGAGGAGTCGAACTTTGCACTGTAGCCTCCTGCCTGGCTGAGTTTGCTCACATCGTGGAGCGGACAGAGTTGGAAAACATCTGGCGCACGGACCCGAATCGGCCAGAATTGGACCCGAATCGGCCCGGTCAGGATTTCTCACCCAAGTACACGAAGACCGTCCGCAACCACTATCATGGCCAAATTAAGCCGATCCGGGAAGGCGTGGAAACGACCCTCGCCTCCACTCGAAAGAGCGTCAACATTCTTCCACGGGTCGGTCAGGACGAGGCAGCCCTGAACCGGGCCATCCAAGTGTGGGTTGAATCGACAGCAGATTTCGGAGACGCTCACCTCGTGGCCACCGCTAAGGGCGCGGGGATAGCCAACATTCTATCCGACGATGCCGACCTGATCACCTTTGAAGGTATCGTAGTCTACACGGCCAACCAAACAGCCATCGGAGCGGCTCAGGCTTCTGGAAAACTCATCCTTTGATTCGATTTCCCTGATTCGCCCGGTCTCCACCTATCGGGCTGCTTTGCGGGGTCCGGCCGGTTTCCGGTTTTCGCGACGTGCCCTGCGGAAGTATTAGCCCATAGCCAGACCATTGCGGATCAAGTCCTCCGGTCCGCTCGGGTGGCAAGGTCCGGAGACCTTACCACAACAAGATCTCTCACCCCGCCGTTCTTGGTTGTTCGGCGAGGGTCTCCTGACCCCGCCGAGTTCTCGACCGTAGGTCTCCCATTCGCGTTTGAGGGCAAGCCGACGGAGGGCCGGGCCCGGTTGCGTGATGCACTCCGGACCTTTCCGCACGAGCGTCAACGGCCTGGAGGCTGCTCCTCGGTGCCGCCGGATTGATCACGGTAGACGAGGTCTCCCTCATCACGGTCCGGGACGCTGGCCGTCAGAGTGACGCGATGCCAGGATCGCCAGGCGCGGTCGAGCTCGCGAACATCGGCCAGGCCGTAGTGGTTCAACGTCGCACTGTCCCATCCCGACTTGAGGCCGTCGCGGACAAAGTGCAGGAACCTGGGCCTGCCGCCAATCTCGATCAGGAACCGCGAGATCGAATAACCCTGGCCGTAGAACGACATCAGGTCCTTGGGATATTCCTCGATTCGGAACAGGCGAACCAGCGACACCTCGCCGTGCCGGGCCAGCAGATCGACGGCGATCTGGTCATGCCGCCTGCGCTCGCGCTCGTCCTCGCTCAGCAGCGACGCCCCCTCGTCGGCCCACCGCGGCATCGGGCCGCCGAAGTACGCGGCGAAGACCGTGTGGGTGATCTCATGCGGCAGAGCAGAGGCAAGAATCCTGTCGAGCCGGCCCTCGACCACCATGCTCTGGTCGGTCACGCGGCCGTTGTTGAAGCCGAACGAGGTCAAGCCGCCGGCCTCTCCCGATGTCACCTTCACCCGGATCGGACACGGAGTGGTCCAGGCCGGCAGCTCGCGGCCCAGCCAGGCCCTGGCGATGTTGACCCGCTCCGTCTCGGCATGTTCGGCAACGGCTCTGGCGATGCTCTGAGTGGGTGCCTCGACGACGAAATTGCCCGTGCGAAACGAGGCCCCGCAGAGCAGCGGAACGCATCCCAGAACCATGGTCGCGATCCCGCCGAGCCCCCGCGCCAACTGATCGCGGTGTGCTTCCATGCGCCACGCTCCTCCCTGAGCACCGATTGGCTCTCGACCCAATTTCCCAGATCCGCCAGGACCCGGCCCGAAGGATCGCTGCCGCCGGGCGACGATCGCGATTTGACCGGCCTTCCTGTGCCGGCGGCGAGCGGGACTCTAGCAGATTCCGGCGAACTTGTCGCCCCTGTTTTGCTTCGCAACGCATGCGAGAAGCGGCATTGGAACAATGCCACTCGCATGCAAGCAGTGGCAATATCGCGGGATCGGCGGAATGGCTGATGATCGTGTCGATGGCCGGCCGATGGAAGAGGTTGGCTGGACGAGAGTCATGGGCTCGAAGGACAGTGCTCCTCGCGGTTGTGCCACCATGCTCTTGCGCCGGCCCGGGCGGACCGCAGCCTTGCTTGCAACTGCGTTCCGAACTTGGACCCGCTCAGAACCGCACGGAGGAGGACCGAAATGGCAACCGCACGATTGCGCCTATTCCCATACCCCGAAGACGAACAGGAAGACGCAAGTGCCCCCTCCGTCCCGATTCAACTCTCTGATCTATATCCTCTGCTTGCCCAGGCCTATCGCGATAACTATGTCTGGCTGCACGACTTCGAAAACGACCGCCTGATGGTCAGCAACGATCTGTACGAGGTGATCCGCGCGTTTTCGAACTGTCGTCCCTCGGCCTGAGCCTGGCGATCGATCCGGCGTTGCCGCGTCGCATGGGGTGTAGTCTGACAGGTTGGTAGAGAGCCAGAGTTGCCACCGCTGGCCCGGCATCATCAATCCGGGCAACAACCTTGCCCGTACAACTCTGGCTTCCTAACCTAGAATGAGACATGCTAGACCTGCCTCGCTCCATCCGATGATCCGTCCGGCACTGACTTCCGAGCACTCACGATGATCACCAGGAAATCGAATTCCGAGGATGCGTTCACCATCGAACGCCATGGCGACATCACGGTCATCACGGCGACGCCAGCCTTGGAACGGCTGGCATTCGGACTCGAGGAGCAGGCGGCCGAGTTGATCTTGAAGCCATTGCAGCGCCAGGAGAATCCCTTGATTCTCTTTGATCTGAGCCAGGTCGATTACTTCGGCTCGATGTTTATGGCACTCTTGATCCGCTGCTGGAAGCTGGCACTCTCGCAAGGCGGATCGATGGCTCTCTCGGGTGTCTCACTGCGGACGCGCGAGCTGCTTCGCGTCACTTCGCTGGACATCGTCTGGCCGATTTACGACTCGAAGCCAGAGGCGATGGAAGCCTTCGAGCTCGATTGATCGTGTCGACACCACAAGGCGAAATGGCCCGGTCGTTCGCGGTGACCGAAGCCACAACCGCCCGCCCGGTTCGCGCCCCGGGAGCGGGTTTCCAGGGCGAGGCTGGGCGGAAGGTCCGACGACGTTGCGCGACCCGTTGACAGGTTGGAAGGCCGGTCCCATGATGAAGTGGGGTACCAAGGAACGGTGGGGTTTGCTACCAGGTCACAGCGGAGCATCGATTGCTGATCGTGGGACTCCCGATCGCTCACGGAAAACGGTATGGCAGAGGGATTTTACCCGATGGAAAGATAGTGCGGATGCCGGATTGGGCCATCGGTCATGGCGCATCTGTCATTCGGGACTCAACACTAAGTCTTGATCGGTCACAAGCTGTCATCTGGGATCTCGCGAATCGGGAATGCACGGGCCAGTTGGGTGTTCCCCCCCCGGAGCGGAGCCGCCATGGGAATCTATGACCGCGAATATTATCGTGGTGAAACGGGTGGTCCGAGCTGGTTTAGCGGGGTGGCGCCCTGGTGCAAGACTCTGATCGTCATCAACTGCGCAGTGTTCTTGCTCCAGAACGCATTTCGCGGCGATTCTCCTTGGTTCGAGGACTGGCTCGCGGCCTCGCCCGAGGCGATCTTTCAGCACGGCCGGATCTGGCAGCTCTGGACGGCAACGTTTCTGCACTCCGGCATCCTCCACATCCTGGGAAACATGTGGTTCCTCTGGCTCGTGGGCCGGGAGATGGAGTCACTCTAT
>Ga0208565_1001560_pt1 | contig 13299 bp, 4 predicted proteins | sample Sb_taG_7_FD_187706 | JGI IMG/M metagenome (GOLD analysis project Ga0208565, IMG submission 187706) | Peat soil microbial communities from Weissenstadt, Germany - Sb_50d_2_FS metaG (SPAdes) (version 2) | ecosystem: Environmental > Terrestrial > Soil > Wetlands > Peat | place: Germany: Weissenstadt...
CCTGGCGCAGCCAGTCGAAGTTGGTACCCTGGGCCACCGGGCCGACGGCGCCGATCATCTGGCTGGGCACCTCGAAGAACTCGAACATCTTGAACCAGCCGTCGCCGGTGGGGTCGCCGAACAGCGACGTCGTGGCCGAGTTCGGCGTGGCCCCGGTGTAGAAGAACTTGTCCACCAGGTAGGGGAAGGTGTGGGGAATCAGCTGATATGACGTGGGACCCAGCACGGAGAACGGACTTGAGGCGGTGGCCGGCGCGGTGGGCAGATTCTGGAATTGGGGCGGTAGCACAGGGCTTGGGCTGGGCAGCGGCTTGACCATGCCGAAGATACTCGTCACGTTCGTCGACGACGGCGCGAACTCGGCAAACTGCTTGGTGAACAGCCCCGGCGGGCAGCCCGGCACCATCAAGAGCTCGGCCACGCTGGTGAAGTCGCGGTCATTGAACGGGAAGTAGTCCCAGGGCTCGTTGAGGTAAGGCGAATTCGGGGGAGTGGTAGAGCCGGGGTACAGGGTACCGTCGTTGGGCGAGCCAAGGGTGTGGTAGATGTAGGGCTGGGCTGTCACGCCGGCTCCGGGTTTCGGCCCTGTGATTGGCCCTGTCCCGTACAGGCCCTGGTCGGCGGTGTACGTGGTCGGCACGGCGATCTGCTCGGTGTAGCCGTAGCGTGGATCCAGGAGGGTGGTCGAGGTGCCCTGGGGCACCGCGTGTCCGCCCCGGAACGGCTGGAGGCGCTGGTACGAGAAAATGCAGTTGGGACCTTGCGTTGGAGGATTGCCCGGGTTGCCGCCCCCCTCGATGAACGGAAACCGCATCGCGTCGACCACGACCATGGGGTTTTTCTGCGTGACGGGTGCGAACGGATTCGCGGGCCTGCGGAGGCAGGCCCAGCACATCGCCCCGTAGCCGGTCCCCGGGCCGGGGCCGTTTCCCGACAGGAGCTTGTTGGGATAGGCCGACGGTGACGTGCCGTTGTAGGTCGGGGGAGGGAGCACGCCGGGCGGCACCGTAGGTCCGGCCGGCGGGGCGGGCGGTTGGGGGGAGCTGACAGGGTCCCACTGAGGGTTCAATATGTAGGTTGGTTGGTAAGGCGCAGACTCCACGGTGCTGGGTGGCGGCTGGTCACCGATCGTCAGGAAGTAGTAGGATGCCACCGGGGTCAGGTTGCTGTCGCCGATGAAGTAGTTCGCCCCGCTACCCGCCCCCTGGGGCGGTGCCTGCGGCAGCGGGAAGATTACCGGGTCTCCCGCCGGCACCGGCGGCGAATTGGGTGGTTGGAACGAGGGCTGCACCAGGGGAATCAGGCCGTAGCAGCTCGTCCCCGGCTGCAACTGCCCCACGACCGGGTCGGGACGGTTTATCGGTAGGTCGTCTGTGAAGACGAGGTCCCAGCAGCCTCCGTCCCAGGGCGTCTGGGGCGGCGTGATGTTCGACTGAAACCCGGCCAGGTCCAGCACGCTCGCGTTGTTCGTTGGCGTGCCCAGGCCCGCGGCAGTCGGGGTCCCGAGTTCCGGCGAAGTGAGCACGTTCACCAGCTCGATGTAGAACCGGTTGATCGTAGCCGGCGTGCCCGAGCTCTGAAACGAGTAGGCCAGAACCTCGTTGATGGCGATCGGGTTGTACTCCATGCCGTACTGGTCCAGCGGGACGTCGCCCGTTCCCGCGGTCGTCTCCATGATGAGGTATGGGCTGGTCGTGGCGGTGCCAAGGTGAAGGAAGACGTCCGGGTTCGTCCAGTGGGTCATGGTGGCGTCGGTATCGCGGAAGTCGATGATGTTGATCACGAACTGGCTGAGCTGCGCCAGCTCCTCGGCCGTATCGACGGCCCGCGGCGGGAGGATCGCCTTGAGCGTCTGGTAGGTATCGCTGATCCACTTCTGGCGGACCGGCTCGTTGCAATCGTTGGAGACCGGCAGCGGGTAGTTGAGGTTGATCTTCTTGTCCCGCTGGGCCAGCGACGGCGCCGGCGCCGGGAACGGATAGTACGGCGGGTAAGTCGGGTTGGGAAGGGCCGGGGTCGAGATGGGCGGGAGAATATTGGGGTTGGTGGACGCCGGGACGTTCAGAGTGGTAAAGCCGGCGTCGGCGTTCTGAGTGAAGCGGCTGTTGTAGGCGAACGGGGCGATGGTGGCGGGTGGTGCGGGCGGGGGGTTGTCATTGGTCCAGGCGAAGTTATTCATCTCCCAGCTATCGAGCGCGAAGAGCCGGCGCCGCCGCTGGCCGTCAACCGGGTTGGAGAAGCTGATCGGGGCGAGCTGGGCCAGCCGAGATGTCAGCGAGCCGCCGTCGACGTCTTGCTGGCGGTAGAGCCACTCGAGATCGCCATAGCCGAAGGGAGTGTCGAGTTGCGCGTTCAGCACGTACAGGTTCATCTCGTCGGCCTCGTTGAGGCCGTCGGAGTTCACTTTCGGGTTGCCGTTGACGCTGGCATCGTAGGTGGGGAGTTCGGCCGGCAGGTAAGTCAAGGGGGCGGCCATCGGATTCTGGTCGATCGGCACGCCGCCGGCGTGTTGCGGGTTCCAGGAGGTGCCGGTGCTGGGGTAATTCAGGTTCGGGAACCGCTGGGACTCAAGGCCGTGCAGCGGGTTGCTGTTGCTCGGGGGGTTTGGAGGGGCGGGGTTGTTCGTCACCATGGTGGTCGGATAGGGTTCGGTATTCGTCCAGGGGAACGCGACCGGGGTAGTCAATGGGCCACTGCTCCCCGGCGGGGTAGGCGCCACGACGCCGGGCAGTCCGGGCGGCCGGAAGTAGCTGTAGTACTCGACACGCCCCCACTGGTCGCCGCCGGCATCGGGGCCGGCCCCCTTAGTCCAGGTTGGGAATGCATTCCATTGCCTGATGCGCCCGGTGCCGTTGATGTCGCCCGGGGTCACGTACCGCCGCAGCCGCTCCACGGGAAGCAGGAAAGCCCCGGCGAGATCGAGGAAGTCGAGGTCGTTCACCTCGCCCAGCCGGTTGTAAGTTGCCGAGATCGGCGGGTAGGGATCGAACGAGTTGTAATTGTCGTCGGCTGCGTCGCGGGGAATGCCGCCGTTTCTGAGGTCGCTGATGTCGATCGAATAGCCAGCGCGGATCCGGTTGGTGTAGGTGGGGCCCACCAGGTTGATTGGCAGACCGGTCGCCGGATCTATCGCCGGGCTACCCGGGACCGATTGAGCCTCGCCCCAGCGGCCGGCCACGGGCGGAGTCAAGCGGATGACCCCGGCTACAGGCGGACTGGTTCCGTTCATGTCAATGTCGCCGATGTCGGCGATGCTGTTGGGCATGAAGTAGGCCGTGCCGTTGACGAGGACGAAGTTGTTGTCGCCGTTGATCTGGTAGGAGCCGGGCTGCAACGGATTCTGCTGCGGCCGCGTGCCGGCCAGCAGGTTGCGGAGTTGAATCGTACGGACATCCAGCGCTGGAGGATACGACGTGCCGCTGTTGTCCACCTGGGTGTTGGTCGCGGTGCGGGGCTCGTTGTAGATCTGGGGAGAAAACGCCCCCGCGGCGTCGGTGGCGTACACAAACCCATTCTGCAGCGCGTAGGTGGGATCAATCTCGCTGACCGAGTTGCCGAGGTGGGCCGCATGATACCCTCCGCTGCCCGCACCTCCGCCTGCCAGGTTGCCTGCCGTGTTCAGCGGGATCCGGCCATTCAATCCGATGACCATGAACGCGAAGAGCGGCTTGTAGAGCTGCCCCTGCGCGTTGCGGCGGGCCGGATAGCCCAGGTCGACCCAGATCGAGTCGGTCTGGCCGTCGCCGTCGTTGTCCACGTCGTAGGTGATCTGACCGTTGGGGCCAGGGACGAGGTCGGGGAACGTCGCCGCGTCGTGGCCGTCGGCGGCTCGGGGGCGGAGGATCCGTGAGGCCGAGTCGGCCCAGTGAGCCGGCGCCGCGTTCTCCCAGGTGGCGTTCTGGGGCCCTCCCCAGTCATAGATGGGCGTGGTTGGATTATTGGGATCGATCCGGATCGCCGCCGGGCGGTGGAACGACGGGATCATCACTGACCCATCAGCGCTCTGCATGGCCAGGAACCAGTTCTCCAGGTCGACCGCGTCGTAATCCTCGTCCATGCCTACAAGGTTGGGATTCCCGATCGACGTGGGCAGGCCTTGTAACGTCCCGTTGTAGCGGAAGTTGGCGTAGACCGCGTTGGTCGTCATGCCCGGTCCGTTGAAGGCATGCAGCCAGCGGCCGTCGAGGACGAACTGCCAGGCGCCCGTGAGCGTGCCGCCGGCGGCGGCGACGAGGTACTGGCCCGGAAGCTGGGTCAGGTAGTAGCCCGTGGGGTTGCCTGGCGGGGGTGTGGCGTTGTTCAGGGTCGTCGGCAAGATCGGCGGTGTCGCGGTCGCGTTGGAATTGCCCTCTGTGTACCCGATGTTGACGGTGAAGGTCCGATAGGTGTAGTTGGGGTTGTTGTACCCGCTGTCGGCCAGCACCTCGAGGGTCTGGGCGATCACGTAGGTGCCGTTATTGGTGAGCGTGAGGTTGCCGTTGTACGAGAGGTTGGGGTTGAACGTGACACGCAATGACCAGCGGGTGAAGTTGTAGCCGTAGAACGTCGTATCCTGTGAAGGAATGTTGCTCGTCAGGATGAACTGCGTGCCGGTCCCCGCGGTCACGCCCGTGATGTAAAAGTTGGAGTCGTTCTGGGGGGGCATCAAGGCGCCGTCGGGACGGTAGGGTAGGTAGCCGTTGAAATTCGCGTCGTTGCCGTACATGTCGCGGGCCATGCTGTGGCCGCGAATGGCGGACCGGATGTCAGCCGTGTCGCTGATGAGTTGCGCCAGGGCGAAGTCCATCAACTCGTCGCGCTGGGGCTGGATCACTGACTGGGCGAAATTGCGCGCGCTGATCCGCGACTGGCCCGAGAACGTAGCGAACGTGACCCCGATGATCGCCATCAATGCCAGGATGCCGAGGACCAGGACCAGAATGATCCCCCGTCGTTTGCGATGGTTTCGTCTCGAGCAGGCCAGCATGGACAAACCTCCCCAGGCGTATCCCGTCACGCGAATGGCGGGCATGCCCTACCGTGTCTTCCCCGCATCTGTAGACTACTGACTACTGACTACTATTCTCATAGCTTGTCCGTGAAATCCTGACGGATTGTCAATGTCTTAATACGTTGATTGGTCGGGTCGGTCACCCGGATCTGGATCTGAATGGCCCGCAGCGGCGCCGGGTACGGGGGCGGATACGACGGAAAGATTGGCGGAGAGTACGGGGGTCCCGCCGGGAAGAGCGCATTAGCCGATGTCGAGGGATTGACACCGGTCGCCGGGGCATTGCTGTACTCGGTGGACCAGGAATCCCAGACCCGCCGCAGCCGGACCACAGACGCGTTGTTGTCGCCGATGTTGCTCGAATACGCTGGAAACGCCGGATATTGAGCCGTGAAGGTACCGTTCGATACATTGTAAGTCGGATTCGGATACGCGGCGTCAAGCCGCATGTCGGCGACCAACGGCGGCATCCGCCCCTCATGGGCAAAGGTCTGGGCCAGGGTGTTGAAGGACTGGCCCAATGGGTTGACCGCCGGATTGACGGGCGGCCAGATCGTCAGCGAGGGCGTGCCGCTGAGGCCCGGCGCTGCGGCGGGGATCACGGCCCCGGGCAGGCTGCTGTACGGCTGGTACAGCCGGAGGTCGTCCCCCCAACCCAGGTCGGCGTAGCCGGCCAGGGCGTTATCGTAAGCCTTGACGTCGAAGCTCCGCACCCCCGTCAGAATCAGATCGTCTTCCCAGCTCTGAGACCACAGGGCAGGAGGGACGCCGCCGCCGGTGAACGGGAAGAACCCGTTGGGGTTGGGGGCGGCGTTGTCGGGCAGCCCGTCGTTGTAGGGCTGAGCGGTGTTCCGATAGTTCGAGGTCATGTCAGGGAGGAACTGCACTGGGCTCCCCACGGCCACGTTCGCCGGCTGGTAGGCCAGGCCGAACGGCTGGCTCTGGTTCGTGTTCACCTGCCAGGTGGGATCGGTCCAGAACGGCGAGAGCATCTCGCGCCAGGTTGGGAAACCCCACCAGGTCTGCAACCCCCCACCGCCGCTCGAGGGGTCTGGCAGGTTGTCGCCACCTTGGATCGGGTTGTGGTTCAGGTTCTGGAGATAGGGGAGAGGCGCCAAGTCGTACTGGTAGGGGTTATTGTTAGCGTCGACTACAATGGGCTCCGGCGAGTGAATCCAGCCGGCGTCGAAGTTGTTCAGGAACTGGGGCCGAGAGTAGGCCCCCGGATAGACGAACGGAAAGGCCATCAGGCCGCGGGACGATGGCACGTTGCCCGTGAAGGCGGCCTCGAAAATAAGCGGTGCGGCGGCTCCGAAGACGCCCGGGTAGAGCGATGGGTAGTAGTCTGGGACGTTGTCTCCGTTGAGGTCTTCCGCGAGGCCGTCGGGCCCAGACCCGGGGGTACCCGCGACGTCCGTGAAGTCGTCAGCAAATCGCTGGTAAGCGAACCGGTTCTCCCGGTTGGTCAGATCGCTCAGGGTGTTGAGGATGACCGAGTTCGTCGTCGGCACACCCCGTGGCGCGGGGTGAGCGGACAGATCGTTCATGCTCTGCCAGCTCACCGGGATTGAATTCAGCCCAGTGGGCGCGAAGGTGAGATTCGTGACCGCTTGTGTGTTGGGGTCCTTGTAGATCCACGGGTTGTTGGTGCCTGTCACGCTGATGCTGTTTGCGATCACCGCCTGCCGCTCGGGGGAAACCAGGATGACACGGCGGTAAAGGTTACCGTTGCGAAGGAAGTAGATGATCTCCGCGTACTCGCTCGTGACCGTGATCGGCTGGGTTGCCTCGTAGTTTTGCACCTGGTTTGGCAGTGTCATCAAGGACAGTGCGTTGGGGAGCAGGGGCGGCACCCACATCCTGCCCGTGAACGGGCGGCCGGCGGGGGCCTTGGCGGTGAACCGGATGTAGTCGTCCGAGTCCTCGCCCTGGAGGTCGGCGAACTCGTTCTCGCCGTACTCGAAGTAACCCTTATTGTTCTTGGGGTCGTTGGGGGGGGTCATACTGGCCGTCACACCGTTCAAGTCGGAGCGGATCGTCGCGTCGAGCTGGCGGAGACTGTTGTCCAGCTCCTGGTACCCCTGGGCCGCGCTGAGCGAGCCGGTGGCGGCCTGGAAGATCTTGACAACCAAGCTCATCATCAGGAGCAGAACCGCCAGCGTGACCAGCATCTCGACGAGCGTGACGCCGCGCCGGCGGGTTGCGAATCGTTGGAATAGTGGCGAGTGGCGAGTGGCGAGTGGCGAGTTAGGCCATCGACCACGGGTTGCAGGATCGCCAAACCGTGTCTCATCGAGTACTCGATGCACCTTACCAAGCTCGACGCACCGCATTACTCTCTGCCTCCCGCACTTCAATCAGCACCGCCTCTTCTTCTTCACTCGCCACTCGCCACTACTCCCCTCACCTCACGAAAAACGTCTGCGGGATCACGTTGACGACATTCGGGCAAATGAGCGCGGCGTTCAGGACCACGGGGTTGCCATTGGAGTCTAGGAGCGTCTTCGCGTCGAGCGGTCGGTTCACGTAAACTGTCATTGATCGATACGGCCCCCCCGGGATGTTGTACGGGTCGGCCTGAGCTGGCGTGATCTTCTGCACCTGGTACCAGAAGCAGCGCTGGGCCGGCAGGTTGTCCCATTCTGCCTTGTCCAGCGGGTTAGGGACGCCCCCGACGCCTGTGGGCCCGTACGAGAGAAAGCGGCTCGCCACGACGTTCTGGTTCCGCTCGTAAGTCACGTCGGCGATGAAATCGCCGACCTTGACGATCGGGTCCGGCTGGGACGCGAACCACCGGAGCAGGACGGTCCGGTCGGCACCGGCGCCGTAGCCCTGGCTGTAGGTGTATGGCGTCGTTGTGGGCGTTGTATAGAAGGAGACGCTGGTGCTGGCGCCGAAGACCCCCTCGACGACCGTCTCGCCGGCGACCTGGCCATTGTCGATCGCGAACGGCCGGTTCTCGAAGATCACGATGTTCCCATCGAAGGCGGCGCCATTGGAGGAGTTGTTCTGCTGGGCCGTGATCATCCAGGTGAACCGCCAATCCTCGGCCACCACTCCCGCCGATGTGTTGAGGTCGGGCACGACGGAACTGGGGGGACCGATAATGGGGACGCCGCCTGCGGACACCGGCAAGCCGCCATACGTGTAGGTGTTGTTCGTGTTTGACGGGTCCTGCATGACCACGTCTTCGGGAGAGACGAAGATTCCGGGCACCTGAAGCGCGGCGGCCATTATCGACGGCCGGTTGAAGTTGGTTAGCCGCTGCAAGCCGTCGGCGCTGGCGAGTAGATTGTCCGACGGGTCTAGCCGAAGCGTCGAGCCCGCCGGGGTGTTGCCGGCAGCGAACCGGGCCTCGGGCTGGGAGAGTTGCGCAGGGTCGAGGTAGACCCCCGTCTGGAACCGCCAGAGCGGATCGTAGGCAAAGGGCAAGCCATAACCGCCGGAACTCGACGAGGCGGCGCCGATGGAAACCCACGGGGGGCCCCCCGGGAGGAATGGGTCGCCGCCATAGTACGGGGTGTCCTGGACCAGGGGGTCGTAGAAGGCGTTCTCGTTCACCGAGAAGTACCAGGAGGAGTAGCCGTTGGGAGCGTTGAGAAGGTCGGCATAAAGGAATGAGTTCGCATTGAACAGTCCCCGCGCCGCCACGTCGGCGGTCGCCGACTCGGAGAGGTAGGCCGAGCGTATCTGGCGCTTGGCCTCGCGAAGCCGCAGCAGGCCGATCGGAAAGAGCGTGGCCAGCGAGACTATGCCGATTCCCAGGATGAGGATCGAAATCAGGATCTCGGTGAGCGTGATTCCCGAGCGCGTCCGCCGCAATGTCGCATTTGAGATCATCGTCAGGGACCTCCCCTGGCCCCTTGCTGGGGCAAGATGTAGGGCTGGTTCACACCCCCCGTGCCGATGTTGAAAACTGGACTATCGCTGACCAGAATCTGGCCGGTGCGGGAGAAAAGCGACAGGAGCCGGATCTCCCCCTTGAGGGCCGGCACGTTAGGGTTGCTAGCGACGAGCTGGTCGTAGGCGTTCGCGTTTGGCAGGAGGTTCGATCCCAGCGGCATTGGAAGATAGAAGGAGTAAGTGGGTACAAGCGGAACAGGGTTCCCGTTGTTGTCGAGAGGGAGCGAGTACACGTCCCCGCGCTCGGCCACCCAGAAGTGGTAGAAGGCCGAGCTTATGCCAAACGAGGTCGGGCTCGAGTAGACCGTCGTGGGCAGGACCGAGCCGTCGGTGTTGAGCAGGATGTCCACGGAGCCCGAGCTCGGGTCGACCGGCAGCCGCGAGCGCTCCGGAAGGTTGGCGTTCCACGACGTCAGGTCGATCACCGTGTCTCCGGGCAGCGCCGTCTCCCTCGCGCCCGGAGAGACCACCGGCCGCCGCGAGATGGTGTAGGGAAGGTTGGGGATATTGGTCGCCCCCGGCAACATGTACGCTGTGAGCGAACCCTGCCATTGCTCGACCTCGACCCATTCTGTGAGGGGGTTGGCGTTGTTGTTGGTGATCTGGTCAACGATTCCATCACCGTCGTTGTCGATCCCGTCCCATCCATTATCCGCGAAGCCGTCATTGTTGTCGTCCAGGCCATTGACCAGGAAGAGGAACTCGGCGGGGTAAGACAGAAGCCCTGTCGGGGACGTCTGTAGGAGCGGTGGGTTGACTCCTGGATCACCGACGTTCACGAAGAGCTCGGGATTCGCTATCTGCATGGGACCTACGACCGTGTAATAAATTCCGGAGCCGTTGATCCGGACCTTGTCACCAATCCGGATGTTCCAGTACCAGGAGGTCGGCGGGTTCAGCAGGTCTAACGTTGGGGTTGAGTTCTTCCGGTCGAAAACCTCCTGCTCGAGGTATAGCATCCCAAAAGACCCGGCGAGGTAATAGGTCGGGACTCCGCTGGGACTCTTCGACGCCGGATAGTTGAAGTAAGTGTTCGCCGTCGCCGAGGGGGGAAGGGTGTAAGTAGGGGGGCCCAGGTCAACCCTGACAAACCCCTCCGAGTAATCCGGCGCGAGCTGGATGGGGACGAACCGGTTGGACGCCAGGGCCACCCTCGGATCGAGGGCTGTCACGCCTGCCGTCACACCGGGCGCGTTGAGCGATTGGCCGTTGAACACCGGGTCGGGCAGGAGGCGGATGCCTGCCGGGGCGTTGGTGTTGATGGCCGTGTCGCGGGCGCCCACCAGGCCGCCCTGGAGAATGCGGGCCGCCTCGCTGACCTGCCGATGGTTGAAGGCCGAAATCACCGACGGTAAGGTGACCGCGCTCACCATGAGGATGATCAGGATCACGACCAGCAGCTCGATCAGGGTGAACCCGCCTGGTCGGGTGGCTCGCCCGCCCTTAATCAATAGGCCTTGCACGATCATCGTCATGAGCCTCCGCTGCCAGTCGACTGCAGGTTCTGGTTACTGATGTCATCCCGCCCGCTCTCCCGGAGCTGGTAGCTCTGGTAACTGGTGTCCGAGGTTACTGGGGATATGAACGGCCCGTTGGGCAGGGTGAGACTCCCGGACGGGACCGCAATGTTCTGCGTAAAATCAAAGTAGTACGTCATCGCGTTGTTCTCGACCGCCAAGAGCTGCGAGACGCTCGGGACAGAGCCGTCGGGGTAAATGTAGACTCCCGGCTGAAGGTCGGGGCCGGCAGAGAGTATCAAGGGCCTGGTATAGAAAGCGCGCCGGTATGGGACCAGGGAGCCCCGGTCCCAGTAGTAATTCGAGGCCCCCGTGTGAGCGAACGGTTCGGTAAGGCGGTGAAAGAAATACTCAAAAGCAACCGCCCCGCCGCTGCCGCTGGCAACGGTACCACCAGCCGTTGTCGCCGGCCAGCCGCCGGCGAAGATGGTCGCGAAAGGCGAGTTGGGGTTGGCGACCAACGCCCCGGACCACCAGTTCGGTGCCATGAGCTGCTGGTTGGGGTCCAGAGGGTCTTGCTCTCGCGCTTCAAAAACGGTCCTGTATGGCGGGTTGAGCTGCCCGTTAGCGGAGGAGAGGGGCGGAATGTTGGTGAAGTTCCAGAAGTCGATCACCTGTCCCCTCTGGGTGTCGGAGTGATAGAGGATCGGCCAGCGGAAGAACTGGAGCGGCTGGCCCCAGGCATCGACGAACTCGGGCAGGCCGTCGCCGTCGGTGTCCTTGACCTCGTTCGCGGTGAAGTCATCGGCGCTGAAGAGCGAGCCAAGCGGGCCAACCCCCTCCACCAGGATCGCATAGAGCGTCTCAGATCGCGCCGTGTGCTGCTGGTGCGCGGCGAGGTGGCCATTAACCAGGTCAACCGTGGCTCTGTCTGGGGTATTGTACGGCGGCGGCGAGACCCCTTCGGCCGAGTCGTCAATCAAACCGTTGTTGTTGTTGTCGACGCCGTCGTAACCCGCCGGCAGGTAGCCCAGATTCTTGTAGATGCCCGCAGCCGCGTTGTAGGACGCTCCGTAGATGCCTGTTCCTACAGTGTTGGCGCTGTTCCCCGCGCCGTAGTCGGTGCCACTGCCCAGTGGGGGCGGCGGGTTGTTGTTGACCGAGTTGCCCAGTGGAAGGATGAAGTTTCCCTGGGGCACGATGGCTGTTCCGGGATATGGGTTGGCAGCAAAGTTGAGGGGGTAGTTGTTGGCTTGTGGGTTGCTGTAGCTAAGCGGAACGCCCTGCTCGACGAAGACATCGGGCATCTCGCTCTTGATGAAATCGTACCAGGCGATCACCTGGGCCCGCTGGGTTGCCGGCGCATAGGATGAGATGGACGCGATCGGCGGAGGGGTCGGGATGATCTGCGTCCCATTGTATATGGCAGACATATAGAAATGGGCCCAGTTAGGATCGGGGCGGGTCTGCAGCAACGCGTCGAGCCGGTCGTTGATCGCGGTGTCCAGCTTCTGGATCAGCGACCGGGTTGCAGCCTCCTGGGCGGCAACGCGTGCATTCTGGGCGGCGGTGAGGAGCAGAGTGATGATGATCCCGATGATCGCCATCACCACCAGGAGCTCGGTCAGGGTGAATCCCAGGCGCAGGCCCCGACGCCCCGCACCGAGCTCGAGCCGCGTTCTATTCGTTACTGTTCGCTCTTGACCCATGACCTGCAATCCAGCTTACGTGTTCGGTCCCGTTCCATGTAGTGGCCCCGCCTGTAGTGGGTTGCACCCACCCTACAGAAATGCAGAAATCCTCATTCCAGCTTGCCGTTATGGAAATTGGTGACGTTGTCCCGCTCACGGATCCGAATCCCGCTATCCTGCGTGTTGACATAGGGAAAATATAGACCAGAGGGGAAGTTCGCGTTCGGGTCCATCGGCAGGGCTTCAGCGTTGTCGGGAGTGTACTGCCCGGCAACGCCGTATTGCCCGTCGATTCCCGCCGAGATGATCTGGAACGACTGAGGATTCAGGTACGTTGTCACAGCCAAGGCCGGCGCCGTGATCGTGCTGGTGTAGGGGTTCGGCGCGGGCGATACGCAGCCGTTACTGCCGGTCACCGGGAAGGAGACATTATAGGTCAGCTCGGCCACCGAGCCGTTTGTGTCGACCTCCGCATTCGGAGCCGTCGCGAAATTCACGTCATTCGGGTCATAGCCGCTGTTGCCGTACGCGCTGAAGTAGGCATAATAATTAATAAGCCCGCCTTGCAGAGAGTTGCCCAGCGAGTCGAGATAGCCGGGAATCTGCGGCGAGATCAGAGCCAGTCCCGCCGGGTAGGTTGGTGAGGGGTTGGACTGGTCGGGGACCAGGCGGTTGTTGGCGAACTCGAACAGCGGTGTCTGGCGGTTCGCGCTGTACATGGGGTTTGGCTGACCGTTTGGTAGGAACTGGACATTGTTCGTGAATGGATTTTTCGGGTCCTTGCCGAATCCGGACATCGAGAAGTTGCCTGGAACGTTCTGATAAGGAATGCCACCGAGGAAGAAGACCAGGCACTCGTGCCCCTGGAGGATGTAATGCTGGTGGTACGCGAAGATATTGTCTCCGTTGAAGTCATACCACCGGGGGGAGTTTGGCCCCCAGACATCGACGGAAGTGCTGAGCACAACACTTGGGAAGTACTTCCTGAGAGCCGTTAGCGAGCGCTGTGCAAGCTGTCCCACCGTGATGTCCCCGTTACCAAGCGGTAGGTTGGAGCCAACGACGCCGCTGTAATTTCCGTCTTCGGCCAGATAGATCCGGCTGGGCGGATATTCGCCGTACTTCGCCTTGAACGCGGCCAGCGCCTGGGCGAGCTGGTTGATCTCGCCACCGACCGCGGCGTTCTTGGCCGCCCGCAGGGCGCCGTTGATCGCCGGCAACAGCAGCGCGATCAGGACCGCCAGGATCAGGATGACGA
>Ga0208565_1001563_pt1 | contig 13272 bp, 10 predicted proteins | sample Sb_taG_7_FD_187706 | JGI IMG/M metagenome (GOLD analysis project Ga0208565, IMG submission 187706) | Peat soil microbial communities from Weissenstadt, Germany - Sb_50d_2_FS metaG (SPAdes) (version 2) | ecosystem: Environmental > Terrestrial > Soil > Wetlands > Peat | place: Germany...
CCGGGGCCCGTCGATCCGGAGCAAGCGGCCAGCGAGCTCAAGACGCTGCCGATCGAAGAGCGCGAGATCATCGTCGCCCACCTGTGGGGCGGATTGACCTTTGAACAGATCGCCACTCGTTCGGCGAGGGTCTCCAGACCCCGCCGGACCGGGGGACCGAAGGTCTCAAGGCCGCGGCTATTGGCCCCGTGGGAGACATGCGGTCGGCAACGACGGCGGGGTCGGAGACCCTCGCCGAACAAGTCGACCCGCGCCGAATACAGATCTATTGTTCGAGATAGGCCTCGTGCTCCAGACCCTTGATGTAGGCGAGCACTTCATCGAGGGTCTCGACGACCATGCCGGGGACGCGGCCGGCGTCGTCCAGCTCCCGCAGCAGCTTGAGGTCTTCGAGGTATTCCGAGGCCTCGAGCTCGCGTCGGAGTCGCGCGCTGAGTGCTCGCTCACGGGAGATCAAGAGATCCATGTGATGCGCGATCAGCCAGAGCGTCCTCTCGGTGACGGCACCGCGCACGGCCTCAGCTCCGGCGCCGGCATGATCTTGAGCGTCCAGCGCCTTGCCCACGTCGTGCAGCAAGGCCGCCAGCAAGAACTCCTCGTCATAGGGCCGCGCCTCGCGCGCCAGGTGAAAGACCTGAAGGCTGTGATAGAGGACGTCACCCTCGGGATGGAACTTCGGGTTCTGCTTGACGGCTTCGAGAGGAGCCAGGCGCATCCGGTAGACAGCGAACCGGTCGAGGTGCTCGGCCAGTGCAGCCACGCCTTCGCCCTCCCCGGGCTCGGGCATCGCCGGCTCCTCGCCGCCATCGTTCTGACCACGACGCGACCGCCAGAGAGTCACGAGCTGGTTGCGGACCTCGCTGTCGGAGGGCAGGTCTCCCGGCCTCACCCGGTGCCCGAGTACCGCCGCGGCCTTGCGTTTGGCCACGTAGAAATCGTTCTCGCCAGTACGGTCAAGCCAGTCCAGCGTGCTCGCCGTCGCGAGATCTCCGGCCCCGTCCAGTAACCGCCGCGCCGCCTCGAGTGCAATCTGCTGCCGGAGCCGCTCCGTCGCGGCCGGGAGGCGATATTTCTTGCGATACTTGTCGTGCATCACTTCTTCATCCCCCCAGCCCGATTCTACGTGGTCCGGGGGCCGCTGGGAATGCAGACCCATCCTCCGGGTCTGCGTGCGATCCGGAGGAAATGATCAATTGAGCGGCAGCCGGGTCCCAGGGTCACAGATGACGTCCGTCATCGTGAGCAAGACCCCGCGACGAGCGAATTCGGTCAGGATGCCGGCCTCGGCCTCATTGTCGATCGCACGGATGGCGTCAACCACCAGCGCGATCCGGCAATGCCGGGCCAGCAGACCACGGACCGCCGCGGCCACGCAGTAATCGGTAGCGACGCCATAGACCACGAAGATCGGCTGGCCCGACGCGTAGAGCGCGATCAGCTCATCGGCATGGGGATGAGTGAAGAGATCGTACTGCCGCTTCAGCAGCGTGAGATGAGGCGGAGCTTCTCCTGGCACCTGTGCGTGCTCGTCGAATAGCACACTCTTGGCACAGAAAGTCGCCTCAACCCGCTCTTGCCCGACTGTGCCGATCATGCAGTGCGGGGGGAATGTCTTCAGTTCCTGGTCGTCGGGAGTGTGGGCGCAGGCGGTGGCCAGGATGGGGATTCGCTGGTCGCGCGCGAACCGAGTAAGCCGCGCGAGGCGGGGAACGATCGCGGTCGAGCCAGGGACGAACAGGGCTCCGGTTGGTTCGAGAAAATCGCGCTGGGTATCGATATCGACAAAGACCTGGGGGCCTTCGAGCATGAGCCAGACTCCCGTGCTAACAAACAATGGATGAATACGCGGCTCGGTCGCCGCGAGCGGCCGAGTGTCGTGGTCCCATTGTGCAACGGATTGGACCGCACTGTCAGTAGCGGTGAATGAGAGTGCCCTCTCGCTGTTACCGTTGAGAGCTCGCGCAAAGGAGCGCAACCGCCGGACGCAACGACGCGGGCTACTCCTGCACGACGCCGCGCTCGACTCTTGCCATCACGCGGGCGTCGGCATTCCTCTGGCCCATTCTCTTTCCGCAGCCCGATAGCTGGCTCACTTTGGCCCGCGAAAATGGCTCCCTTCCAGGCCGCGACCGACAACGTCGGGCGTCCTGGCTCTCCTCCCGGCGATTTTAATGTGCGGCGATGAAGCGTGTTACAGTATGATGAATCAGCCAGTTGATCGAGGATCAGGCAGGAGCCAGGCATGTTCGGAATGTTCAGGAACCGGCGACGAGAACGGCTCCGCTCTCAGCCCTTTCCACACTCCTGGCTCGACATCATCAAGAAGAACGTCCCGATCTTCAACCGCCTCCCTCAAGCCGACCAACGGGAACTCCAGGAACACATCCAGGTCTTCCTGGCCGAGAAGTTTTTCGAGGGTTGCGGCGGGCTGGAACTGACCGAAGAGATCAAGGTCACGATCGCCGCCCAGGCGTGCCTGCTGCTCCTCCACCGGGAGACCGGCTACTATCCCCGCCTGATCACGATCCTGGTTTATCCCCATGCGTATGTCGCCAAGGGCATTCAGCCGATCGGCGGGGGAGCCGTGCTGGAGTTCGAGACGGCCCGGCTCGGGGAGGCGTGGAAGGACGGCGTGGTGGTCCTGTCCTGGGATGACGTTCGGCAGGGAGCGTCGGACCTCCACGACGGGCACAACGTCGTGCTGCACGAGTTCGCCCACCAGCTTGATCAGCAGGACGGCTCGGCGGACGGAGCCCCGATCCTCGAACACCACAGCCAGTACGTGACCTGGGCTCGTGTGCTCAGCCACGAATACGATCAGTTGCGCCGGGACACCGAGCAGGGTCGCACGGATGTGCTCGACGAATACGGGGCAACCAACCCCGCCGAGTTCTTCGCCGTGGCAACGGAGTGCTTTTTCGAGAAGCCAATCCCGCTCCGGCGGAAGCACCCGCGGCTTTACGAGGAACTCAAGGCGTACTATCGGCAAGATCCAGCCTCGCTCGTGTCTTCCTGATAGCTCGGGAGATCGGAGTGCCGGCTGGCTGAGCAGCCCAGGATCACAAAGGCTCCCTGACTCTGAAGATCCGGGGCCGCCAACCGGCGCAATGGTCGTCTTTTTCCAGGGTTTTTTTATCGTTCCGGACCGGAGAAGGGCAGTCCTCATCGGAATTGCGGGATAAGCTCAATTTCCGATCGGTATCACCCTTCCGCAGTTTAATGGGTATTGAATTCCGAGTCCTCACCGCACTCTGAATATCGGCATCATCCCGATGCGGGCTGTCTGGGCGAACTTCCAACCGGCCTCTGAGCGGGGAGAGCTGACGACAGAGCCTGTGCCGTCCAGGGGGAGAAGACGATGAACCGGCGGGCCATCGCTCTGCTGGCCGCGGGGCACTTCCTGACCGACCTCTGCCAGGGGACGGTCCCGGCGCTCTTGCCCTTCCTGGTGACGGAGCGTCAGTTCTCGTATACGGCGGCGGCCAGCCTCGTCTTCGCCATCAGCGCCTCATCGTCGGTCGTGCAACCGCTCTTCGGGCAGGTCGCCGACCGCCTCGCCCTCGCCTGGTTGCTCCCGGCGAGTATCTTATTGACCGGAGCCGGTCTTGCCCTCGGGGCTCAGGCGACGACGTTTGCTCTGGTGCTGCTGGCGTTCGCCTTGAGTGGCCTGGGGGTAGCAGCGTTCCACCCAGAGGCTGCCCGCCAGGCGTACCTTGCCAGTGGCGATCGACGAGCGACTGGAATGAGCTGGTTCACCGTGGGCGGCGTGGTCGGGTTCGCCCTGGCCCCGATGCTGACGACCGCTCTCGTTGTCGGGTGGGGAATCAAGGGAGTCCTGATCTTACTGCTGCCGACTGGACTTGTCGCCACACTCCTGGCTCAACTCACCGGTGGAACGGCCGGAGCGCCGGTCAGTCATCGACCAGGACAACCTACGAACAGCGTGCGGGATAACTGGAGGGGGTTTGTGACCTTGAGCGGGGCCACCATCTGCCGCTCGATCGTGTTCTTCGGTCTGAACACGTTCTTGGCGCTCTACTTCATGAGCCGATGGGGCCAGAGTGCCGCCCAAGGGAACCGAGCCTTGGCGGTGTTCCTCGGGACCAGCATCGCAGGAACGCTGATGGGCGGCTTGCTGGCCGATCGTTTTGGTCGCCGGGCGGTGCTCCGGGCCGGATTCGCCGGTGCGGCGGTTTTCCTGAGCCTGTTCGTGATCACATCGAACCAAACCCTGGCATTGGCGTTGTTGGTCCCGCTGGCTGTTTGCATCTTCCTGCCGTCAAGCGTGCAGGTCGTGCTTGGTCAGGAGTACCTGCCGAGCCGGGTTGGCATGGCCTCGGGTGTGACTCTGGGGCTGGCGGTCAGCGTCGGTGGCATGGCTGCCCCACTCCTGGGTCGCCTGGCAGATTGGCAGGGTTTGGGCGTTGTGTTCCTGGCATTGCTTCTGGTTGTGCTGCTGGCGATGATCCTCTCATTGGCTCTACCTTCAACCGTGGGTCGAGTCGATGTCCGCCGATCAACCTCCATGAGCCGGTCTCGGAATCTTGAGGAGACCACCGTGGCCTGTGAAACGAGCGATCCGTCATGAGCAGAAGATCGACTCGCCGCTCTCACTGCTGTCATCACGACCATGGCGAGCGTGATCTTGAAGCCGAGATCCACGACCCGGAGAGAATGCGCTTGATAATCCAAATCATCGTGGTTTTTGAGATCCTTATCTCTTGCATTCGCCGATCGACGGAGATATGCTTCACTTAGTGGGCGAACCAGCCTTCCCGGACCTCAAACGGAACCCTCTTGGGAGAAGGACGGAAGGGGTCGCCAGGCTGGTTGAGGGTATGTCGAACGTCTCGTCCACATGGTCCGATGGGTGGTCGGATTCAGCAAAGAGCCGAACGCAACGCCGGGTAATTCGGGCTGGATGAAGAGATGCTCCGGGCGAGAGAGTGATTCTTGAGCGCTTTGGAGGAACCTCCCAGACCTTGTAAGGAACGGTGAAGCAGGCTCGCACGTCTCCAGGCGTCATGGTCTTGTTCCAGCCCATGTCGGCGGGAGACGGACGGATACGCCGCCGAAGCCCGAAAGACCAAGAGTCACCGGTTGGGATGCCTGGAACGGTCTGCCCAACTGCTGAACCGGCATACCCCCCAAAAACGGCTTTCCGTTTCCCCCCGAGGTGATCCTTGGGGGGTTCTTTTTTCAGGGTTGAGCCTTCACGAACTCATGTCCGGTCGCCGATTGTAGCGCTTCAACGCAAATGGCACTTTCGGGCCGCGGCGGGAATTCCCGTGTACGTGATCTCGACTTACAACACGGACTACATTTTCGTGAAGGCGATGGACCTCGAGCGCGCCGGGGAAGTCGTGCGCACTGAGGGGCATGAGGTCGAGGCAAGTACTGATTGCCAACGGCCGGAGGGACCGGATGTCGGACTGGCTGATGAAAACGATACGTGCGGAAGCTCGGCGCCTGCTTGAACTGGCGGCGGACGACGGCGCGCTGCGCGCGGACCTCCGGGCACTGGCCGAGGAGATCCTGGCCGCGACCGAGGTTTCCTCGCCCAGTGTTTCCCCGAGCGGTATCGAGCCCGACATTGGCTTCCAGCATCCGTTCTCAGGCCCGGCGCATTCCAACGATGAAGAGCTGGCCTGCGAACCGCAGCCCGATCCTCTTCCGTCCCACGACGACGCCACCGAACCGCTGCGAGAATTGACGCTGGGACGGTCTCGACCGACATCTCCTGGCGATTCGATCGCGCCCAGCTTGCCGGCCAAGAGGGGAGTGGCTGGAGAAGACCTGGCCTCCCTCGAGGCTCGTTGTCGGCGCAAGGCCGAAGCTGCCCGATGGGCGGCGGAATGCCAGCGGAGGATCCGTGAAGAAGCCGACTTCCATGGTGCCGGTGACCCTCTGGATGAGGAAATGGCCGGATGGGCACGGAAGTTGACTGACGGCTTGCACTGGATGAGCTCACAGACGGCGGCGGATTCGATCGAGGTCTCGATCCTCGACGACATCGCCGGCTGCTTCGACACGCTCGCCGAGAGCCTCGCCCTGGTCCAGGAAACTCAGGGCCGAGGAAAGACTTTCGAGCAAGCTCTCAAGTATCTCACCGAGGCGCAATCCGCGGCACGGCGGGCGCTGCAAAGAGTGGACATCGCTGACGATCGGGACCAAGAGAACGTTCACGAGTGGATACGATCCACGGCGGCGCGGCAACGGATCTATCTCGGTCGTCACATGCGAGCTGACGACCTGGCCGACCCGGCCGGATGGTCCTCGCTGCTGGCGCGGATCGAGGAAGCGCGGAGCAGCGGCCACAAGACGCCACTTCAGATTTCCCGGCTCGACCGCATCCGCCCTCATTCAGAACGGATCAGAGAGGGCAGGCAAGGCGAACAGGACTGGTCGGCGATCATGGAGACCGTTGCTGGATTGGTCAGTGATGGGATGCCCCCCAGCACTCGCGAGCTGCGGGAATTGTTGTTGCCGATCATCGACCTCGTCCCGGATATGGACGATCCGCCGCGGGGCTTCCGACTGGTTCTCCGGCAGATCGATCGGTTCCTGGCGGCGCGTCCCGTTCCGGTCGAGACATCGGTCCACCACGAGCCGGCAGCCGAGGTGAAGGAGGTGGCGCGACTGCTGAGCGGCAGGAGCGTCGTCCTGATCGGCGGCATCCGCCGTCGCGAGGCCCAGCAAACTCTCAAGACATCGTTCGAGCTCGATTCACTCCTCTGGATCGAGACCAAGGAACACCAGGCGGTCGAGACATTCGAACCCATGATCGCGCGCCCGGACGTCGCTTTGATTCTCCTCGCCATCCGCTGGTCGAGCCATGGTTTTGGCGAGATCCGCCATCTCTGCGAACGGCATAACAAGCCTCTGGTCCGGCTGCCAGGGGGCTATAGCCCAAACCAGGTTGCCGCCCAGATCCTTGCGCAGAGCAGCGAGCAGCTTCGTGCGGCGAGGAAATGATCGGGATGCACGCAGATCGCCTGATCGGCTGTTAACGTCGACTTCAGCCGCGGCACGATCCATCGTGTCAATTCAGCCTGGGGTCCGCCGGCCGCGTCTTCAGTCCCAGGAATTCGGACAGCTTGATGGCATTGACCTCACCAACCACAACTTTCCAGAGATCTTTTTCGCCTGTCCAGAAGACGTGATCGCTGGTCGCGGGCAAGGTGATCCAGGAATCCCAGCCGAACTCCCCTTCGAGCTGTCCCGGGCCCCAACCCGAATAATTGGCGATGACCAGGGAGGGTTCGGGTCGTTGGCGGATGATCTGCTGGACCAACGCAACGTCGAGCGTGACGAAGACGCCCGGGATGATCTCATGGTCACCCAGGCCTGCTAGCGTGTGGAGCACGATGAGCGAGCCGGGCACCGGCCCCCCCAGATGCAGCGGCTTGTCCCACTCAAAACCTTCCTCGAAAATCTTCCCGGCCAGATCCGTGATCAACGTGTTGATCGGTTGGTTCAAGATCAGTCCCATGGCTCCGTCCTGGTTGTGATCGAGCATCAAGATCACGGACCGAGCAAAAATAGGAGTGTCGAGTTGCGGGGCGGCGATGAGAAGATGACCATTGAGGGATTGCATGTGTTTGCCCGCCAGCTTCGATGACTGAAGCGACCTTCGAGTCTGGTTTACTTTCATGGTATTGGGTCAGGCAAGCTGCGCGGGATGGTAGCCTGAGCAAAGCGTCCGCGGAAGGGCAAGTCGATCAGGATGTGCGGCACTTGCACTCGCACCGACGCCAGGTTTGCGAAAAGAACACCGAGTTGAACGAGTCATCAACCCGCGGCTCAGCTCCTACGGCGTGTCGCAAGTGACGTTCCACTTCCGACTTGTATGGTAGTTGGGTGAGACGATCGAAGACTCGTGAACCGGAAGGCCAGGATTTGCATCCGAAGAGAGTGCAACCTAGAATTCCGTGAGCGGAAAAGCAGTTCGGAGGGCAATGACGGGTGAACGGAGTTCCACCAATCATGAACGATCCAGCAGGACAGGCCAAGGCTATCGACTCACTACGCAGTCTGCTTGAGCGTCTGGGATCGCCCAAACTCACGCTCCCCGAGGCCAAGTTCTTGCGATCGCAGATCTCTCAGGTCCTGGACGAGATTGGCCCGGATCGGGATCGGTCACAGGTGTACCCGTAGCCCGTTATAGCCCGCGCTTCCTCATCGACGTCCTGATGAGCAGAGGCGCGGGTGATGAGATCCGCTCTCGATTCATAAATGGCAGCTCGCGCCGCCGTTCTTCTGGATGTACTTCTGGTGATACTCTTCGGCGCGCCAGAACGTCGAGGCGGGCGTGATCTCGGTGACAATAGGGCGACGGAACCGGCCGCTGGCCTGGAGCCGCTCTTTCAATCGAGCCGCTGCCGCTTGCTGGGCCTCGTCGTGATAGAAGACGGCCGAGCGGTATTGAGTTCCGACGTCGGGCCCCTGTCGGTTCCATGTTGTCGGATCGTGAAGTTCCCAGAAGATCTCCAGCAGCCGCTCATAGTCGATGTGGGACGGATCAAACTGAACCTGAACGACCTCGGCATGCCCGGTCCGGTCCGTGCAGACCGCCTGATAGCTTGGGTTCTCCAGGTGGCCGCCCATGTAGCCGACCGCCGTCCCGGTCACTCCCGGCGTCCTGCGAAATGCTTCCTCAACTCCCCAGAAGCAGCCTGCCCCAAACGTCGCCGTGGCCATGTCTGGCTCCCGATCGGTCATGAAAGAAAGTCGTTGTCTGCCGCGGTCTCATCTAGCAAGTTGTAGGGGGAATTCACGGGAAGGGCAAGTCCCCGTGACATCAACCCCGAAGCCGAACCGATCGCCCGGCAAACCGTCCCCACGCCTTTCCTGCATTGTTTACAATGTCACGAACCGTGCTCAGGGCGGGTCTTTAGATGGTTGTGGCTGGGAAAGGCGATCTTCATCCTGGCTGCCGGCCGCCCTGAGGCAATGTCCCCGCATCCGGTGGCTTCGAGGGCTTATGATGAGTGCCGACACGACAAGTACAAACACCGCCGCGGACCAGAGTTCCGAACGACCGGCTGCGGTCCACCTGTTCAGCCCGCTGACGATCCGGGGCGTGACCTTTCGCCACCGGGTTGCGATGTCGCCGATGTGTCAGTATTCGTCTCAGGAGGGACGGGCCAACGACTGGCACCTGGTGCACCTGGGAAGCCGGGCCGCCGGCGGCGTTGCCCTGGCGATGGTCGAGGCGACGGCCGTGACCCGGGAGGGGCGGATCACCCCCGGCGACATGGGAATCTGGGACGATCACCACATCGAGCCCCTGGCGCGGATCGCGCGGTTCGTCCAGTCGCAGGGGGCGGTCCCGGGAATTCAGCTTGCCCACGCCGGTCGTAAGGCCAGTTGCGATCTGCCGTGGAGAGGAGGCAAGAGCCTGAAGACTCCGGCGGAGGGCGGCTGGACCGCCGTCGGGCCCAGTCCGATCCCGTTTGCCGAGGGTGACCCCGTGCCCGTCGCGCTCGATGAAGCCGGAATCGACGGCGTCGTCGCGGCCTTCGAGGCGGCGACCCGACGGGCCTTGACCGCGGGGTTCCAGCTCATCGAAATCCACGCGGCGCACGGTTATCTCCTTCACGAGTTTCTCTCGCCGCTCGCCAATCAGAGGACCGACCGCTACGGCGGCTCGCTCGAGAATCGGCTCCGCCTGCTGCTCCGCGTCGCCCATCGTTTGCGTTCCATCCTGCCAGACACGATGCCGCTCTTCGTGCGCATCTCGGCGACCGACTGGGTGGACGGAGGCTGGGACATCGACCAGTCGGTCGTGCTGGCGGGCTTCCTCCGCGACATCGGGGTTGATCTGATCGACGTTTCCTCGGGAGCGATCGTGCCCTCTGCGAAGATCCCGGTCGGGCCAGGGTTCCAGGTTCCTTTCGCCCGGCGAATCCGCGCTGAGGCTGGGATCAAGACCGGGGCGGTCGGCATGATCGCCGAACCCGGCCAGGCCCAGTCCATCATCAAGGGCGGCGAGGCAGACCTGGTGCTCCTGGGCCGCGAGCTGCTGCGCGAGCCTTACTGGGTCATCAAGGCACAGCAGCAGCTCGGCGAACCGCCCCTCTGGCCGATTCCGTACGGATACGCGGTCAAGCGGCGGTGAGGTTCGCCGAGGCACGGCGAGGTGCCCGCCGGTCCAGCGGTCCGGCGGAAACCAAGACAACGAGGAGAATCCTCATGGCCATGAATATCCGCGTGGACGGAAGCGTCGCAATCCTCAGCAACTTTGCACGGCTGATGAACGACCCGAGATACGTCGACGCCGCCCGCGACGTCCGCGAGATGCTCGATCAAGGAATTCGCAATTACGTCATCGAGCTGGCTGGAGTCAAGGAAACCGGGTGCAGCTTTCTCGGCGTACTTATGACCATCACTCGAAGGATCCGAAGCGCCGGCGGCGAGGCCGTGCTGGCCCACCCCAGCCGCGATGTCGAGAAATACCTCGCCATGATGCAGATGGACGCCTACTGGGACGTCTTTGCCACGGTCGACGAGGCGAAGGGTTTCTTCCAGCGCAACGAGGCACCTCATGAGGCTCGGTAGCCGCACGCTGTGCGCCTGGGAACTTCGGGTGTCCGGATCTGGGACAGGTCCGTACGGGATCTGGGGACAGCATTCGGTATTCGGTAGTTCCAGGGATCCGCCGAACCAGATCTCAATCTCCGGGTCGCGACGCGGCCTGAAGCAGGGCGGCCATGCCCTCGAAAAGAGCGCTCAGGGTCGAGGCGGCTTCGGCGGGAGCTTCGATCACCACGCGGCCGTTCTGCTCGCGGCGGACTTGAAGCTGTGAGAAAAGCTGGCGGACCTCGCCCATGCTGGGTAGCGCTACTGGCTCGCTCTCGTCTGGAGAAGGCTCCGTAAGAGATCGTTCCGCGGCGGACTCCGCGGGGGCAATCGCGGGGACAGGGGTCGATTCGGCGAAAGAGTCGGTCGAAGGTTCCACCAGGTCTTGCGCCTCGTCACCGGCCTCGATCAGCTCCTCGAAGGGGTCAGCCACCTCGTCATCCAGTCCGACGTCGGCAAGCTCGGTCTGTTCGATCTCTTCGCTTCCGCCCACGGCTGCGGCCGCGGCCAGAGTGGCGGGATCATAGAGCTTCCTGACGCGGGAAAGGAACGACCCGGACTGGTCGAACTTCACGGTATCGCTGTCGCCGTCGAAGAGGCCCTTGAAAAACGCCTGCTTGTTGCCCACGAGGTCGGCGATCCGCGACTCGATTCCCTGCTCGCAAACGAGATTGTAGACGTCGATGGGCTGCTTCTGCCCCAGCCGGTAAATCCGGCCGATCCGCTGCTCGAGGACGGCCGGGTTCCAGGGGAGCTCCAGGTTGATCACGCAGTTGGCGGCGCGTTGCAGGTTCAGCCCGACGCCCCCGGCGTCGCTGGCGAACAGGATGGAAAACGCGGGGTCGTCATGGAACTCGACGATGTTCTGCGTCCGTCGCCGCTGCTTCTCGGCGCCGGTGAAGAACCCGGCGCGCAGCTTGCGCTCGGCCAGGATGTCGGTCACCGCCCAGTGGGCCAGGTGAAGCATCCGCCGCCACTGGCTGAAGATGACGATCTTGCGCCCCTGGTCGATCACGACCTGGCGCACCAACTGGCGCAACTCCAGGAGCTTGGGCGCGGAAAGGCCCCTGAGCACGCTCTCGTCGGGAGCACAGCCGCGGACCGATGGCCAGACGTGTTCGAATTGAAGCTGGGCCAGGCCGTTGCAGATGATCCGCTGGGTGGTCAGCAGGCTCATCAGGCGGAGGAACTCGGCCTGGGTCAGAGCGCGAACCTCGGCGATCCGCATGAGCTGAGCGATCGGCTGGATCAGGGCGTCGTGCTCCTCCATCTGAGCCTCGGTCATCTCGATCGGCACACGGACGTCGGTGCGCGGCGGGAGCTGGTCGAGCACCTCCTGGCGAATCCGCCGGACCATGCAGGGCTGAAGCCGCTGGCGGAGCGTGTCCAGGTTCCGCACGCCGGTGATTTCTCGTCGTCCGTCGGCTCGCATCGCGTGCAGGGCGGGAAGCCGCCACTTGGGTTCGAGGGCCATCTCATCGACCCATTCGACAATGGAGGCCAGCTCCTCGATCCGGTTCTCCATCGGCGTGCCGGTGAGAACCAGGCGGTATGGAGGGTTGAGCCTCTTGACCGAGAGCGCTGTCTTGGTCGCCCAGTTCTTGATCCGCTGGGCTTCGTCGAGCACGACCAGGTCGGGTTTCCAGTTGCGCACGGTCTCGAGGTCGCGGAGCAACTGCTCGTAATTGATGATGAACAAGCCCTCCTTGGACGTGGCGTAGATGTTCTGCCGCTCGCCGGGTGAGCCGTCGATGACCTGGATCGGCAGGTCGGAAAAATGGGCCCACTCGCGGGCCCACTGGGGCTTCAGCGACGCCGGCGCAATGATCAAGCCGCGGCGGATCCTGCCGGTGCGCCACAGGATATCGCAGCAGGCAATCGCCTGCGCGGTCTTACCTAGGCCCATGTCGTCGGCCAGCAAGAGTTGACCGGTCTCGAGGAACCGTTTGACGCCTTCGAGCTGGTAGGGGTACAGCGGGCACTTCAGTCCCTTCATCACGGCTTTCTGCTCGGACGGCCAGAGAGTCTTCTCGACCGATCGCTTGAGCTTGTCGCGCTCGTGGACGAGCAGGGCGCGGAGGGCCGGGTCGTGCCGAAAGCCGGTCGAACGGGCGGGAACGACCTTGAGCAAGGATTCGACAAGCTCGAGGCGACGCACCGGATCATCGTGATAGGTCTTCTTGAGCGACCAGGTCCCATTCCGATCGGGTCGGAACCACGTCAGCGCCTGCGCCGCCCGCGCACCTTGCCCATCCATCCCGTTGCCGCCAATCCAGGCCACCCGCTCGAGCCAGTCGCCCAGGCCGAGCAAGGGACGAACCGGGTCCCAGACCGGTCCGGTGAAGGTCGTCTCCGCCAGTCGTTGCTGTTCCTTGGTCGCCCGGTTGAGTAGCCCTGGCCGCCCATGCAAGTGTTCGAGGACAACCAGGACGTGCTTGCAAAGGCCAAGCGAGTTTCTCAGGTAGTCCGGACAATCGCACCGCCCCTTGAGAGGATCGACGCCCGAAGCGATCGTACGATAGGGACGTGCCTCCGAGCCCCGTCTCCGGGTCGCGTAGAGTCCCAGCACATTGCCTCCCTCGGGCCGGCTCTCGATCCGCAACTCGTCCTTGCGGCCGGACTCCAGCCGGCGCAAGAGGGCATCCATGGCCTCGACCCGCACCGGCCACTCCTGGGCAGGCACGGTATCCA
>Ga0208565_1001566_pt1 | contig 13259 bp, 8 predicted proteins | sample Sb_taG_7_FD_187706 | JGI IMG/M metagenome (GOLD analysis project Ga0208565, IMG submission 187706) | Peat soil microbial communities from Weissenstadt, Germany - Sb_50d_2_FS metaG (SPAdes) (version 2) | ecosystem: Environmental > Terrestrial > Soil > Wetlands > Peat | place: Germany: Weissenstadt...
AAACCGCGGCATGGTCCACCGATGTCACCGCCACGCAACGCGGTGTCGACTGGCAAATGAAGATTGACGACGCACGGACAAAATTGAAGTCAGTTTACCCGACAATTAAGCTGTGACAGAGCACTAGACATTTCTAGACATTTTACGGCCCATCTGTTCAGGTCATGGATACCCAACTCAAGGCGCTGCCAACACTTCTGTCCTCGCTCGGGGCGTTTTGTCTGTCTGAACTCCGCGTTTTCCAGACATTTCTAGACAATTTACGGCCCATCTGTTCAGGCCATGGATACCCAACTCAACGCGCTGCCAACACTTCCTGTCCTCGCTCGGACCGTTTCTGGCTGCTTGAACTCCGCGTTTCTCGGACCTCGATCTGCCGCCTGGGCACCTTTCCACGTGGAAACAAGGCGTGAAAGCCGGTAACCTGGCTGGCAAGCGCGCATCGTTGCCCCTGCGATTCGGCGTCCGGCAACTGCTGGGGGCAATCGTCCTGGCCAGCCTGACGTGCATGGCAGTGCGGTCGTTGCTCTTGATGGAACCGCTCGGGATCCTGCTCTGGCCTGTGCTTCTGGGCTTCGGGACCGACCGCATGGCGGGCCGGGACGGGATCCTGGGCGGGACAATCGCGGGTTTGGTCTCGTTCGTGGCAGCCTTCGGGGTTGTTTGCTCGGGGCCTCAACCACTCGCGACGGGGTTTGCCGATCCCCGGTTCCTACCCGGCGCCGTGCTCTTCCTGGGCGCGGGGGGTTGCTGGGGTTTCTATTTGAGCGTCTGGGTCTATCTGGTCGTGGGAACGATTTTTCAATGTTTCTGATCGTGCGATCATCATTCGTACCACCGTCCGGTCGCCACGGGAGGGGATTTCGCTCGCCATGAAAGCCATCGTGATCACAGGAGTCGGCGGGCCCGAGGTTCTGGAGCTTTGCGAGGTCTCAACCCCCGAGCCACGGGGAGACCAGATTCGCGTGCGCGTGCGAGCCTGCGGCGTGAACCGAGCCGACCTGTTGCAGACCAGCGGGTTTTACCCGGCGCCCGCGGGGGTTCCCGCGGACATTCCCGGTCTGGAGTACGCGGGCGAGGTCGACGCGCTGGGGCCGGACGTGACCGCACCGCTCAAGGTTGGCGATCGTGTCTTCGGGATCGTGGCCGGGGGAGCACAGGCCGAGTACCTGGTGACGCATGAGCGAATGGCCGTGCCGATCCCGGCTGACCTCGACTTCGTGGCGGCGGCGGCGGTTCCCGAGGTCTTCCTGACCGCACACGATGCCCTGATCACCCAGGGACGGCTCGGCCCCGGAGAGCCGGTCCTGATCCAGGCCGTCGGCAGCGGCGTCGGCACCGCGGCGGCACAGGTTGCCCACGCAATGGGCTGCACGGTTTTCGGCACCTCGCGGACGGCCGCAAAGCTCGAGCGGGCCCGGTCTCTGGGCGTGGATGTCCCGATCGACACTTCGGAGCATGACTTTGTCGCGGTAGTCCGCCAGCAAACCTCCGGCGCTGGCGTTCAGGTCGTGCTCGACCTGCTGGGGGCGGGAGTTCTCGCGGGCAATCTCAAGGCACTCGCCACTCAGGGACGACTCGTAATGGTCGGGTTATTAGGCGGGCGCGAGGCGCCCCTGGACCTCGGGCTCCTCTTGAGCAAGCGGCTCAGGCTGATCGGGACAACGTTGCGAGCCCGTCCGCTCGAGGAGAAGATCGCGGCCACCCGCCTGTTCGCCCGCCAGGTCGTGCCCTGGCTCGAACGGGGAGCGGTACGCCCTGTTGTCGATGCCGTCTTCCCGTGGGAAGAAGTACGGGACGGCCATGCCCGGCTGGCGTCGAACCAGTCCTTCGGCAAGGTCATTCTCCGGCTTTGAGGCTCACGCCGCGTCCCGGGGAGTCTTCGCCGTTGAATCCCGCCGAGCTCTCGGCTTTCGAACCGTTGGGCGAGGAGGAGCCGCCGCCGGTCGCTCCGCTCTCAAGTGCAACCTGGCCGTCCTGGATCTCCAGAACCAGGTCGTCAGGAGTGATGAAGCGGCGGTCGTGAGTGACGACGACCAGGGTCGTCTGGTACGTGTGCTGCATCGAGCGGAGGATCCTGTAGATCTCGTCCCCCGTCTTGGAGTCGAGCTCGCCGGTCGGCTCGTCGGCCAGCACGAGCAGCGGTTGCTTGATCAGGGCTCGGGCGATGGCGACGCGCTGTTGCTCGCCGCCGGAGAGCTGGTAGGGGTGGTGGTCGAGGCGGTTTTCTAGACCGACCTGCTTGAGCAGCTCGCCGGCGCGCGCTCTCTGGTCCGCCGTGATACCCCGGGGCAAGAACGGCACCAGCACATTCTCCAGGGCAGAGAGGTTGCTGATCAGGTTGAACGACTGGAAGATGAAGCCGACCTGCTCGCGGCGATAGAGGTTTTGCATGGCCTCGGACATGGTGGCCAGGTTCTGGCCGTCCACCAGGATTTCGCCGTTGGACGGCCGGTCGAGCGCCCCGAGCAGGTACAAGAGCGTGCTCTTGCCGGAGCCGCTGGGCCCGATGATGAACGCGAACCGGCCGCGTTCGATCCGACAGTTGATTCCGCGCAAGGCTTCCACCCTGCGGGTGCCGCTACGGTACGACTTCCAAACGTTCACCGCTTCGATCATCGGGTGGCCTCAATGTGATCCGATCCGGATGGCTTCCATGGGAACCAGCCGCGCAGCCCGCCAGGCGGGATACAGCCCCCCCAGAGTGCCCATGACGACGGAAAGACTGATGCCCATGCCCAGGAGCGATAGATCGACTCCCAGGTGCACTCCGCCGCTGATAAACTGATTGGCGACGGATGTTCCGATCAGGGCCAGGACGCAGCCGACGATTCCCGCCATCAGCCCCAGGAAGGCGCTCTCCAGGGTTACGAGCGTCAGGATATTGGACTCCGACCAGCCGTTGGTCCGGAGCACGCCGAACTCGACGAACCGCTCGGTCGTGCTCATCAGCATCGTGTTGATGATTCCGACAATCCCCACGATGAGCGCCAGGCTGACGGTCATCATGAGCAGCTTGTCAACCTGCCCCATCAGAGAACCGAAGTTCGCCTTGATCTCGTTCATGCTGCGGGCGTCAACTCCGGGATTGGCCTTCTCGATCGTGGCCGAGAGGGCGTCATACCCGCCCGGGTTCTTGGCCTCAACGTAGATGCTCGAGATCGAGTCCATGGCGAAGTTCAGGACACTGCGCGCGGTTTCGATGTCCATGACGATCACCACATCCAGGAGCAGCGAACCGGTTTCATAAAGGCCCACGATCGTGTAGTTCTTGTCGGCGATGCGCAGGCTGTCGCCGAGCTTGCGCGGCTTTCCCTGGGGGTCGGGAAAATCACGCGCGATCTTGCGGCTGATGACGATGTTCGGTTTGCCGATGTCTTCCAGGGTCAAGAACCGGCCTTCGCCCTTTTCCTTGAGGGCTCGCGGGAAAACCGCGCTGTTGAGGTTCATGTGGGCCGCGATGTCCTGGCCCGAAATCACGGGCTGGTCGAAGACCGACGATACTCCCTTAGGGGACAACAAGCCCCTCAGCATGCCCCGTCCCTCGATATTAGGGGCGATGCCCCAGACTTCCGGCGCGACCGCTCGCACACCAGGCAGCCGTCTCAGATCGTCGGCCAGGCTGGCGGGCAGGGTGCTGAAGACGGGGCTCGGAACATTCTGCCGGATGACCATCACGCCCTCGATCCGGCTCAGAGTCTCGCCGACCAGATCGCGTAGTCCGTTGGAAACACTGAACAGGCCCATCACGCCCAGGATAGGTACCGAGAGTCCGATCAGGGCCAGCACCGTTCGAAGCGGCCGGGTCAGCAAGTTACGCCAGGCAAAAATACTCATGTTCGACGCGCCCCGAGCTTGGTCAGTTCACGACGATCGCTCGGTCGGGCACTGCGCTTTGCCCTTGCCCGCGACCGCCGGCAAGTATCGACCAGATCATCACCGACCCGGAAAATGGAACCCACAGGACGCAGCCGGGTCGATGAAAAGGGAGGGTCCGGCGGGATCACGCCACCCGCCCACGAGCGGCCAGGGTGGAGACGACCTGTTCTGACACCTGCTCGTCTGCTTGACGACCGACCGCGGGTCTCGTTGCCGGGAATATCCGGCGGGGCGGGGTTACCCGGCGGCGGTCGCGACGAAAATCCTTGAGTAATCATAGTCAAGCTGACGAGCTTGTGGCAAAGCCTGATCCATGGCGGAGGGAGCCCGCCGCACCTTGCCCTCGTGCCGTACGCTCTTGCGATCACGCAACTTACTGTGTTTCGTTTGCCCCCGAGCTGGGTATCGCGGGCGGCGCGGACTCCGGGTGAACCTGTTCCGGATGGGAAGAATCTCCGGGCGGGATTGCGGCCTCGGACGGCTCGCCCTGCGGCTGGACAGCTTGAGCCTGGGCTTGGGCTGCCGCTGCTGCCGCCGCTTCCGCGGCCAGCTCTTCCGGAGTCGGATCGACCCGCGCTTCCCATAGCTGTTTGAGCTGCCCGAAAGTGCGCAGGGGCACACTGCCGGAGAGGGCTTCCTTCGAAAGCGGCGGAGGCGGAGGGCTGGGGCGCGAAGGCCGGGAAGGGCCGCGCTGGCCCTGAGGCCGTTCCTGTCGCCCTGGTCCAGGTCTGGCACCCCCTGGGCCAGGTACGAACGATCCGCCGCGCGGTCCACCACGACCCGATCCCGGCGGGCCCGGGAAACCAGCACCAGGCCGGCTGCCGGGGAAGGCCTGGCCACTGACCGGTCCGGGTCCGTGGCCGGCACCTCCTTCTGGGGGACCAGCGTGCCCCTGCGAGCCGGGCGCCCCACCGCGATCACGATCGGGACGGCGCGCTGGTGGTTCGGCCAGCGCGGCAATCGGAGCTGCGCCGACCGGGGGCGACGTCAATGCCGATCCGCTGGGACGCGGAGGCCGTGCTCGATCACGCCGCCCCTGACCCTGGCCGGCCTGTCCTTCCCGCTGTTCTCCGCCCCCCTGGCCGCGGCGCTGGCCTCCCTGCGCGGCACCACGCTGCCGCTCGGTCCCCGGCTTGACCATCGTCAGCGAGACCCGCTTACGCTCCTGATCGACGCTCATCACCCAAACCGTCACCACGTCGCCCACACTCACCACATCGTGTGGGGTCTTGATGTAGCGATTGGCAAGCTGACTGATGTGGACGAGTCCCGAGTCCTTCAGGCCAATGTCCACGAAAGCGCCGAAATCAACCACGTTGAGCACGGTGCCTTTCAGCTCCATGCCGGCAATCAGGTCCTCGAGCTTGAGGACGCCCTTCTTGAAGATTGGCTTGGGCAGATCGTCGCGCGGGTCGCGCTCGGGGCGGCCAAGGGCCTCGATGATGTCTCTGAGCGTGAACTCGCCGACCTGCATCTCTTTCGCCAGCTCGGACGGAGCGGCTCCCTCGAGCTGGCGATGCAGCTCGGGAAGTTCCTGCTTGTCGCGCACAACCTCCGGAGTCTTGCCGAATCTCTCCAGCAAGAGGGTCGCGACGGCGTAGCTCTCAGGGTGGATCCAGGTGCGGTCGAGCGGCTGGACACCCTCGGGGATCTTGAGGAACCCTGCCGCCTGGGTGTAGGTCGCCGGCCCAACTCCGTCCACCTCCATCAACTGCTCACGTGTCGCGAAGTTCCCTTTGTCCTTGCGGTGATCGACAATCCTCCGGGCCGTCAGTTGATTGAGGCCCGAGACATGCCGCAGCAAGGGCACACTGGCTGTATTGAGATCGACACCCACAAAGTTGACGCAACTGGAAATGACGGCCTCGAGCGTCTCCTTGAGCTGCTTGGGGTTGACATCGTGCTGGTAGAGCCCGACACCGATGTTCTGGGGCTCGATCTTGACCAGCTCGGCCAGCGGATCCTGGAGCCTGCGTCCGATCGAGATCGCGCTGCGCAGTGTTGCGTCGAACTCGGGAAGCTCTTCCCGGCCGATCTGGCTGGTCGAGTAAACGCTGGCTCCGGCCTCATTGACGATCACATACGCTAGCTGGGCCAGCAGAGGGTCGGCGGCATGTGGAGCCGGAGGGGTCGGGGGCGGCGGGGGAGACGCGGACGGCTTGGGGCGAGACCCTCGAGAACGCCCATGATTGTGCTTTCCCGAACCGCCACGGCGGGACTCGTGGGCGGGCTTCACCTCCAGGGGAGGAGCCGGAGCCTCTGCCGCAGCTTGGGTTTCCGGACCGGCGGGCGGGGACGACGCGTCAGCACCTTCCGCTCTGCCCTCGACCGGAGCCGGTCCGGCTCCGGGAGTATCCGACTGCCCAGCTTCGATCGCCTGGTCAGAATTGACCGGCGGTTCGGCGGCGATCGAGACGGCTTCTGGACCTTGTTCGGGTGCCGAGGACTCGGGCGCGGAGCTGGCAACCTGTTCGGCCGATGCCGCCACATGCACTTCAGCACCGGCACTGGCGTCGGATGGTTCGTCGGATCGGGCTTCCCCGTCCGCCGGCGTGGATAGGGCGTGGTTCTTTTCCGAGTTGTCCGGACGCTCGTGGTGGGAGGCTGCCGCAGTCTCGCCATCCCCGGGTGTCGAAGCCACATCGGACTCGGTATCCGCCTCCGGAGAGGCCGGCTCCGGAGCGCCGCCGGTGATCGGGGGAACTGTTTCTTCATCCAGTTCCGGTACCATAAGAGCTTCGTGCGGAACATCATGGGCGTTATCCGCGGCCGACGATTCGGGGGAAACACGGGGCGCGTGGTCGTGGTGATCCAGACCGGAGGGCGGGACGGAGTGTTCCGGCTCGAGCGAGGCCGGGGGTTGGAGACCCTCGTCCGGCGCAATCGATGGCTCGACGATCGCCTGGTGGCCTGCCGGCGGCGACTCGGGCGTCTCGATCTCGCCAACGGCTGCCACGCCGGGCTCTTGGTGCACACTGTCGCCGGGCGCCCCCGTGTCGCCGGTTGCTTGCGGTGATGGCTCACCCTGGCTGAACTGGGTTCCCTCGGCAATGATCTCGGCGACCAACTCTTCCGTTTCCCGGCAGGCCGTGCCGTTGCCAATGGCGACCACACCCACCTTGTGACGGCCCACGAGGTCCTTCAGGAACAGCTTGGTCTCGGACCGTCGATTCTGGGGAGCGTGGGGATAGACCACCCCGTGATCGAGCAGGTTGCCGTGCGGGTCGAGGACTGCGACCTTGCATCCGGACCGCAGTCCTGGGTCGATTGCCAGAACCACTTGCTTGGGGATCGGCGGTTGCAGCAGCAGACTGCGTAGGTTGCGTGCGAAGACCTCGACAGCGTGCTTCTCGGCGGCGTCTGTCAGATCGCGCCGAACCTCCCGCTCCATGCTGGGGAGAATCAGGCGGTCCAGGGCGTCCATGGCCGCGGTCCGGAAGAGCGCGGCCTGAGGATGGCCTTCCAGGGGAAGCTGATGGAAAAAGGCGGCCTCGAGCTCGGGGCGGGGGACTTCGAGCCTGATCTTCAGCGGCCCTTCCTTGTCGCCCCGGTTGATCGCCAGCACTCGGTGCGGAGGCACCTGCGAAAGAGGCTCGGAATAATCGAAGTAATCGCGATACTCAAGGCCCTGTCCCTCGGGAATCTCTCCCTTGCTGGTGGCGATCTTGGCGGTCTTCCAGACCACCTTGCGCACGTTGTCGCGCACGGCCGCCATCTCGCTGATAGCCTCAGCCAGGATGTGGCCGACACCTTCCAGGACCTTCTCGGGCGTCTCCAGTCCCTTTTCGGCGCTGACGAATTCCTGGGCCGCGGCCACGGGATCGGTCAACAGCTCGTCGCGGTTCCAGACCCGGACGGCCAGAGGCTCCAGGCCCTTGTCCCTGGCATCGGAGGCCTTGGTCCGCTTCTTGGGCTTGAAGGGGAGATACAGGTCCTCCAGCCGCTTGGGGTTCTCCGCCGCGCGGATGGCCGCCGCAAGTTCGGGGTTGAGCTTGCCTTGGGCCTCGATTGCCTTGAGTATTGTCTCTTTGCGTTCGGCCAGTTCCCGAAGCCGATGGACGCGAAGCTGGATCTCGCGGATCACGACCTCGTTCAGGTTCCCGGTCCGTTCCTTACGATACCGGGTGATGAACGGAACCGTGTTGCCTTCGTCCAGCAACTGGACGACACTCTCGACCTGCACACGCCGAATTTGCAAATCCTGCGCAACTCGGCCCAGGTCAACCGGAATCGGGTTGTCCATCGAGACTTAACTCTGCACCAGGAGTGACGGCGACGACGAGAGGCAGATCCGGAGGCGATCGGCAAATCCCGCCGCGAAGGCGGCTCGCTCGCGCAGCAATCAATGCGCACGATGACGCCTAGGTCTTGAAACAAGTCCGCTCAATCTAAAGGATCGATCCCCGCGTGTCAAGCACCAGGCAGGAACCACTGCCGTTCCCAACTTCCATCTTGAACATACCTTGTGACCGGGAGAGAGAGATTCTGGGAAAAATGGGAGACACGGTCGGGCAGCCTGCACCCACGTTGCTTCCGGATCGCCAGCGACAGCACGCGGTTCGATGGGTTCCCAAGAGAAACAGCGATCTATCCGACCGATCTTTTCGCGGTTGCCGTTGGCGCTGATCCGGAAGCCTGCAAATTCGCACCGGCCAGTGCGGGGAACGTTCCGGAAAAGAGCCGCTCGACAGGACTCCCCGTCACGTTCGTTCACGCCCGCGAGGACCGAGATGCCTCGTCCACATCGGTTCCCGGATCAACCACCCTTACCCCAGTTGAAGTAGAACGGATAAGGATAGGGGCCGGGGCCGGGGGCGATCGGGTCGAAATCGTAGATCGGTACGTAACTGCCCATGCAGTAGTACATTCCGACAGGACGGAAGAAGTTGACCTCACCCTGGAGAAAGCGTAGCGACCGGTGCCAGGGGAGGCACGACCGATCCACCTTGCCAGAGCCAGGGCTCCCGTAGAAGAAGGGGTAGACACTTTCGGTGCAGGCGGATTTCCAGCCCAGACCGTAAAGTCCCTGGTCCTTGATTCCGTCGGGGTGCTTCACCAACCCTCGATCGGCATAGCGCAGATTGTAGAAATTGTCCCGCAAGGGATCGGCAGGAAGATGCTCCGGCGTCCCGACGTATCTCATCACCAGCCCGCTCCGCTCACTCAGCTCAGCAATGTGGGGCTGTGGATACTGAGCCCGTGCGGCGGTATCAAGCAGGCAGACCGCGAGTCCCGCCATGACCCAGGATGCCAGGGACAGTCGAACCCTCCACCGCCCCCGGGATCGGTCTGAAATCTTCTTGCTTACTGCTTCCGGCTTATTGACTTGCACCGAACGACTCTCCTGTAATCGAGGGCCGCAGCCATCCTGGCCACCAGGTTCGAGACGAGGTGGACAAGGCCCAGCCACCGCAGCACCGGGCCTCAAGCCCCGACGAGCTTCCCACAGACATGGATCGTCAAGGATCGTTGGGATTCATGGGCGGGAAGGAAAAGAAGTCGCGAGGCGATCGGGTGGTGACGATGTACGGCACATAGCCGGGGGTCAGGGGCACCGGCCCGCCGGCCCCGACGAAATAATCAACCTTGTTTGGGTGCAAGACACCGAGCACCGAGCCCTTCAGATGGTCGAGCGCTCCATGAGCCTTCGAAGCCAGGCCATCTCCGTGCCCTTGGTGGCAGCTCGCACAGCCCTTGCCGCCGCAGAGTGCACAACCCGTCCCGCCGTGCCCGAAGCCGTTCTTGAAGAGGCCGCAGCCGCCGCAAGCCCCGCAGAGCGAACCGGCACGGCCATGGCCCAGGCCTCCGCAAACCGAGCAAGGATCACCAATGCCCACTCCGCCGCAGCCGCCGCATCCCGATCCGCCGCAGAACCGGCATCGGAGGTTGCCCAGGTGCGAATGAAGGCCCCCGATCTTGCAGCCCGGATTGCCGCAAAGCGACTGGACCGAGGGCGACCCGGTGGCCTGACCAGCCCTTTGAGCCTGGCCGGCCGGCGCCAAGGTCGAGGCATGGCAGGGAGCAAAATGCTTCTTCTGACCCAGCCTGGAACCAAAGGAGGAGACTCCACTCAGCCCCGCGATTCCGGAACTCGCGCCGCAACCCGCACCGAAACCGTCGTCACCATGATGAAACAGTCCCCGCCCGGCGCAAAAGCCGCAGTCGTTTCCACCGGCTCCCAGGCCGCCGGAGCCGTGCCCGAGGCCACCGCAGCCGTGCCCGAGGCCGCAACCTTCACCCCAGCCATGTCCACAACCATCGCCCAGCCCGCAACCATCGCCGGACTTATAGAACAGGCCTACCGTCTTGTCCCAAAGGTCTTTGAGACATCCGTGAAGCTGGCCCGCGCAGCCGGTGACATACCCTGCGGCCTTGGCGGCCTCGCCGGCGTAGTCTTTGGCGTAGTGGCCATAAGGAACCGGGGGCGCATAGTATTCGCCACCGGTCGAGTAATCGTAAGCCGGAACTTCACGGGGAATTGTGTACTGCAGACGCCACCCGTCCGCCCGGACCGAGGTAGCCAGTCCCAATCCAAGCATGGCGGCCAGTGACAGTGCGAGCGGTACGCCTCGCCAGTTGCCGAATCGCATGGTCAATCCCTTGCCTATTCTTCCATGTAGGCCTCCTGGAGTTGTCCGGAATCAAGCGAGCGAGCGGCCGATGTTACCGGGCTTTCCTGCGCACGGACGACACGATCTGCCCTGGTCAGTATCGAACCGTGTCGCTCCCGGTCGCCCATGTCTGCCTTGCCACACCCGTTGCATACCGCGCCCTGAACCCACGCAGATCGCAGGGTAGCCAAAGCTTTCAGGCGCATCATCCAAAGGCGCGGATGCGGCCTCCGGTTCCTTGATCTGACCTTGCCTCTGACCATCGGCGCGGGGCCGCTTCAATCTCGACCGAATCCTGATCCCCGCGTCTGCGAAAAGTCCGATCCCCCGCTACAGGCGCAGGGATCGGACCTTCTTGACCGATCGACCGCAATCGTCCTGACGTTCAATGACCCTTGCCGTAGACCGCCGCGGCCGGCACTTCGTTGACGGGCTGCGACGGAGCATCATAAGCAATGGACGCGTGTGCATCGCGCTCCTGCTCCTCGCGCGCCTCCCGGATGTGCCGGCTGATGCCTCCGATACCGAAGAGATGGCTGAGAATGTGAGGACGGGTAGTCGTTTGGGTGTCCAGGGCCGTCTGGGGCGGGATCGTGCTCGAAGGCTTGACGGAGGGGTCATAAGACGCGACGCCCGCCCGCGGCGGCATCGAGGCGAGCCGAGGGTTGTTCCATTGGCTTTGAACTGCCCGCGAAACGCCAACCGGGGCCGGGTCCACACCCACCGGCACTGGCCCGCCGCCACCCACGACGGCATATCCGGGCGGAAGGTTGCCGGCCAGGACCGGCCCACCCACCACCGCATGACCCGGAGGGTACGACTCCACGACGCTCACCGGCCCGCTCACGACAGCACCCGCCTGGCAAGCGGCACAGGGAACTCCATGGTTGTGATCATGAACGATAGGCCCGGCCATCGCTGCCGCCGCGGCGGTCGAGGGCGGCGGGGGGACGTCCACACCGTCCCACTTCTTGGCATGTGCGCGCTGGCATTCGACACAATGCCTCCAACCAAAGAGACCTTTATGGTGATGATCGGCCACCTGCGCGGCCTGCGGCACAACTGTTTCGCTGGGCGGTGCCGCGGGGTCGTCCGCCTTGACCGCGGCGGAGGTGACGAGCGCCAGGCCACACAGGCCCACGCTGAACCTTGCAAGGAAACGCATTGAGGGAACTCCTTTCCCAAGTTCGCGCCTTGCGCCGCGTCAACATCCACGGGCGGAGCGCTCGAACCAGTGAAGAATGGCATTCGGAATCGGGCCGGCCTTGACGACCTTTTCGGGGCATCCGGCAAGCTGGGCGGCTCCATCCCACCCGGCCGGGACCATGCACCCGACGCAACATGCAAGCGCCAGACGCTCGAACCTCCCGATACATTCCCTAACATCGGCACGACCCGATTGCGGCTTGCGTCAAAACCTGCCGGTGCGGCTCTTAGCCAAATAGCTCGCTGACCACCTTTCCACCATCGACAACCTTGAGCGGCCGGCCGATGGGGGTCTGGACCTCCTTGGTAGGGTCAACCTTGAGCGCATGGCAGAGCGAAGCCATCAGGTCGGGAACGGTGACGGGCCGGTCCTTGACCTCGGTGCCGTCAGCGTTCGATGCGCCGATCACCTGGCCACCTCGGATGCCGCCGCCGGCAAGGGCCACGTTGAACACCTTCGGATAATGATCGCGGCCGGCGTTGGAGTTGATCTTCGGGGTCCGGCCAAACTCGCCCATCCAGACGACCAAGGTGCGCCCGAGCATGCCGTGCTGCTTCAGATCGCGAATCAAGGCCGCGAAGGCCGGATCGACGTGCTGGGCCAGGGTCGCCACCCTTTCGTTGTTCTGCTGGTGGGTGTCCCAGCCGTTGGAACGGACCTCGACAAACGTGACCCCCGCCTGCACCAGCCTGCGGGCCAGCAAGCAGCCCTGGCCGAACGGGTTGCGACCGTAGGTCTCGCGGGTTCCCGGGCTTTCCTCATCGAGGTGAAAGGCTCTCATCTGGGGCGAGAGCACCATCCGGGCCGACTGGGTGTACAGGGCGCGATGGTCCTTGACGCGATCGGCGCCCCCCTCCTGACCGAATCCCGCGGTCTCGAGGTGATTGAGCAGTCCGAGCCGCCGTTTGAAGCGGTCCACCGCGACCTTGGGCTGTGTGTTGTCGGGAGGCCGCTCCACGTTTTGAACCACGAAGGGCTCGAGCGCCGCGCCCAGGTAGCCGGCCCCGATCGTCGGCCCGCCGATGCTCACGATGTGCGGCAAATCGAACTTGCTCTCGCCCAGCTCAGCGGCGATCGAGCAGCCGATGTTGGGGTGCTTGACCGTGGCCGTCGGAACGTAGCCGGTATGCAACTGGTACGTGGCGCGCTGGTGGTTGCCCTCCTTGTTGGTCATTGACCGCACCAGGGTGATCTCCTTCATGACCCGCGCGGTCTGTTCCCAGCCCTGAGCGACCGAGATGCCCGGGACGGATGTCTCGATGGCCTTGGTCGAGCCGCCGTGTTCCGTACCTGGCTTGGGGTCGAAGGTCTCGAGCTGGCTGGGACCGCCGGCCATCCAGAGTAGGATGCAGGCCATCTGCCGTTTCCTCAGCTCGTCGGCCTGAAGCACCATGAGATCGGTAAAGCTGACCGGCAGCGCGGCCAGACCCGTCAGTCCGGCCGCTCCCAGGCCAAGCGTCCTGAGGAAACCGCGCCGGCTCACGACCCCGTCACCGCTCATTCCCACCTGGACGATGTTCGATTCGAACGGCATGGCTGTTCCCTTAACGCCTGGAGACGAA
>Ga0208565_1001567_pt1 | contig 13256 bp, 10 predicted proteins | sample Sb_taG_7_FD_187706 | JGI IMG/M metagenome (GOLD analysis project Ga0208565, IMG submission 187706) | Peat soil microbial communities from Weissenstadt, Germany - Sb_50d_2_FS metaG (SPAdes) (version 2) | ecosystem: Environmental > Terrestrial > Soil > Wetlands > Peat | place: Germany...
TTCGTCCTCGTTCGCCAGCGGCTGCCGCCCGCCCGCCAGGTCGACAATCGCCAGCCGCCGTGTGCCCAGGGCCAGCCCCGGTTCTCGGTGGAAATATTCGTCGTCCGGGCCACGGTGAGCGATCGCCACCGTCATCGCCCGTAGCCACTCGGCAGGGAAATCCCGGTTCCCGGTCAGGTCGAGCGCTCCGACGATCCCACACATAACAGACCTTGTTCCTTCCGCTTGCCGGGACAACCCAATGGAATAGACTTCCCCAAGGCTCCAACTTGCGGTCGCTTCCCAATCCACCCAAGTCATTCTATCACATCCAGGTAACCCAGGAAAAGTGAACCCCATGACCTTCCTGGGTCCGTTCTCTTCGGTTGTTCCTACTGTCGGTTCATTGATGGATCGGGCTCAGGGATACAAGAGCCGGTGGTTGGACATCCTTTTCGGCTTCGCCGCGGCGACCGAGCTTCCATGTGATGAAGCTCGACAATAGATCGACGGTAAACAGGTCATCGATCCGGTTCAGCCGACGGTCGCACTCCAGATCCCTCAAGTCAGCGTAAGGCATCTGCGCGCGCAGCGCGGCCAGGCCCTCATCAGTCACCTGGCCGCCCCGCACGATCTCGGTGCCGCGACGGAAGACCGGCTCAGGGAACAACTCGCCTTGCCGGATCTTGATCATGAACTCACGCTCCAGACGGAACACGATGTCCAGGAAGTCGATGGACTCCGCGCCCAGGTCCCCTTGTAGGGTCGCCGAGGGTTTGATCTCGTCTCCCTCTACGCCCAGTGCTTGCACAAGCAGTTTCGCTAACCTCGCATTGATTTCGATCGAATCTGGCATGGCGTGGTTCCTCTTCCACGAGGGAAGTTATCATTTGGTCAATGGAAACGCATAAGTGACGTTGGAAACGTGTCCAGGCCATCACCCGACGGTGATCTCCTCTGAAAAGCGCTCGCCTGAGATCATTTCAAGAACCCCTTGAAATGCTAATTGCTTGATGTGCCGCGAAGAGACTTGACCACTGACGAGAATGCGGCCCTCCCTTTCCTCGACCACGAGGCCGCGGACCCGGCCGTGAGTCAGGTCCCGGACCCTCGTTTCGACCCGCTCAACCAAGCTCGAGCCGCCGTCAGGTCCATCAGGAGCCATGTTCTCTCTCCCCAGGGGCGAGCCTCAAATCTCATGAGCTGAGGCCGTTCTCACCAATTTCGAATAGACGAGCATGTCTTCTCAGACTTCAACTGCTATCGAGGAGCGGTCCCGGTCCGGCTCTTCGTTCCAGGCATAAAACCAAATGGCTTGATTTCAGCGGTGCCTGGAGATGTGCCTCGTCGGACACATAGAGTGTTGCAACGCAACCCCTGTACCAAAGGGGTTGGGAGGACTGTTAGGCCGGCATGACTGCCTGGGTGAGCGGCGTGAGACTGTCTCCAACATGTTCAATCCTCGGGACCCCTAAGTGCGATGGAGTGGCATTTGCACAAACCGGCACGATTTCCCGCAGCCATTGCCCGAGGGGACGGAGATTCGCTCGTGTGGCACCTGTTTTGCTTGGCTCGTGGGAAAGTTTACCCATCGCGGGACGGGCCACAACGCGTCCACGAATCCTGCTTGACGTACAGCAGATAGACGGTGCTAACCCGAGTCGTCTCCGTCCGCCTCGGTGGGGCGCGTGATCGACAGACCCAGGTCGCGGAGTTTCAGGCGCAGGGTTTTCCGGGCGATTCCCAGCAGGAGGGCAGCCTGGTGCTGACTGCCTCGGGTGTATTCCATCACCCGCGGCAGCAAGAGCCGGTCCAATTCGCGATGCGCATCGGCGTATAGGTCGCGGACGTCGGCACCAAGCCGTCGGTGGACGGTCCATGCCTCGACTCCGGGTTCCGCGCCCGTGGACGACGCTGGGGCGGATTGGCCAGCTCCTCCAAAAGGTTCGGGCAGGAATGCCGGGAGTAGGACGGTGCCGCTGGCTCGCAGCAAGGGCTGCTTCAGGACGCTCTGCAGCTCCCGGATGTTGCCCGGCCAGCCGTAGCTGCGGAGCCGCTCCAGCGCCTCCGGGACGATCTCGCGGACCGCGCGCCCCAGTTCGCGGCTGAAGCGCCGCAGGAAGTGTTGCACCAGCATCGGCAGGTCGTCGCCCCGCTCACGCAGGGGGGGCAGGTGGATGGTGAAGACGCTCAGCCGGTAATACAGATCCGGCCGGAACTTCCCTTCCGCCGAGCACACTTTCACGTCGCGGTGGGTGGCCGCGATCAGGCGCACGTCGGTCCGGATCGTCTCGTTGCCACCGACGCGTTCGAACGCTTGCTCCTGGAGCAAGCGAAGGACCTTAGCCTGGAGTGCCAGCGCCATGTCGCCGATCTCGTCGAGGAAGATGGTACCGCCGTTGCACTGCTCGAACTTGCCGATGCGGCGTCGGTCGGCCCCGGTGAAGGCGCCCTTCTCGTGCCCGAACAGCTCGCTCTCGAGCAGGTTCTCCGGGATGGCCGCACAGTTGAGCGCCAGAAACGGCGCCCTAGCCCGGCGGCCGTGTTGATAGACGGCGCGGGCGACCAGTTCTTTCCCTGTCCCGCTCTCCCCGGTGATCAGGACCGGGACGTCCTGGGTAGCGACGCGGCCGATGGCTTTGTACACCTCGCACATGGCCGGACAGGAGCCCACGATGGCACCGTCCACGTCTGGGTCCGGGGCGGTCTTGGCAACCACGGCCGGCTGGCGCATCCGCTGGGCCACCTCCAGCGCCTCGCCGACCACCCGCCGCAAATGGTGCGGGTCAAGCGGCTTGAAGAGGTAGTCGTAGGCGCCCTGCCGCATCGCCTCGATGGCCGCGTCCGCGGTCTTCGCCATGGTCACGAAGATGACCGGGATGCGCGCGTCGATCCGGCGGATCTGCTGGTACACGTCCAGGCCGGACTGGTCGGGCAGGCGCGGGTCGAGGAGAATGACGTCCGGCGGCACGGCACTGACCCGCTCGAGGCCCTCGGCGCCCGTGCAGGCCACCACGACGGTGTGCGCAGGGGAGGGGAAGGCCACGCGCACCTGCTCGAGGATCAGGACCGGGTCATCATCGATGAGCAACAGGTAGGCCACAGTCGGCTCGCTCCCGGTACGTCAGGTGAAGCAACACATGACGCTCATTTTCGGGCCGGGGGCTCGGCCTGTCTAGCGACAGGGCATTGGCATGGGACGACAACCTGACGATCCGCCTCCCCGTTTGGCACTCGAATCGCATTCGTGGTGGACGAAGCGCGGTCGATTCGCATTCGGTCAATTTCCCGAATGCCGCGGCGTAACCGGGGGGGCCTCGCCATGACAGAGCCGTCAGGATACGACCTCGAGACGCTGTGGGAGGACGTGGAGTTCGTCCTGTCCCGGGGCGTGCGGGACGCCGAACCGTCCCCGCTCTTGGTGGTGGCCCCCGCGTCGGCACAGCCCTCGCCGGGGAGCCTTACGCGGCTGGAGCACGCCTATGCGCTCCGGGACGAGCTGGACCCCGCCTGGGCGGCTCGGCCCTTGAGGCTGGTGCGTCACCGGGGGCGGCCGATGCTTTTGCTTGAGGACCCCGGCGGCGAGCCCCTGGCGCGGCTCATCGGGCAGCCCTGGGAGATCACGTCGTTTCTGCGCGTTGCCATCGGCCTGGCAACCGCGCTGGGCCGGCTCCACGAGCGGGGTCTCATCCACAAAGATGTCAAGCCGGCCCACATCCTCGTCAACGTCGCGACCGGCGCGGTCTGGCTGTGACCGGCTTCGGCATCGCCTCGCGTCTGCCACGCGAGCACCAGGCCCCTGCGCCGCCGGAGGTGATCGCCGGGACGCTCGCGTACATGGCGCCGGAACAGACCGGCCGCATGAACCGCTCGGTCGATTCCCGTAGTGATCTCTATGCGCTGGGCGTCACCTTCTACGAGATGCTGACGGGGACGCTGCCCTTCACCGCCGCCGATCCCATCGAGTGGGTCCATTGCCACATCGCCCGGCAGCCGACGCCGCCCAGCGAGCGGGCAAAGGGAATCCCCGGACCGCTCTCGGCTATCGTGATGAAGTTGCTGGCCAAGACCGCCGAGGAGCGCTACCAGACCGCCGCGGGCGTCGCGGCCGACCTCCGGCGCTGCCAGGCGGAATGGGAGGCGCACGGCCGCATCGATCCGTTCCGGCTCGGCACGCAGGACGCGTCGGACCGTCTGCTGATCCCTGAGCGGCTGTACGGGCGGGAGCGCGAGATCGACACCCTGCTGGCGGTCTTCGACCGCGTCGTGGCCAAAGGTACGCCGGAGCTCATGCTCGTGTCCGGCTATTCCGGGATCGGCAAGTCCTCCGTGGTGCACGAGCTGCACAAGGTACTCGTCCCGCCGCGCGGCCTCTTCGCGTCCGGCAAGTTCGACCAGTACAAACGCGACATCCCGTACGCCACCCTTGCCCAGGCTTTCCAGAGCCTTGTGCGCCCGCTTCTGGGCCAGAGCGAGGCGGAGCTTGGCCGGTGGCGGGATGCCCTGCGCGAGGCGCTAGGCCCGAATGGTCAGCTCATCGTGAACCTTGTTCCCGAGCTGGAGCTCGTGATCGGAGCACAGCCACCAGTCCCGGACTTGCCGCCGCGGGACGCGCAGAACCGCTTCCAGATGGTTTTCCGGCGCTTCCTCGGCGTGTTCGCGCGGCAGGAGCACCCGCTCGCGCTGTTTCTTGACGATTTGCAATGGTTGGATACAGCGACGCTCGACCTCCTCGAGCACCTAATCACGCACTCTGAGGTACGGCACCTACTGCTGGTCGGGGCCTACCGGGACAACGAGGTCGGCCCCGCGCACCCGCTTCTGCGGACGCTCGAGGCGATCCGCAAGGCCGATGCGAGGGTGCATGAGATCGTGCTGGCGCCCCTCCGGCTCGACGATGTCGGCCAAATCGTCGCCGATGCCCTGCATTGCGAGCCGGAGCGTGCGCGGCCCCTGGCGCAACTGGTGCACGATAAGACGGGCGGCAATCCGTTCTTCGCGATCCAGTTCTTCACGGCGTTGGCCGAAGAGGGGCTGCTTGCGTTCGACCCGGTCGCGCTAGCGTGGCAATGGAACATCGATCGCATCCGCCAGGATAGCGCCTACAAATTCCTGCACGACCGGATCCAGCAGGCGGCTTATACACTGATCCCCGAAGAGCACCGTGCCGAAGTCCACCTGCGCATCGGCCGCGTGCTGCGCTCAAGCATGACGGCGGACGAACTCGCCGAGCATCTGTTCGATGTTGCAAACCAGCTCAATCGGGGCGCCGCACTGCTGGTCGACCGGGACGAGAAAGCGCAGGTGGCGACGATCAACCTGCGTGCCGGGCGAAAGGCCAAGGCGTCGGCGGCCTATGCGTCGGCGTGCGTGTATTTTGCTGCCGGCATGGCCCTGCTCGACGAAAGGGACTGGGGCAGCCAGCACGAATTGACGTTCAACCTCTGGCTCGAACGTGCCGAGTGCGAGTTTCTGACGGGTAACTTCGACACAGCCGAGCAACTGATTGGGGTGTTATTGCAGCGCGGGGCGTCGAAAGTCGACCAGGCGGCCGCCTATCATCTCAAGGTCCAGTTGCATGTCGTGAAGGGGGAAAACCCGCAAGCCGTCGATAGCGCGCTCACGTGCCTGCGCCTGTTCGGCATCGACATCCCGGCGCACCCGACCCGGGAGCAGGTCCAGGCCGAATACGAGACGGTCTGGCGGAATCTCAAGGGGCGCCTGATCGAGAGCCTGATCGACCTGCCGCTGATGACCGATCCGGAACTGCAGGCCGCCATGCGTCTACTCTCGGTCCTTGCCGCCCCTGCCTACTTTACCGACTTCCATTTGTTTTGCTTGCACCTGTGCCGCATGGTGAACCTCAGCATGCAGCACGGGATATGCGGCCCGTCCGCGCACGCCTATGGCTATTTCGGGTTTATCCTCGGCCCGGTCTTTCACCGTTACCGCGAGGGGTACCGTTTCGCCAGGCTCGCATGCGACCTGGTCGAGAAGCACGGCTTTATCGACTACCGGGCAAAAATCCACTTTGTGGCGGGAAAAGTTGCCGTCTGGACGCAGCCGATCGTGACCGCGATCGAATTCAATCGAGCGGCCTTTCGCGCCGCGACCGAGACGGGCGACCTGACCTACGTTTGCTACAGTACGTGCCGATCCGTCACAGACCTTCTCCTGCGGAATGATCCGCTCGACGCGGTGTGGCGCGAGTCGGAGAGGGGCCTGGACTTCGTCCGGAAAGCCAGGTTCCGGGACGCTGCGGACATCATCGTGAGCCAGCAACGCTTCATCGCGACCATGCAGGGCCGGACCGCGAGCTTCTCCACCTTCAGCGACGCGCAGTTCGACGAGTCGGCGTTCGAGGCGCAACTGACGGGGGACCGTATGCCCACGATGATCTGCTGGTACTGGATCCACAAGCTGAAGGCGCGGTTCCTGTCAGGCGACTACGCTGAGGCGCTCGCGGCAGCCGATAAGGCGAAGGTGCTGCTTTCGGCCTCGGCCGCCCACATCCAGTTGCTCGACTACTTTTACTACACCGCGCTGACGGTGGCGGCGCGCTATGAGAAGGCTTCTGCCGACAAGCAGAATGAGTGGCGCGATCTCCTGACGGCGCACCGGGAACAACTACGCGAGTGGGCCGACAACTACCCGCCGACTTTCGCCGACAAGCACGCATTGGTGTCGGCCGAGATCGCCCGCCTCGAAGGCCGGGAGCTAGACGCCATGCGTCTGTACGAGCAAGCCATTCAATTGGCTCGCGAGCACGGTTTCGTGCAGAACGAGGGCCTGGCCCAGGAGGTGGCAGCGCGGTTCTACGCGGCGCGCGGCTTCGAGACCATCGCCAACGCCTATCTGCGGAACGCAAGGTACTGTTATCTCCGCTGGGGCGCCCTAGGCAAGGTCCGGCAGCTCGAACAGTCCCACCCGCAGCTCCGCGAGGACCCAACCAAGCCGCCTGCCACCGCCATGTTCGGTGCCCCCGTCGAACAACTGGACCTGGGCTCTGTGGTCAAGGCCTCGCAAGCCGTTTCCGGTGAGATCGTTCTCGACCGGCTCATCGAAACCCTGATGACGCTCGCGCTCGAACATGCCGGCGCCGAGCGCGGCCTGCTCATTCTCCTTCGGGCCGACACGCTGCGGATCGAAGCGGAGGCCAGAACCGACCGGAAGACGGTCGTGGTCACGCTCCGGCGGGAACCGGTGACACCGGCCGAGCTGCCCGATTCCCTTCTCCACACCGTGATCCGGACGCAAGAAAGCGTGATCCTGGATGACGCCTCGGCCCAGAACCCGTTCTCGGCAGATGAGTACATCCGCCAGAAGCGCGCCCGGTCCGTCCTCTGCATGCCCCTGGTGAAGCAGACCAAGCTGATCGGCGTGCTGTACCTTGAGAACAACCTGACGCCCCACGTATTCACGCCGGCCCGGCTCTCGGTGCTGAAACTGCTGGCCTCCCAGGCAGCGATCTCGCTGGAAAACGCCCGCCTCTACTCCGAACTGCGGCAAGAAAACAGCGAGCGCAAGCGGGCAGAAACGCAGCTGCAGGCCTCGCTCGAGGAGAAGGAGGCCTTGCTCAAGGAGGTGCACCACCGGGTCAAGAACAACCTGCAACTGATCAGCAGCTTGCTCAGCCTCCAGGCTGCCCGCATCGACGAGCCGGCCGTCGCGGAGCTGTTCGCGGAAAGCCGGAATCGGGTCCGTTCGATGGCCCTGGTGCATGAGAACCTTTACCGGGCGGGCAACTTCGCCAGGATCTCGATGGCGACCCACATCCAGAACCTGTGCTCCCATTTAACCCTAGCCTACGGGATGCATAGCCGGCGCGTTGAACTGGCAATCCGGATCGGCGATGTGCAGTTGGACCTGGACCGGGCCGTCACTTGCGGCCTGATCGTCAATGCCCCGACTGACCATGAGACCGGCATGGTCCTGGTACACCCGGACGATCGCGCCCCGCTCGAAGCAGCCATGCGCCGATACCTGGCCGGGGAGACCGGCGAATTTGAAGTCGAAAACCGGGTCCGCCACAAGGACGGTTCCTACCGCTGGATGCTCACACGGGGCGTGGCCGTGCGCGACGCCGAGGGCAAGCCAATCCGCTTCGTGGGGAGTGGCATCGATATCACCGACCTCAAACGGGCCGAGGAGGCGCTTCAGCAAGCCAAGGCGGCGGCGGAGGCGGCGAACCGTGCCAAGGACGAGTTCCTGGCCAACGTGAGCCACGAGATCCGCACCCCCATGCACGCCATCCTCGGCATGACCGAGCTGGTCCTGGACACGCCGCTGACCGAGGACCAGCGGCAATCCCTGAAAACCGTCAAGGGGGCGGCTGATAACCTGCTGGGCATCATCAACGCCCTGCTCGATTTCTCCAAGATCGAGGCCGGCAAACTGGAACTGGAACCGGCCGACTTCTCCTTGCGGGCAGCTCTGGGTGGCACTCTGCGGACCCTGGCGATGCGGGCCCACAAGAAGGGGCTGGAGCTGGTCAGCCACGTGCAGCCCGACGTGCCTGATGCCCTGGTGGGCGACGCCGGCCGGCTGGGTCAGGTGTTGCTCAACCTGGTCGGCAACGCCGTCAAGTTCACCGAAGAGGGCGAGGTGGTCGTGCGCGTCGAAGTCCTCAGCGACCCTGCGCCGGCGGGAGAGGTCGGCCTGCGCTTCGCGGTGAGCGACACGGGCATCGGCATCCCGCCCGACAAACAGGCGAAAGTCTTCCGTGCCTTCGAGCAGGAGGGTCGTCCAGGCGATTCGGGAGCGGGAGCGGACCGTGGGGGGACATCTGCCCGTCATAGCCCTGACCGCGCGTTCGAGGAAAGAGGACCGCGAGCGCTGCCTGGCGGCCGGCATGGACGATTTCCTGACCAAGCCAATTCGGCCCGCGGAACTGCTCACGGCCATTGACCGCCTGGCGCCCGCTCCCGGAGTTTCCCGGCCGGTCCAGCCACCTGCCGGGGAGCATGTCAGTCTGCTAGACCCCGTTGCTGTGCTGAAAGGCTGTGGGGACGACGAGGAGGCGCTCCGGGGGATGTGCCGGGCCTTCCAGACCTATCTGCCGGACCGGCTGGCCGAAGTGGGCGACGCCCTGCGGGGCAGGGACTCTCCGCGGTTGCGTGAGGCCGCTCACAAACTTTGTGCGCTGCTGTACGCGTTCTCCACGGCGGCGGGCGACGTGGCATCGGACCTCGAAGACCACGCGGCTCAAGGCCGGCTCGAAGAGACCCGGCCCCTGGTGGAACAGCTCGAAGTGATGGCCCGGGAACTCCTGGGGCTGGTGGGCGGCCTGTCCCTCGAAACCCTACGACACCAGGCGGCTGCTGCCAGCGACCCCGGCCAGACAGTCGGGCCCTGACACAAGAGGCCGAGAACACGAGACGGTTCGGAAAAGCCAAGGAAAGCTTGAAGTTTCGCAGCCTGGAGCGGCTGACCTACCCTTTCTTCATCCTCGTCAATTGGCTGTAATTCGGTAACAGCACTTGCCGCACAATCGCCCGTTGAACCAAGTGCGACCGGCGGGCCTCTGGTTTGTCGTCATGGCGACGGCCGTGACGGCCATCGGCGGCTCCTCTTCGGCTACGACACGGCCGTGATCAACGGGGCCATCTCGTATCTCAAGGCCGACATGGGGCTGGACGCGGCCCAGGAGGGGATGGCCGGGGCCAGCGCGATCCTGGGCTGCATCCCCGGGGCGATGTGCGCGGGGTTCCTCTCCGATCGGTTCGGCCGCAAGAAGATGCTCTTCCTCTGCGCCGCGCTCTTCGCGGTCTCCGGCATTCTCTCCGCTCTACCCAGGGTCTTCGAGCAATTCCTCGCCGCGCGGTTTCTGAGCGGGTTGGGGATCGGAGCGTCGTCGATCATCTGCCCTGTTTACATCGCCGAGATCGCACCAGAGAAATCGCGCGGACGGCTGGGCACGCTCTTTCAGCTCGGGATCGTCACCGGCATCTTCCTCACGCTGTTCATCAACAAGGTCGTCCAGGGCCTGGGTGACGAAGCCTGGAACACCAGCATGGGCTGGCGCTGGATGCTCGGGCTGGAGGCCCTCCCCGCGATCGCTTTTCTCGGACTACTGTTCACCGTGCCCGAGAGCCCGCGCTGGCTGGCCCAGCGCGGTCGGTTGGCTGAGGCGATGGTCCTGGCCCTGGTTCCCGAGACGAAGGGGCGGTCGCTCGAGGAGATCGAAGAGTACTGGAGGCGGCCACCGCGCGAACTGGACCCACCGACCGCTCAGTGAGCCGATAGTTCCATCAACTCTTGGCTTTCAGTTGCCTTGGCCAGGTTTCGCACTCACCTTGATCAGCACCACGCCATGCCGCGGCACGCTGGCTGTGAAGCCATCGGACTGAGCCTCCAGATCCTTCTGCCTCCAGAGGTCCCGAACGTGCAACGGCCCGGTCATCTCGAGCTCGCGCCAGCGGATCGAGACGGGTTGCTCGTCTTCGCCGGCGTTGAACAGGCCGACGGCCTTGGAGCCGTCTTCGAGGGGCTTGGCCCAAATCTCGACGTCGTCGCGCTTGGTGATGCGACGCGCCTGGTGGCCGAGCGGGTCCTGGTTCACCTCGAGGACCTCGTCGTTAGTCAGAAGGTTGAGCGTGAACTCGTCGAGCTTGGTCAGGTCGCAGCCGATCAAGAGCGGTGAGGAGAGGAGCGACCAGAGGCTGATATGCGTGTATTGTTCGTTGGTAGTCAGGTGAGTGGGATGGAGCGCAGGGCCCCAGCCGACCCAGCCGACGACGAGCATGTCGGGATCGTTCCAGCGGCCCGGCTTGGCGTACAGCTCGTGCCCGGCTTGGGCGAAGCCGATGCCCGCCATGCTGCCCCATGAGTCGGTGATGTCGCCGGTGGTTCGCCAGCAGTTGCCGTCGACCTCGTTACCCCATTCCCAGACGTTATCCATGCCGTACTGGCAGAGGCTGAAGACGATATCGCGGTTCTGAGCCCGGAGCATCCGGCCCATCAGGTCGTAGGGTCTCTTGTAGTAGGCGCGGCCGGTTCCTTTTTCGACATCGCCGTAGCTGCACCAGTCGTACTTGAGGTAATCAAAGCCCCACTCGGCGAACCGCTCGGCGTCTTCCCTTTCATGCTTGTAGCTGGCCACGCAGCCGCCGCAGGTCTTCGGGCCGGGTGAGGAATAGAGACCTGCCTTCAAGCCCAGGCTGTGGATGTGATCGGTGAGTGCCTTCATGTCCGGAAACCGGGGGTTGGGATTGATCTTGCCGCTGGGGTCGCGTTCGGGACCATGAAGAGTTGGGTCCCTGTCCTCGTTCTTGGGCATCCAGAAGTCATCGATATTGATATAAGTCCAGCCGTGATCGCGAAGGCCGGCCTTGACGAAAGCATCGGCGGCGTCGCGGACGTTCTTTTCTGTCACGGCACTGGCGAAGCAGTTCCATGAATTCCAGCCCATTGGAGGGGTGAGCGCCAGGCGGTCGCCGACGACGATGCGCAGGTCGCGGCTCGCCGTACCAAGGCTGTTGGTCACGGTGACTTTCAACCGGTGTTCGCCCCGGGCCTCGAGGCTCCCGGTGATGATGCCGGTGGTATGGTCGAGCCGAAGGCCTGCGGGCAGGCCCTCCGCCTGGTAGGCAATCGGCCGCTCACCGGTGGCGGCAATGGTGAACAAGAACGGGCTGCCCGGCCGCACGCCGAAGACCTTTGCTCCGTTGATCCGCGGCTTCGGAGAGGGTTTGGGCGTGAGCACGACGACGGGCTCGTGGTATTGCTGGACCTCCGGTTTCGCACCCTGGTAGGTGAATGCAATGTATTGCGAAGAGGTTGCGTGTGATTCATGGTCGTTACCCAGGGGACTGGCTCCGTCATGGCAGATGGCAGATGGCGAATGGCAGATGGCAGATGGCAGATGGCAAATGACAACGGACAACGGACAACGGACAACGGACAAATGGCGAGTTTCAGTCAGGCGTTCTCTTGAATTCCATCATCTCAACGTAGCCTGAAGAATGACCCTGAGCAAGAAGCGCGTGGAAGGGTGTTCAAGGCTGGAAGTGGAGGCGTGATTGGCGAAGCAACGTCTTGTGATGCGTCGGTGCCTCATGAGAAGCTCGAAAGATTCGACCGAACCCGTCAGCTCACGGCGGATCGTAGCCTCCCGGGTTCCAGGGATGACAGCGGGAGAGCCGGCGCAGGCCTCGGGCAAGGCCGCGAACGAGTCCATACTTCTTGAGGGACTCGACCATGTAGCGGCTGCAACTGGGTTCGAACCGGCAGGCGTTGCCCAGGAGCGGGCTGAGAGTGGCCTGGTAGACGCGGATCAGGCCGATCAGAAGAGCGATGAGGATCTGGCCCGGCAACGAGAGCCGGGTTCTTGGTACGTCGGTGGTCATGGCTTCGCGTCGGCCTGAGGATTGGATCGCGGAGGTTGCACCTTCAGGCGGCGTGTCAGGTCGCGTCCGAGTGCCATCAGCGATCGCCGGGCCGCGGCGAATGTCAGGTCGCCGCCGCGCGGCAGGACGACCAGGTCGACGCCCGGCGGCAGCTCGGCTTTGCCCAGGCGGAAGGCCTCGCGGATCAGCCGCTTGATCCGGTTGCGGGCCGTGGCCCGGCGCACCTTCTTCCGCGACACGGAGATGCCCAGCCGGGGATGATCCAGCCCGTTCTCCACACCGTAGACAATGAGCACGTCATCCGAGACCGACCGTTTTCGATCGAAGGCGCGGCGGAAATCGGCCGGATCCTTGATGCGCTCGTGCGGCCGGAACGTCTCGTTCGGTGCCATCGTGGCCATGCTCCAACGGGCAGAGTCGAGGTGGGGCGTCACCGTGGCGCCGGGTCGCGCACGCCTGCGGGGGGCCGTGGTTCATCGTCGCCGGCTCTGGAAAGGTCGGGAAGCGAGACAGCACGCGGGGGGCCGAGCCGGTCGCGAATGAGCTGGGCCCTCCGCCTGAGATGCCAGATGAGCAAGAGGCCCAGAACCGCGATGGCAACCAGGGCGGTCGCAAGCAAGCTGCCCACCGCACGGCTGAGTCGGGGGCGTGCCTCGGGCCGCTCGGCCAGGATCTGACCCAGCCGGCTTCGTCTCGGTTGGCCTCCGTTCCCAACCGCGCCAGAGGATTCTTGGAGATCGCGGTCAGTCATGAGTCTGGGACCGCGAATGGGGGGAATGCGTCGAGTCCTCGGCCTCGGATCTGGCCTCGAGAATCTCGCGGATTTCGCTCGCCAGGTCGCCCAGGTGATGATGCAGCTCGGTCATCCGGTCGCAGAGGCTGAGGATCACTTCCACACCGGCCAGGTTGATGCCCAGGTCGCGTTGAAAA
>Ga0208565_1001568_pt1 | contig 13223 bp, 9 predicted proteins | sample Sb_taG_7_FD_187706 | JGI IMG/M metagenome (GOLD analysis project Ga0208565, IMG submission 187706) | Peat soil microbial communities from Weissenstadt, Germany - Sb_50d_2_FS metaG (SPAdes) (version 2) | ecosystem: Environmental > Terrestrial > Soil > Wetlands > Peat | place: Germany: Weissenstadt...
TGGCCGAGCCCGCCCCCGAGCCCGACCTCACCCACGCCAGCTACCAGGCGGCCGACGACCCCGTGCAGGGGGCCAGCCTCCTGGAGGCGATGCGGGGCACGGTCTCCGCCGCCGACGTGGCCGCCGCCGGGGCCGGGGTGCCCCCCGGGCTGGACATGGGGGGCATGCCCGTCGACGGGGCCCAGACCTCTCCCCGCCACCTCGCCGACGGCGAGACCCAGGCGCCCCTGGTGAAGGCCCCCAGCGAGAAGATCGGGCGCAACGAGCCCTGCTGGTGCGGAAGCGGCAAGAAGTTCAAGCTCTGTCATGGCGCGGCCTGAGGCGCCGGGGGCCGGCGAGCAACGCGACCTCCGGGGGGAGCTGGCGTCGCTGCGCAAGCGCCTCGAGGAAGCACAGGGCTATCTGGGACTGGACCAGCTGCGCCTGCGCCAGTCCGAGCTCGAGAAGGAGGTGTCGCGCCCGGACCTGTGGGACGACGCCGACCACGCCCGCCGCGTCACGTCGGAGTTCAGCTCGGTCAACGACGACATCTCGATGCTCGAGGACCTCGACGCCAAATTGTCGGACGCCGAGGAGCTCTACGAGCTCATCCTCGAGGAGTCCGACGACTCCTTCACCGCCGAGCTCACCGAGACCGTCGACGACCTGACCCGGCGGATGTCGGAGCTCGAGCTGCGCTCGCTCTTCGCCGGCGAGTACGACGAGCGCGACGCCATCGCCGAGCTCCATGCCGGCACCGGGGGCACCGACGCCCAGGACTGGTGCGAGATGATGCTGCGCATGTACCTGCGGTGGGCGGAACGGCGCGGGTTCGCCTTCGAGGTCGACGAGGTCACCGAGGGCCAGGAGGCCGGGCTGCTGTCGGCGACCTTCATCGTGAAGGGGCGGTTCGCCTACGGGTTGTTGTCCGCCGAGCGCGGCGTGCACCGCCTCGTGCGCATGTCACCGTTCGACAGCCAGCACCGCCGCCAGACCAGCTTCGCCTCGGTGGACGTCATCCCGTTCCTGGAAGACGCCGCCACCGAGGTCGCCATCGACGACAAGGACCTCCGCATCGACACCTACCGGTCCTCGGGTGCGGGCGGCCAGCACGTCAACAAGACGGACTCGGCGGTGCGCATCACGCACCTGCCCACGGGCATCGTGGTGTCGTGCCAGAACGAGCGCAGCCAGCACCAGAACAAGGCGCGTGCCATGCAGATCCTGGCCGCCAAGCTCGCCGAGGTGCAGCGCGCCGAGCGGCGTTCGGAGCTCGACTCGCTGTCGGGGCCCAAGGCCGACGTGGCCTGGGGGAGCCAGATCCGCTCGTACGTGATGGCGCCGTACCAGATGGTGAAGGACCACCGCACCGAGTACGAGACGGGCAACGTCGACGCCGTGCTCGACGGGGACATCGACGCCTTCATCGAAGCCGAGCTCCGTCGCCGCCGTCCCGTGGGCAGCTGAGGACCGTCCGTGGCCCGTCCCAGGAGCGGTGAGCCGAGGCTGGTAGGGTCTACCCGCTCTCTTGCGCCGGTACGGCCGATGGCGGTTGGGGCGTGCCGCCGAGGACCTGCCTGATGATCACATTCGAGAACGTTTCCAAGACATACAAGAGCGGCTCTGTCGCGCTGCGCGACGTGTCGATCGACATCGACAAGGGGGAGTTCGTCTTCCTGGTGGGCCCCTCGGGCTCGGGCAAGACGACCTTCATCCGGTTGCTGCTGCGCGAGGAGGAGCCCGGGGACGGGCGCATCTGGGTGGCGGGCCGCGACATCTCCCAGCTCAGCCAGTGGAGGATCCCCTATCTCCGCCGCAACATCGGGTGCGTGTTCCAGGACTTCCGGCTGCTCCCCAACAAGTCGGTGTTCGAGAACGTGGCGTTCGCGCTCGAGGTGATCGGGCGCCCCAAGCACGTGATCTCCCTCCAGGTCCCGCAGGTGCTGGACCTGGTGGGGCTGTCGAAGAAGCACGAGAGCCTGCCCGGCGAGCTCTCGGGTGGCGAGCAGCAGCGGGTGGCGGTGGCGCGCGCCTTCGTGAACAGGCCGCTGGTCGTCCTGGCCGACGAGCCCACCGGGAACCTCGACCCCGCCACCAGTCAGGGCATCATGCGCCTGCTCGACCGCATCAACCGCACCGGCACCACGGTGGTGGTGGCCACCCACGACGCCAGCATCGTGGACCAGATGCGCCGGCGGGTCATCGAGCTCGACCACGGGACGCTGGTGCGGGACCAGGCGCGGGGCGTCTACGGCATGGCGCCGGCCGGACTGGCACCGGACGAGCAACTGCAGAAGGGGGCGCACTGACATGCCCGTCTCGCTGGACTACGTGGCGCGCGAGACGGCGTCGAACCTGTGGCGCAACCGGCTCATGACCATCGCGGCGGTGCTCACGGTGGGGGTGTCGTTGTCGCTCGTGGGGGCGTCGCTGTTGCTCCGCCAAGGCGTGGCCCATGCCACGACCCAGTGGGCCCATGGGGTGGACGCCATCGTGTGGCTCAAGCCGGGCATCGCCGATTCGCAACGGGTCTCGGTCCAGAAGCAGGTCGAGCAGCTCCCCTTCGTCCGCTCCGTCACGTACCGCTCCCAGGGCTACGACCTCAACGAGGCCAAGCACCTCCTCACGCCGCCGGAGTACCAGGTGCTGACCGTCGGCACGACCCCCGCCTCGTTGCGCGTCCAGCTCGACAACCCCAGTGAGGCCTCGGCCATCGCCCGGCAATTCGGGACCTACCCCGGGGTCAAGAGCGTGAACGTCCCCACCAAGCAGATCCACAACATCCAGGAGGTGAGCCGGATCCTGCAGCTGGTCTTCTTCGTGCTGGCGGTGATCCTGCTGCTCTCCGCCTCCGTGCTCATCATCAACACCATCCGCCTGGCCATCTTCGCCCGTCGGCGCGAGGTGTCGGTCATGAAGCTCGTGGGCGCCACCAACTGGTTCATCCGTGTGCCGTTCATGTTCGAGGGGGTGGCCCAGGGGCTCTTCGGCGCCCTGTTCGCCTCCCTCACCGTGTTCTCGCTGCATTTCCTGCTCGACAGCTTCTCCAACACCAAGACCGGGAACATCTGGTACCAGATGCGCATGCCGACGGGCGAGGTGATCGTCACCAGCCTGGTGGTGGTGCTCATCGGCGTGGTGATCGGGTCCTTCGGGTCGTTCCTCGGGATCCGCAGGTTCCTCGACGCCTGAGGCGCCACGCCTGAGGCGCCCGCCGGCGCCCCCCGGTGTCCGCCGGGCTCAGCCCTTGTTGGCGCCGTGCTCCCTGACGAAGTCGTTGACGAGGTAGTAGGCGTCGATCGACTCACCGGCGTCGCCCCAGAACCCGTCGAGGATGTCGTAGGCCATGGTGCGCTGGCCGACGAAGTAGTTGTTGACGTCGGTGATCTCGAGCTCGCCCCGTCCCGAGGGCTCCAAGGTGCCGATCACCTCGAACACCGAAGGGTCGTAGCAGTAGATGCCGGTCACGGCGTAGTTGCTCGGCGGGTCCTCGGGCTTCTCGACGATGTGGGTGATGCGGCGCTCGTCGTCGAACTGGGGGACCCCCAGGTGGCGAAGGTGGGCGGGGTCGTCGGCCTCGGTGAGCAAGATGCGCGCCCCGACCCCCTGCTGTGCGAAGTGCTCCACGGTGGGCCGGAAGGTGCGCTCGACGATGTTGTCCCCGAGCATGACCAGCACCTGGTCCCCCCCCACGAACCGCTCGGCGAGGCCCAACGCCTCGGCGATGCCGCCGGGCCGGTCCTGGTACGCGTAGCTGAGGCGGTCGATGCCGTGCTCGTGGCCGTTGCCCAGGAGGCGCAGGAATTCCCCGGCGTGGGTGCCCCCGGTGACCACCATCATCTCGCTGATCCCGGCCAGGACCAGCGCCTCGATGGCGTAGCTGATCATGGGGCGGTCGTAGATGGGCAGGAGGTGCTTGTTGGTGATCCGGGTGAGCGGGTGCAGCCTCGTCCCGCTCCCTCCCGCCAGGATGACGCCCTTCACGACGGGGCAGCCTAGGCGAGAGTGCCGGGCGGCCCCGTTCTCGGCGTCCGGGGCACGATCAACGCGCCCAACGCCTGATCACGGCGTCGGCGAGGGCCGGCCAGGCCTCGGTCGCCCACGGGCCGAAGTCCCGGTCGCACAGCGCCGCGCACGCCACCCCGGCCCGGGGGTCGACCCAGACGAAGGCGCCGGACCGCCCGAAGTGGCCGAAGGTGGCCGGCGAGTTGCGCGTCCCGGTCCAATGCGGCGCCTTGGCGTCGCGCAGCTCGAAGCCCAGGCCCCAGTCACAGGGGTCGAAGCGCCCGAAGCCGGGGAGCACGCCGGCGAGGCCCGGGAAGGCGACCGCCGTGGCGCCGTCCAAGGTCGCCCTCGACACCAGGCGCGGCGCCAGGAGCTCACCGGCCAGGGTGAGCAGGTCCCGCAGCGGCCCCCGCACTCCGGACGCGGGGGAGGACCCGGCGGGGAGCTCGGTCCCGGCCATGCCCAGAGGGTGGACCACGCCGGTGCGGAGATAGTCGGTGAAGGGCATGCCCGAACGTCGCGCCAAGAAGGCGGCCAGGGCCTCGTAGCCGGCATTGGAGTAGATGCGAAGGCGCCCGGGTGCGGTGAGGGGTCGCTCGGCGTCGGGCCCCAGTCCCGACGCGTGGGCCAGCAGGTGGCGCACCGTCGAACCCGGTGGTCCGGCCCCGTCGTCGAGACCGACGGTGCCCTCCTCGGTGGCGACCAGGACCGCCATGGCCACGAGCAGCTTGGTGACCGAGGCCCACGGGAACGGCGCGTCGAGGTCCCCGGTCTGCTCCGCTACCTCGACGGTGTGGCCCGGGCCCAGACGGACCACGCCGGCCGCGGCCGATTCCACCGGCCAGCCCGCCACGGCGTCGAGGGGTCGGGACGGGCCCGCCGGCGTGTCGTCCAGGAGTCTGTCGTCCAGGAGTCTGGCGTTCAGGAGTGTGGCGAGGCCCACTCGGCGGTCTCGGCGCGGTGGCGGGCGTAGTCCACCTTGCCGGCCGGGGAGCGACCGATGGTCGCCACGAAGTGGACCCGCTTGGGAGCCTTGAAGGCGGCCAGATGGCCGCGCACGTGCTCGATGAGGTCGGCCTCGGTCGCGGCAGCGGCGGGGTGGAGCTCGACGGCGGCCGCCACCACCTGCCCGAAGCGCTCGTCGGGGATCCCCACCGCCACGGCGTCGGCCACCGCGGGGTGGAGCTTCAGCACTTCCTCGACCTCTTCGGGGAACACCTTCTCGCCGCCGGTGTTGATGACGACCGATCCCCGACCCAGGAGGTTGATGGTGCCGTCGGCGTCGACCGTGGCGAAGTCGCCGGGGACCGAATAGCGGATGCCGTCGATCATCTTGAACGTGGCCGAGGACTTGTCGGGGTCCTTGTAGTAACCGAGAGGGTTGCGCCCGCCGATGGCGAGCACCCCCACCTCGCCCGACCCCGGGGTGACGTCCTTGTTCGACTCCGGGTCGAGCACGCGGACCTCGGGGCTCAAGGTGAAGTGGGCGGTGTGCTCGGCCGCGGTCCCGCTCGACACCGAGGTCCCCATCCCGAGGGCCTCGGACGACGAGAAGGCGTCGATGAGCATCAGGTGGGGATGGTGGTGCAACAGGCCCCGCTTGGTCTCCTCGCTCCACATGACCCCCGACGACACGATGGCGAGCAGGGTCGACAACCGCCACCGGCCGGGGTGCGCTTCGAGGGTGCGCAGGACGGGCTTGGCGAAGGCGTCGCCCACGATGGCGATGGTGTTGACGTTGTCACGGTCGACGGTGTCGAGGAGCTCGACCGGGTCGAAGTGGCGATTGGTGAGGGTGACGACGCATCCGCCCACGGTCATGGCCGCCATCGAGGTGAACCCGCCGGTGCCGTGCATGAGGGGGCAGGCCGGCATGTGCAGGGGTCCGGAGCCCACGATGGTCTTGCGCACCCCGTCGAGGCCCCCGTCCTCGGGCACGCGCAGGAGGTTCCCGGCGTTGAGCTTGGCGAACAGGTCGTCCTGGCGCCACATGACCCCTTTGGGCATCCCCGTGGTCCCGCCGGTGTAGAGGAAGTAGAGGTCGTCCCCGCTGCGCCCCCAGGGCGGCTCGACCCGCTCGCCCCCGCTCTCGGCCGCGCCCTCGTAGGGCGTCGCCCACGGCGGACAGGGTTCGGTGCCGTCGTCCACCCACAACCAGGCCCGGACGCGGGGAACCCGCGGCCGGAGCCCGGCGATGCGCGAGCCGAACACGCCGTGGAAGATGACCACCACGGCATCGGCGTTGTCCCAGAGGTAGACGAGCTCGTCGTCGGTGTAGCGGTAATTCGTGTTGACGGGCACGAGGCCGGCCTTCAGGATGGCGAAGGTCGACTCCATGTACTCGGGGCCGTTGTAGAGGTAGTGCGCCACCTTGTCCTGTCGGGCGACACCCTGCTCGAGGAGGAAACGGGCCACGCCGTTGGCGCGCCGCTCGGTGTCGGCCCAGGTGAGGCGGCGCTCGCCGTGGATGGCCGAGGGCCCGTGGGGCACGGTGTCGGCCACGGCCTCCCACACGTCCGCGAAGTTCCAGTCGGTCACGGGCGGCAGCCTAGGCTGCTTGGCCGTGGACCTCGCCCTGCCGGGGGACGACCATCCGGCTCGCGCCGAGTTCCGGGCGTGGCTGGACTCGAACCCCGATCCCACGCCGCGTCAGCTGGCGACGGCCGGTTACGTGGCCCCGCACTGGCCGCGCCCGTGGGGACTCGACGCCGATCCCGTCGCCCAGCTCGTCATCGACGACGAGATGCGGCGGGCGGGGGTGCGGCGCCCTTCGAACCAGATCGGCATCGGCTGGGCGGGCCCCACGCTGGTGCACGCCGGGACCGAGGCCCAGAAGGACCGCTACCTCCTGCCGCTGTTGGCGGGGGAGGAGATCTGGTGCCAGTTGTTCTCCGAGCCCGGTGCGGGCTCGGACCTGGCGGGCCTGTCGACCCGGGCCGAGCGCGACGGCGACGAGTGGGTCGTGACCGGACAGAAGGTGTGGACGAGCTTCGCGCATGTGGCCGCCTTGGGGATCCTGCTCGCCCGCACCGATCCCGATGTCGAGAAGCACCACGGGATCTCGTACTTCGTGTGCCCCATGGACGCGCCCGGCGTCACCATCCGCCCCATCGTGGACATGACCGGCGACCACGCCTTCAACGAGGTGTTCCTCGACGAGGTGCGCCTACCGGCGCAGAACCTCGTGGGGGAGGTCAACGGCGGGTGGGCGCTGGCCAAGGTGACGCTCGGGAACGAGCGGGTGTCGTTGTCGGGGGAGGGAGCCCTGTGGGGGCAGGGGCCCACCGCCGGCGACCTGCTCGACATCGTGCGGCGCGGCGGCGGCACCCGCGACGCCGCGCTGCGCCAGCGCCTGGCGCGTCTGTGGGCCGAGGGCGAGGTGCTGCGGCTCATCCGGCTGCGCACCGTCAGCGCGGCCGTCGCCGGCCGGGCGCCGGGACCCGAGGCCTCGGTGCGCAAGGCCCTCGCCGACGACCACGGGCAGCGGGTCATGGAGCTGGCCCAGGCCGTGGCAGGTCCCTACGCCCTGCTGGCCGACTCCGGCCCCGCCGAGGGCCTGGCGCACGGCGCGCCGGCCGGTGCCACACCCGGTGCGGGCCCGGACGGCGCCGGGATCTGGCCCGCCTCGGTGTGGGCCAAGGGCTATCTCTTCTCGCGGGCGCTCACCATCGGCGGGGGGACCGCCGAAGTGCAGCGCAACATCATCGCCGAGCGCGTGCTCGGGCTTCCCCACGACGTCGACGTCGAGGCCGCCCGTCCGTGGGCGCAGTCCCGCGGGGCCCTTCAGGGCTGACCGGGACCAGCCGTCGCGCCGGGGGGCGCGCCCAGGGCCCGTTGCACCACCCGCCGGACCAACGCCGCGAAGGCGTCGGGATGGCTGAGCTGCGCGCCGTGGGCCGACCCCGGGATCTCGACCACCTCGGCGCCGGGGACGGCTTCGACGAGCGCGTCGATCGCCTTCCGGTGGTGCCAGACCGAGGCGCCGCCGCGGCCGAGCACCAGGGGCACCCGGAGCCGGGCGAGGTCGAAGGGTGGCGCCGCGCCCCGCAGGTCGGAGAGCTCGGCCACGAGGGCGGGCCCATCGGCGCGCCGATCGGCGCGCGCCTGGTCGGTGAGGCGGTCCCATCCCGCGTCGCCGACCACGCGGCGGAAGAACCCCTCCGCGTAGGTGCCGGGGTCCTCGCCGGTGATGCTCGACGCGCTGCGCCGCGGCCACCACTCCAACCACGGCAGGGGGGGTTCGTAGGCGCCGACGGCGCCGATGGCGTCGGGAGCCTCGATCGCCGCGCCCAGGGCCACGTCGCCGCCGTAGGAGTGGCCCACCACCACGGCGGGCCCCTTGCCAACCAGCGACACCAGGTCGGCGACATGTTGCGCCAGGGAGCGGGCCACGGGCATGGCGCGCGAGTGGTGATAGCCGCGCCGGTCGTAGGTGACGACATGGAGGTCGGCCAACCGCCGCACGACACGCGCGAACGACGCGCCCCGGTCGAGCGATCCGTGCACGAGCACCACCGTCGGCGCCGGCGACCCGGGTTCGCCGTGGTGTTCGACGACGTGCAGCCCATCGGGTGACGTGCTCACCGCGGGCGCGCAGGCGCCCGGACCAGCCTGCTCACGACGGTGGTCACGCGCACGTGCGCAAGGCTAACGGGTGGGACATCGGGCTCCGGCCCGAGGTCCGGCCATTAGGATCGAAGTGATGCCGCAAGACCAGGCCAGAGTGACGAGCCCGCCGGCGGGCGGGGCCTTCGGCCCCAACGCATGGCTGGTCGACGACATGTTCGAGGCGTACCGCAACGACCCCTCTTCGGTGAGCGAGAGCTGGCGTGAATTCTTCGCCGACTACGTCCCCGGCGGCGTGGCCGCCGTCTCCGTGCCCTCGACACCGCCCGCGCCCGAGCCCGCCCCCGTGGCGACCCGGCCCGAAACCACCGCGGCAGCCACCACCACCGCGGCAACCACCGCTACCACGACAACCACCGCCATCGACGGGGCCACCACCACCGACGGGGCCACCACCACCGACGGGGCGCGGGGGACGTCCCCGGCCGCGCCGGTGGCGGTGCCGCTGCGGGGCGCGTCGGCGCGCATCGCACAGAACATGGCCGCATCGTTGTCGGTTCCCACTGCGACCAGCGTGCGCTCGGTGCCGGCCAAGCTCCTCGAGGTGAACCGGGCGATACTGAACCAGCACCTCGCCCGCACCTCGGGTGGGAAGGTCAGCTTCACGCATCTCATCGGATTCGCCGTCGTGCGGGCGCTCGAGGCGGTCCCCGCCCTCAACTCCAGCTTCGTGCCCGACGTCGACGGCCCGGGGAAGCCGGGCGTGGTCCACCACGACCACGTCGGCCTGGGCCTCGCCGTGGACCTGGAGAAGTCCGACGGCACGCGGGCACTCCTGGTCCCGGTGATCAGAGGGGCAGAGGCCCTCGACTTCCGGGCGTTCGTGATCGCCTACGAGGACATGGTGCGCAAGGTCCACACCGGCAAGGCCGGCCCCGACGACTTCGCCGGTGCCACGGTCACCCTCACGAACCCCGGCACGTTGGGCACGGTGCAGTCGGTGCCGAGGCTGATGCCCGGTCAGGGGGCCATCATCGGGGTGGGCGCGCTCGGGTACCCGGCCGAGTTCCAGGCCGCCGACCGCCGCAGCCTGGCGGAGATCGGTGTCGGTCCCGTGGTGACGCTCACGTCCACCTACGACCATCGCATCATCCAGGGCGCGGAGTCCGGGCTCTTCCTGACGTACGTGACCGAATGCCTCACGGGCCAGCACGACTTCTACGAGTCGGTGTTCGCGGCCATGGACGTGCCCTACCAACCCGTGCGGTGGCAGGCCGACGTCAACGCCGGGGACGGCGAGTACCGGCGCATGGTGAAGCAGGTGCACGTGCAGAGCCTGATCAACATGTACCGGGTGCGCGGCCACCTCATCGCCGACCTCGACCCGCTGTCGGCCGAGCCGCGCCCCCTGCACCCCGAGCTCGACCCCACCACCTACGGCCTGACCTTGTGGGACCTCGACCGTGAGTTCGTCGTCGACGGGTTGGCGGGCCGCCAGACCCTGACACTGGGCGCGGCGCTCGACATCCTGCGCGACGCCTACTGCCGCACCCTGGGCATCGAGTACATGCACATCCAGGACCCCGAGCAGAAGCGCTGGATCCAGCAGCACACCGAGGGCCTCGGTACGACGCTCGACCCCGTCGAGCAACGCCACATCCTCGACCGGCTGAACGCCGCCGAAGCCTTCGAGCGTTTTCTCCACACCCGGTACGTGGGGCAGAAGCGCTTCGGACTCGAAGGGGCGGAGTCGACCATCGTGCTCCTCGACGCGGTGCTCGAAGAGGGTGCCCACGCCGGGACCACCGAAGCGGTGCTCGGCATGGCGCACCGGGGCCGGCTCAACGTGCTGGCCAACATCGTGGGCAAGTCCTACGGGGAGATCTTCCGCGAGTTCGAGGGGGACCTCGACCCCGATTCGGTCCAGGGATCGGGAGACGTCAAGTACCACAAGGGCGCCACGGGCAAGTTCGTGGCCCGGTCCGGGTCCGAGCTCTCGGTCACCCTGGCGTCGAACCCCTCCCACCTCGAAGCCGTCGACCCCGTCGTCGAGGGCATGGTCCGGGCCAAGCAGGACGCGCTCGGCACCGACCACCGCTTCGACGTGTTGTCGGTCCTCGTCCACGGCGACGCCGCCTTCGCGGGCCAGGGCGTGGTGGCCGAGACACTCGAGCTCTCCCAGCTCACCGGGTACCGAACGGGGGGGACCGTCCACGTGGTGGTGAACAACCAGTTGGGGTTCACCACCGCACCCGAGTCGGCCCGTTCCTCGTTGTACCCGACCGACGTCGCCAAGATGGTCCAGGCCCCTGTCTTCCACGTGAACGGTGACGACCCCGAAGCGTGCCTGCGCGCGGCGCGCCTGGCGTTCGGCTTCCGTCAGGCCTTCCACAAGGACGTGGTGATCGACCTGGTGTGCTACCGCCGCCACGGTCACAACGAAGGCGACGACCCGAGCTACACCCAGCCGAGGATGTACGCCATCATCGACAACAAGCGCTCGGTGCGGAAGCTCTACACCGAATCGCTGGTGCGACGCGGTGACATCACCTTGGAGGAAGCGGAACGGGCCCTCGAGGACTTCCAGGCCCGCCTGCAGGTGGCCCTGGACGAGACGCGGCAGACCGCAGCACCGCACCCCACGGCGTTGCCGGCGCCGCCGGTGCCCCCCGCACCGGTTCCCGCCGTGCCCACGGGGGTGGCGCGCGACGAGCTCGAGCGCCTGGCCGCCGCGGCCATCGCGGTGCCGGCGGGCTTCACCGTGCACCCCAAGCTGCTGCGCCAGTTCGACCAACGGGCCCAGATGCTGGCCGGTGGCGAGGTGGACTGGGCGCTCGGCGAGGCCCTGGCCCTCGGGTCGGTCCTGCTCGAAGGCACCGACGTGCGCCTTTCGGGCCAGGACACCCGGCGGGGGACCTTCAGCCAGCGCCACGCCGTGCTCGTGGACCACCGCACGGGGGAGGAGTGGGTTCCCCTCGCCCATCTCGACGGTGAGGGCGTGGGGCATTTCGGGGTGCACGACTCGCTGCTGTCGGAGTACGCGGCGGTGGGATTCGAGTACGGCTACTCGGTGGAGTCTCCCGACGCCCTGGTGGCGTGGGAGGCACAGTTCGGCGACTTCGCCAACGGCGCCCAGATCATCATCGACAACTTCTTCGTGTCCGCCGACGACAAGTGGGGCCAACGGTCGGGCCTCGTCCTGTTGCTCCCCCACGGCTACGAGGGCCAGGGTCCCGAGCACTCCTCGGCGCGCATCGAGCGGTTCCTCACCCTGTGCGCACGCGACAACATGCGCCTGGCCCAGCCCACGACCGCCGCCCAGTACTTCCACCTACTGCGCTCCCAGGTGCGCGGCATGGGCCGGCGCCAGCCCCTGGTGGTATTCACGCCCAAGTCGCTGCTGCGGGCCCGGCAGTCCCGTTCGCCACTCGACGACCTCACGGTGGGCTCGTTCACCGAGGTGCTCGACGATCCCGCCACGACCGGGACCGGAGAGGGTGGCGCCGTGCCGCCCCGGATCGACCCCGGGGCCGTACGCCGGATACTGCTGTGCTCGGGCAAGGTGGCCTTCGACGCCATGGCCCGGCGCGAGGCGCTGCTCGGCGCCGGGGAGGGCCTCGCCGCTCCCGGGGTCGATCCCGCCGCGGTGGCCGTGGTGCGCATCGAACAGCTCTATCCCTGGCCCGAGGAGGCCCTGGCGGCCGTCCTCGGCAACTACCCGCACGCCGATCAGGTGGTGTGGGTGCAGGAGGAGCCCGAGAACATGGGGGCGTGGTCCTTCGCGCACGGACGGCTGCACCGCCTCTTCCGGGAACGCTTCACGCTCAGCCACGTGAGCCGGGCCGAGTCGGCCAGCCCCGCCACCGGCAGCGCCGCTCTACACACCCTCGAGCAGGAGGACCTCCTGCGTCGAGCCTTCTCGTGAGCCCCTCGGCTGATCCGCCGCGCCCAGTCGTCTGATCCGCTGCGCCCCGTCGGCTGATCCGCTGCGCCCTGTCGTCTGGCTCGGCCTGCCCGGCCTCAGCGCAGCGGGATCCCGACCACCTCCTCGAGCTCGGCGAGTGCGGTCGCCGAGTCGGTGACCTTGATGGTGACCATGCCCAGTGCCCGGGCTGGTTTCAGGTTCACCCCGAGGTCGTCGAGGAACACGGCCTGGTGTGGGGTGACGCCGAGCGCGTCGCAGGCCATGAGGTAGAAGCGCTCGTCGGGCTTGCGTACCCCGACCACCGAGGACTCGACGACGACGTCGAACAGGGCGAGCACCTCACCGAGAACCGAGTCGCGAGAGCGTGCCATGGGCGAGAGGAAGTTGTTGGTCAGCAGGCCGGTCCTGAAGTGCCGAGCGCAGCGGCGGACGGCCTCGACCATCTCGGACCGGAGCTCGCCCGAGAACATGGCGAACAGGGCACGCCCGTCGACATGCCCACTCGCGGCCCGAGCCTCCGAGGCATAGGCGTCGCAGAACGCGTCGAAGTCGAGCTCGTTGCGTTCAAGGCGGGCCCACGCGTTGTCGAGATTGTTCGTCGCGTTGAGCGTGCGGATGAACCCGGCCGGAAGCCCGTGCTGCTGTTCGTAGCGCTCGAAGGCGTCGAAGGGGCTGTCGGCGATGACACCGCCCAGGTCGAAGAGCACCGCCTCGATGCGCCGGGACCCGGGCGCCTCCGGCGCGATCA
>Ga0208565_1001570_pt1 | contig 13209 bp, 16 predicted proteins | sample Sb_taG_7_FD_187706 | JGI IMG/M metagenome (GOLD analysis project Ga0208565, IMG submission 187706) | Peat soil microbial communities from Weissenstadt, Germany - Sb_50d_2_FS metaG (SPAdes) (version 2) | ecosystem: Environmental > Terrestrial > Soil > Wetlands > Peat | place: Germany...
GCGGCGGCACCTGCGGCAGCAGCGCGCGGGCAACGGTGGTGGAACTGACCAGCACGGCAGCGGATAGCGGCAGGAACGCCAGGCCGGCCCGGGCCGGCGAGTAGCCCAGTACCACCTGGAAGTCGAAGGTGAGCAGCAGGAAGAGCCCGTACATGGCGATCACGGCCAGGCCGATCCCGAGATAGGAGCCGCCGCGGTTGCGGTCGGCCAGAATACGCAGCGGCAGCAGGGGGTCGCTGACCCGTGACTCCACGATCCCAAGCACGCCAAGCAGCCCGAGGCCGGCCGCCAGCGCGCCGAGGGTGACCGGCGACGACCAGCCTTTCGTGGCCGCCTCGGAGAAACCGTAGACGAGTGCGACCAATCCGCCGGTCACCAGGAGCACCCCGGGCAGGTCGAGCCTGGAGCCACGCTGGCGCGGTGCATCGGGCAGCACCCGGCGGCCGGCCATCAGCGCGGCGACCGCGATCGGGACGTTGACGAACAGGCACCAGCGCCATTGCAGGTACTCGGTCAGGATGCCGCCGAGCAGGAGACCAGCGGCGCCTCCGGTGCCGGCGATCGCCCCGAACACGGCGAAGGCCTTGGCCCGCTCGCGCGCCTGCGTGAAGGTCAGGGTCAGCAGGGACAGCGCGGTTGGAGTGAGCAGGGCGGCGAAGGCTCCCTGGGCGGCACGCGCGCAGAGCAGCACGCCGAAGCTTGGCGCGGCACCACCAGCCGCAGGGCGGCGGCGAAGCCGGCCAGGCCAGCCAGGAACGTCCGGCGGCGTCCGAGGGTGTCGGCCAGGCGGCCGCCGAGCAGGAGCAGGCCGCCGAACGCGAGGGTGTAGGCGGTGATGACCCACTGCCGCTCGGGTGCGGAGATCTGCAGCGTCCGCTGGGCCGACGGCAGCGCGATGCTGATGATGGTGGCGTCGAGGGCGACCATCATCTGCGCCACCGAGATGCAGGCCAGTGCGAGCCAGCGGCGGGACGGGGCCGGCCCGGCCGGCGGCGTGGAGTGGGGGACCGTTGTTGCCTTGATTGAAGTCATGACCTGAAGCATAGATAGCTAATGATTAGATGTCAAAGAGTTAGAGGTCGATGTGTTGTGCTAGGCTGCACCTATGCAACCGGCCCGTCTTCCGATCGGCCTGCAGCTGACCCGGGCGGACCGGGCCATCAGCAGAGCGTTCGACGGAGCGCTCGCCGAGGCTGGTGGGTCGTTGCCGGTCTGGCTGGTGCTGCTTAACCTGAAGACCCGGCGCCTGGCCAGCCAGCGGGAACTCGCCGAAGCGGTCGGGGTGCGGGAAGCCACCCTGACTCACCACCTCAATGCCATAGACGCCGATGGGCTGATTACCCGTCGCCGCGACGCCGCCAACCGCCGCATCCACGTGGTGGAACTGACCGAGGCCGGCCAGGCGGCGTTCCTGCGGCTGCGCGACGCGGCGGTTGTCTTCGACCGTCGCCTGCGTGCCGGGATCACCGATGCGGAGATCGCCGAATTCGCGGCTGTACTCGACCGGCTGGCCGGCAACGTGACCGCCGACGACGGCAAGCCTGCACCCCAGGCCGGAGCGGCCGGGAGCAGGTCGCGAGCAGGCCGGGACCGGGCCGGGACTGACAAGGCCGCCGTGCCATAGCCGACATTGACACTGGGCCGGCCAGGCACCTAGATTTTTCAACGTTCGATAACGGAACTGATGTTCGGCAAGCGCACATTGTCGCTGCCGGTTGAGCCGCCACCTGATGAAGGAGTTGTACCCGTGACTCTGCTCGACAAGTCAACCTGGCACGGCAAGGCGTTCACCGGCGGGTGGAACCAGGTCGGCGGCGGCGAGGCCGCGGTCATCGAGCCGGCCACCGGCGCCGAGCTCGGCCGGGTCGGCATCGCATCGCCGGCTGACATCGCCGCAGCGACCGCCGCCGCGGCGGCTGCCCAGCCAGGCTGGGCCGCGCTCCCGTACACCCAGCGGGCCGCGATCTTGCGCAAGGCCGGCGAGATCTGGCTGGCCAACGCGGCCGAGATCGAGGACTGGAGCGTCCGCGAGGGCGGGAAGATCCCCCCGGCGGCGCAGTTCGAGACCCACGTGGCTACCGAGGAGGTCTTCGAGGCGGCCACGCTGCCCGGCCGCTCGTACGGTGACCTGCTGCCCAGCGAGCAGCCGCACCTGAGCTTCGCCGAGCGGGTGCCGGTCGGCGTGGTCGGCGTGATCGCCCCGTTCAACTTCCCACAGATCCTCGCGATCCGCTCGGTGGCTCCCGCGCTCGCCCTCGGCAACGCGGTGGTGCTCAAGCCCGATCCCCGGACCGCCGTCTGCGGCGGGGTCGTGCTGGCCAGGATCTTCGAGGAGGCCGGCCTGCCCGAGGGCCTGCTGCACGTCCTGCCCGGCGGTGCTGACGTGGGCGAGGCACTGATCGAAGATCCGCTGGTGTCGGTGATCTCGTTCACCGGGTCCACGGCGGCCGGACGCCGGGTCGGCGCGCTGGCCGGCCAGCACCTCAAGCGGGTGCACCTGGAACTCGGCGGCAATTCCGCGCTGATCGTCCTCGACGATGCCGATCTGGACAAGGCGGCCTCGGCCGGGGCCTGGGGCTCGTTCCTGCATCAGGGCCAGATCTGCATGACAGCCGGCCGTCATCTGGTGCAGGACGCGGTCTACGACGACTATGTCAGCCGCCTGGCCGAGAAGGCCGGCCACCTGCCGGTCGGCGACCCGGCCTCCGGGCAGGTCGCCCTCGGGCCGATCATCGACGAGCGCCAGCGCGACAAGGTGCACGCCCTGGTCACCGGAAGCGTGGACGCTGGCGCCAGGCTCGCCGCGGGCGGCACCTACGAGGGCCTGTTCTACCAGCCAACCGTGCTGGCTGACGTGGCTCCGGCCATGCCGGCCTATGCCAATGAGGTGTTCGGCCCGGTCGCGCCCGTGGTCCGGTTTTCCACCGTGGATGAGGTGGCCAAGCTCGCCGCCGACTCCGAATACGGCCTGTCGCTTGGCATCTTGACCAAGGACGTCATGCGCGGCCTGGAGCTGGCCCGCCGGATCCCCACCGGGATCGTGCACATCAACGACCAGACGGTGGACGACTCGCCCAACACCCCGTTCGGCGGCATTCGCGCGTCCGGCACCGGTGCCCGGTTCGGCGGGACCGCGAACCTCGACGCGTTCACCGACACCCGGTGGGTAACCATCCGCGGTGACATCGCGCCCTACCCCTTCTAGGCGCAGTTCCGCAGGAGATGCGCACCCAGGTAGGCATCGTCGGCGCCGGTCCGGCTGGCCTGCTGCTGTCCCATCTGCTCGCGCTCCGCGGCATCGAGTCGGTGGTCGTCGAGATCCGCAGCCGCGACTACTGCGAGGCCAGGCAGCGGGCGGGCGTTCTGGAGGACAGCAGCGTCCGGCTGCTGCGCGAGGCAGGCCTGGCCGGCCGGCTCGACCGGGAGGGACTGGAGCACGGCGGCATCTACCTGCAGTTCGCCGGCGAGCGCAGGCACATTGACTTCCGCGAGCTGACCGGCGGCCGCACGGTGACCGTATACGCCCAGACCGAGGTGGTTAAAGACCTGATAGCGAAACGGGTCGCGGCCGGCGGTGCCGTCCACTTCGAGGTGGCCGACACCGTGGTAGATCACCTGGACACCGACCGCCCGGTGCTCAGCTACGCCAGCGCGGACGGTGCCAGGCACGAGGTCGTCTGCGACGCGATTGCGGGCTGCGACGGGTTCCACGGGATCGGTCGGCCAGCCATTCCCGCTGACCTGCTCACGGTACGGGAGCGTGAGTACCCCTACGCCTGGCTGGGCATCCTGGCCGACGTCCCGCCATCCACCGACGAGCTGATCTACTCGCACCACCCGCGCGGGTTCGCGCTGCACAGCCTGCGCAGCCCGACGCTCAGCCGCCTGTACCTCCAGGTCGACCCGGACGAGTCGATCGGGAACTGGCCGGACGAGCGGATCTGGGATGAGCTGCAGAGCCGCTTCGAGCTTCCCGGCTGGGACCTGAAGCAGGGCCCGGTGCTGGACAAGGGCATCACCCCGATGCGCAGTTTCGTCAGCGCTCCGATGCGGTACGGGCGGCTGTTTCTGGCCGGAGACGCCGCGCACATCGTGCCGCCCACCGGCGCCAAGGGACTCAACCTGGCACTCGCCGACGTGGCCGTGCTCGCCCCGGCGCTTGACCGCCTGCTGCACGGCGACCCGGCGCTCGCTGACGCCTACTCAGCTACCTGCCTGAACCGGGTCTGGCGCGCTACCCACTTCTCCTGGTGGATGACGACGATGCTGCACCGGACTCCCGGCGCTGACCCGATGGAGGCTGAGCTGCAGCTAGCTCAGCTCCGCTACGTCACCACCTCACGGGCGGCGGCTACCTCGCTCGCCGAGAACTACACCGGCTTCCCCGCGCTGGCCGCCGACCCGGGGACCGCTGACTGAATCAGACAAGGAAGATGATCAACATGCGCAGTGCACCGCCGTTCCGCGCCGACCATGTCGGCAGCCTGCTCCGCCCGCGGCAGCTGCTCGCGGCCCGCGACGACTTCGCCGCCGGGCGGATCGACGCCGCCCAGCTGCGCGCCGTCGAGGATGCGGCGATCACCCAGATCGTCGCCATGCAGGCGGACGTCGGCCTGCAGTCGGCCACCGACGGCGAGTTCCGCCGCGCGTCGTGGCACATGGATTTCATCTATCAGCTGGGCGGCATCACCAAGGCGCCGGGCAACCTGGCGGTCAAGTTCCGCAACGCCTCGGGCAACATCGAGTTCACGCCCGCGGCGCTGCACGTCTCCGGCCGGATCGGGCTGGATCACACGATCTTCGAGAACGACTTCCGCTACCTGCAGTCCGTGGCCGGCTCGGCGACGCCGAAACTGACCATCCCCTCGCCGAACATGGTCCACTACCGCGGTGGGCCGGCGGCGATCGACCCGGCGGTCTACCCCGACATGGAGGAGTTCTGGTCAGATCTGTCCGCCGCCTACGCCGAGCAGGTCCGGCGGCTCGCCGCGATTGGCTGCAGCTACCTGCAGCTTGACGACACCAGCCTGGCCTATCTCAACGACCCGGCCCAGCGGGCCGAGATAGCCGAGCGCGGCGAGGATGCCGAGCACCTGCATCTGCGGTACATCCGCCAGGTCAACGACGCTATCTCGGCCCGGCCACCGGGACTGGCTGTGACCACGCACATGTGCCGTGGCAACTTCCGATCATCCTGGGCCGCCGAGGGCGGTTACGACTTCGTGGCCGAGGCGCTGTTCAGCGAACTGAACGTGGACGGATTCTTCCTCGAGTACGACGATGAGCGCTCTGGCGGATTCGAGCCGCTCCGATTCGTGCCGAAGGGGAAGATGGTCGTGCTCGGCCTGGTGACGACCAAGCGCGGTGAGCTCGAGGACCCCGATCTGCTGAAGCGGCGGATCGACCAGGCCGCCAGATTCGTGCCGCTTGACCAGCTGTGCCTGTCGCCGCAGTGCGGGTTCTCCTCCACCGTCGAGGGCAACGTGCTGACCGCCGACGAGCAGGCGGCCAAGCTCCGGCTTATCGTCCAGACGGCTCGCGAGGTCTGGGGCTGAGGCACGAGCAACGAAGGATCGCTAGCACGGCCCAGATCGTTGACCGGAAGACCTGTGACTCCGGCGAGCCCGGCAGGGTTCATGAATGCCGCAATCATCGCATAACGGTCGCTCGGTGTGGTCCGGCGGCCGGGCCCAATAGATGCGAAGGGCCATCGACGTCGCTGTAGGGAGATGTAAGGAAACCCCCAACATGGCAGTCCCGGACGCTGCCCGCCGACTGGTCATCGAATGGACGAGCCAGCTTCAGCCATCGCGTCGAGGCCCGCGAACCAAGCAGCGCAAGGCGCCTGCGGCTGTCCCCGACCCTAACACGAGCCGCTGAACCAGCCACACCCAGAGTAAGGCTGCGCGGGCAAACCCACCCAGGCGCGCCCGCGCAGCACCGACCGAGGAACCATGTCCACTAAACGAGGTGGCCCGCCCACCCTGCCCCCAACCATGCGCCGGCGGGGCACAGCGCCAACGTAAACCTCAGCCCCCCACCAAAGAACCAAATCGGAGCCCTCACGGGCACTCACCTAAGAACCCGCAGCCACCTCACGCGCACCAACCACCGACCTGCCGGCCAGGGCAGACACCAGACAGCCACAACAAGACGACCTCCGCGATTGACGCCCGCAGTGCCTTGCGCGACGATGTGCCAGTAGAACATTTCTCTAACTTTCGAGAAGGAACTATCAATGCGTGCCAGGTTCTTAGGCAAAGACCCAGATTCCCAGACAGGCCAGTCGCCTACGCTGTTCGCGACGGACCGCACCGACCGCAGGACGTACATCGCTCAGGGCTGGGTCGTCACCGACCCGCAGGCGCTCGCTGACGTAGGCGAGATCCCGCCCGGCGAGGCGATAATCGAGATCCCCGAACATGTGCTGAAGTTCTACCAGCGCGACCAAGGGGAGGAACACCGCTGAGCCTGCTTATCGGGGATAGTTTCGACCAGCTTTTCCACTCTTTCAAGCACACAGCGTTCCGCTTGGAAGTCCGGGACAGCTACGACTCGTCGTATGAGCGCGACTCGTTGCGGAAGTTCCTCGCAGGCGAGCCGGACGATCTGCCCTGGCTGCAAGACTGGCTGAAGATAATCCGGGCGGCGTCGGCTGAAGGTCGCCGTTTCTCGCGCGTGCGAGTAGCGACGGTGCCGCTCACGGACTACAGCCGCTTCGGTGTCTGGTGCAGCCAGTTCACCAACGGCGCGGGTGAGGATATCCGGTATGTCACGCGGGACCAGGCGGTTGCCGATGGCCTGCCGAACCATGACTACTGGCTGTTCGACTCACGCAAGCTGGTACGGATGCACTTCGATGACGGAGGCCGCTTCGAGGGCGGTGAAGCGATCGAAGACCCGGCTCTGATCGTGCAGCACGGCTACTGGCGCGATGCTGCATGGCACCGAGCCATACGGCGGGACGACTTTGCCGCCGAATAGAGCAAGCGGCGTGACCAACGTGCAACAGGCACGCGAGGCACTGGGCAGGCGACTCCGCGAGTTGCGGCAGCAAGCCGGGCTCACCGGTAAGCAGCTCGCGGAGTCCTTGTCATGGCCGCCATCGAAAATCTCCAAGCTAGAGAACGGTCGACAGTCCCCGACCGATCGGGACATCAGGGCCTGGACCCGTACCACGGGCAGCGAGCGCGAGACCGAAACGCTGCTGGCGTCGCTGCACACGCTCGAAGTGCAGCACGCCGAGTGGCAGCGACTGCTCAGACTGGGCTTGCGCCCGCATCAGAACGAGATTGCCCAGCTCGACGCCAAAACGCGGCTGTTCCGCGTCTTTGAAGCGACGGTTATTCCTGGCATCATTCAGACGGCGGACTATGCTCGTTTCCGCTTCGCGCAGGGCATCGCCCTATTCAAGGTGCCTAACGATATTGACGCTGCGGTAGAGGCGCGGGTGAAGCGCCAGGACATCTTGTACCGGCGAGATAAGCAGTTTCACTTCGTGCTGACCGAAGCGGCACTTCGGCTGCGTCTGTGCCCGCCAGAGGTCATGCTTGTGCAACTTGACCGGCTGGTCTCGCTCTCGGCCTTGCCAAACGTCCGGCTCGGCATCATCGGCTTCGAGACCGCGTACGTAGTCGCGCCATGGCACGGCTTCTGGCTGCTGGACAACGACCTGGTAATGGTCGAGACCTTCTCCGCCGAGCTGAACCTTGCCCAGCCCCAAGAGATCGAGCTGTACGCCAGCATCTTCGACCAACTAGCCGCTGCCGCCAGCTACGGCCGGGCAGCGCGGGCCATCATCACGCGCGTCATTGACGACCTGGCCCCCGAAGTCCCTAAGGATGGCTCGTAGTTTCGGCTGGGCAGCTTTGTGAGAATAGTTTCTAGAAATCTTGAGAAACTTTCTTTTCAACATTGGCTTTCGCTCCTACCCTTCCCAAGAGGGCGCTGGCCCTACCGGCGAACCCGGCGACCTCACTGCAATTGGGACCTTTTCAACGAGAGGGAGACGTAAGCACCATGCGTGACAACATCCAGACCGCCGTAGGGACTCATGCTGCTCTGCGGGCCGATCTTCATGTCCCCCGCCTTCTGGTTGATGTGGCCACGTCAGAGGACCCCTCACGCCCAGAGAAGTACCTGTGAGGTCCAGCTTCCCCATCCCAATGGGCAAAGGCAGGATGAGGAGCGATCACCGCAGGTCAGAGCACCCATCAGACGGGTCGCCCCGTTCGCGCCCTGCCGGCATGGTTGCCCAGCCTCTACGCCCAGAACCCCCAGCCCAGCGCGGCCATGACCGATGCCCGGCAATTCTCAGCCAATGAAGAAACCAGGGCAGCAGAAATGACAGGAGATCCAGGCCCGTGCCCGAGAACGGACAGAACCCCGCATTAACCCGCCCGCCGATCCTGACCAGGGAAGAGGCCAGCCGCCGGGCGGCCCTGCTCGCCGACCTGCAGAACGCACTAGCAGCGCAGGGAGTCAGCTCCGTCCTGGCCAGGCGTCACCGGCTGGTGCTGCAAGGAGGCCGCACCAGATCCGAGCCGTCCGGCCCCACCGACCCGCAACTGCACATCTTCACCCCGGACGGCACCGACATCGCCACCACTCACGGCTCCGCCTACCACTTCGCCAGCGGCGACGCGCACCCCGCCGACGACCCCGCCCGAGCGGCGCGGCACGCGGCGGGAAGGACGGCATCTGATGCCTGAGCACCACGACCCGGCACAGCCGCACGGCGCTGCTGCGCACGCGTGCACCTGCGGCGCGCACGAGATCACCCGCGCCTGCCCGCTCGACTGCCTGCGCGCGGTGCTGCCCACCGCCGCGCTGAATCTGCTGGCCCGTGCCTGGGGCGCGCCGTTCGACCCGCCTCGCACCGCCGGGGACGTAGTTGACCTGTACCAGCAGCGCCGGCTCAGCCAGATACGCGGCCTCGGCCCGCGCCGCGCCGCCGAGATCGCGCTCGCCCTGCGCGCGGCCGCGCTGATCAGCGCGTCGGGCCACGCCCGCCAGGAACCAGCACCCGGCCAGGCCGTGACCGCCGGAATCTGACGACAGCCCGGCAGACCCCGGCCCGCGCCCGCCCTCCCCCTGCCGGACGCGGGCCGGTCACCGGCCCTGCCGGCCCGCCGGGCAACCCGCGCGGTGGGCTTCCCGCCTGGCATGCGGAACACCTGCAACACCCATCTCGCGGACTACCGAGCAACAGGAGACCAAGATGACGGAACGACGTTCATCAGCCGCTGCCGCGGTTACCGGGCCGGCGCCGGCGGCCCGGCTGGAACCAGACGCGATCGGGGTTACGCAGGACACTGTTATAGGCATGGCGTCGTCCGCGCCGGCGGGGACGGTAGCCGCTACACTGGCTTCGCTCGCCGCAGCGACCGCTTACGGCGGCGGGCCGGGCGATCAGCCCGTACCTGGGGTTCCTGACGGGCTGGCTGATGATCGCGGGCTATGTTATCGGGACTGTTGCCGAGGTTGTCGTGCTGGGGCCGTCGGTGCTGGCCGTGTTCGGTTCTGGTTCGGGCAGTACCTGGGCCTATATCGAGATCGCCACGGGCGTGTCGGTGGTGATGCTGGTGATCGCGGTCGTCGGTATCCGGATCACCGCGCGCACGCAGATCGGGATGGCGTTAGTCGAGTACGTAATCCTGGTCGGGTTCTCGGTCGCGGGCCTTATTGTCGTGCTGGAACGTCATCCGGGCACGTTCCCGGTTACCAGGGGATGGCTGAGCCTTTCGGGGATCGGCGGGCACGGCAGCATGGTGGCGGGACTGCTCATCGCCGTGTATGTCTACAGCGCATGGGACGGAACGGTATACGTCAATGAGGAAGTCAAGCATCGGCGGATTAATCCTGGTAGAGCGGCTATTTGGGCAGTCGCTCTATTGACTATTCTGTACACCCTAGCTCAGGTCGGCTTGCAGGGAGTTGTCTCACCAGCTCGGCTGCAAGCGCACGCATCCACGGCGCTGGTTTATGTCGCCGCCGCGCTCGGCGGTTCCGGCTGGGCTAGGGCGATGGCGCTAGCGGTTGCCCTGTCGGTCATCGCCACCTCCGGCACGGGCATCGTGCTGACAGCGCGGATCGTCTACGGCATGGCCAGTTACAGGACGCTGCCGCCATTCCTGAGTAAGGTCTCGCTGCGGTTCTCGACCCCGGTGGCCGCCAGCATTACGGCGGGCTTTCTCATTATCGCGCTGACGTGGGTGTACATGCTGGCTACCTCGGTGCAGAATGTTTTCGCTGATGTGGTCGCCGTGGCGGGCCTGCTGTTCTCGGTGTTCTATATCATGACGGCGCTGGCCACGATCGTGTATTACCGGCGGCGGGTTCTCACCAGTGCGTGGGAGAGTGTGGTTCTGGGCGTGCTGCCGCTCAGTGCTGCCGCGTTCCTCGGCTGGATACTGACTAGGTCGCTCCAGACCGCGCCACCGGGCCAGCGCTGGTCTGTGGCCGCTATCGTCGTGGTCGGGCTGGTCCTGATGCTCGTCGCGCGCTTCCTCCTGCGGTCCCCGTTCTTCCAGATCCCCCGCGAAAGCGACCCTGCCCGCAAGCACTGAGGCCAGCGCACGCAGGCAATCCGGTGACGCCGCCACGTCGTTCCTGTCACACTGCCGGCTGATGGCCACCGATCAGGACATGCCGCTACCTCGCGCCGCCGGCCGGGACGGGATCCCGGACGCCGCGCCCCGCACAAGGGCCGCACAGCGACCGCACAGTGCCCGCCTGGCAGGCGTGCGGGGCTTGTGCGCCCCTGCCGGGGCGCCGTCTGGCCGCCTGCCTGCCCGAATGCGGCTGTAAGCGCAGCCTCCGAGGAGCCAGACCACTCTCCCACCCCAAGGGGACCCGACAGAGTGGTCTGCCTCCTCTCCGGCAGCACAGCCAGGGCAGGCAGACGACCAGACAAAACCAGAAGATCAAGGTCAAGATCAAGGTCAAGGTCAAGGTCAAGGTCAAGGTCAAGGTCAAGATCAAGGTCAAGATCAAGATCAAGGGCGAAAGTCAAGGTCAAGACCTGCGAGGCGAGGACGCGGATGGCAATAGGGGTGGCTGATGACCGGCTGATCCTGTCACACTGGCGGCTAATGGTGACTGACCAGGACATGCCGTTATCTGGTCCCGCCGCCGCGCGGCCGGTCCCGGTCATCATCTCCCCTGGCCGGCCGGCCGGACGGGGACGGGGACGCCGGCCGGGACGGGGACGTGCGCGGTGACCTCGCCCGCCCCCGGACGGTAAGCCCATCACTCACCCGGGCAGCTACCCGAACCCCTGCCAGGCGAACGTCAGACCATGCGCCGGGTACCGGGGGCGCATCGTCTGGCGCACCGAATTGTCCCTGCCGCTCGTCGGCTGTCAATGTCGTACGTCCTCGCTTCGCTGCGGGCGCTCCACATTGACACCCTCCTCCCGGCAGGCAAACCTCCGCGCCTATCAGACGATGCCGCACTGAACGCAGCGACCAGGAAAGACCCGCAATGACGGCAGCCGAGCAGTTACCCGGGCCTTCAGGCCGCACGTATTCCTACAACCTCGACCACACCGCCACGCCCGGAGGAATGAACGTCCGCTGGAGAATACGGATAGCGGCCGGACGCGAGGCGGAACGCCTCGACGTTCTGCAGCAGCGCGCCATCATCGACCTCCTGAACTGGGCTGATAAGCACGAGAAACAGCACCGGCTCGGGCACGGGAAACACCCGCCGCCCATAGAAAAGACGCCGGAGTAATTCACCCGGAACCATTAGAATACACACGGAATGGGAGTAGAATAAGCGCATGGAAAGCACGCCGAGCCAGCCAGGAGGAATACCGATGACAGCATCAGGCGCGCCGGCCGAGCCCGTTCCCGTCGCGTTCCTGGGCCGCACCTCCACCCTGGTCCTGCAGGACCCCGGGGCATCGCTGCGCCGCCAGGTCCGCCAGGTCCAGGACAAGCTGCCGCCCGGGTGGTTCATCGCCGCCCACTTCTGGGACGTCGAGTCGGGCGGCCTGTACCTGGACCAGCGCGGCCACGGCACCGCGCACGAGAAGATAGACGCCCGGATCCCCCGTGACGGCGGCCTGCTCGCCGAGGCCGGCAGCCCCTCGCCCCGGTTCGCTGCCGTGATGTGCGAGGACATCGAACGATCCGGCCGCGACACCTACAACGCGCTGAAGCTCGAAAAGCAGCTCTCGCCGCCGGCATCCCCCTGCTGGCCTGCGACGAGCCGATCGACATCGCCGGGATGAACGCCACCACCATCCTCGTGCGCCGGATCAAGCAGGGCATCGCGGAGTGGTACCGGTTCCAGGTCAAGGAGAAGCCTGGGCCGGGTTCAAAGAGCACGCGTTCGACGGGTACAACATCGGCGCCCCGCCCTACGGCTACCGCGCGGACCGGATCCCGCACCCCGCGCCCGGCAAGGCCGCCCAGGGCCGGACCAAGACCCGGCTCGCGCCCGACCCGGTCCGCGCGCCCGTGATTGCCCAGATCTTCGCGTGGCGGACGGTTGACCGGCTCGCCGTCCGGTCCATCGCCGCCCTGCTCAACGCCGACCCGCAGCGGTACCCGCCGCCCGGCCAGTACGGCTGGCAGCCCTCCACCGTCGCCCGGATCCTGGCCAACCCCAAGTACACCGGGTACATGGTCTACGGCCGCCGCCGCAGCCAGGCCGGCAAGCGCTGCCGCCCGGTCCCGCAAGATGCCTGGCTCTGGTCCCCCCAGCCCGCGCACCCCGCCATCGTCACCCGCGCCACCTGGGACGCCGCGCAGGCCACCGCCGCGAGCACGCCAGCAGCCGCGACCCGGGCGAGCCCAGCACCCACCCCGCCGCCCGCCGGGCCTACCCGCTGCGGTCCCTGATCCGGTGCCGCCAGTGCCGCCGGATGACCGGCCAGCGGAAATACGCCCGCCCCGGAGGCCCCGGATACACCTACTACCGGTGCCCGCACGACCCGGCCAACCCCCGCCACGCCGCCACCGCCCCCGACCACCCGACCATCGCCGTCCGAGAAGACCTCATGACAGCCTGCGTCGCTGCCAGCGATCAGCGGAATTCTTCGACACCCGGATCTTCGGCCCCGACCGCGCCGCACTGCTCGCCGCCGCCCTCCCGGCCGAGGCCGCCGGCCCCGCCCGCCAGCGCGACACCGAAACCGCCGCCATGCAGCAGCGGATACGCCAGATCGACGCCGCCGAGAACTCCCACGCCCGCGAGATC
>Ga0208565_1001571_pt1 | contig 13207 bp, 30 predicted proteins | sample Sb_taG_7_FD_187706 | JGI IMG/M metagenome (GOLD analysis project Ga0208565, IMG submission 187706) | Peat soil microbial communities from Weissenstadt, Germany - Sb_50d_2_FS metaG (SPAdes) (version 2) | ecosystem: Environmental > Terrestrial > Soil > Wetlands > Peat | place: Germany...
CCGGCAGCGATGACGTGAGCACCCATTCCCCGCTGGCGCGTTCCGGCTTCCAGATCTGGAACGCGAACTCGTCCAGCGTGCCCACATGGCCCGTCTGGCTGCCGTAGCGCGTCTCGTCCCAGCGGATCAGGTCGCTCACAGGTCGGCCCTCGTCTCGATGAACACCGGGTCGTCGATACCCTCGCCCCGGAAGGCGACGAGCCCGTGGCCCATGCCGGCAGCCGCAGGACCGCTCCGCTCGGGCCGTCCCGTCCGCAGCAGGTCATGGATCTGCCCGCGGTCCCAGTCCGCGCCGATGAGCGCTATGCCGCCGTCGAGGAAGGTGTGGATGCGGCCTTCCGGCGGCAGCAGGGCCACCGCCTCGTCGTAGGTGAGCTTCACCACGTCGTCAGCCCCGGCCATGTCAGTTCCTCCCCTTGATGCTGATGTCGGCGAACATCCCGAGCGTGGAGCCGTGAAGGAGCGTCAGGACGTTGCTCTGGATGTCCTCCACGACGTGGCGGGCGTAGAGCTTGCCGCCCTCGTGCGGCAGGCCCTCGGCTTCCGCGTAGGCCGCCACCTGGGCGTCTGTCATGTCGACAATGATCGGAATCGGGATCCGCACCGGTCAGCCCTCCGCATCCGGGCCGGCGGCCACGTCTGCGGCGTGCCACTCCCGGACCTCGCCGAGCGCTCCCAGGACCGAGACGTGCTGCGTGATGTCGCGGGCAAGGCTGGCAATGCGCTGGGTGTCGTCGCCGTCGACCCGGCCGCGCTGGATGCGCTGCCGCAGGATCTCAACCTCGCTGTACATGTCGTCCAGCGCCTTCAGCGCACGCCTGCGCGCCGCCTGGTCGGCGTTCTGGTGCTCGCGGTTCGGGTACCCGGTTGCCGGGTGGTCGTGCGGCATCGGCTCAGCCTTCCTGCTCGGCCTGGTGCTCCGGACTCATTGGCGCACCGCATGCTTGGCAGTTCGCGGGCGCTGGCTCGCCTGCCCCGTGCGGGTTGAGCCGGCCGCATGCCGGGCAGGACGGCGCGCTGAGGCTGAAAGTGTTCTCCAGGGTTGCCCTGCGGAACCTGCCGCTGGGCTGGCGGGAGTACAGACGCCGGGTCATCTCTCAGCCCTCCTGTGCCTGCGCTGGCGTGAACCGAGGCGCGTCGTCCAGCGGTCCCCTGACCACCAGCCAGCGATCCGGGCCGATCAGCGCGCGCCACGTCTCGTCTGCGGGGTGGTAGGTCCAGCCGTTGACAGTCACCGGCCGGCCCTCCCTGCGAGCGCCGCCATCCTGCGGTCAGTCAGCGCAGCGATCTCAGCCTGGTAGACGGCGTGGGCGCGGTCTGTCTCCTGCCGCCACGCCGCAGCGGGTGCCCGCTCATAGGCGTCCCAGAACCTGCGCCGGGCTGCGTCGCATGCCCGGTCGAACTGGACCTCGGTCATCACGCCACCACCTCCGGTTGGATATCCACACCTTAGCATCGACTGGATATCCAGTGCAAGTGGATTCGTTGACCGTCTGGATATCCGCCAGCTATGATCAGATGCATGCCCGAGCCCGAGTCCTACCGGCCTCACACGTCGTTCCGCATTGAGGCCGACCTGTGGGCGCGCTTCGGCGCAGCGGCGGGTACGCGCAACAAGGGGGCGGTCCTGCGCGACCTGATCCGCTGGTGGCTGCGGATGCCGGGCGCGAAACTTCCGCCGCGTCCGCCGCGGACCGGGCGACAACGGTGATCATCATGCGGGCTCGCCGCGCTCATCGACGGCCACCAGGCGGCGCACTATCCATTCTACGACTGATACCGTTACAGCATTCCCGATAACTCTATAGCGAGCGGAATCGGATAGCTCAATAAGCGGCCGACTGCTCGGCACGGGCCTCCTCATCTGACCACGTCTTGACAAACACGCCAGAGCAGACCTCGCACTGATAGGTCTCGCCGGTGCCGCTCACTTCCCGCCTGCCAGGGTGTCCCGCCACGCCTCAAGCCGCTTCTGCGGTACCCAGACCACGTACCAGCCCGAGCCCTCAACGTGCTCCGCCTCAGCGGTGAACTCAGCCAGGACCCCGCCCAGGGCGGCCTCGAGTTCAGCTATGCGGGCCGTCGATTCCGCCTCGATCTCGGTGACAAGGAGACGCGCGGTGCCCAGGGACATGGAGCGGACTACCCGCTCTGCGTACCGGTCGGCAAGGTCAGCCATGGCCGCCGCCGATCGGGTCAGCGACGTCGCCGGTCCATTCGGCCCAGGCCGCACGGTAGGGATGGCCGTCGCCCGGGTCTTCATACGTGTGACGCGGGTAGCCCTCGTGGTCGCCGGGCTGCGGCGGGATCTCCCGCCACTTGTGGACCTTGCCGCAGGTGACGCAGCCCAGCAGCGCCAGGGTGATGCGTTCCCTTTCGGCTGCTGCTGCCTGCTCCGCGATCAGCGGCAGGGCTCCCGCGATCAGCCGGGCGACCTGGTAATCGGGCGGCCGGGTCCAGCTGACGTAATTGCTGCGGTGCGCGAGGTCGTGCGCCTGCGCGGCCTCGACCATCCCGGCAGTGACGGCTCCGGGCGGGACCGGCCACTCATCGGCATCCCTGGCCTCACGGTCTGGCAGGCCGAAGATGCGACCGATGCCCAGCCGCAGCGCGAGCTCGTAGTTCCTGGCCGGCTCGCCGGGCTCGGTGCCGCTTTCCAGCGAGAGGCCGTCACGCTCGCAGACGGCGACCAGAATCTCCCGGACAAGGTCAGCATCTACCTGCGCGCTGATTGCAGCCTCGGGCGGGATTGCGGGCTCAGGAGGGGCGCTCACGTCGCTTCCTCCAGCACGGGAACCGGGCCATGCGCGGACAGCAGCCCGGCGATCGCGTCGGCCTGCTCATAGGCCCCGGCCGGCCCTTCCAGCATGAAAGTCGCGTGGTCGGCGGCACAGTCGGTGTACACGATCACCCGCCAGCCCCCGAAGCCGCTGTGGCACCGGTCGAACCAGTACAGGAGGCCGGGGAGCACATCAAGGGAAGCCGGGCTGAACCAGATGGCGAACGGCTGCCTGCCGTGGCCGCAGCAGGACTCGGTCGTGGTGATACCCGGCACGCGGTTCATGGCCTGGCAGAGCGTCACGACCTCCGGGTCGATGTCGGCCGGCGGCACCCAGTCGCTCACTGCCCGGCCGCCAGGTCATCGAACTCGCCGTTCTTCACCCCGGCCAGGAACGCCGCCCACTCGTCCGGCGTGTAGACCAGGGCCGGGTGCGGGTGCTTTGAGTGGCGGACCAGGATCACCTCTCCATCGCGGGCGACCTCAAGGCAGTTGCTGTTGGCGAAACTGAGGCTGGACTTGATCCACCGTGGTGCTCTCATGGTGTTCCTCCTGTGGCTGCGATCTTGCGCCATCCCGCATCGATGGCCGCGCGGGCATAGTCGCGGCAGACGGCCAGCCCGTAGTCGCCTGCGTCCGGGTGGGCCATGCCCGGCGTGACGCGGCGCAGGATCTGCGCCAGATCCTCAACCTCGTCGGCGTGGCGCTGCTCCTTCTCGTGGTGCCGGAAGTGCGCCAGCCGCCAGCGCTGCGCCTTGTCCTGATCGGGCGTCTTCTTCGTCGCGAAGTCGCAGTCTGAGTGCTGGCAGGTGACCCACCAGACGTCGGCCTTGGTGACATTCATCTGAACCATTTCCACGTCCCGGACTTCCTTCCTTCGGTGCGGTTCTTGCTGTGGGTGTGTGGCGGGGCTTTCCGTCCTTGGCCGGTGGATACAGGACCCGGCTTTGACGCGAGGTCAGTCGCGCAGGACGGCCTTGACCCGGCCTAGTCAGGGCCGGGCAGCCCCGCCACGATCAGGGGGCTACTCGTGTCTTGCTATCGCAGCATTAGCCCAGAAAACGGCTTCCTCAAGGTGGGTGAGCGCCAGCGACTTCTCCCGCGACTCCGGGCACTGGCCGTTGACCAGCGAGGCGAAGCCGTGGGCGTAGTCGCGGATCTCCTCGTAGCGCTTCGCCTGGTCGCCTTTGGGTGCGTGGTAGGTGAAGCGGTTCTTCAGGTCGTCGCTGTCCATGTCGTTCCTCTCACTGCTGATCGGGGATGGTTTTTGCGTGCCCCCGGCCCGGACCATGAGCGGACCGGGGGCCGGGGGCGGTCAGTCCTCGTCCTTCGCCTCGTCTTCGCCGCCGTCGTCCGCATCGGCTGCGGCGTCCTGCTGCCCGGCGGTGCCGTCCGTCTCCGGCTCGGCTGCCTCGCTGTCTGGTGATCCCATGTCGTCCCTCCTCTCCGGTGCTGTCAGGGTGGCCCGGGTCCCGGCCACGGGGTGGTCTCTACTTCGTGCAGGTCGTCTTCGCGCGGCTGGTGCCCGCGCTGGTGACAGTGCACACCGGCATGGTCGGCTGGCCGGTCACGACGATGGTCCCGGTAGCGGCGTCCCACGTGGCCGGGCCGCTGACCGTATCGACGAAGCCCTCCCAGTACTGGGCGTAGGGCACGCCGTTCTTGTTCACGCACAGCACGTAGGTGCCGGTGGAGGTGCCGGTGTAGATGCCGTTGGGGTCCATGTTCCCGATCGCCGCCAGGCCGTAGCCTTGGCTGCTGCCACCGGATACGGTCTGCTGCGGGTTGGTGATCTCGGTCGTGGACGCGACGGGCTCGCCGAGCGACGGGCAGGACCAGACCGGGTTCCGCTCGCCCATGTTGAAGCCGAACGACGTGGTCTGCTCGTTCAGCGCCTGGATGGCCTCGATGCTGATGGCCGTGGCGCGGATGGCTGAGTAGGTGAAGTGCGGCGGCGGCTCGTTGAGCAGGTACGTCTTCTCGATGCTGCCGCTGGCCTGGTTCTCCAGCGCCTGGCCGCTCGGGTTGCTGGTGGTCGTGCACGCCGCGACGGCGGCGAGGATGAACCCGGCTGCGGCGATGGCCGCGCCGGTCCTGATAGCTGTTCTCACGGGTGGTTCCTTCACTTGTAGAGGGGCGATGCGGGGTTGAGGGTGCCCGCGAGGCAGTTGGCCGCGACCCACGCGACCTGGCTGGCGGGCATGTGGATGGTGACCTGCGCAGCGTCGGCGCAGGCGAGCCGGGCGAACCCGAGCCGCTGGGCGTGCAGGTCGGCGTACTGCTGGGAGTCCTTCGCCACGCCGTCCATCTGGACGGTCGCGGTCAGGACGTTGCCGATCTGCGTGTCGACCTGCTGCACGAGCGCGGTCTGGTTGGAGTTGGAGTTCTGGATGATCTGGGTCTGCCGGTTGACGTTCTGGCCGGCGAACCACCAGCCTGCCCGCCAGTGGCCGAGGATCAGCGCGGCGAGGATCAGGATGGCGGTGAGCCAGACCTTCCACCAGCGCCAGAACGTGGCCAGTACCTCATCGGGGGTGATGTCATCGTTCATGCTGCGTGCTCCGTTCGGTGAGAAGTTGCTGCGTGCGGGTTACCGGCGTAGTGCTGGCGGCCGAGCAGCCAGCCCCGTACCGCCCCGCCCAGGTACTGGTCCTGTGCTGCCTGGTCGCGGGGGTAGCGGCCCTGTGCCTGGTCCTGAAGTTCCCGCAGCGACGCGAGGATGGTCTCTGCGGTCACGGCCGGCCTCCTGCTGCACGGGACTCCATGAGCGCCCGGACGGATTCCTCCACGTAGCGCCGGTGCCCTCCCGGTGTGCGGACGGACGTGATCCGTCCCGCGTTACCCCACAGGCGCACGGTGACCGGGTGAGCTCTCAGCAGGCGCGCGGTCTCGGCGGGGGTGAGCAGCGGGGGGGCGTTCAGGCCCGGCAGGAAGGGCGCCATCTCAGAACGGCCTCGTGTCTATGCACTCGCCATCGCAGTCCGGGTCGTGGCAGGCGGGAACGTGGCTTTCGGCATCATCGTCGGCGTCATAGTCGTCGTCCGCGTAGCTGCTGCGGCCGGCCGTGAGCTGGGCACGCTGCGGCACCGGTTCAGCCGATGTCGCAGGCACCGGCAGGCGGACGAACCGGCAGGCGGGGCCGAGGATGTACTCGCCGAGCACGACCCCGGCCCGGTCGCTGATCATGATGCAGGGCTGGCCGCCGATCATGCCGTCCGTCCGCCAGCCGGTGTGGCTGCGCATGCCGGGGAACTCAACCTTGCCGAAGATGCCGGGCGGCAGCGGCGGAGCCGGCCGAGATGCCTTCTCGTGCTCCCGCAGCAGCATCTCCTGCTCCCACTCGGGCAGCTCGCTCAGCGGGCCCCCCTGCCGCCCCCGCGCCAGGGCCTGGTACCCGTCCCGCCACTTCCCGGCAGCCTCATGCCACTCCGGCTCGGTCACGATCCCCAGGCCGCCAGCCGCGTTGTCGATCAGCGCCAGAGCGGACTCCAGAAGGTCCATCGCGGACCCGGACACTGTCTCACCCGCGCCAGGGCCTGAGATCCCTGCTGCGCCCGCCTGGAGCGCGCCCAGGATGGCTTCCAGCCCCGGCGTGACAGCGGCCATGACAGCGTCCTCGATGGTGGCGTAGCCCTCGTCCCAGTTCTCGACCGCAGCGGTCACCTGGGAGCGGATGACGGCGAGAGTGGCGCTGATGGGCGACTCTGCGGCGGTGTGCTCAGTCATGGGTCAGTCCCGCCGCCTGCGCGCACCGGTTCCACGCCGCCGGATCAGTCGGCGCGATCCTCGACGCGTCCGCCAGCACCGACCGCAGGTCGGGCGCGGCCGTCACGGCAAGATCGGCGCCGAGAAGGGGAAGCTGGCTCAGGACGGCCTCGGCGAACACCTTCGCCGGGTAACTCCCGGCTGCCGGCGGACCGATCATCGTCGTTGCGGCCTGAGCGTGCGCCAGCGCTCCGGTGAGCTGTTCCCGTGTGCAGGTGTGCCTGCGGCGCTGCGGGAGGGGCGGCAGGGCTTCAGCGGCAGGCACGGGGATCGGGTCATGCACTTGCGGTCATCTCCTCGGCGTTCTGGTCCGGGTGCCCGGCCCGGAAGGCCGCTGCCCGCTTCGGTGGCTGGTCGGCTGCGGGCCGGGCACGTCTTGCGCGGTGCCGCGCGATCGCGGCCGCGAGCCCGTCGCGGCGGCCGGCGGTCACGTGCCGGCTGTCGCCGTTGAGCACCGCCGCGTACTGCCGGGCGGCCTCGGCCTCGGCGCGGCAGTCCACCACGGGCTGCGGGCGGTACGGCTGGCGGCCGGTCGCCATGTCGAACGCCGTCATCAGCGCGTGCATCGCCGCGTCCCGCTCCAGCCGCAGCGGGCTCGTGAGCGGCCGGGAGTACTGCCAGGCCAGCGACTCGAACACCGGCCGGGGCATCCGCCGGGGGCGGCTCACGCGGCACCTCCCGCGGCCCGCTCCCGGAACGAGGCAACCGCCGACGCGCTGGCTGTCGTCAGGTGCCAGAACGGCGACGACGCGCACCGGTAGGCCCGCTTCGTGCCGCCCTCGCCGTAGAACCGGGCCGCGACGCGCCTGGCAGCCTTCCGGCTGGCGAACCTCACCTTGCCGCACGGCTCCGGGCACCGGCCCTTGCCGATGTCGGGATAGGGCTCGTCACGTCTCACGGTCCTCACCTGCCCCGGCTGCCAGGGAAGCGGCTACCGCGTCCTCAAGGATCGACACCAGCGCCTCGCGTCGCGGCGAGCCGTTGCGCTCACCGTCGAACAGCTCCGGCGGGATGAACCCGTTCCACTGGTCCGGGTGCTTGTACTCCAGCGGCGGCTCTCGCAGCCGGGCCGCGATCTCCGGCTGCGAGAGCACGGCCGCCCGGCGCTCCTCGCAGTCCATCCCGGCCACCGCCAGCGCGTCCTCCCACATGCGGTGCCACTGCTCCGGGCCGGCCGGCCGGCGGTGCGGATCGATCGGCGGCACCGGAGCCGCCGGTGTCTCGGGCACGCGGCAGCGGGACCAGATGTCCGCCGGCATCACGGCATCCGCGGATTCCCGGTAGTGCATGATCACGGCAATCCGCGCCTCGTCGGAGTCGAGCTGATGCAGGGCGTGATGCCACGCGTCGATGTCGGCCTGGGTGGCCTTCGGGACGCCGAAGCCCTCCGCGAAGGCCAGCAGCCCGATGATGTCGCCGGGGCTCATGCCGCGTCCCCGTAGCGCCGGTCGGCGCCCTCAAGGACGATGCGGTCGCTCATCTCGTTCAGCCGCGACGCCACCCGGTCGCCAAGTGCCGCGGCCAGGTCGCCCGGCCGGATGTTCGACGTGAACAGCGTCGGCAGGGAATGCTCGTACCGCCGGTTCACGAGCCGGTAGTTCACTTCCTCCACCCATTCGCTGTTCTTCGCCGCGCCCAGGTCGTCCAGCACGAGCAGCGAGGCATCCGCGAACTCGCGGAACTCGGCCTCGGAGTCGATGCCGTGCCGCGGCCGCATCCGGGCGTACAGGTCTGCTGCCGAGATGGCGCGCCAGCGGGCGCGGACGCCGCAGCACGCGATGCCCCGGATGGCCCCGAATGCCTGGTGCGTCTTGCCGGTACCGGTCTGGCCGAGCACCAGCAGCGACCGCCCGGTGGTGACCGAGCAGGCCATGCGGCGGTCGGCGACGGCCTGGCGCAGGAGCCGGCCCATCCACTCGCGGATGCCGGGATCGGTCGCCAGCGCCGCAGCGTAGTGCGCCGGGATGCGCTCTGATGCCTGCCCTACGCGCTCGGCCTCGGCCTCGGAGAGGGACTCGAAGCCGTCGTTGACGAGGTCGGCCATGGACAGGCCGGTCTCGGCGAGGAATGCGGGGCGCCATGCGGCGAGGTCGTCGGGCAGCGTCATGGTGCTCTCAGCTCTCCGTGGTAGTCGGCCGGATCGGACGGGTTGCGGTAGGGCTGGTGGCTGCCGCGATTAGTGCCGTTCTGCGCAGCCGGGTCGTCCTTGCGCACCTGGATGGCGATGTCGTTGTAGGTCGTGGCGCCCATGGCGCGGGCCGATGCGACGAGTCGTTCCAGCGCGTAGCCCTCGGCTAGCAGCTTCACGGCGTCGGCTCCGACGCGCTTGCGGATGTTCTCGGGCGGCCGGTCGAGTCCTGCCGCAGTAGCGCCTTCGACGAAGGCGGCGATTACGTCGCCGGCGTTGTTCGATGACTGGCGGGGCTTGCGGCCCGGCCGGGGCGCAGCCCCCGCCGAAGGCGGAACCTCCCCTCCATCTCCTATTCCTCTCCTCTCCCCTCCTGCGGTGAGTCCTTCGTGAGTGCTCACTGCATGCTCACTGCGTGTGCCCTGACCTGCGCCATCGGCCGTTTCAGGCGTTGCTTGCAGGCCCGTGGCCTCAGTTCCGGTCGCCACGCCGGGTGATGGGCCGTCCGGGGGCTTCGGGTGCGTGCTCACTGAGCCTGCAGTGAGTCCTCCGTGAGTCCTCCGTGTGCATGCGGGCAGCTTGCTCGGGAGCGGGCGGTTGGGGTGCTGGTGCTCGGCGAAGTTGACGACGTGCAGGTACGCCTTGCCGTCCACCTCGTAGCGGCAGATCAGCCGGGCATCCTCAAGCTGATCAAGGAACGCGCCGATGTGCGCCGGGGTCACGTCGTCGTCCAGAGGCCACACGGCCGCCTTGATCAGGCCCGCGTTGGCTCTCGCGCGGCCGTCATCGTCGGCGTAGGTCCACAGGCCGGCAAACGTCCATCGCAGCAGCACCGGAAGCGCCGAGAGCGTCTCGGACGTGAATGCTTCCGGCTTGATGGATCGGATGCGGGCCAACTCGGTGCCGCCTCTCCGCTCGCGTGCCAGTGGGACGATTGTGACGCTCATAACCGTGACTCTACTTATGATCTCAATCATGCCGCAACCCATGTCAGGAAGCGTGCTCAGGTTCATGATGTGGTACAGTGGCATCGCGCATGATGCCGCGCATGCCTTGGCACGCGGCCCGCTGCCTGCGACGATGGGAGGCGTGAGCGACGTGGTGGAGGACTTTGAGGCGCGCGCCAAGTCGGCCCTGCGCCACAAGGCTGCGCTTGAGCGCGACCTGGCAGCGATGTACGAGATGCTCCCTGACATGCGGCGGGCGAATAAGGGACCGACCGCGATCGAGCAGCTTTCGGGCGGCCTGATACCGCGTGACACGGCCAGCCGTGTCACTGCCCCGGTGATCGGCACGTCGCGCAAGAAGGCCGCGCAAACGCAGTCCTGACCCGCTCACCGGGTCTCACCGCCCCGCCTGAGCGACAAGGTGCTAGCAGCCTGTCCGCGGCTACCGGTGCGCACCTCAGTCCAGGCGCGGATGTAACTGATCTGCATTGCCGCCGCCGCCGCCGGCAGAAGCACATGCGGTCCTTCGCTGATATCTACGGTGATAGCCAGCCTGACGCCGCTGAACCACCTTGTGGGCAGCTGGTATACCAGCCTGCCGTCATAGAAGATGCGTACCCGCCATGCGGTAACCCATACGCCGTAAATATGCCAGCCCCGCTCTGGCGCATTCCAGTGCTCGTGCTGCGAGCCGGTGTGCAGGACCTGGTACAGCCGTCCGATCATGCCCTCAGCGATGTCAATCTCGTGCCCTTGCGGTGCCGATAGCCAGAACGCAGGCCAGTCCTTAGTTTGATCCCGGCGGTCCAGCAAGAACCTGATCCGGGCCTCGAAGTATCCGCCCGCCTGCAGGAATACAGGCGCAGGAAATGAGCCGACAGCTCCAGTCGTCAGCATCGCCCCGCTATACGGACGGGATGCGCCTTTGCATACGGACGGCTTTTTCGTGAAGTCCAACTGCAGGACGCTCCGGTACGACTGTACGTTTGCAGGCGAATAGCAATCGGACTCAGTTGCGTTGAACGGCCCCGTCCAGGTGTTCCAGCCCCGGATCTGCCGCGGGCCGTCGTTCAGCGTCAGCCGCCAGCGGCCGGGTACCCCGACCGGGCGCGGCTGCCGTGCCGCCGCGACAGCAGCGGCCGGGCCCGAGCCGGCGGCCTGCGGGTAGCTGACGGCTGCGGCCCCCATGATGACCGGCACGGCCGTCGCCCACGGTAGCCACCGCAGCCATGCCGGATTCCTGCGCCTGTGAGCACCCGTCACCGGCCGTCACCGCCCTTCGCGACGGGCACGCCGTGGTTGTACTCGCACATCAGGAAGTCAAGGTCGACCATCGGGCAGTCGTCGCCCCATTGCCGGTGCCGGTCGGATAGCTGGATCTGCGCTTCCATGAGCGACTGGGCGTTCATGCGGCGATGGGTGTTGACCGTGTATCCCATTACGCCGCTTCTTTCACGGCAGCCGCGAACCGCGCCGTCGCTGTAGCGACGCATGTCTCATCGATGTCACAGGCGGTGATCCGGCGGCTGAGCGCGTGCGCGACTACGGCCGTCGTGCCGCCGCCGAGGAACGGGTCAACGATGAGCTGGCCTGGCTTGGTCAGGCGCTCAATCAGGTCGGCCATGCCTGACTCTGATTGGCCCCAGTGGTGGTGGTCCTTGTCATTGTCGTTCACATCGGAGCGGGCTACGTCACCGAACCAGTCACCGCCGTACTCGCCTTTGACGTAGACGAGAACCGGCTTCCAGAAGGTGTTGACCTTCCGCTGCCAGAGCTGCGCGGCCTGGCCGCCGGGTGTCTCGTAGGCGATTGGCCAGTGCCAGGCCAGGTGCGTGCCGAGTGCCTGCATGATCTGCGGGAGATAGGACTGGCCGACCATGACGGCGCAGATGCCGCCGGGCTTGAGGATGCGCTCGGCTACGGCTGACAGGCCGTCGAACAGCGGCAGGAACTCGGCCGGGTACGGCGGGTCGGTGATGACCGCGTCTACCGTGCCGTCCAGGTCCTTGAGCACTTCGCGGAAGTCGCCGTGCCGCAGGTCCACGCCATCGGGCAGGCCCGGCTCCTCGGCCGCCTCCTGCGCCTCGGCCGCCTTGCGTTCCGCCACGACGCGGATCAGGCCGGCGTGGTAGCCGCCGATCTTCTTGGCGTCCCAGGCATCTTTTCCGGCGTTGGCCTTGAGCCAGGCCCGGAAGGCCTCGCCGTCCTCCTCGGTGCCGTCGCTGGCGGCGTATGCCAGCACGCTCTCTGCTGTTGCGATGAGCTTCGCCACGGCGGCCGGGTTGAGGCGGTCACTGCGCAGGTACGCCTCGACGACAGCGGCGTAGGGCAGCCAGCAGGCGTGCACGGCCGGGATATCGAACTTGCGAATCCTGTCTACCTGACTAGCAGATTCGGCCACGGTCCAGCCTTTAAGAATCAGCCGGTCAACAAGCAATAGCCAGGATTCAGAAGGAGCCTTGCTGATTTCGTAAAGATGAAATGCGCGGTCAGCTAGCTGAAACCTGTTAGATATCTCACGGGTTTGCCGCAGCACCCTAGCGGCATTCCGCAGCTGGGAAACAAGGCTCCGGTCGCTGCCGATTCGCTCGGCGTACTCCGAGATGCCGCCGCGCTGGCCGCGCCCACCTTCGGATCGGTCGGCGTAGGCCAGCGCGTGCATGCCGCGTTCAAGCGGTGACAACTCGCCTTGCGTATTGGCGAGCACGAGCTGCATGAACGCCTCATCGTCGTCAAGGTCCTTGACCCAGCACGGAACCTCGGCCACACCCGCCCGCTTTGCCGCTTCTACCCGGTGGTGACCGGACAGGATCTGGTGCGCGCCGCCCGCTGGCCGCACGAGCAGCGCGTGCTCCCGGCCGAACCCGAACCGGCCTATCTCTGCCGCGATCCGGTCCACCACGTCTTCCCGAAGCTGCAGCCGCGGGTTGTCCGGGTGCGGTACCAGGGCGGTGATGGCGAGTACCTGTAGGTCGGTCAACTGCGGGTCTCCTAGCGATGAGCGGTGCGGGTGATGCGATGCCAACCGTACTGTACTACTCTTGGCCTGTAAACATGCTGTAGACTGTGGTCACCACGTGTGCAGGTGTCCTGGTGTACAGGTGTCCTGGCGTGGCACTATGAGGAGGTGCCTGATCCGATGACGGAAGTCCGCGAGGCGAGAGCCGCCTATGACCGGGCCCGCGCCGACGCGAGAGCGCTTGTGGCACGGCGGCGCGCGGAACTCGGCAAGGCCATCGCCGAAGCGCGTGACAACGGCACCACTCAGACCGAGATCCTGAAGGACATGAAGCGCAGCCGCGAGCAGATCCGCAGCTTCGAGCAGGCATACAGGAACTGGCTGCGCGACCATCCCGGCGAGTCCCTTGACTGAGCACTGACCCGCTCACCGCACCTCACCCCTCCGCCTGTGAGCACCGGCAGCACGCGGCGCACCTGGTGCGCTCACTGCCTCGCCTCCCTCGCTGTGGATCCCCCTGCGGCCCGCGCCGCGAACTCGCGGGCCGCAGGGAGGGTTCTACGGGACGGTGACCGTGAACGCCGACCCGGCGCCGAAGCCCGAGGGCGTCAGGGTCACCGGGTTGGCCA